>Ga0172379_10001280_pt1 | contig 51864 bp, 38 predicted proteins | sample GrowelOW334metaG_FD_119756 | JGI IMG/M metagenome (GOLD analysis project Ga0172379, IMG submission 119756) | Groundwater microbial communities from an aquifer near a municipal landfill in Southern Ontario, Canada - Groundwater well OW334 metaG | ecosystem: Environmental > Aquatic > Deep... | reverse complement strand
CACGGACATGGAAGGCAAGGTCCAGTTGAAAGCGCCGGACGCCAGGGCAATGTAAATATCATAAGTGACAGGCGGCGAATTGTCGGTCGCGGCCGACCAGCTTATATCGGCCACGCCGCCCGTTCCGGGGTTGGTCGCCGACAAAATGACGCCGCCCACCGGCGCTTCGCCGTCCGTTATTTTTACGGCTGCAGACAACACTTCGTTATTGTCGCTGTTGCCTTTAGAATCAACCGCGCGTACTGAAAACTTGTATGTCGATCCGTATAAAAGAGGCGCCGACGCCACCGTCACGTCTCCGGACAAGCCGGTGTTCATCAGGAACGAAGCCGTGCTGTAGTTAATTGCGCCCGGCGGAACCAGCGAATAATATATGTTGTACGTGACCGGCGTTGAAATGTCCTCCGCGGGCGCCCAGTGCAGCGTGACCCTCGGGGAAATCGCGCTGGCGGCGTCCACCGCCGATGTAAGGCCGCCGAATATCGGCGCGTATGTGTCCGTGTCGAATATCGGCCGCAGCAACGCGTTGTTCGTTATCGCCAGCGTCGCCCACGGCCCTCCGGGCGCTGACATCATCGGCAACAGGCTCGTTATGTTTTCCGGCATCGCCAAAGGAGATCCCGCGATTTCCGTGTAATCGGTTGTGTTGTACGCCTTCACTCTGCTGTCGGTTGTCGAAACGTAGATGTTTTTTATTTCGGGATGATAGGCCACATCGGTGATGGTCACGCCGGGGTTGACGAATCCCACCTGCGCATCGGTTAAACCGTCTATGATGACTACCTGGCCATTCGGATTCTCAACATATATTATATTCTTTTCCTCGTTTAACTCTAACCGCTCGGGATTCATTACGCTTATTAATTTTATGACTTCATTTGTCGCGCCGTCGATTACGAATACATACCCGTTGGTCTTGCTGGCCACGTATATCTTATTCGTCACTTCGTTTACAACGACCCCCGCGAGATTGTTAAAACTCGGATGCGTTATGAGCTTTACCAATCCCAGCGTAACAGCGTTATATACGTAAACATAGTTCGAGGACGAATTTGTCACGAAAACCCGGTCCGTCAAACTGTTCACCGCCACGCCATAGGGATTGCCGCCCTGCGAAATCGTCTGCACCGTCCCGGTCGCAACTTCGTAAACATACACCTTCATGTCAGTCTGCCCGGTGACAAAAACTTTCGGATTCGCCGCGTTGTTATACGCAGCCACGCCAAACGGATGGCTCGCGCCCCCGTTCAACGGCACGGTCCCGGAGTTCGCCCCGTTGTTGTTAAGCCACATCAACTGGCCGAGACTCGGGATGGATATATATATCGCAGTTGTCCCGGCGCTAAGCACGTCGGCCTCATACCCGTTCGCGACAAGCGGTATGCTGCCGGTAGCGTACAGCGACGCTTTCGCCGCGGACCCCGCAAAACAAAATGCTGTAAATGCAATTAGTATCGCTGAAATTATTCGTTTCATTCGAATCATTCGAATGCCGATCTCAGACGCGTTATGCCTAAAATATCGTCAATTATAAGCGTGGCGTTTTCGCCCTTTCGCGTCTAAATAAATTTCTTATTGGTATTATAACATAAATATATTCTGGTGAATATTATTTTTAAATCTTAAAAGAACTCGACTGCTAAAATATTTTCATCCCGGATTCGCCGATTGAGCTGACAAATCAACCTGAAATCAGGCAAAACTGGCCCTCAAGCCCGAGTCACTTGATCGTATTTTCGTATTTCGTATGCCTGCGTATCATGCCTATCGTCTTGTCGAACGCTATCTGCTTGTCCGTGTCACAGGGAATCCCATGACCCGACCGCTCAAGCCACACAAGTTCCTTCTCGCCGCTTCCCACGTTATCGAATATGTATTGCGAACTGACTTTCGGCACTGTCTTATCCTGAAGACCGTGCAAGACAACAAGCGGGCATTTCACCTTGGGCAAACCCTCCCGCACAACCCCCGTAAACTCGATCAGACTCTGTACGCTGTCTAAAGAAACATAGTCATAACACGAAAAATGACCGATCGCCGACTGGTCGACAAGGTCGACAGACGCCCCTTTCGGCACATATCGGATGAATGGCCTCGCAAGCGGCATCAGCTTCAGCCGCCAGTCGTTCACAATCGCCGCCCCCGCCATCGACACCGCACCCGGAAGCTCATGCCGCGCCGCAAGATAAAGCGTCAGCGCGCCCCCCATCGACAAACCGGCCACAAACACTTCCTTGCATCTGCCTCTCAACTCCTCAAGCCCCTGCTCCGCCGATGCCGCCCAATCATGCCATGTCGTTTTCGCCATGTCATCCGGCAATGTTCCGTGACCCGCAAGCTGAATTCCACTTGCGGTAATGTTGCGCTCCGCCAGAAATTCACCCAGAAGCGCCATCTCCGTCGGAGCCCCCGTAAATCCGTGAATCAACAGACACCCGATCGGCCCGCGCTCGTGAAAAAACGGTTTCGTGTTCAACGACTCAACTTTTCGCGGCATGATTCCCATTTATGCTGCTCCTGTTTTGACACAACGTAATTTACATGATAATATTATACCCGACCGACAAAAATATGCCATTGCCGGAAAAATAAATGAGTGTAAAAACATTCCCGTCGCCTGAAAAAAGGCGAATAATTTCAAAAAAGGCTGCAACTATATTTAACTATACTTGTATATGGGGAGCGACTATGCGTTTCTTCTGTTCGTTTTCTGCTTTTTTACCCTGTCCAACCAGGTTTTTGACTGTCCTTTCCGCCATTTGGTCCGCTTTTGTCCTGGCTTTCCTTGCCTTCCCATCGGTGAGCATGGCGCTGCCCGCATCACCCGCCTTGTCCCATCCCAAAACTTCTGTCTTAGCCGCCTGTCCCTGGCTGTCAGAACGCTCCGCTTTCGTACAGCAGTTCGACCTCACTAAGGGAAAACCAAGCCAGACCTCTCACGGCGCTTTCGGAATTGGAAACGGGAACGTTTTCGCCTTTGTCGGACTGCAAATTCCTCAAAACACGATGACGAACATAGTTGGCCCAACTTACGAAAAGTCAGAAGAAGAACAGTTTTTTCCGGTTTGGACTTCAATTGTGCCTTCAAATAGCAAGTCCGTTCCGGCTGCCGAAATTGAATTGGCACAGTCACTTATGTACCGCGTGCGTAATGCGCCAATCGTAGTCAATGTGGAAAAAAGCAATGTAATTTCCATGCTGTCAATTTCCTTCGCTCCGCCGGGCTCCAAAACGATTTTCCGAAACGTTGTCATAAAAAATGAATCCTCGCAGATCATCAGAGACCTTTCGCTCGCCGTCAACGTTGCCGCTGTCAAAGAGCTTGCCAAAGTTTTTCAAAAAAATAAGCTTGTCCAGATAGTGAACGGAAAGCGGATGGCGGTGGGCATATTAGACAACCGGGGTGTAGCAAAGGATGGAAGAATAGTGGCGCCTATAGGCGTCCTTGCCCCAGGGCAGGAGGCAAGTTTTGTCCTCTACGTTGACTTTCAGCGGGAATCTGTCCCTTTCACGCCTCCAAACATCAAATCCGCCAACATCAAGTCTCTTCTTGTTAAAACCCGCGACTCCTGGAACAACTGGCTGAAAGACGCCATCGATGTTTCCGCCTCCGATCCCAGACTTGCAGGCCTTTTCGAGAATACTCTTACCTTGATTAAAACACAAACCGCCGGCACAACCGGCGCGGTCGCCCCGATGGGCAAATATTCCGGTTCCTGGTGCCGCGACAGCTTCGGCCCGGTCCGCTTCCTTCTCGCAGCCGGCAAATTCGCCGATGTTCGCCGCATCTTGCGCTTTTACGATCTCGCCACACGCCTCAAAGGCTTCAACAACCGTTACGAGGTCGATGTCAACCTTGATTCCGCGCCCAAAAAAGTCGACTGGAACAGGATGACCCCTCAGCGCGGCGACGATCCCAGCCTCCTCATTCTTCAATACTATTTCTATTACCGCGCGACAGGCGACGCCAAATTCATCGGCGAGCATTACGACTTCATCCGCCGCAACCTGACCGGCCAGGATCATGGCGGCGACTTCCGACTGCCCTTCAACGGCGACGAGACTTATCAGGTTTACTTCCTCATGACCGAGGGCCGCCCGCTCAAAGAGTTCTTCTCGGCTGAAAGCGGTTTTCTTCACACCGCCGCCGCTCGCGCGCTTTCCGTCATGGCCGCCGCGGTCGGCGAGACTGAAGATTCGGAGAAATTCGCCCGAATCGCGGACTCCGCTCGGTCGAAAACCGAAGAACTTTACTGGGACGCCTCGCGCGGCCTCTATATCCCCGGAAAACGGAAAGACACTCTCGCGCCCGCCATGGCCCCGTTCGCAGACATTAATTTCGACCCCATCTGGGTTGAATACGCGCTTCCCGGCGACGCAAATCTCCGAAATAACGCCATCAATTCAGCTAAAAAACTCATAACCCCCGAGGGAACCGTCCGCAGTTCCTCCCGCACCGGACTCTACACCGGCCTCGCGCCCGGCATGCTGCTTTACAACCTCAAATCGGTCGGCGCAATACCGCAGGCAGACCGCGAATACTCGGGAATGATGAACCGGATGCTCTCGCGAACCGGCGAGTTCGCCGAGGCTTACGACGCGCAGGACAATTGGGTGAATTACGGCTCCGCGCCTACTGTTTACCGGCCTTGGGAGTCAGGCGTGAACGCTGAAGCCATTCTTTACTACATAACCGGAGCGAAATACGAACGCGGGGCGGACACTGTGACGCTTCAGCCGCATCTGCCGCCGGGCGTCGATTGGATCAAATTCAAGAACCTCTATGTCGGCCCCTACCCGATCGCTCTCAGTCTTACACGCAGAAAAGACAACACGATCGCGATCGATATCGAAAACTTCGGCTCCCAAAAAGTCAACATTAAGCTGCTCACAGAGCCAATTCCGCAAAAAGACCCCCCGGAGACGCCTGTAAAAGCCGAACCGGCGGCTCAGCCGGCAACGCCCTCCCTGCCGTTTAGCGTCACTGTCGACGGAATGGTTGTGGGGAAAATCGACTCTGCGGCATACGCGCGGCCTCTCATCAGCAGAAAAGGCGTTCTACAGCCCGGCGCAGCCTTCCATGTCGTCGGCGCCGAAATCAGTAGTCAATAACACCGAATCCGCCGTTAACATAAGAATATTTTGCGCCCGCGCCTTGACAATGTCGCGCAATAGGCGTATCATGGATGTCGAATAGGTGTCTTTAGGAGGACATTATGCAGTTTGTATCGGAAGACCCGGAACTCGGGAAATACTATCGGGATGAAGAAACCGGAATAAGCGCTTTTGAGAAAACCAAGGGCGGGACGCCTCGTTTTTGCGCATGGCTTGGGGCGCCGGAAGACTTTCACAACGCGCCGCGCACGCCGTGGGCGGATTCGATGGAAGAGGCGCTCGGGTTCATGGAATTCCAGCATTTCCGGTGCTCGGCGTGCGGAAAGCTGAACGTCCGGAAACCGAAGAAAAGGTGGAGCGACAAGTGCAAAGACGGCAAAGGACACGACTGGCTGCCGTTGTCCGGAAAGAAAAAGACGCAGGCCGGCCGGAAGATCAACATGTGGATGTCCGACAGCCAGTTGAGCGAGATCGAGGAGTTGTGCGCCGTGACCGGAAACGACAAGGCGTCGACAATCCGGGACCTGATCGCGCTCGGGCTGAAATGCCGGCGACAGATGGAGAATCTTCTCGGGTCGAACAGCTAACATTTCAGGAGGGATTCATGGAAAACATCAACGTGCGGGTAAGATCGCGGGCGCCGCTCGACAATCTGTTCGCGCTTGCGCAAACGGCGTACGATTTTGTCGACGCCATGCCCAACATAAAGAAAATAATGGTTCTCGAAGAGACTGAAGACCGCAAGCGGTCGAAAGCCGAATGGATACTCGACGTGCCGATTCCGGGCAGATTCGGCAAGATGGCATGGATAAAAGAGGCCTCGTGGGACGACGCGAACCACAAGTGCGACATACGCCTAAGCCCGGATTACAAAGGAATAGTTAAGAAGCTGGACGGGACATGGAAGTTCACGCCGTGCGGAGACGGCACGGAAATGAATATGCTGATGGATTTCCGGGTGAGCCATCCGCTCGTGAGCCGCAGGGTGCACGACATATTTGTCGGCATAATGAAAAAGAACCTCGAAAGCCTGATGCTCGCGATAAAAAGAAAAGCCGAAAGCTCCCTCTGAATAAAACGCCGCTCGTAGCGCCATAGGCGCGCCGCCCCGGCGCCGGCTTGTCATAGACAAATCCATAAGAGAGCTGGCGACCCGCCCGCTCTTGCTGTCGCATCCCCCTCCGCTCCCGAACGCCCGTTCTTTTGCTCTCTGGATAAAAGTGATACAATATAATTAAGAGCAAATAGCGGCCGGCGCGGTTGCGCCGCAGAAACCGTCTCGGAGCGAATTTATGAACAAGTTGCGGTTTGACAAATACATCCTCTGCCTTCTGGCGCTGGCGGCGTTTCTCGCCTCTGCCGGCTGCGGCGGCGGCGACAAGAATAAGACTGAATCGAAAACCGAAACCGGAAACACGGTCACGGGCAAGGTCGACCTCTTTTCGGGCTACGGGGTCGAGCTGGACTCTGTGGGCCGGGCAAAGCTGCTCGCCGACGCTGTCAGCGTGCGCGTCTACCGCCTGCAGCCGGACGGCTCGAATTTCGTTCCGCTGCCGAACGTGCCCGCCTCGCAGCTCGAAGGCGACACGTTCCGGCTTGAAAGAGTTCCGAACGGTGAGCGAAACCTTATCGTAAGGCTCGAAACCGCCGACTCGAAACCAATCCTCGCCGCAATTCTTCCGCCGGTGAAGGCCGGCGAAAACACTGTTGTCGTTTCGCCCGAAACGGACCTCGAAACCGCCCTGTTCCAGAGAATCGCGCAGAGCGGAGTGCGAGCGCCGAAAGACATCAAGCCTTGGGAGTTCGACGCCTCGTTCGTGAAGGACATCATCACGGATTCGCTGTTCTACGACATGCAGGGCCCGAAGGATTCAGCCCTCGCGGCCGACGCGCTGCTGCCTGTCGCGCGCGCCGCATACGCGCGGTTTCTCGACACGCTCCTTGGCAAGATCGGCGTCGCTGCTAACGACAAGGAGGCGCTCAAACTGCTCGACCCGCTCGCCCCGGGCCTGATGAGCATGGCGCTCGATTACGAGTCAGGCGGCGCAAGCGCCGAACGGCTCGAGGACTTTTCGGCCACGCTGAAACGTGTCACTCGCGAAGCCGGCCTCAAATCCGCCCAGATGTCCGGCGAGGCGATCTGGACCGCCGCGCGAAGGCAGTCGCTGCTATGGGCCGCCCGCTGCATCGCAGGCGCTCCCGGCGCCGACGGATGCCCGACATCTCCATACGCCGAAAGTTCGATCCAGCCATACGGCGCGCTGCTCGAAAAGGCGCTCGCCGGCCGCTGGGCCGCGGAGGACATGGCGGAACGCAGACTCGAATTCTCAGCCGCGACCCCCGCCACCGGCGCCGTTTCGGTTCCTTCTCTTATCGCTATTAAGCGACTGACCGGCATGAGCGAAAAAACGGTCGCCGCCTTCAACGGCGCTTTCGCTAAAATCGACGCGTCGCCCGATCCCGAACGGCGCGTTGAACTTCAAATGCGGCTGATGCAGGACATACGCGACGTCCTGTTGCTCGGCGCCGCCGGAATGGCGACCGACGATGCCGGAGCGCTCGAAAAAGATCTCTCCGCAAGCGCGAAACCTCTCGCGAACGCGCTGAACAACCCGGCGTCCAACATAGCCTTGATCGGCGCCACGCATCAGGAGTTTGTCAATGCCTGCGACCGCGCTTTCCAGCCGCTCGCGGCGCTGACCGCGGCCCGGTATCCGAAACTTGATAAAACAGACCTCGGCAAGCTCAACTGGGCGCTCCGGGAGATTGTTCTTGACGCAACGCTCTACGAACTGCCGCGCGTTTATTTCGCGAGCGTGGACACCGACGGAGACGGCGCGCCCGACAATGAGGAGCGCGTGGTCGGCACGGACCCGTCGAGCGGCAAATCGATGCCCGCGCCCGTTCTGGTCGTCACTCCGGCGAGCATGCTGCCGGACCAGCCGGCGGACACCGACGACGACGGTTTTATAGACGCTGTCGAGTCCGCAGTCGGAAAAAACCCGAAGGACGAGGCCTCTGCGCCCGCTCCCGGCCGGATGGCGCTCTGCGGAAAACCCGCGCCGGGCTGCCTCGCCCCGCTGCCGGAAACCGTGGCGGCCTCGTCGTCGTTCGAAGGGACCGCTTATTATCTCGGAGAAGCCGCGCAGGGTCTTTTCGCCGGCGTTTACTCCTCCGCTAAGTTCACAGGCAACCAGCCGCTAATGCTCGCCGCCGCTCCTTCAGGCCGCAACGGCGCCTTCAAAATCGAAAATATCATGCCCGGCCGCTACTTCATCGCCGGCTTCACGGACGCGTCAGGAAGCGGAAAACCCGAATCCGGCGACTCCGTCGGCTATGTCGGCGCCAACTACCCGCGAAGAATAACCGCGGCTTCCGGCATTACGAAAATTGACGAAAACCTAACGGTCTTCGGCGTTATAGGGAAGCCTGTATGCCCGGAAAATCAGCTCTATAACCCCGCAAGCGAGACTTGCGGCTCAGAATGCCCCGCCGGCATGGAGGCGAGCAGACTGCTTCGCGCCTGCCGGTGCGAAAGCGGTTACTTCTCGCCGGCGACTTCCTCCTGCGCGGAGAAATGCCCGGAACCGTTCATCGCCGGCCGCGCCGGTTCATGCGACTGCCCGCCGGGAATGCAACTCGAAAAATCCGCGGACGCCAAGTCCGGCAAATGCGTCGAAGCCAAAAAAGAAGTAATCGTTGAGAAACCCGTTCTGAAAGACGAAAAAGAGTCGCGCATGATTGGAGAGCCGCCGCTTTCGCCTGTGACGGACAAGGTGATTCATAATCCCGCGGATACGCCCGCGCGGCCGCCGTTCCGGCCCGGCGGTCCTGTAATGGCGCCGAACGCGAAGTAATCCGGATCGAACAAAAGAGCGGCAACTATTTATCGCCTGCGGCGAGCTATCGGCGAGCCTCCGGCGGTCAGAGAACCCCTTTTATAAAATGGGTTCTCTGAACTCTCCCGAAAATTTCCGTTTCGTTCCACTCATTTCACACGCAATACGTCCTGTTTTCACGCGCGAAGCGCTTTTCGAGCGCGGGCATCCTGCCCGCATTTTTCATTCTTTTCGGGCGCCACCCGCCGCAGTCCATATTTTTGAAACTCCCCCTTATAAAAGGGGGACACAGGGGTTGTGGTCCTCGAAGCGGCCTGCTATTCGGATTGTGTTGCCATGCGAAAGCATGGTAACGAGTTTAAAAAGAAAGCCCTTCCCCCTGACATCCTGTCAAATTGGATTCCGGTTCTCCGACCGGAATGACGGAGAGTATTATTACTTGAGTGTATTGGGAGCACGACGTTCTTTTAACTTTTTGCATTGTATTTCGACGCTTGTTTTATAAGCGTCTGTGGATTGCGGTGGTCTCGACACCGCTTTGTTATGCCCCGGTTTATGAAAGACTAACTCGAAACCACAGCGCTGTGCAGCATAATCAGAAAGCGACATCGAGCTGTCGCAATCCACTGCGGCTTCGCCGCATAAATGGGGAAAAAGCTCTTTATCGCTTCAGTTACTAATGACGGTACGCGAAGGCGGGAATTCATTATAAAAAGAAAGCGCATTCCCCCTGACATCCTGTCATAGCTTTAGTATTGCATGTTTGTGATTTTATATTAATTACCGGTGTAATTTGCGTGTCAGAGGCTTTCGAGTCTGTTGAGGACATTCCCTATGCGCGTTTCCTCTATATAGCGGTTTTCGAGGTATTTCAACTGTTTGCGCCTGTCTACAAAGTCCTTCTTTGCGGCGGGGAACCGCATCGTTATCAGCGCGTCTATCTCCGGCGACAGCCATGCCCAGTTTTTCATGTTTACCGGGCTCAGCTTGTATCTCTTCAGAACCTCGTTCGCAGCCGGTTCGACAGATTTCACTGTCTTCCAGACTTTCGAGTTAAGATCGAGAAACGCGGTTTCCTCTTCGAGCCATGCGCTGCTCTCGCGCAGCTCGCGCACGATGCGCTCCATCTCAGGCTCAAGCGCCTCGTTTAATTCAATGCGCAGGCTTTCAAACTGCTCGTCGGTCAGCGCCTCCGCCGCATCAGGCGATTTTCTTATCTCGCGCCTTATGTTTTCATACACGTAACTTCTGAGATTCACGCCGATGCTTTCGATCAACGAAGCGACCAGCGCGTTGAGATCCAACTGGGCGGTGTTGAACTGGCCGCGCACGAGCTCAAGCTGCTGCTTAATCTTGTTGAGAATGACATTTTCCGAATCCATATTCCTCCTGCCGCCTTCCCTTTTGACTTCTTCCGCAAACCCATGTGCCATTTTTCACAATTAAATATACCACATATCGCAAATCGCGGCAATATTCCCCTCCTTCAGCCGGACTCCACCGACGAACGGCTGCCCGCCGCATGCGCAAAAGAAAAGTTTACGCCTGCCGCCCATCAGTTTTCGCTTCTTTGTTTTAATGGCGCATCGCCGGCAATCCGCGTTTCTGCGTTAATCGCGAAAGTTTTTATCCTGTTCCATCATATATTATTGAAAAACGTTTTAAGCCCTTAATGAGGCGAATCCGGCATCCGGCCTTCACGCGGACGGATTGTCGCTTATAATTAGAATCAGAGCATTGATATCGCAAAAGGAGAGATAAACAGGCATGAGATTTGCCCGAACCACGATATCGGCGGTTTTGCTGCTGATTGCGGCAGCGGTCCCTGTTTTGGGCGCGCAACATAACAGCCCGGCGGCGGCGCCGAAGATTTCCTGTCCGAAAATGCTTGACGCCTACATGGACGAGAGCGGCGGCGTCTGGTGCCAGCTCGACACGAAAACGGCGTCTGTTTCGGTTTTGAAATCAGCGGAGGCGGCAGGCCTGAAGAGGCTCAAAGTCACGGGCAAGCTCGGCGTGGAAGATATTAAGGCGATTGCGGCGTCGACGGCCGCGCGGAGTCTCGAAGCTCTGGATTTAAGCTGGAACTACATGGGCGTCGATTGCATCGTGGCGCTCGCCGGCGGCGAATTCGGCAAACTCTCGCTTCTTAATATCGCCTACAACGAAACGAAGGCAGAAGGACTGAAAGCGCTCGCGGAATCGGGCGGATTTCCGAAGCTTACATCGCTCAACATCGAGAGCGGCCGGCTTACCGCTGAATCCGTGAAAGAATTTGTGGACTCGGAATTCTGCAAGCGGCTGACAAGTCTCTATCTCGGCAACAACCGGCTCGGGGACGCTGGCGCGGCAGCGATCGCCGGCTCAAAGAACCTCGGCGGCCTGACAACGCTCGGGTTCGCATCGAACGAAGTCAAAGACGCCGGCGCGGCGGCGATCGCCGAATCCGAAAATCTCAGCAGTCTTAATTCGCTCGATTTGAACTACAACCGGCTCGGCGACGACGGCGCAACCGCTATCGCCGGCTCGCGGTTCGCAGATAAACTCGAATACCTGAATCTGAACTACAATTACATCGGCGGCGCGGGCGCCTCGGCGCTTGCGAATTCGCCGGCGCTCGCCAACCTCGCTTTTCTCGGACTCTGGCACAACAACGTGGGCGACACCGGCGCCGTCGCCATCGCAAATTCGCCGAACTTCAAAAAACTCGTTCTTTTGAACCTGAACTATGACGACCTTTCCGACGCCGGGATCTCCGCGCTCGCGGATTCCGCCTATCTCAAGAAACTCAAATATCTCGACGTCGGAAACAACGCGTTCGGCGACGCGGGCGCGAAAGCCCTGCGCAAACTCAAAGAGCGCGGCGTTGAAGTTATTCATGAATCGGATTAGCAAACCCGGCCACGCCGCACGCTAATATCCATTTATTCCCGCAACGATGATATTTCAGAATGCGACAAAAAATCAGGATTTGGCGTTTCCGGTAACCGGCGCCTTGATACATGTATCGTCAGTGGATTTTGCCGAGCGTTTCCACGGCTTCCTGCGCCGCCTGCCGGACGGTGTCGTCCTCATCGAGCAACAGCTTGCTCACGGGTTCGAGCGCGCGCGGGTCCTTGATCGCCTCGAGGCTCTTGATCGTCTTGGTCTTGACCCACCAGCTCGGATGGCTCAGATAGCTGACGAGTTCCGCGACCTCGTCGTCGCTGAACGGTTTGGTGACGCCGAGCTTCTGGAGCGCCTTAGCCGCCGCCTGCCGGACTTTAGGGTTGAAATCGAGTATGAGCGATTTGAGTTTGTCGATGGAAGTCGGGTCGCCGATCTTCTCGAACAGGCTGCAGGCGCTGATCTTGCCTTCCCATTCGTGGGGCCGCAGGCCGCGCAGAAAACGGACGACCTCGGTCGAGTCCATGTTCCGGGCGAGAACGCGAACCGCGTACTCGCGCCGCTTAGCCTCTCCGCTTCGCAGGTCGTACAGCAGGTCGTTTTTGTCGTCTACCGTCAGGCCCGGCGCCATTGCGACTCACCACGCTTTCAATATTCTGATACCCGCCTGTTTCAACTTACAAACCCAAATGCCCGGAAAACACTTCTCTCAAGCAAATTATAACAGAGACCTTTGTAATTACAACGGTCGGAATGGCGCAGACGAAAATAAAACTCTTAAGCGAATCGGACCGGGACAGGCTCAATTCCCTCGTGTATTATTTCCCGACCCCTGCCTTTTTCTGATAAACTCGCCGCTGAGATCGAATGTCTGAAATATTTCCTGTATCATTTCCACTGTCGCATAAGAATAATCTTCTGTATAAGACAGGCTCAGAAAAATATCCTGAAATGTCTTGAAATCCATCCCGGCGACCGCGCCCGCGTCTATGTCGAAATAGATGGCGCCTTCGAACTCGACCTGAAGCTTTTCGAGACGAGAGGTCGTGTTATATGACTTCACGACGGTTCCGCCCAAGTCGGAGTTCACCGCCACTGTTATTTTCGCGCAGTTCGCTCCATCGTAATATTCTATTCCCTCGAACGTGTATTCCGCCACAACCCCTTTGTCCCCCATATACTGGCCGAATTCCGACAGAATAGGCAGATTCTGATTCCATTTGTAACCGGCGCGCACTTTCTTTTCCGGCAGCATCGGATGAACGATCGGCAGCAGTTTCTCCGGTCCGAAATTATATAGCAATGCTTTTCTCGTTCTCTCTTTCATCTGCTTTGGCGTGCCGATGCCGGATCCGCTGGCCGCAACATCAGCCGCAGTGACCTTAAATGGATTGTCCATGTCCGAGATTCTGCCGAACTGGCTGTATGTAACCATAACCGGATCCTTTGACGCAAGCTGATAAGACGATTGCACCCAGTAGACATTGAACCTATCGAAGTACAGGTCGATATCGGCGCCGCTGTCATCTGCATCAAATACGCTTTCAACCATATATATGTCAATCTTGGGCTTGAAATCATACTTAAACTCTTTCGGTTTGAAATTTGAATATGCGCCGCCGTAAGTTTCAATATCTATTTTGCCTTCAAACGAAGTCTCGCCGCTCGCTTTCAGCGTGTAAGCGGTTTCAACGCCTTTTTCATACTTGTATCTCAACTCCACCGAATCATCATCCTCGGCAAGAGCCGGCCGGGCGAAGAGCAATAATGCCGCGGCTAACGCGACGGCGGCGAGCGCCGGAAGAACGGTCAACAGAAAAACGAATCGGGACTTATTATCGCGGCGGCAAGGCGCAGGGCGCATGTCGGCTCCTTGAACCCGGATTCGTCAATAGGACACCGAATTCCGGGGCAATGTTCATAGCGGCGATCTGCTTCGTTATCGGCGCATTTTTTTGTTCATGAACCAAAGTTCTATTCGCTTCAAAAATACGCCTTCTGCCTCGCATTTCATCCACTCTGAGCATTGCGCCCAAATCCTAATAACGGATTTGGGTTGAATCGATTTGATAATGCGAATGCTTCTCTTGAGCCTATTTTTATCACGGGAATGCGCTCTTTGTCAAATCGATGCGTAGCGGCTACAAATCGCATATCGCGCAACCATATAAAAAGAGCGGCCTTTTTAGGGCCGCCCTATGCAATCTCCGTGTCTCTGTGTCTCAGTGGTGAATCTTTGTTTTACATTTCAGGCACGGGCTTGTAGTAAACGCGCCCGTTGCAGGCGAGTTTCGCTGTGAGCCAGAATGCCGGTTTCACGCCATCGACTTCCGGAGTTATCCTGAACTCGTACGTTCGCTCCTCGCCGGGGTCAAGGCTGATGCCCGCCGCGCGCGGCGAAACAAGCGCAACTCCGAATCCGCCCGCGAGATCGCGTCCCCACGTCTCGATCGGCCCGATCATGCTCAGAACCGCGTTGATCTTCTGCGCGTTCAAATTGCCCACCTTCACGCGAACCACATTTCCCTCGCGCTGTACGTCAAACGTCGGAGCCGCGCTTCCCACTTCGATGACGTCCTCGATAGTCTGCCCGTCGTGTTCGATCTCCGCCTTGATCATTCCCGTTCGCCCGCTGCCGAGGAAGCAGATGACAATCTTCTTCGACGCGTGGCCGCCGGGCTTTATGTCGTACTTGAACGTGTTCGGAAGCGCGCGCCAGTCGTCCGGAACCCGGATGCGCGCCACGCCCGAAACCGCGCGGTCTGTGTAGTCATTCGTCACCGTCACTAAAACTTCATTGATCGTCACGCCGCCCTGCTCTATGTGTATCTTGGTCTTGATGTCGCCCTGAATGACGACCGACACCGGCAGGTAGCCGATCGGCGCCGCGCCCGCGTTGTGCGTCCAGTAGCGAGCGAACACCGGCTGCGCCGGCTCCGCTTCGCGCATCCCCTTCGCCTTCGCGACAGGCGCCTTCCAGCCCGGCGCGAGCGTGTACGTCTCGATCGAGAACGGCGTCACCGGCGTTCTCAGTTCTCCGTTTGTCAAAGGCAGCGATTTCTGATTCTCTTCGAGCATGTTCGCGCTCCACGCCTCGCGGATTCCGCCTGCCAGCCGAACAACGCCCTTCGCCGGCTTGCCTTCCGCCTCGTACAGGCGCACGGTCAGCCCCTGCGCGGCATCCGCCGGTTTCGTCGAGCAGCTCGCCGTCGGGTTGCCGGCCGGTTTCAGCGCGGTCACAACCAAATTCGCCGGCTCCACAGTCAGGAACGCCATGCCCTTCGCCGGCAGTTCGCCGCCGTGCTGCGTTAGTTGCCGGGCCGCAAGCGGATTGTTGAACTCGAACCCGGCGCGGTATGTGCGCGCCGCCGCCCAGTTGCCCGAGTGCGGATAGAGCGAGTACGAGAACGCGTTCGTCTTATTCTCCGGAACCAGATCGTATGGCAGCCGCCGGAAAAACGACGCTGTGTGCACGAGGAACATAACCATCGAGTCGTCGTTTTCGACGCTGTTGAGTATGTTGCCGACATTCAACATGCCGACGCCGTAATTCTCAGGCCCCTCCGATTTCGGGGCGGCGTTGCACGCCTCCGGAAGCCTGATCGCGCCAGATGCGGAGACTCCGTCCGACATCTTCTTCACCGCTTCCGCCAGCTTCGCCGCGTCGCGTCCTTTGACGATCAGCAACGGCACAGGCGGCCAGCTTTCCGGGCTGTCCGGGTCGTTGACGAACAGGTATCCGTAGCCCGTTTCGGCGACCGACTTCTCGAACCGCGCGACAGCCGCCGGATCGATTTTCTTGAAAACTTTTTCAGTGTAAAGGTTGTTTTTGCCTATGTTGAACGACATCCGGAAGGATGTGCCGTATGCCAAATCCTTGTCCAGTTCCTTCGGCATCGTCGAGTCGCTTTTCGGCAGCTTCGCGATGCGCCCGGCGTCGAAATCGTCATACCACGGCGTCGAATGTATTCCCTTTTTGATAAGCGCCGTCTGGAGCGACTCAGCCGCCTTCACCGCCGCGCGGTTGTGGTCCGTCACCATCGCGACCATCCCCACCGGATAGGCCGATGTCTGCCTGCCCGTAGCGTCCGTGAACTGAACCGCGACCGACCAGCTCTCGTCCATCCACTGGTGCGCCGTTGCCGCCCCGTGGTCAGAATAGTTGTTCATCTGCCAAGTTTGAAACACGAACTTCTGCCGGCTCTTCTTCTTCACAACCGATCCGAAACGCTCCTCGAACACCGGAACGCTGTTCTTCAAATCGACCGGGAACGAAACGACGAACAGCTCGTTGTCTATCGAGTTGAAGCCTTTGTAGTCCTCGATGAATGTCTCGAAATCGACGCGCGGGACGCCGTTGTAGAGAATGATATGCCGCTCGGTTTCGGTGTCGCCGACTTTCGCCCGCACTATGAGCCGTTTCGTCACCGGGCCGTTCTCTACCCTATACGTCGCCGGTCCGTCGCTCGTGTATTTGTTGTTTCCGGCCGTGAAAATCTCCCATGGCGGCTCGTGCCGTCCCGCGTCTTCCTTTATTCGAACGATGTCGTTTCCGACCCCGTTTCCCTTATTCATAAGTTCTTTGCCGTTTTTCAAGTCGTAGAGGCTCGATATGCCGCCGCCCTTCGCCGGGTCGACGCTTACGCTGAAGCGGTCCGTTTCGATTTTCGGAGACGCGCCGCTGACTTCCTTCCGCGTCGCGGACTCAGAAAGCGCCGCCGCCGGAACGGCATAATACGTCGAGTATCCGAGAGACGGAACAGTCGCGATGAACACGGCGACAGCTTCCGTGATTTTTCCGTCCGCGTTCTTTGTGACGGATTCGATTTCGAAAGGAACATCTTTGCCCGAGGCGTCCGCGATGCGGAAACCGGCGAGCGGCTCCGGCGGCGCGATGCGAGCGCGAACGACATCCGTGCGCGCCCATGCGAGCGGATTGAAAATCGCGACCGGAATCGCGTCCTTCGCCGGCGCCGCGGACGCGGTGTTGATCTGGCGACCGATGTGGTCGAGCGAGTTCTTCGTCACGCCGTCTGAAAGCTCGATGGACTCGCGATAACCGTCGACGAGGTCGAGGAACGACCTGTCGTTGATCGTGCCGGTGAGCGCGTCGTGGTGCTGGCCGAAAAGCAACTGCCGCCACGCCTTGTCGAGCATCTTGTCCGGATAAGGCATCCCCATCAGGCTGGCGATCGCGGCGTATTTCTCCGCGTTCTGCACGCTGTTCTCTGCGAGCCGGTTGCCGATCTTCAAGTCAACGCGCGTGAGGCCGGTGCCGGTGTGATAGTACGACATGTCGCGAGTCGTCGTCAGAATGTCCTTGCCGCCGCCGTTCTTTATATCGTTAAGAGCGCCGGCGAAGAAGCGGTTTCCGCCGCCGCCGCCGACCTGTATGCTCGGCTGCAAGTCGCGCAGCATTCCCGTGTTTCCGGCATACCACGGCGTAGGCGGCTTGAAGTCCGACGCGTCAAGCCGCGAGTCGTTGTGAAGCCCGTAATTCTTATACTCCTCGAACGACTTGTAAGCCGATTCGCGCAGGCCGTCTATGTTCTTCGTGTCGGAACCGTATTCCATGCGCTTGTGAAGCAGCTTCGTGCCGTCCAGCGACTCGTGCCAGAAAATCGCCGGAAAACCGACGATGCTCTTTGACCACATCGCGCCGTCGTTCCGCGTCTTCGCCACTATCTGCGAGAGCTGCGCCACGTGCCCGAAAATGTCCCAGCCCATGTAAACGCGCGGCTTGTCGCCCAGAACTTTTTCATGAAACATTTTGCCGTAAAGCAGGTTGCGTATCAGCGCCTCGCCGCTTATCATTTTTTCGACCGGCTGGCTGTACGAGCCGCCCGTGCCCACGCGGCCCTCTTTGATCTGCTGCTTGAGCGGCTCGCGGAATTCCGGGTAGGCGTCGTAAAACGGCTTCAGGTAATCCAGCTCGGACATATAGACGCCGTAGTTTTTGTCGGCGCCGGTCAGATACATGTTCTGTCGCGCGCTGCCGAGCAGCGAAACGGCATAATCGCGCTGGTCCTCGATCCACACCGGGTCCGCGTGGAAACCGGGTGTGATGAAAATCGATTCGTCCGCCGCCGGGATTTTCGCAGCGATTTTCACCGTGGCGTCGATCGCTATTTTATTTTTTCCGATGTTTGCGAAAATCTTCGTGTCCGCCGCGCCGCCCGCAAACTTTGCGCTGACCGGCAGCGGTATCAGAAGCGTAGTGTTGGCTTTCGGGTCGAGCGAGACGACCCGCTCGGTTTTGAAATTCAGTTTTTTCGATTCGACTATTATCTTTATGGAATCCGCGCGGCTGTCGCCGCCGTTGGCGACCGTCAGGCCGCACTCCATGGCAGGTTTGGCGGCCGTGCCCCGGAAGTATCCGGTCGGCTGCAGGCCCGCCTGAACCGCGATCTGCGATTTGCCGATCATCAACAGAGGCGACGTTTTGACGCTCATCGCCAGGCCGGTGGTGTCCGCGATCATCGCGCTCACCGCCCGCATGTAGTTGCGGATCTCGGCTACCGGCCTCTGCATCGTTTCCGCCGCGCGCTCGATCCGCAGGCCCGCGAACTTCAGCAGCAGCAGGTTGCGCCCCGGCTTCAATTCGAGAAGAACGCGCTCTTTGCCGGCTTCGCCTATGATTCCGCCGTGGCTTCTCCACACAAGTTCGTGGTTCATCCAGACAGAGACGCCGGTTAGCGTTTCCATGTCCAGAAACAACGCCGCCTGCTTGTCGCTCTTTATATACGCCGCGGCGTACATCACGCCCTCGACCGATTTCGAATAGATCGCGCCGAAATCGAGTATGTTGCTCGTCGCCTCGTACGGTCGCCACGTATTCGTTTTTCCGCCTCCGCGGTCGACCGTCATTCCGGCTTCCGGCTCGATGCCCGCCTCGCCGCCGCGGCTCGTGAGGTTGTCCGTCGCCGACAGCGACACTTTCTGCGATACGACCATGCCGGTCATGCCGCCCTGAACGCCTGTCGAAAACGTTCCGCACGCAAGCCATTTCGATATGTATCCCTTCGAGTTTACGTCCGCGAAGGAATTCACCGGGATCACCGTGTCGAGTGTGATCAGATCCAGTTCCTTAAGAGCCGATTCAGCGGCCGCCGGCGCTCCGGCGCCGAACGCCAAAATGCTAATCGTCATCATAAACCCGATCAAAAATGACAGGTGTTTTCTGCTCTTCATGCTTTTTCTCCTCTCGTCCGGGAAATACTGCCGCGCCGGATCGAACGCTAATATCCACTCCGGCCAGCGCTTATTATATGCCGGACTTACGCCCGCGGGCAAGCGATGCGCGCATTGATTATTATAAGAATAGAAATTGTGACGTTATGGTTTTATGCAAAAACAAATCTATGTCAATATGCGCGATTTCATTTCGCTTCAGTCAAACGACTGAAACTCTTTGTTCGACTGATAGACTTCAAACGCTTCCTGAACGGAAACGCCGTCGTGGACGATCGCGCGAAATGCCTTGATCATTCCGAGCGGGCAGTCCGACTGGTAGATGTTGGGCCCCATGGCGACCCCGCTCGCGCCCTTCGACATCGCGTCAGCGGCCATATTCAGCGCTTCCCGCTCCTCGAGCTTTTCGCCGCTCGCCATCACAACCGGAACGCTCCCGCAAACCGCGATGACTTCATCGAAATCGGCGCAGTAATACGTTTTCACGATGCGCGCGCCGATCTCAACCGCGATTCGGCTCGCCATCCCGAGATAATGCGCATCGCGCTCAATTCCCTCGGCCGCTTCAGTCACGGCAAGCGCCGGCATTCCAACCGCTTCGCCCTCGTTCGCCAACCGCGCGAGGTTCGCTATGCTTTCCTTCTCATGCGCGGCGCCGACGAATATCGAACACGCTATCGCAGAAGCGTTCAGCCTGATCGCTTCGTCAATCGACGTCGTGATCGTTTCGTCTGACAGGTCCTTAAGCGCGCTCGCGCCGCCCGACATGCGCAGAATTACCGGCTTGTTCATCTCAGGCGGAATCCACGCCCTCAGTCCGCCGCGCGTTATCATCAGCGCGTCAGCGTGCGGCCACAGCGGGTTGATCGCCGCGCCGAGGTCCCGCAAATCCTTCGCCGCGCCTTCGAAATATCCGCCGTCAACCGCGAGCGACACCATGTGCCCCGTATTCGGATTGAATATCCTCGAAATCCTGTTTTTCATTCCCCAGTTCATAGCGGCGCCTCTCTTTGCGGATTAGAAATATTTTCTCTCGCGGCCGATTGTCGAAGAAGGTCCGTGGCCGGGATAGATCTTTATTTCGCCGGGGAGCGTCATCAGCTTCGAGCGGATCGAGTCGGCGAGCGCGCGGGCGTCGCCGCCCGGAAAATCGGTGCGCCCCACTCCGTCGTTGAACAGCGTGTCGCCGGTGAAGCAGACGTTCTCCTCCGCCGCCAGAAAACAAGCGCCGCCCGGCGTGTGGCCCGGCGTGTGCAGCGTTTTCAGCCGCCCGGTCCCGAAAGATATCTCGTCTCCTTCACGCAACTCAAGAAAAGCGGGCGTTTTCAGCCCCGTCTCGTAGCGCGCCCGCTCAGCCGCCTTCAGCTTCATGAAATCCGCTTCCTTCTCATGAACCAGAATCGGAACCTGCAGCGCGCCGCGCACTTCCTTCAGCCCGCGAGTGTGGTCGAAATGCCCGTGCGTCAGCATTATGTACGCGACATTCAAATTAGCGTTGTCGATCGATTTCAGAATCTTGCCGCCCTGCGCTCCGGGGTCGATCACAACCGCATCCGTCCCGGAAACCGCCAGATAGCAATTCGTCTGCAGCATCCCGACCACTATCGTGTATACGTTCATATCGTTGATTTCCTTTTTTCAGCGGCTTACCGCCAGTCGACGATTCCATTTTTCAGCTTGTCGTATGTCGAATCCATGTGCTCGCTGATTATCTTCGTGTCCGCCAGAACCGGCATGAAATTGCAGTCGCCGTTCCAGCGCGGAACGAAATGCATGTGCGCGTGGTCGATGATTCCGGCGCCCGCCACGCGCCCGAGATTCATCCCGATATTAAACCCGTCCGGATTCATCGTATTCCTGAAAACAGGGATCATCTTCTGCTGCAACAGAGTCATTTCCGCAGTGGTTTCCGGCGCCAGTTCCTCATACGCGCCGGTGTGCAGATACGGCACGAACATAAGATGCCCCGAATTATACGGATACAGGTTCATCATTATGAAAGAATGCGCGCCGCGAAAAAGAACCAGATTCTTTCTGTCGTTCTCCGGAGCGTCCTTATATTTCGCGCAGAGAACGCAGGGGTCGGCTTCCGTCGCCGCCGCATCTCTCTCTGGCTTCACGCCCAATATGTACTGCGCCCGCCAAGGCGCCCATATTTTGTCCATTTCATTCCTCCACGTTTATGTCTGTGCCATTGCAAAAAAATCGGAATTGGAGTTCGGGTTTGCTTCGTCAGCCCGACAACGGCTTCCTCGCAATGACGGTTTAGTCCCCCGGAAAAATCTTTTTGGGATTCAAAATTCCTTTCGGATCGAAAACATTCTTTATCGCTTTCATCAGCGCGATCTCGCGCGCGGACAGCGCGAGCGGCAGATACATCTTCTGCGTGTAGCCGATGCCGTGCTCGCCGGAGATCATTCCGCCCATGCCGACAACCGCGTCGAAGATATTGCCGATCAGCGCCGGAAGCTCGTTCCGCCACTTGTCGTCGCCCATCTCGCCCTTGACGATATTCGCGTGAATGTTTCCGTCGCCGGCGTGCCCGTAGCAGATCGTCGTGAATCCGTGCCGCCTCGATATCTCCTTTAGAACCTTCATCAGTTCCGGCAGCGCCGCGCGCGGAACCACCGTGTCCTCTTCCTTGTACGCCGAGATTTTTTTCACCGCTTCGCCCAGCGAACGCCGCATCTCCCACATGTCGTTCTGCTTCGCGTCCGTTTCCGCAAGCAACACGTCGGCCGCTCCGCCTTCCATCAGCACGGTCCCGACCTTCTCCGCCTCGCGGCCCATCATCTCAACGTCGTTGCCGTCCAGCTCTATCAGCAGCAGCGCCTCGGAACCGCTGTACGGGAACGCGCGGCCAAGCATCCGCTCCGCGCTCTGGATCGCGTCCCGCTCCATGAATTCCACCGCCGCCGGCGTTATGTGCTGCATGAAAATAGCGTTCAGCGCAGCCGCCGCTTCCGTCAGCGAATTGAACGGCGCCAGCAGCGTGCGCCGGTAGTGCGGGCGCGGAATCAGCTTCAATATGATTTCGGTTATAACCGCCAGCGTGCCTTCGGAGCCGATCAGCAACTGCGTAAGGTTGTAGCCCGTCACGTTTTTCAGCAGCTTGCCGCCCGTGCGGATAATCTCGCCGTCCGGCATGACCGCCTCAACGCCGAGCACGTAGTCCTTCGTCACTCCATACTTCATCGCCCGGGCGCCGCCCGCGCACTCCGCGAGGTTGCCGCCTATCGTGCATGAACCGCGGCTCGCCGGGTCCGGCGGGTACATCAGCCCCAGATTCTCGACGCTCTCGTGCAGCGTCTGCACGATCACGCCCGGCTGGACGACCGCCATCAGATTCGACGTGTCGATCTCGAGTATGCCGTTCATCCTGTCGAGCGAGAGGCACACGCCGCCTGTCACGCAAAGCGCGCCGCCGCTCAAACCCGTCCCGCCTCCGCGCGGCGTAACCGTTATGTTGCGGTCCCAGCAGCGCTTCATTATCGCCGACACTTCCGCAGTCGCTCCCGGCCTCACCGCCACGTCCGGCGGAAAACGAAAATCCTCGCTCTCGTCGTGCGTGTAAGGGTCCATATCGTCGCCGCCGGTTATCACATATTTCTCGCCGACGACGCCCTTGAAAAACTCGATGTCTTCGTTGTCCAGTCTGTTGAATTCAGCCATTTAGCCCTTCCCGTTCAAAAAGTCCCTCTATGATAACAAAAACATATCTCAAAGTAAAATTCCCGCCCGGCGCGACCGCCGCATATTTAACCGGATGTCGGAGAAAAACACAGATAACGTCATTGCGAGGAAGCCGTTTTTTAGGCTGTTTTTAGCCTGCCCCCGCATGCTTTGGGCGGGGGAGGCAACCCCGAACTCAATTCCCATCTCTATGTCCGGGATTGCCACGCCCCAAAAACGGGGCTCGCAATGACGATGCTTAAGATGCTTAAAAATAAAATGTGGCGCTAACGGTCGCTTCCCGCGCTCATTTTCTGGACGTCCTTCAGCCGCGTCTCGATTGTTTTGACGTCGACCTTCAGCCCGTCGGCCGTTTTCACGAGCGTAACAAGATTGAATGCGTTGGGATATTGAATCAGAGACGGAGAAGACACGTGCAACACTCCGTTTCGCGTCTGGATTTTCGGTATGTGATAGTGGCCGGAAAACACGCCCTTTACATTCGGATGCCTGTCGAGTATCGCGAGATATTCGTCGCGGTTTGACACTTCGTGGCCTTCTGATTTAATGGGGTAAACAAGCGGGAAATGTTGAAATATTATAGCAGGCATATCGCTGTTCGCGGACAGAACGCTGTCGAGCAAACCTAAACATTCCTTTGAGAAAAAGCCCTTGGCCGTGACCTTTGTATCGCTGGCGCCGTCCATCGAAAAGAAAAGGACGCCGTCTTTTGCGAACGAATAACACGTTGTCTTTGGCTGGATGTACTTGTTGTTTTTATTCAGAATTTTGAGGAATTGTTTTCTATTCAGGCCGAACTGGCTGAGGTCGTGATTGCCGGTCGTCCAGTACCACGGCACATTGAGAGTGTTCGCCGTTTGGGTGAAAAGCGTGTGCAGATTTGCGTCGGGCGAGTCCGCGAGATCGCCTGTGAATATAACAAAACTGATTCCGGGCATTCCGTTGATCTGCCCGATCGCGTCTTCGAGCAGGTCTTTCGAATATTTCAACATCCTCACATTGACCCGTTCGCTCTGGTTGGTGAAATGGTTGTCGGTGATCTGAACGAATTTGATTGTCCCGGGCGCATTCCCGGCGGCTTCGGCGCGCGGAGCCGGACTTGCGAAAAATAGAATAAATAACAGGGCGATCGGGTAAAAGAATTTCTTTCGGTTGAAAATATTCATTCTCGTCACGCGGTTCTCCTTAGCTGCATCGTTCAAAGTTCATTTTATAGATGTTGACCGAAGTGTCAAACGAAACTAAAGTTGTTAGAATAAGCGATCGGGAAGCGGCCGGCTTTCCGGGCGCCAATTCGGAAATTAAATAATAACAGGCGGTGACGCGGGATGAAGATCACAAAACAGAACCTCGAAACGATAGACAAAAAGTACAAAGGTTACATTCAGGGCCCGAAGGTGGCCGAGTTCTTCAAGGAATTCGGAATCCGGTTCGCGGCGGGCCACTGGTGCGCGGGCGACTTTCTGGACAGGTTCGCGACAACAGGCTACGCGGAGTGCGGCGAATGCGATTCGGGCATCGTTCCGCAGATGGAACGCGTCGCCGCCGCCTGCTGCGAGGGCATCGAGTTCCACGAAAGCGTTTTCATCGACAGCGTCTTCAAAAAAGACCCGGAGATCGTCGCGCTCGTTAAGAAAAACCTCAAACGGCTGAAACTCACACCGACAAATATGAACACAAACCTCTTCACGCACCCGCGCTGGAAACTCGGGGGCGTGACGAATCCGAACCCGAAGATCCGCGCGCAGGCGCTCAAGGTTGCTCTTCAGGGCATCGAAATCGCGGACGAGGTCGGCTGCAGCAGCGTCGCCCTCTGGCCGGGCTCGGACGGCTGGGACTATAACTTCGAGGCCGACTACGGCGTCCTTCTCGACCTCTTCATCGAAGGCTGCATCGCTATGAACAAGAAAGCGAAATCATACGGCCTGAAGTTCGGCGTCGAGGCGAAACTGCACGAGCCGCGCGAAGGCAACATGATCATCTCGACAACTTCTAAAGCTATGCTCGTCGCGCGCGAAGTCAATAAAGTCTGCGGCGGAACGAACATGGGCGTCGCCATCGATTACGGACACGAACAGATGTACGGCGTGGAACCTGCGGACATGCTCTACACCGCGAAACGCTTCGGCGTTCCGATCACGAACTTCCACCTCAACAACGCGAAACATCTCAGCAACGACGAGGACCGCGTTGCCGGCACCGGCGACAACTGGGCGCTCGCCGATTTCTGCTACGCAGCGATCATCACCGGCTATAACGGCTGGTTCGGCGAAGATCAGTTCACTTACCGGCAGGACCCGGTCCGCGCGATGTCGCTCTCCCGCGAACTGTTCGCGAACATTATGAAGAAGGCGCTTCTGATCTATAAACGGCGCGACGCGCTCAAGAAAGCCCGCGCGGGCGGCGATTCGTCGCTCGTGATCGATGTTGTTAAAGATATATTAGTTTGAAAAGACAGTAGACGGTAGATAGTAGACGGTAGACAGGGGAAAGCCTAAAAGAAGAAGACAGAATACAGAGAAAGAAAAAGCAAAAGAAGTCCGTCATTGCGAGGAACGCAGAGACGAAGCAAACCCGGACTCGATTCCAATCAGTTCAGGGAATTTGAAAGCCAAAAAGCAAACAAGGAGCTGGAAACGTGGCGAAAAAACTTAGCGGGGTCATAGGGCCCCTTGTAGGGCTGATAATGATCTGCGCGTTTCTGGCGTTTCGGTCGGCGGACTTTCTGACGGCGCCGAACCTGACGAATGTTGTCAAACAGGTATCGGTGAACGCGATACTCGCATCCGGCGCGACGATGGTGATTCTTCTCGGCGGGATCGACCTGTCGGTCGGCTCGATACTCGCGCTCGCGGGCGCTGTCGCGGGATGGGCGCTGCTGAAAGCCGGCATTCCCGCCTGCCTCGCGGCGGGCCTCGTCGTCGGCCTCGCAGCCGGACTTTTCAACGGCGTCATCATCTCCTACGGCCGCGTCGCCCCGTTTATCGTCACTCTCGGCTCCATGACCATCCTGCGAAGCCTCACTCTCGTCTTTACCGCCGGAAAACCCATATCTAATTATCCGGAATCTTTCCTCAGCATCGGCGAAGGCTCCGTGTTCGGAATCCCGGCGCCTGTTCTGATCGCAGTCTGCGTGCTGACTTTCTGCCACGTGTTGCTGCGCCGCACCCGGTTCGGCCGCTACGTCTACGCGTGCGGCGGCAACGAGGAAGCCACACAACTCTCGGGCATCAACGTGCGCGTTATCAAAACCATGGTCTACACCATCGCCGGGATACTCACTTCAATCGGCGCCATCGTATTCATCGCGCGGCTCGACTCCGCGCAGCCGCAGGCCGGCATCGGTTTCGAGCTGGACGCCATCGCAGCGGTCGTCATCGGCGGCACGTCGCTCTCCGGCGGCCAGGGCGGCATCATCGGCACCGTCCTCGGCGCACTCATCATGGGCGTGCTGCGCAACGGACTCAACCTCATGGAAGTCTCCGCCTTCTGGCAGCAGGCATTCATCGGCTCCGTCATCATCGTCGCCGTTCTCGCGGACCAGTTGCGCAAACGCGGCAGATAAAATCGTTCCCTCGTTTTTGATAAACGGGGACATAAATTTATATGCTCAGGAGCAAGGAATTTGGATATGGACAAGGAAGAATACCTGGCGCAGCTTAGCAGAGCCGTCGACAATTTTCATCAGATTTATTACAACGTCACTTTCGACGGCAAACCGGTTTGGAACATGACGCATTGGATGGGATATTTAGTCCATAAATGCCCGTTCGACCTTTGGATATATCAGGAACTTTTTTTCGGGATTAAACCGGACGTGATCGTCGAGTCCGGCGTGGCTCGCGGCGGCGGCATCGCCTATTACGCCTCGCTATGCGCGATGATGGGAAAAGGCGAAATCATTGGAATAGACATCGATTTAACCGACGAAGCGCGCCGCGCCGCCGCTCAGTTCCCGTCAATAACTCTTATCGAAGGCAGCTCGACCGATCCGGATGTCGTAGATAAGGTCCGCAGAATCGTGAACGGCCGCAACACTATCGTCATTCTCGACTCGGACCACAAAATGGAACATGTCCTCAAAGAGATGCAGCTTTACAAGGAATTCGTCCCGCTCGGCGGCTTTATGATCGTTGAGGACTCGAATATTAACGGACACCCGATATACGAAGGTTACGGCCCCGGCCCTTACGAGGCGATAGAGGCGTTCCTGAAGATGAACGACGATTTCGCCATAGACAAATACTGCGAAAAATTCATGATGACCTTCAACCCGAACGGCTACCTGCGCCGCATCAGCGAATAGCAACGCCTCGGGTCTTTGATTTCTAATAGATGTTTATCTGAGGGTCCTCACTTCGTTCGGAATGACAAAGTGAAAACGGAATCCCCGACTGCCTAACAAGTTGGAATTGAGTTCTGGATTGCTTCGTCACTTCGTTCCTCGCAATGACGGACTTCTTTTGCTTTTTCTTTCTCCTGTCTACGGGCGGATTTGAAATCCGCCCCTACTGTTTGCCGTCTCCTGTATTTTATGCCTTTCCCCAACTACCTGCTACCAACTACCAGCCCCCGCCTTTAAGTCTTTCGCTGTGTTCTGAATTCTGTATTCTGTCTTCTTCTTTTACGCTTTTCCCTGTCTACCGTCTACTGTCTGCCGTCTACTGCCTTTAAGTCTTTTTGCCTTTTCATGTGTCTCAGCGCCTCCGTGGTTTGGTATATTTGGTTTAAATCTTTCTTATATTTGATATAATACCCGCTAAATGAGAAACAAAATGGGAGGTACGGCATGAAACGGATTGCGATGTTGTCCGTGGTTGCGCTGATCGGGCTGTCGATGGCGCTCGTGTGCGGCTGCGCGAAGAAGAAGGCCGGCGGCGGCGAAGCGGCGATTCGGGTCGGGTATTCCACACCGGCGCTGACGAATCAGTTCTGGAACCGCGTTTCGAACGGCCTGCAGGAAGCGGGAAAGAAGAACGGCGTTGAAGTGCTCGTTGCCGATGCGCAAGGCGATTCCGGCAAGCAGCTCTCGGACGTCGAAGACCTGATTCAGAAACGCGTCTCCGCGATTCTGATCTCGCCGTGGGACACCGACACCGCGGCGTCATGCATCAAGAAGGCTAACAAAGCCGGCATCCCGGTCATCGTAGTGGACATCGGGACGAGCGGCGGCGAATACGCTGCGTTCATCGTCTCGGACAACAAGGAAGGCGGCCGGATGGCGGGCCGGTACATCGCAGAGAAACTCGGCGGCAAGGGCAAGGCCGTGCACATTCAGTGCCAGCTCGGCGCCCGCAACGCGCAACTGCGCGGCGAAGGCTTCGAGGAGATCATGAAGGAAAAGGGAATCGCGATCGTTGCCAAGCAGCCGGCCGATTCGCGGCGCGATCTCGGCATGTCTGTCATGGAAAACATTCTGCAGAAGAACCCGGACGTCAACACGATTTTCGCGCAGAACGACGAGATGGCGCTCGGCGCGCTCCGCGCGATCGAGACAAGCGGGAAAAAGGGAATCATAGTCGTCGGCTTCGACGGCAACGACGACGCGATCAAGGCGATCAAGGACGGCGGCATGGCGGCGTCAGTCGGCCAGCAGCCCGAGGAAATGGGCAAAATCGCGCTCGAAACCGCTCTCAAAGTCATCAAGAAGGAAAAAGTTGAAAAAGAAATCTTTGTTCCGGTCACGCTGATAACGAAAGAGTCGCTCGAAGGAAAGAAATAATCTTTTCGTGGATTAAACCAACCTCGTTCCCGCTCCACTCGCGGGAGCGAGGTTTTTTATTGACTCGCGATTGTCCTTAGCAATTGATGTTTTCTACAATGCTAATTAATCTTTCCGAATATTATTTCACTTTTCGTTCTTCTGCCAAATATGTTATACCACATATTCGATACTCCTGATTTTACCACCCATTCCCCATCTTTATGTATGTATGATTTCCAGTGGTACGGTTTTTTGTTTGTTCTGAATTCAACTATTTTGATATTTCCAGTTATTAGATTTTGAAGCAGTTTCAACATATCAAATCCACAATCTTTTTTATCCCATTCTTCATATATGCCATTATCATGCCAACCAGCAAATAAAACCGACATTTGTTTCGGATCAAATGCTATATCAATCTCATTATCGCCTTCTTTGGGAAATATCTTTAGAGATAATAATGGCCCACATTTTTCATTAGTAATATTTGCTTTGGTCTTTTCTTTATCGATATATTCGCAACAACATTTATCTAGTTCGTCTAAAATTATTTCAAAAAACCTTATTTGGTCCTTATTAAGTTTTGCATAATTTATTTTTACTTCTTCGATTGATATATTTGTGTACATATCTGGGTTGTTTAATAACCTCCAAATAAACACTTCTCTCTTCATGCATACAGCAAATCATTCCTATACGAATGAGAATACCATAAATGATTATTGCCTGCAAGCAATCGTTGAGAAGGCAATATTTTGCGAGCAAACAATGCGGCAAGCAATTTTTTTGAATCGAGAAACTATTTGTCATTCCGAGCGAAGAGAGGAATCTTGATAAAGCTTTCCATATTGTTGTTAATTGAAGATTCCTCGTTTCGCTCGGAATGACAAGCGCCGCGATATTGAGGCGTGTGGTTTTTAATTCTTTCGCTGTATTCTGGATTCTTCCCACTAATGGGAATGAAGTTCGGGTTTGCTTCGTCAGCCCAACAACGGCTTCCTCGCAATGACGAGTTCTGCGATGCGCCTGCTTCTCTTCTGTACTTGATTTATGTTTTACTGATTCCCGTATTTTTCTTTTAGTTGTTTGTTTTAGCTGAATTCTGTATTCTGTTTTTAATCTTTTTCCTGTCTACCGTCTACTGTTTGCTGTCTACTGCCTTTATGCTTTTCCCCAGCTACCAACTACCAGCTACTGCCTTTAATACTTTTCGCTGTATTCTGCGTTCTGTATTCTGTCTTCTGCTTTTATCTTTTCCTGTCTACGGGCGGATTTGAAATCCGCCCCTACCGTCTGCTGTCTACTTTTTTTATATTTTCGACAATGCCCAGTCCAAATCTCTGACGAGATCGTGAATGTCTTCAAGTCCGACGGAGAGACGCAGCAGGCTGTCTGTGATTCCGAGCTTCTGCTTGCGCTCCTTGTCGAGCGTGATGTGTGTCATCGTCGCTGGGTGTTCGATGAGCGTGCAGGCGTCTCCGAGGCTGACCGCCACATTGCACACGCGCACGTTTTTCAGCAGCGCCGACGCCCCCTCGATCCCGCTCTTGAGCCAGAACGCGATCATCCCCGACGAGCCGGACATCGTTCGCTTCGCGACCTCATACTGCGGGTGGCTTTTCAGCCCCGGATAGTGGACTTTTCTCACCTTCGAATGCGATTCGAGGAACTTCGCCACTTCAAGCGCGTTCTCGCAGTGGCGGTCCATGCGCACGTGCAGCGTTCGGATTCCGCGCATGGTATAGAACGCGTGCATCGGACTCATCGAACCGCCGAGCACGAGCAGATAGTTGTCAACACGCGACACAAGTTCCGCCCTTCCGGCGACATAGCCGCCGAGCGCGTCGTCGTGCCCGCTGATGTATTTCGTGGAACTCGACGCGACGAGGTCCGCGCCGAATTCGAGCGGCCGCATCAGGTACGGCGACGACCACGTGCTGTCCACAACCACAACGCAGCCGCTCCCGCGCGCGAGTCTCACTGCCTCCGGAACGTCTATGATCTCGACAAGCGGATTCGCCGGCGTTTCAATAAACAGAACCTTCGCCGGCTTCGACAGCGCCCGCTTCATCTCCCGCGGGTCTGTCAGGTCGACCATGTCGACTTCGATGCCGAACGACGGCAGATATTCGACAAACAGCGTGTCCGACGCGCTGTAGAGCTTGCTGTGCGTGACGACCCGGTCGCCGGCGCTGAGCAGCGCAAGCAGCGCGGTGGAGATTGCGGCCATGCCGCTCGCGAACGAGAGCGCGCGTTCGGCGCCTTCAAGTTCGGCTATCTTCGCCTCGAACATCGCGTTCGTCGGGTTGCCGGTGCGCGAATAAAAATAATAACCGCCCTTGCCGAGCATCGCCTCCGAACCGCCCTCCATGAATGTTTCCATGTCGTCGTAAACGTATGTCGTGCTCTGGTATATCGGCGGATTAATCGGCCGCGTGTTCGCGCTCGGTTTCTTCCAGCCTGCCACCACGCGGGTTCCGAATTTTATGTTCTTGTCCATGGGGATGCTCCTTGTTCGGCAATTCTTTTACACACGGGCATAGCATGCTATGCCCCTACGTTGTTTTGTCAATTTGCGGCCGCGAAGCGGCCGACTAAAAAACGTCTTTGCGAGCGAAGCGAAGCAATCCCGGACATGGAGATAGGAATTGAGCTCGGGGTTGCTTCGTCAGCCGTTTCACGGCCTCCTCGCAATGACGTATTTTTTCAGAGATTCGCCGCCATTTCTGCGACGGCGCGAATATGTTCCGGAGACGTTCCGCAACAGCCGCCGGCGAGCGACGCGCCAGCCGCTATGCATTCCCTCACGCCTTCCGCGAATTCCGCAGGCGGCATGTCGTACACCGCGCGGTCGTTTTCGTCCAATCGCGGCTTGCCCGCGTTCGGCTCGACGAGTATTGGCAACGCTGAAACCGAGCGGTAGGACGCGACGACAATCGCCACTTCTTTCGGGTCGAGATCGCCGCAGTTCGAGCCGAGAAAATCAGCGCCCGCTTTTTCGAGCGCCGCCGCGCAGTCCGCCGCCTTGTGCCCCATCGTCGTAAGCCCGCCGCCCTTTATCACGGTCGCATACGTCATCGATCCGATCACCGGCAGTTTGAAATTCTCCTTGCAGGCGCGCACGGCGCACGCCGCCTCGCGGTAATCGATCATCGTCTCTATGATAAACGCGTCCACGCCCGCTTCCGCCAGCGCCCGCGCCTGTTCGAGAAACGCCTCGTACATTTGTTCCTCGGCGCAGACGCCTACCGGCTTGAGCATCTCGCCAGTCGGGCCTATGTCTCCTATCACGGCGGCTGAATCGCCCGCGGCCTTTCGCGCAATAACGACTCCGGCCCGGTTGATCGCGGCCACATCGCCCGCGCTGCCCTGCGACTTGAGATAGAGACTGTTCATGCAGAATGTATTGGTTATAATCGCATTCGATCCGGCGTCGATGTATGCGCGATGCACATCGGCAACTATCTCCGGAAACGCTATGTTGCTCGTCCCGCCCGGTTTCGCGCCGCGCGCGTTCAACTGCGTTCCCATCGCTCCGTCGAATATGACGATCTTATTTGCGCCGACAAATTTCAGGAAATCCACGTGAGGTACCTCCGCTGCAATATTTAGTAGACAGTAGACGGCAAACGGTAGACAGCAAAAAACAAAGAACATACAGAGCTACGACGATAAAGACTCTATCAATCCGTAAAGCATTTTGTGAATTCCATCCACATCAGATAGCAACTCTGTGTTCGACTTCATGCAGCCCAAGTCTTTGGAAAGAATCAAATAGTATTTCGTCTCATTAAGAGAGCCTTGCGCAATATTGTAGTAATTTGCTTTATCTTTCAAGCTCCGTTTTTTAAACCCTTCGGCAACGTTAGCGGGAATTGAAACCGCCGCCCTTCGCATCTGGCCTACAAGCCCGAATTTTTCTTCGGAGGGATAATCTTTGGTGATCTTATATATCTTTAACACTAACTGGTGGCTCTTTTGCCATACAATCAGGTCTGTAAAATCCTTGATTTTCTCCACCGGTGATTTCCCCTTTCTTGTATTGTTTCATTCTATTGCGTTTCCCTGTCTTCTGCTTTTTGCCTTTCCTGTCTACTGTTTGCTGTCTGCCGTCTACTGCTTTTGCCTTATGCCTTTCGCTGTGTTCTGTATTCTGTCTACTGTTTGCTGTCTACCGTCTACTTATTTCCCCAGCAGAGCGCCCACAAGCGTGACCGCGTCCGCGGCGTCTTCGGCATAGCCGTCGGCGCCGATGTTCTTCGAGAACTCGTCGGAAACGCAGGAGCCGCCTATGATTACCTTGACGCCGTCCCGGACTCCGGCGCTCTTCAGCGCTACGACGGTTTCCCGCATGCTCGCCATGGTCGTCGTCAGCAGCGCCGACATCCCGACCACGTTCGGCTTCCTCTCCTTCACAAGCTCGACAAACCTTTCAGGCCCGACGTCCACTCCGGCGTCCTCAACCTCATATCCGTTGCCGCGCAGCAACGCGATGACTATGTTCTTGCCGATGTCGTGATTGTCGCCAGCGACCGTGCCGATCAGGATGCGGCCCTTCGGCTCGTACCCGCTCGCGTCGAGCGCCGGCAGCAGCAGCGCGAACGAATCCTTGAACGCGTTCGCCGCGACTATGACCTCCGGAAGGAAGTATTCGAAACTCTTGAACTTCTCGCCTACGACTCCGATGCCGGGAATCAATCCGCCGCTCACTATCTCCATCGCGGGAATTCCGTCGCTCATCGCCTTGCCGACGAGCTCAACCGCCAAATCAGGTTCCATTTCAATTATCGCATTCTTAATGTCCTCGAGTATTGCCATATCGTCGCCTCCTTGAGTTGAGTTTCGTTTATTTTTATACGCTCGCCGCCCGCCTGCGCACGATCCTGTCTATCTCCGCCGCGACATCGTCGCTGACCTGCAACCGCAACTCGTTCTCTTCAAGTATTTTAACAACCTTTTCGTGCGCCCGCTCCTCGACGTTTTTGTAGTCGCTCCAGAACACGTCGAACATATCGCGCCGGAAAACGTCGGGCTGGAAGAAATCGCGCGAGTGGCGCGCCGTGTGCTCCTCGAACAGATAGTTCCCGCCGATCCCTACGCGCTCTATGACATCCAGCGCGAGCGTCTCGTCGTTGACGAGAATTCCCTCGCTCACCTTGCGCAGCATCCCGCCCATCTCGTTTTCGACAACCAGCGACTCGTGGCTGAACGCCTCGCCGCCGCCGATCTCGCCTCGCATCCCCAGACTTTCCGATCCCGCCGCCCACAGCAGAACGCCCGAAAGCCCGCGCTCCCACCCGCACTGATAGTCCATCGTGTTCGCGTCGCACAAGCCGGACGTGCAGCCCGACATGAATCCGAGATAGTGCGCGCACGCGACGAGCGTGAGGTGTATCAGCGATAGCTCAGGCGCCGCATACAGGCAGCGCCCGGTGCGCATGTCGCTCGTCTGCATCGGCCCGCCCAGCGCCATCGGCGAATGCGAACCGAGGCAATACAAGTATACCAGCCCCGCAAGGTTTTCCGCCATCTGCAGCGCAACAGCCCCCGCAAGCGTCGCCGGCCCGGTCGTCCCCACCTGCACCATCGGCCCCATGTTTATCGGCTGGTCCATCTCTCCGTATATCTTCATTATCTCCAGCGAATGCTTCGCGAGCTTCAACGGACTCACCGGCTCCGCGAGATAGTTGATTATCTTCGACGCCTTCAATTCCTCAACGCCGCCGGTCACCGCAAGCCCCATCTCTATCAGGTCGCGCGCCGACTGCGTCGTGTACGTCCACGTCGTGAACATCTTCTCCGAATATTTGAACAGCATTTCCGCCATGTAGATGTCCGCGATCTCGATCGGCACGTCCTGCGGCACGACCCCTGTCGACGAAACCGAAAGGTTTTCGAGCCGGTTCACAAGCGTGACCGTATTGCAGCAGTCCCGAATAACGCCGCGCCGCTTTTTCTTCGTTTCGAAATCGATTATGTTCATCCCGATCCACGGCGCCCAGAAAATCTTCGGGTAGTCCTGCGGCTTCGCGATGGGCGTCATCCCGTTGATCGCTTCGAGCGTCAACGCGCGCGGAATAGAGACAATCTGCTTCGCGCGGTCCACCTTGCAGCCGCGCTTTTCGAGCAGGTCGAGCGCGAAATCCCATTCGAATTTCGGGCCTACCTCCTCAAGTATCCTGTATGACGTGTCGAGTATTCTTTCAATTTCCTGTTCGGAAACAACATCGAGCTGATTGAACATCATTTCAGTTCACCCCCTGAGTCGAGCCGCCGGCTTCCGCCACGCGGCGCGCCACTATCTCGTCTATCGCTTTCGCCTGATCCTCCGACAACTGAAGCTCGAGGCTGTTTTCGGCGAGTATCCTGCCGACCTTTTCGTGCGCGAGGTCGCCGATCCACCGGCCGCCGTCCTTTAGCCAATGCTCGTAACTCACCCGCGGGAACAGCGTCGGCAGCCAGTTCTCCCTCGCGTGCTTCATCGTGTGCCGCTCGCCGAGGAAGTTGCCCCCCTGCGCCACTTTCTTTATCACGTCGAACGCCAGCGTGTCGTCGTCCACAATCACGCCCTCCCCCACCCGCTGAAGCATCCCCAGCGATTCGTCATCCAGAACGAGTTGCTCAAGCGAGAACCCGTCCATCACGAATCCGGCCTGCCCGAACATGTCGAACCCGGCCGCCCAGCACAACGCGCCCGAAAGCGCCTTCTCCCACCCGTTCTGGAAATCGAAGTCGCACGAGTCCGTTTCGAAACACGTGTTGCCGCTCGTGTAGCCGAGATAGCGGATGATCTGGTGCGCGCCGAGAAACATCATCGTCTGCTCCGGTCCGGCGTATAGCTGGTTGCCAGTCCGCATATTGATCGCCTGCGTCAGCGCGCCGAGCCCGACCGCGCTTTTCGTCTTCAGCGATCGCACCCACACGAGCCCCGCAAGCAGTTCCGCGATGCAGACGACAAGCGAACCCGCAAGCGTCGCGGGCGCCGAGCTGCCCGACTGCGTCATCGACGCGATCGACAGCGGCAGGTCCATCTGCGCGTACATGCGCGTGATCTTCAACTGCGTCGGCGGGAACCTCAGCGGCGTGATCGAATTGAGCATGTAGCTCAGAAACTTAGACTGTCGCAACTCCTCCTCGCCGCCCGTCACTATCTTCGCCATTTCGAGCACATATGGCACGTTCTCGGTGTTGTACACCCACTGGTGGAACAGCTTTTCCGAGTATTTCATCAGCATTCCGGTGTTGAACACCTCGACCGCGTCGTTCGGCACGTCTTCCTGCACGACGCCCGCAGAGGCGATCGTTATATTCGGCAGCGCGTTCGACACAACAATCGCGTTCATAGCGTCCTGAGTCGTTCCGCGCCTCATTTTCTTCAGTTCGTAGTCGAGGATGAATCCCTTGTTTGCGGCCGCCACGCGCGCCTTCGGATGGTCGTCCGGCGGCATGACCGACGGCACGTTCTCCAGCGCGTCGAAAATAGCTTCCTCCGGGAATTTGACAATCAGCGTCTCCCGGTCCGCGTCGCAGCCGACAGACGCGAGCTCGCCCATGCACTGCTCGTCTTCGAACCGGCAGCCCGTCGTCCTCAGTATCCTGAACGCGCTCTCAACGATCCTTATCATCTCGTCGTCCGACAGGACTTTCAGCTTTTTGAATATCATCGTTGCCTCCTGTAAAGGAAATCCGCCGTTACCCGGCGAGTTTCTCCTCGTAATCAACGTCCATTCCGCCCATGCCGACCATGTCCACTCCGAGCGACACTTTGTGCGAGCCGGGCGTCATGCCGCCCGGTTTAGCGACCCGTATCAGCAACTCATCTCCGTAGGCCACCGTCAGCGGCCGGTTCATCGTCACCGTCGACGCCGGGAACGTCTGCCGCGCCTTCGTTATCTGGATCGCGTCGAGGCTGTATTCGACTCCGTCCACCTTCACGCCCGTGAAGCCGGTCACCGTCGCCGCGCCGAGCTTGTTCTTCAGCTTCACTTCGAAGCCTTCAACCTCGCCGTCCTTGCCGTAATTTCTAAAACTCCCCTGCTCGATCAGCCGCTTAACGAGGTAGCCCGACACCGCCGAACGCGAAACCTCGGACACCGCCGTCTCTATCGCGGACGTGATCCGCTCCCGCAACCGGTCCTGTAACGTCTTCGCCGGCGCGGCCGCCGGTTTGGGTTTCGTTTCCTCCGTCTCCGCTCTTTCCTTCGCCTCTTCTTCGTCCGCGCCTCGCCCGAACGTCAAATGTTTGCGCACTTCGCGATCCAGAATTTCCCACACCCATTCGAGGCGGTTCAGCGATTTCTCATAGAAGTAATTCACGCCGAACGCGCCGAGCGCCTTGTCCAGCGCTTTCAATACCTCGTCGAAAACCATGAACGTCATGCCGAGCGCCTCTTCGAGAATCCCGCCGCCGGCCTCGCCCCCCGCCGCCTCGAACTCCAGGCCGGACGACGCCGCCCGGTAACCCTGAAATATCGCCGTTATAACCCCGTCCATCCCGCGCAGCTTCAAAACCGGGACGCCTTCGAGCCTGATTTCGCCCCTCGCATACGCGATCCCCGGATTCAGTTTTCCGTGCGCCATGTTGTGGAACGCCGCCCGCGTGATGCTTATCGTCAATATCTTTTCGCCGCTGATCGCGCCCGCGATGAACTCCGCGGCGCCGTCCGCGCCGATCTTTACGCTATACTTCTCGCCTATGTCCGTCAGGTCGAGCGTGATCCCGCGCACAGTGTTCGCGCAGTCAGCAAGCGTCCTCTGCCCGAGGCTCTCCGCCGCCGTCTCGATCGTCCGCTTCATGACGTCCGCGAAATCGGACGCCCCTTCCGCCGCCGGCGCCGCTTTGCGAATCCGCTTACGACCTTCGCCCGCAAGCGTGTCCTCGAAACTCGCCTCCACCAAACCGAGCCCGACCATCTTCAGCCCGAGGTCCATCTTGTGCTTTCCGGACTCCAGACCCTGATCGTCCGCAATCTTGATCAGCAACTCGTCTCCGTACCCGACGGCTATCGGATTCGTGTCCGCCAGCTCCGACGCGTTCATTACATTGTTGTTTTTTACAATCGTCACCGTCTCGACGCCGAACGTTTCGCCGTCCACCTTCAGCGGCGTCGCGCCTATGATCGTCGCCACGCCGAGCCGGTTTTTGACCTGCACCTGAAAACCTTCAACCGTTCCGTCGGGCCCGAAAGTGTTGCGAAATGTCCCCTCGACTATCAGCCGCTTCACAAGATAGCCCGTCACCGACTGCGAGGACATCTCCTCCGCAACCTGCTTCACAGCCGACGTCAGCCTCGATCTCAACCTCTCCTCAAGCGTTTGCGCCATGTTGTGCCCTCCTACCGCTTTTGCCTTTGCTTTTTCTGTTTATTGTCTTTTCCCAGTCTTCTGTTTTTGCTTTGTCTTTCGTTTTTTGCTTTTCGCTTTATTCTGTATTCTTTTATCTTTTCCCTGTCTACTGACTACTGTTTGCTGTCTACTGTTTTTATGTTTGCCGTCTACTTCTTTTTGCCTTTCCCCAACTACCAGCTACAATCTACCAGATCCCGTCTTTTGCTTTTGTCTTTTCGCTGTGTTCTGAATTCTGTATTCTGTGTTCTGCCTTTATGCCTTTCCCTCGCTACTATCTACTTCCTTCCTCCCCCTCCCCCCGGCCGTATCCCCTTGTTCTGCAACTCCGTTATCTCCTTTATCGCGCGCTCCACATCCACCGCGTCTTTCCCGGCCAGCGACTCGGCCACAACCTGCTCGATCATCCCCACAAGCGCCACCGCCACAACCCGCGCGTCCAACTGCCTCACAAGCCCAAGCTGCATTCCAAGCTCCAGCCCGAGCTGCGTCTGTCCGTATATGTATTGATAGAATTCTTTAATTAGGCCGCGAATCTCCGCGTCCGGATTGTGCGTTTCCGTCATGATTATTCGCGCCAGTTCCCGGTTTTCATATAGCAGCGTCGCAATCCGGTGCGCAAATTGGTCTGCGATCTCCGACGCCGAACTCGTCGTTTTCATCCATTCGGAAGTCACGCGCTTAAGCTCGCCGAAAAACTCGGAGATCATCTCGGTGAGCGCTGATTTTTTGTCCGGAAAATGGTAGTAAAACGAGCCTTGCGACATCTTCACGCTTTTAACGATGTCCGAAACGTTCGCGGCGTCGAACCCTTTTTTTGCGAAAATTTTGCGCGCCGCTATTTTTATGCGTTGTCGCGACCGCTCGCGCTTGACGTCCGAGTTGCGCGGCGCATTCGGCGGCGCGGCCGCCTTCTCACGACCCGCCGGAACCTTCGCCGGTTTCTTAGCCGCTGCCTTTTTCGCCATGCCCGCCTCCGCTAACTGACTGACTCGTCAGTTAGTTTACAACGGTTTGCAATGGTTGTCAAGAATCGTTTTTCGTTCGGATTTGCCGCAAAACCCTTATCCGGTTATGCTAAACATGTTCGAAAATGCGAATTGTTTTTGATTGATTGAACGCGATAGGAGCTAAAACATTGATTGGCGCAGCCCTTTTCAACCGACTTGATTCCATACCCTATAGTCCGCTCATTACTCCGAAAGCATTTTGCGAAAACCAGCCGTGCGTGAATATCCATTCCGGCAGTCTGGACTTCATTCTCAACCAGCCGACATCGACCGCCATCGTTTATATCCTCGGCGCAATGTGGATCGCCGCCGGGCTGTATTTCCTGCGCTCACGCGGCGGCCAGCGCTCGCGTTCGTGGTGGGGCGTCGCGCTGCTTCTCGGCGGCGCCGCCGCTCTGTCAGCGGGAACAAGCTATCAGGCGTTCGGCTACGAGATCAAATGCGCCGGGCGCGAGTTCTGCGCATGGACCAGTTGGTGGGAAGTCGCCTATCTGACGCTTCAGGCCGCGAGCATGGACGCGATGCTGATCGCGCTGGCATACGCCTGCGCCGCCGGCAAACTGCGAAAAGCGCTGATATGCTATGCGGTCGCAAACGCCGCCGCGCATTTCGCCGTCACCGCGATCGGCGCGCTGACACCCGTTAAATTCATGATATCTTTCGAATTGATGATACTTTTCTCGACGCCGAATCTGGCGCTCTTTTTCATTCTTAGCGGCTGGCGATACAGCAAATACAGACAGGCGATGGACCTCTCGCTGCTCGGCGCGGGCGTATGGCTTGTCGTCACAACCGGCGCTTACTTCGCCTATATGACGCTCGGCATTACTCAGAAACTTTGGAAACAGGGCATCTGGTTTTCCGACAACGATACGCTTCACATCTTCATGATCATCTGGATAATTTATATCACAATCGCCCTCGGCAGACACCTCAAAGACACGGCGTCGCCTCAAAAACTGTAATCCAATTATTTATTATGGATTGCAACAATTTATTGTCGCTTTCGTGATTATATCTGAAACTCGGATGATTGCCGGGGCGAATCCTTAATCTCTGAAAGATGATTACTGATGGGTGCCATGCACAAAGCTTTTTCCTTTGTGCATGAAGAGACAACCCGTAGTTGGATTTCTTCTTTGTAAGCTGTTGTCCTTGGCAAGAAAGAAGGGGAATTATTAACAAAAAAGCGCCGCACATGCACAAAAGAAATAGCTTTGCATGGCGCCCGATTGTGTTGGCTGTTTAAGACAGAAAAACAACTATCTGTAAGTCGGTGTTAATCCGGAATATATTCGTGTCGAGAACGACTTTTATCATTCCTTCACGCCACGACCTTTATGTATCCTTTTCATCACATCTTTTTGCTTCAATCCTTTTTTCTTGGCAAATTCCGTCCCCCACTCGTTCAGCCTCTTAAGCGCTTCCTCCGGCGTGGGCATTCCAATCTTTTTCAATATCAACGTATCCTCATGCGCAAAAACCGCGAACGCGTCGCCGGATTCAAGCTGCAACTCTTTCCTTATCGTAAGGGGCACCACTATCTGCCCTCTTGAAGACATTTTCGTCATCTCCGCCATAAATCGCCTCCGGAATATAATAAGATATTCTTACTTTCTTATTATAACAGTTTATCCGAGCATTTGAATCGCTAATATTATTACTGACAGTATGAAATCCGTCATTTACCACTCAAAAATCACAAAAGACGAAATGGAATTTAAAAAGGTCAAATTGAAAATATATCTATTTGTAGTCTTTTTACGCTTAAAGATATAACTATAGTAGAAACATACGGGATTTAAATTGGGCTTCTTGGCTTCTACCTCTGGCATAATTATACGTTCATCAATATTGATGTTAGGATTACATTTTGCATTTCTTAGCTGAACAAATAACATATCCATCGCGCTCGGTTCTAACCATAAATCATGTGGTCCTTTTATTTCCTTATTTTTTAGCGTTTTAGGCAAATACGTTTTTGTCTCCCAATAAAATAATCCTTGCGTTATTTTCCATATAATTTTATTAAAGGCAACTCTATCAACTTCATATGCTGGTAAATATTTCCCATTAACTTCTTTTATCTTTTCATTTTTTGCGAAATCCCATTCTCCCCATCTTACATTTGATAAATCATCACCCCATTTGTTTTTAAGGTAATCAAACTTATGCTGCATTGTGCGATCTAAATTATTTCCCCAAAATGCATCTTCTATTCCAGGGCATTTTGCATTGCCTAAAATATTTATAATAAATCTCTCCTCGTCTTTCTTAAATGAACCATTACACTTTTTATGTGTTGGCAAAGTCAAAAGATTTACCTTGAACTCCGGCCTATTGATAAAAAATGCTTCTGGGGGAATGTGTTCTCTTGATTCTTCTTGCCTGCTTTTAATTTCTTTCCCGCATAAATGACAAATCTTTGCCATATCGCTTTTTATCCAATTGTACATTTATTTAGTTTTAGCCCTCGTGGTTAAGCAAGGGCGTATACCAACTAACGCCATCCACTCACACGGCAGCCGCTTTGGCGGCGGCGAGTATGGCGTCGATTTCGGAGGCGGTGACGTCCACCGGCGGCGTGAAGCGGATGACGGACGGCGCTCCGGGCGCCGGAAGCGCCACAACTCCGTTCGCCGCGAGGCTCTTCACATAGGCGTCGGCGGCTGTCGGCCCGACGGCTTCCAAGCCGATCAGCAACCCCGCGCCGCGCGCGCCGACGAATTTGTCCTTGTGCGCGGCGGCGATCCCGCTCAGGCCGTCGAGAAGCCGCTTGCCCTGCGCCTCGGCGTTCTCCCACAATTTGTTTTTCACTATGTGCCGGATGGCCGCCATGGCGACCATGCAGCCGACATCCGCCCCGCCGAATGTCGAAAGATGGATCAGCGGGTGCGTGAGCAGGAACCTGTTCAGCCGCGAGGTGAACACTGCGGCGGTGATCGGATACATCGTGCCGCCCAGACCGCGACCGAGGACGAGGATGTCCGGCGTGACGCAGTCGCGTTCGCACTCGAAGAGCTTGCCGGTTCGGCCGAGCGAGGTGGCCCCTTCGTCGAAGATGAGCGCGGCGCCGTGCTGGTCGCATACCTTGCGCGCTTCGGCGAGGAATCCGTCCGGCAACATGACGACGCCCGCGTCGCTCTGGATCGGCTCGACGATTACGGCGGCGGTTTTGTCGCTGACGGCCTTGCGAAGTTCTGCGGCGTCGAGCGGTATATGCTTTATTTGCGGGATCAGCGGACCGAACATTTTTTCGCGTTGCGGATCGTCGGAAGCGGAGAGCGCGAAACCGGTCTGGCCGTGCGAGCCGCCCTTGAACGCGACGATCTCCTCGCGGCCGGTGAATCCGCGCACGAGTTTCATCGCGAACTCGTTGGATTCGCCGCGTCCGACGCCGTACACTACGCACTTCAGGTCGCCCGGCGCGGTGTCTGCGAGCAGTTTGGCGAGCGCGCCCTTCTGCGTGGAGATCATCACGAAGTTGCCGAGATCGAGGTCCTTGAGCGCCTCTCGCAGCGCGGCGACCATGTCCGGGTGGCGGTGGCCGAGAACATACTGGCCGCCCGAGCAATGGCAGTCATAATACGCCTTGCCCGACATGTCGTATATCTTCGCGCCCTCGCGCTTCCCGAGAACGAACCCGAGTCCGAGCGCTTCCATCCGCTCGACGTGCGGCCCGTTTATGCGCCCTTTATAAATGTCGATGATTTCTTTTTCCGTTTCGAAACTCTGCGCCATCTGTGTCCTCCGATCACTCTTGTGTTCATCATTGCCGGAAGCCCCGGACTAAGTTATTGGAATCGAGTTCGGGGTTGCTTCGTCAGCCCCAAAACGGCTTCCTCGCAATGACGGATCTTTTTCTGTTCTGCTTTTTCCTGTCTTTTGTTTTTGTCTTTCGCTGTATTCTGCGTTCTGTATTCTGCCTTTACGCCTTTCCCTGTCTACTGTCTACCGTCTACTGTCTACTTTTTTCCCTTTCCCCCTGCGAACGGAAACGCCTTTCTCGCAATCTTCGCGACCGCTATGATCGCGACCTGCAATTCCTGCACACTGAGGACGTTTTTGACAAGCGGCAACTTCGACGCTTTCATGACAAGCTTCGAAGCGCGCAGCACGGAAGTCATCGCGCTGTCCATCGCCGCGACCAGCATATCCGCTTCCTTCTCGCTGATAACGAGCGGCGGCATGAGCCTCATCACCTTCGTATTGTTTCCGCTGAATATCGCGAACACTCCGTTCTGCCCGAGATAGTAAGTCATCAGCGGCCCCATCATGTCGTGCGTGTATTCGAGCCCGATCATCAGCCCCTTGCGCCGCACTTCCTTCACCAGCCCCTTGTGCTTTTCAGCAAGTTTGAGTATCCGGTCGCCTATATAGTCGCCCATTTTCGCGACGTGGCCCGGGATGTCGTTCTTCAGCATATAGTCGATCACCGCGAGGCCCGCGACGCAGCCGAGATCGGTCCCTCCGGAGCCGGACTGAATCGCTTCCGGATTCGCCATGACGAACTGATTTACCTTTTCGTTGAACAGCGTCGCCGATATCGGATAGAGAGCGCCGCTTAGCGATTTAGCGACCGCCATGATGTCCGGCGCGACTCCGTAGTGTTCGGCGCAGAACATCTTGCCCGTGCGTCCGAAACCCGTCTGCACCTCGTCGAAAATGAGAAGAACGTTGCGTTCGTCGCAGAAGCGGCGCAGGCCGCTCACAAACTCCTGAGTCGCCGGAAAGATGCCCGCCTCGCCCTGCACCGGCTCGAAAATGATCGCCGCCGTGTCGTCGCAAACCGCCTTCTTCACCGCCTCCAGATCGTTGAACGGCGCGTGCGTGTAGTTCGGCATCAGCGGCTCGAACGGATCGCGGTAGACCGGCTTGCCGATCGCGGAGAGCGCGAAGCCGGTGTGGCCGTGGTAGGCCTTGATCATGGCGACGATGCCGGGCTTGCCGGTGTAGCCGCGCGCGAGCTTGATCGCCGTGTCGATCGCCTCGCCGCCGCCCGACGTCAGGATCACATGGTTCAGGTCGCCGGGCGCGATCTCCGCCAGCTTGTTCGCCAGCCGCGCCTTCTCGCGCGACACGAACATCGAGTCGCCCATGTCGTAGTCGTCCAGCGCCGCCGTCAGCGCCGCCCGTATCTCGCTGCTGCAGCGCCCGACGTTGAAGCTGCCCGCCGAGCAGAAACAGTCTATGAACTTCCTGCCGTCAACGAGGTCCGACATGAACACGCCGTTCCGGTCGCTCTCGATGATATCCACTCCCACCGTGTTCAGGAATATGAATTGCGTCAGGTTGATATGCTTCTTGAAATCGGAGATCGCCTGCGTCTTGATCTGCTTCAGTGTTTTTTCCATAACCAACGCCTCGCTTGCTGTCCGTTTTTATAGTTTCAAATCCAGTCCATAATTATTGGAGAGATAATAACATAAGACGCGCGCGAACGCAAAACCACATCATTCCCGATAAAGATGCCTCGGAAAACATCTCCTGCCGCCTATTTCAATTTGAATTTTTCGTCGCATTTCGATATGCAGTATTTTATCGATTCCGGCGAGCTTCCCTTGCAGTTATCGCGGCATTTTTGGCGCGATTTCTTCGCGTTTACCGCCTTGTAAGTCGCCTGATACCGTTTCGCTTCCTTAGTCCAGCCGCGCTCCTCCGCCTGCCTGTAGAGAGCTCCGATTTGCTTAAGCGCATCTTCGTCCGGCTCCACGAACCTGACGTCCGCCGCCTCCATGAACGGCCGCACAAAGCCCATGTCCCTGTCCTCATGCGCGTCCGCAAGCAGCGTCCGCAGCGCCTCGAGTATCTTCGGATCCAGCCCCTTCCGGTAGATCGGTATGTACGCGTTCGGCGACACTTCGGCGCATAACACCGGCGCGATCTTCTCATAATTCGGGTTGTTTTTTTTCAATACCTTGAACGCCGGTTCGGACATCATGACGACGTCTATCCGCTTCAGCAACACCCCGTTCAGAGTCGCGAAAAACGAGGACATCGGCGCCATGTCGCTGAAGAATTCGTCCGGCTTCTCGTCTATGTGGTTGGCGTACAGCAACGCGCGCATTCCGACCCAGTCGAGCGTCGGTCCGCCCGCCGTCCGAAGGCCGCGCAGGTCAGCCGCCTTCTTATACGGCGAGTTCCTCAGCGCGTAAAAACAGTTCTTGTAAACTATGCTGCCGCCTATCTCCATCAGAGAGATAATCCCTATCGGAATGCCTTCCTTCAACGCGCTCTCATAGTGCGGGTAGTCCGTCCACGACAGGTCGCCTCCCTTGCGCATCCGCTCCAGCGCGAGGCTCATCGCCGCGTCCTGATCCATATTGGGCCCGCCGGCCATTTCATACTCGACCTCGATCCCGATCTTGTTCCTCAGCATCCCGATCAGCCTCTCGCCTATCTGCTTGATCGCGTCGATCGACATGCCCGCGCCCTGAATGTTGAACGTCGGCGCTATGAAAAGCAGCTTCGCGCGCTCCGTCTCGATCGTCGCCGTGGAACCTGAGCTACCGGCCGCGTTCAGCAGGCGCGCGCATGCGGCGACCGCTACGATCATCGCCGCAAACCTCAATGCCCGGCGCGCTCTCACAATCGCTCTCCCTTCGAAACTTCCGTTTCCGCTATGCTGTATTCCCGTGGTGGTCCCTCTATGAAAAGATTAGCCTTGCCGCCGATGCCTGTCAAATTCAACGGCCCCGGCGCCGTTATTGTTTTAAACAGCGTTCCAATTGCCCGGCGCTTCCGTTCGTTGTAGACTTACAATGCCATGCCTGCAAACGACTTCTACGATGACCTCGCGCCCTTCTATCACATGATTTGCCGCGACTGGGAGAAAAGCGTCGTCGATCAGGCCGCCGCGCTCGACGCCATTATCAAAGAGAACTGGGGCGCCGGCGTCAAAGACATCCTTGATGTTTCCTGCGGCATCGGCACGCAGGCGCTCGGCCTTTCCGCGCTCGGTTACAACCTGACAGCTTCCGACCCTTCCGCGGGCGCGATCGCGCGCGCAAAATCGGAAACCGAAAAACGCGGCCTGAAAATCGACTTCTCCGTCGCAGACATGCGCGACGCGCGCGACTGCGACTTCGATCTCGTAATCTCATGCGACAACTCCGTCCCCCACCTGCTTACGGACGACGACATTCTGACCGCGTTCCGCCGGTTCTACTCCTGCGTCCGGCCCGGCGGCGGCGTTCTCATTTCCGTTCGCGACTACGACAGGGAAATTAAAACCGGAACCGTCGTGAAGCCTTACGACCCGCACGAGGAGGACGGCGCAAAATACACGATCTTTCAAATCTGGAATTTCGAAGGCGACATCTACGACATGTCCCTTTACATCGCGGAAGACGCCGGGGACATCGAATGCGATACGCGTGTCTTCAAAACAAAATACTATGCCATCGGAACGGATAAGCTAATCAGCCTCATGTCGCAAGCCGGCTTCTCCGGCGTTATGCGAATCGACAACAAATACTTTCAACCCGTCATCATAGGCAAAAAAACGTAAATAGCGACTCATATTTATTCATACGGTTTCCGAAAAAACAGGGACAGGGATATTTACACTGCCTGTCCCTGCTTTTTGAGCGAGGACGCTCAGTCGAGCCGGGAGAAGAATACCGTGAGAGATCACCGAAGCGATGAAGACATTGATGACAGAGGGGAGTATGTGGTATGCTTGTGAAACAAGAAAATGTCTTATAAAAGACAAAGGATAACTAAGTATGGAATATGCTGGCATTGTCATATATTTTCTTGTTGTCGATGCTCTGATTTTTATTTCACCGCTTGTTGTAGGTATTATTGGATGGGTGATAGTGGCAGATTTCTGGCGAATCCTGTATGGCGCATTTTTTTCAATTGTTTTCCTATCAATACTCAAGACCACTTGGGGATTAGCAGTCCTTGTATCATTTATCTACGACCACGTTGGAAGCATAGTTTTCCTATCATCACTTATTATTCTGTTTTCACCAACACCTATTACTATTAAAAGAAAAACATCTAATAAATACGGTTTTCAAGCAAAGAAATATGCCTATGAAAAAAGACAAGCAGCAAATCAACAGCCTGCTCATAAACGAACAAAAAGACGAAATCGTTAAACTATCATACACAAGACGGGTCAGTTCGTGCGACTTCGGGTTTGAGCCTTCACCCAACTCTGGATACACATTCCCCGGCAAGAGTTCACGGAGCAGATCATCGAGAGTTGAGATTACCGGAGCGGTGATGACAGTTGTTGACAGAGAAGAGAATGTGATATGATAGAGACGTGCGAATTCGGAGAGGAGATAATTAAGTAAGATATCCCCCGAATTGCGGAATTGCGCAGTTGTTGACAGAGAAGAGAATGTGATATGATTGGGCATAGAGATGCGGTAAGGTAAATGAATATGATTTTTTGTATTACAATGGTAACAAATAAAGGAAATAAACCATTATAATGATTAAATATTTTTATTATTATCATCTAATTATATTTATATTGTTTATTCCTACAGGATTATTTATTATTATTGCTCAATTAATAACAGGAGAATATATTGAAATAATATTTCCTATTTTATTAATCTCATCAATTTTATTATTTTATAAATATTATATTTTCGGCATGAGTTTTAACGACGAGTATTTTACATTATATTATTTAATTACACGCAAACAAAATTTAGTATATTATAATACAATCACATCTCTTAAATATTATGATTTGCCCTTTCTAGGGTGTACAATTTTTATTATAACCTCAAGAAATACAAAAAAGAAATTAATATTTTGGATAAGTTTTAGTTTAAATGGCATTTTGCCGTCTAATATAAAAACAAAAGAACAACTAAAAAAATATCAATTGATAAAATAAGATTCTAGGAATATTGAGAGCGTGAGATTATCGAAGCGGTGAAGAAAGTTTTAGACTGAGGTGAGTATGTGGTAAGATTTGAAGGTGTATTAGTAGACTAATTTATGGATAATCAGTTAAATCGTCAAATGAAAGCATTGATAAGAATATCTAAGTGCTTTATAGGATGTATCTGCGGCATCGGAGTTGCCTATTGGTGCGATTTAAATATATTAAAAGCAGTTATGGAACTCCAAAAAGTCTTGCCAATAGTAATAGCAGTTTTTATCGCAGCGATTATTATAAGAGAAAATCAACTTCTTATAGGTATATTAATTTCAATTTTGTATAGTTTGATATGGATTATAGATTGTTCGGATTATATTTTTCGTACGTATTCAACTTCTAAATTAATTATGGATATGGCTCTGAATCTTTCTGCCGGAATATCTATAGGGCTGTTTCATAGATATTTGATCAAATCAATAAAGAAATCAAAATTATTTGATAGAAAACGAATCCAGACAGAAATTGTAGAATTGAAGCCGGATGACAAGGTGTAAAGCGAGGTATTCTCATATTCGGTGTCAGGTCTGAAATTGGAGATTTGACAGTTTGATTATCGTAACGCCTCCTGCGTGAGTTATATGCCAAAGCGGTGTCGAGCCACCGCAATCCAAAGCGCTCCGCGCGGGAAACCTGAAATTTCCGAAGAAAGGTTTCCCTCAGGCCGCTCTCCCGAAACTTCCCGTTTCGGACCTGCCAAACCGCTTTAGCGGAACGTTCCGGCTTCTCGCCGCCGTTCGCCGGTTTATCGCTTCGCTTTTTTCCTGATCTCGGCGACTTCCTCGCGCGTGAGTTTCCGGTTGTTGCGGTACTTGATCGCCGCGATTCCGAATCCGAGTATGTTGCCCGTCTCCCAGATTTTGACAACCTGCTGCTTGGTGATCGCGCCGAAGCTGAAGTTCTCGGTCATGTTCATCATGGTGAGAATGAAAGTCTCCGCCATGCAGCCGAGCGTGGCCCCGATCGCGAGCCCGGGGATGCCGAGGTCGATGTACTCGGGCAGATGGCCGACGCCGCCCTGAATCGCCAGCACGTCCGGCCTCTTCTCGTAAATCTCGTTCGAGATGCTCGTCGGCAAACTGACGTCGTTCACGAGCGCGCCGGACTTGATCCAGTTCACGTCTATGATCGATGTGTCGGCGCTGACCGCCGAGACGATGATGTCCGCTTTCGGCAAATATTTTTTGATGTCCGTCGTGACCGTGATATACGGGTCCTCGCCGTGCTTGAGCCGGATGGCCTGAAAAATCTTCTCGCCGATGTCTGAGTCCGGCCGCTGGAAGAATATCGACTTCACGAGAGTCGCGATCTTCTGATCTTTGCCCTTGTATTTTGTCGCGATAAATTCATTGATCTTCTGTTCGTTGAAGCGGTAGTCGCGGGACATGAACGCGGCGTAGGGCAGCATGAGATCGGCCGCGATTGCGGCGGGAAGCCCCTTGAGCTTGTCCGGCGGCGTTATGCGCAGAATGTCGACGGCGTCCGAATAGATCGAGCAGGCGACCCGGCAGAGTTCCTCGTCGGCTTCCTTTTTCGCGCGCCCGATCAGCAGCAGCCGGGGGATGTCCTCGGAAAGCAAACTGGCGGTGACGCTGCCGATGTTGCCCGCCGCGCCGACAATCGCCGCCGTGCTCTTCCCGAGGTTGATGTCCATGTACTGAGCCGCCTTGAGCAGGCTCTGCCACACGAGCGCCGACGTGTACGAGTTGCCGCTCGTTATTCGTATGAACGTGTCGTCGAGGTCAGTCCCGTTGTGCGTGACGATCGACGTGAACGCGCCCAGCCCGCAAATCTGGCCTCCGACGCTCGTGCCGAGGTCGACCGCCTTCTGCACCCCGTCGATCAGCCGACGCGGCTCGTGCTTGCGCAGCTCGACCATCTGCTTCGTCGTGTACAGGAAGCCGATGAAGTGCGCGCGCACCTTGTCGCCAGTGCGCGGCGATTTCACGTTCACCGTCCGGTAAACGAAACTGTCGAGCAGCGGAACGATCGTGTCCCAGTAGCGCTCGCGTTCGGTGAGCCCGGTCTCCGGGTCGATCTCGTTTGTGAATCCCTGAAGCGACGGGTCGAAATCCTCGACCACCTGATTGATGTCAAGCGGATGAATGAGGAACGCCATGCGGCGCGACTCGTCGAACTCCGGATCGTGCTTCTGCGCCCGCGCGTCGATGTGCCTGAAGTCCGCGATCTCGTGCGCGGAGCCGGGCGTTTCCTTGCCGACGACGAACTTTGTGAACTCGTAGCCGTTGCATTTATGAATGATCTCGCAAACGCGGCGCAGAGCGGCGATCACGCGGTTGATGTCTTCCCTGGAAATGTACGCCGACGGTTCGATGCGTATGATGTTCGAGGGCGCTTTTGAAATCAGCGAATTGAGCGGCGGCGCGGTGCGTATGTGATGCTCGTGGAACATGTATCCGGACAGCACGGACCCGAGCACGCCCTGCGCGCCCAGTCTCGCGAACGTCAGCGCCGTGATGTCGGGCAGCGTCGTGAACTCGATCCCGATCATCAGCCCCTTGCCGCGCGCTTCCTTGATAATGTTCGGATATTCGCGCTGGAGCTTGTTGAGCTCGCCGAGAAAATAGCGGCCCTTTTCGCCGGCGTCGCGGATCAGCTTCTTCCTGTCGCGCGTCAGTATCTCGAGCGCCTTCAGCCCGACCTCTGACGACACCGGGTCCTCGGCGAACGTCGACGTGTGCAGCAGCCCGAACCGCTCGTCGTGAATCTCCGCGCGAACCATCATCGCGCCCACCTTGTGCGTGCCGCCGCCGAGAGATTTCGACAGCAGCATATAGTCCACCGCGTCCATGTCGATCCTGTAATTCTCCACCGCGAAGAACTTGCCCGTCCTGCCCATCCCCGACTGGATTTCGTCCAGAATCCACTCGAAGCCGTACTTCTCGCGCAGCCGCGCGATGCCGGCCATGTACGCCTGCGAGGCGACCCGTATGCCGCCTTCGCCCTGTATCGGCTCGACTATCACCGCCGCCACGTTCAGATGCTTTTCCTCGATTATCCTCACGTTGCTGTCCGACACCTCAAGGCGCCTGATCGTGAAGAAGCAGTCCTTTATCGCTTTTTCCATTTCATCGATATTGTTGAACTCGACAAACCTGACGTCGATTCCGCTGAGGCGGCTGAACGCCTCCCGGTAAAGCGGGTTGCCGGTGATGCGCAGCGCGCCGCTGGTCTTGCCGTGGAACGAGCGCTCGGCGCAGATCACTATCGGCGGCATCTCCTCGAGCATCCGTGTCTGGAGAATGATGTCGCCGAGCAGCGCGTCGAAACCCTTCTCGCGGTACTCCTTCGGCAACCTGATCGAGCTGTGCATGCGGTAGTACGCCTTAACCTCGTTGAAGTTGCGAAACAGCGTCTTGCCGATCTTCAGGAACCTGTTCATGCGGTTGAGTTCGGCGTGTTTGAGCGCGCACTCCACCGCCTCCGCCCCGGAGTTGGTGAAAAACGTTATGCGTTTGTCCTTTCCGGGGAAAATCTCGTTGAGCCGCGCGGCGAGCCGCCCGGCGGATTCGCGCACCGAGCCCTGCGAGTGCATCGGCGTCCCGCGGTCAGCGCAGTCGCGAATCACGGCCGTGATCTCCGGGTTGTTGTGCCCCAGCATCGTCGACCCGAATCCGCCCGCGAGGTCCAACACCGCGGTTTCCTCGCCTTTATCGTTCGTGTAATAAAGATAATCGCCCGCGCCGCGGTCGAAATTAACGTCAAGCCGGAGCGCCTTCAGCAAATCGTACATTGCCGGCCGGATGTACGTGCCGTAGTCCGCCTGTTTTTTAGTCAACTGTTTCCTGCCTCCTCGTGTTTGATAAAACTCCAAATATGATAGCAAATTTAAACCACCCGGTAAACAAAAGCCCCCGCCCCGCATTTATTTATTCTCTGTTATTCAGGTTTGTGATAGAATGCTAAAATATTGAAAATCATGAAAACCTTTTTCGAGAAAAAGGTTTTCATACTTTCCAAAAAGCTTTAGTAAGGGGCGCAGGATTTACTCTCGAAATATTGTTTCTGAGTAGCAGATTGAAGCTCCGGTAACTATTTGGGTAAAAGCAATGATGCTTGAATGGTGATATTAAACATATATAAATCAATGAGGCCCGAATAAAAAGCCGGCTGGCCGGCAAAAGGTTTTCAAACTTTCCTAAAAGCTTT
>Ga0172379_10001279_pt1 | contig 51867 bp, 39 predicted proteins | sample GrowelOW334metaG_FD_119756 | JGI IMG/M metagenome (GOLD analysis project Ga0172379, IMG submission 119756) | Groundwater microbial communities from an aquifer near a municipal landfill in Southern Ontario, Canada - Groundwater well OW334 metaG | ecosystem: Environmental > Aquatic > Deep... | reverse complement strand
GGAAGAAGGCTGATCCTACGCCAGGCAAACGAAAAGCCGAGTATCTCCCGGCGTTTGCCCTCAGTTAAGGATCAGCCCTCTGTTTAACCTACTTGCTTCCCCCACAAGCTTCGTGGCACTACTCAAGGCTTCACTCCCATGACCCAATACGCGCTTCCGTCGGGCTCCCGCTCCAGAAAGCGGTAGTCGATGAGATAGCGGCGCAGGGCCGCGTAGTCGGCGTCGGCCCTTATCAGGATCGCGTCGACTTCCTTTTGGGTATAGAGCCTTCCCTGCTCGAATCGCCCGGCGATTCTGCGGAGAATGACGAGTTTCTCTTTTTCCTTGCGGGGAATTCGCAGGAGGCTTCCATCTTCCCTCAAGTATTTGCTTTCAATCATTCCCGCTTCCTCCGAGGTGATCACCGCGCGGTCATCCTGCATGGGCATGGCCGAGGGATAGGCGACGAAACGCCCTACCCGTTTACCCGCCTTCTCGAGCAGATCCATCAGGGCGAGAAATATCTTCGCCTCAGCTTCCCTCTTACGGAGAGCGCGCCGCTGGTTTCGTATTGTCGAAGGCGACTTGCCCCCAAGCGCTGCGGCTATCTCCTTGTCCGATCCCCCTCTATAGAGAAGCCTGAGAAGATCACCCAAAGCATCGGGAACACCAGTCACTTCCTTGCCCATTCCGAGGATTTCCTCGAAAAGATTCCCATGCGCGGTTACGGCGTGTTCTAAAACCGCCCGGCTCGCGACCGAAAAGCCGTCAGCCGAAGCATATACCCGCCCCTCTTCGAAGACGGCACTGCAGCGCAGACATTTGTAGAAAGTATCCCCGTCACAATGGCTATATCCACGTGCCAAATCTTCCGAAGAAATTTCTTCAATTATTGTTTCGTCTATCATAGTATCGACTTTATAACGTTATTGTCTATTATTCAATAGTCTTATGTGCATACATTATCGATTTTTAAGTTTTCGGCCATCGCGCCCAAAAACCGACGACAGGAATGCGAATCCGCGCGCTTCGCCGCCATGATATCATGGGTCAGTGATTAATTCATTTTCCAGATAAATTTTATTTGATAGCGGCTTTCTCCTGAGCTACAATGCAGTCAGGAGGATTTCATGAAAAAAATAGTAGTATTCGCAATCGCGTTCACCCTCATCATTGCCATGACCGGATGCGCTTCCATGCTGAAATCGATGGGAGGGGTCAGCAAGGCCGAACTCGCCAGTTATCAGGCAGCCACCGACGATAAGCTGAATTCCATAAACGCCGCCTTGGCAAAAAGCGAAACCGCAATGAAGGAGGTCGAGGATATCAAGGCCGCCATCGCCAAGCTCTCGGCCGATCTGGAATCGGCGCAACTTTCTGCCGAGGAGTTGCGTGGCGCCAAGGCGACCTTAGATGCGCTTTCGGTTCAAGTGAACACGCTCTCGGACGAGACGCTCCTCAAGCTTTCCCAGCTTATTCAGAACGCGCTCGCGGCCCAAGCGAAATAAGGCGCTGGCGGCATTTGACTGCCCTTGAAACCCGGCGGAGCCCCTTGGACCCGTCGGGTTCGCTCCATACCATTTATTTCAGGAGAATCGCGAAGATAGGTATCGTGAGCGCGGACAAAACCGTGGATACGAAAATCATCTTTGAGGCGAGCCCGACATCGGCCTTGTAGCGTTCCGCGAAGATGACCGTCTGGGCGGCAGCCGGCATGGCAACAAGGAAGGCGGAGATTCGCGCGGGCAAGTTATTCGCCCCCAAAAGCTTCATGACGGCATAGACTGCCAAAGGCATCAGGATGATGCGCGCGGCGGTGCCGATCCATAGTTCCTTTCCCTTCAGGAGGCCGGCAACGGGCACATCCGCGAGGGTGGCTCCCACCACGACCATCGAAAGCGGCGTCGTGAGGTTCGACATGTTGGTGATCGAGACCTTTAATGCGTCGGGAAGATCGAAGGGTAGAAACCACAAGACGAGCCCTATGACCACGCTGATGTTCCCAGGATTGAGCAGCGCCTTCCTCAACTGCCCTTTCGATGTTGCGCCCGAGAAAAGAGTCACGCCGTATGTCCATATGAAAATCTGAAAAATCACGACATAGATCGATGCGTACATCACGCCAATTTTGCCAAAAACGCTCTCAACCACGGGAAATCCCATGAAACCGCAATTGGCGAAGACCGTGACGTAGGACAGCACTTTCCGCTCACTGTCGGGGAATTTCCGATATGCGAGGGTTGCCGCGGCGATGGCGAAACCATGGAGAGCGATCGCCCAGAGGGCGGTTTTTCCCAGATCGGGCAGCGCCGATTTCGGAATGCTCCGGTCGAAGCTCGCGAGGATGGTGAAGGGGATCGCCACATTCAGGATGAAACCCGACAATCCGCTTATAAGGGACTGATTCATCGCCTTCGCTTTGCGGGCCACGTAACCTATGACGATGAGAATAAAAATGGACAGGACGCGAGAAAAAACCGCCATGTCGATTACCTGACCTTGTTGACGAGTCTGCCGATTCCCTCGATCTCGACGGCTATCTCATCCCCGGCTTTCATGGGGCCGACACCGGAAGGTGTCCCCGTCATGATGATGTCGCCTGGTTCGAGGGTCATCACGGAAGAGAGAAAGGCGATGAGCTCAGGCACGGGGAATATGAGATTGGAAGTGTTCGAAGCTTGCTTCACTTCCCCATTGAGGATGGCGCGCACGCCGACCGCCCGAGGGTTCAGTTCCGTTTCGATCCATGGGCCGAAGGGAAGGAAGGTATCGAAGGATTTGGCGATGGTCCACTGGCCGTCCTTGGGCTGGAGATCGCGGGCGGTCACATCATTGCCGCAGGTATATCCGAGGATATAGTCGGCGGCGGCCTCCGCGGGCACGTCCTTGGCCTTTTTCCCTATGACCACGACGAGTTCAGCCTCGAAATCCACGCGTTCCGACATAGCCGGCCGGAGGATGGTATCCAAAGGCGCGATGACACAAGTCGATGGCTTGATGAAAACGACAGGAGTTTTGGGGATGGGGAGGCCGAATTCGACGGCGTGATCCCGGTAGTTGAGGCCGATGCAGAGCGCCTTGCCTGGCCGCGTTGGAGAAAGCAGTTTCAGGTCGGCTAACGGTATGGTAATTCCCGTGGGTTCAAGGAGATCGAATGGCGTGCCCGTGGCGAGCCTGACCGAGGAACCCTCGATGATGCCATAACGCTCAGCGCCTTCATGGATAAAGCGGACGATTTTCATAGTATTCTCCTTCTATTTTCAGCGTATCGACGCGTACGCTGAAGCGATCGCCGCCGCGAGCGCCGCGTTGTGCTTTACGAGCGCGATATTGGATTCGAGGCTGTCTCCACCCGTGAGTTCGACGATTCTGGCGAGGAGAAAGGGAGTAAGTTTCTTGCCCATTATGCCTTGCCTTTCCGCGTCGGCCACCGCCGTCTCGATCGCCGGATGTATGGCTTCCTGGTCCATGGCGTATTCCTCGGGTATAGGATTCGCGATCACGACTCCGCCTTCGAGCCCCGATTTCCACTTCGCGTCGAGCAGGGCGGCTATTTCGTCCGGGCTGTCGGCTTTTTCTTCGAGGGCGAGCCCCGAATGGCTGGTATAGAAGGCCGGAAGCTCAAGGGTGCGATAGCCGATGACGGGGACACCCTTGGTTTCCAGGTATTCGAGCGTTTTGGGGAGATCGAGGATGGATTTCGCGCCGGCGCATACGACGGCTACGCTCGTTCTGGCAAGTTCCTCCAGGTCGGCGGAAATATCCCAGGTGACTTCGGCTCCGCGGTGCACGCCGCCCATGCCGCCAGTGGCGAAGATCCTGATGCCCGCCATCGAAGCCACGATCATGGTGCCCGCGACAGTGGTGGCCCCAAGGCCGCCATTGGCGAGAAGCCGGGGCAAATCCCTCCGCGAGGCCTTTGTGACTGCCGTTCCAGCCTTTGCCAGAAGCTCGATATCGTGGCGCGAAAGCCCGGCCTTGAGTCTTCCATCGATAATCGCCACCGTGGCGGGGACAGCGCCAGCTTTCCTCACCACATCTTCGACTTCCAGGGCTGTATCGAGATTCTTGGGCCAGGGCATCCCGTGGCTTATTATGGTGGATTCAAGGGCGACGACAGGCTTGCCCGACCTGATGGCCTCCCTTACTTCCTCCGCAAGGTCTAGATACTTGTTCATGTGATCACTCCTCGGGAAATATGAAGCGCATGCGCGCTTCAAAGGTGGCTTCCTCTAATTCGGACGATACTGGTTCCGCGGACGCGGCGGCGAGCATCGCGGCGGTTAGCGCGCAGCGAGCCTTGTCTTTGGCCCCGAACCCCTGGGCGGTAGCCCATACCAGGGCCGCGCAAGCCGCGTCGCCCGCACCCGACCGATTCAGAACCTGGAGCCTAAATTCAGGCGCGGGAAGGCGTATCAGTCCCTCGCCTTCAACATCTGTATAATAATATATGCCTTTTTCACCTAGGGAGATGTAAAGTTCCGCGGGCAGCGCGCCCGCGGCGGCCAGATTCTCGCGAAGCTCCGCTGGCTCGGATTCGGGCGCGCCTGCGAGGATAGCGGCCTCGGCTCCATTCGGCTTGATGCAGTCGAATTCCCCGGAAAGGCCTACCGCCCTGCGCGTTTTCGCCGTCGATACAGTGTCGAGAAACAATAAAGGCAGTCCGCGGTTTCGGGCGGATCGGGCATTCCTTCCATAGTGCCCCGCGAGCCAGGCTAGGCTGAGCGATGGGAGGTTAGTGTCAGCGACGATAAAGTCCGCTTGGTCGAGGAGTGTCTTCCTCGATTCGAGGAAGATTGGCGCAAGCGATTCCATGATGGCCATATCGGCCACGGCGGCCACAAGCTTTCCGTCGGCATCGAGGGCGCAAAGATAGCGCGCTGTCGGCGCGGCGACAACAAGACTGCCGCTGACATCAATCCCCTTCGCCTCGCAATCATTGCGCAGAAAATCTCCGTCGGCATCGTCGCCGAAGGCGGTGATCAGCGATGCCACAAGGCCAAGACGCGCGCAGTTTTCAGCGATATTGCGTCCAACCCCGCCCGAAGCGCGGAAAATTCGCCCTGGGTTGGAATCCCCGGGGACGAAGGCGGAGAAAGATATGCCCTGCAGGTCGATATTCGCCCCGCCGACGATGACGACGTTGTGCCCGATTTTTTCTCGATGAATCATGCTGGATGCATATGATACACAGCTGAATGCCTTTTGGCAAATGGCGCCGCCATTGAAAACGCGTTACCATCGGAAATGCCGCTACCATTGAAAATGGCGCCGCCATAGGATAAAGTAGCTCAAAGTCGAGTCCAAGGAGCTTTGGGTGGATCAGATTTTCGAACGCCTGGAAAGGTTGGTGAAAGCATGGGTCAATACGGGCAGCGCCAGCGCCCCCTCCTATGAAAGGAGCGGAACGAGGCAGACCTATGGGGATCCCGATATGGACGCGGCCATGGCCGAGCTGGACGATTTCCTGGACACGAGCAAGACCGAATCCGAAAAACGGGAAGCCGAAGCGCGAAGAGCGCAGGCTGAAAGAGAACGGCGCGCCAGGGAGGCCCAAGCCAGGCGCCCTGGAGGTTCTTCAGCGAGCGGCAATTACGCCGACAGCACCAGAGCAGTTATAGAAGACGCCTATCGATATCTTGGGATGACGCCTTACGCGCCTTTCCCCGAAGTCAAGGCCGCGTACAAGAAGCTTCTTTTCAAATATCACCCCGACAGGAACGCCTCCACGCCCGACGCCCTCAAGAAGGCGACGGAGACGAGCACGAGAATAAATGCCGCTTTCCAGATAATCGAAGCCTACGAAGAAGCGAAGAAAACGAAATGAACGAAATGAACGAAATCAAAAAACAGCCTTCGCTGTATCTCCTCGATGTCTACGCCATCGTCTATCGTTCGTATTTCGCCTTCTTGTCGAGGCCCATGCGAAACCCCTCGGGCCAGAACGTATCGGCCGTGTACGGTTTCTTCAAGTTTCTTTTCTCGCTTTTCGAAAAGCGCCAGCCTGGCGCCTTCGCCGCCGTATTCGATTCCAAGGGCAAAACCTTCCGGCACGAGATGTACGAAGCCTACAAGGGCACGAGGCAAAAGACGCCCGAGGACCTCATCGCCCAAGTTCCTATGGTCGAGGAGATACTCACGGCCCTGAAGGTTCCAATGCTCAGATCCGAGGGCTTCGAGGCGGATGATGTCATCGCCACGCTGGCGAGATGGAGCCGCCGCGAGGACAGGGAGTGCTATATCGTCTCCGGCGACAAGGATCTTCTCCAGCTCGTGGGTGGCAGCGTGAAAGCCCTCCGGCCGCAGGAAGGATTCGGCTTCCGCGAATTGGATTCGGCAGAGGTGGAGATAGAATGGGGCGTCGGCCCCGAAAGGATCCTCGATTACCTTTCCCTCACCGGCGACGCATCCGACAATGTCCCTGGAGTGCGCGGCATCGGCGACAAGACGGCGCTGAAGCTGCTGGCCCAATTCCGGACACTCGACGATATCTACGCTTCGCTCGAGGCGGTAAAGCCGGATTCGCTCAGGGAAAAACTCGAGACAGGAAGGGAGAACGCGGCATTGTCGCGCAAGCTCATCACGCTGTCCGACGAATTGCCCCTGGGACTTTCATCGCTCGATGATCTAAAGCTCGGCGCCGTCGACAGGGCTGCGGCCGCCCCGATCTTCATGAGGGAGGGCATGCGGAGCCTCGTCCAGGATTGGACGGCGCGCCCGATCGCCCCCGAAGCGAAAAAGCCCGTAATAAAGCCCATGACAGGCGGGCTCTTCGACGAGGAGGATGATACTCCGCCATCCCAGGCCCAGCCCTTGCCCCATTTCGCCTCCCCTGAAAGCCCGACGCCGGATTCCGGCTCGGCGCCGGAACTTCTGCGCGGCGAGGGAAGTTATTCGGCCTTGACAACCGAAGCAGAACTGTCGGCGCTCATCGACGCCTGCATCGAGGCGGGCACCTTTGCCTTCGATACCGAAACGGACAGCGTGGACGCCATCGTGGCGAATATCGTAGGATTTTCCCTTTCAAAAGCTCCGAAGGAAGCGTTCTACGTTCCGCTCAAATCGCCGAATTCGCCGACCTTGCCGCTTGAAGCCGCACAACGCCAACTTTCGAGGCTGTTCGCTTCGAAAGCGCTCATCGTCGGCCACAATATAAAATACGACCTCCACATAATGCGTCGCATAGGGCTTGCCGTGAGCAACCGAATATTCGACACGATGATCGCCGCCTGGATTCTCGACGCCGAATCCAATTCATTTTCCCTCGAGAGCCTTTCCGAACGCCTTCTCGGCCTTTCGGGACTGTCCTTCGAAACGGTCGTCGAGAAGGGGAAAACCTTCGATTCGGTTCCCATAGCCACGGCGGCGCGTTATGCGGCCGAAGATGCCGATTTCACGCTCAGGCTCTACCATCTCTTTAAGGAGGAGCTGGCGCGCGAAAAACTGGGCGACATATTCAGCCTTCTCGAAATGCCCCTCATTCCCGTGCTCGCCGAAATGGAAGAAAAGGGGATCGTCGTCAATGCCGAGGAACTGCGGAAATATGGCCTCGAGCTGGAAGCCGAACTCGGTGACATCGAAAAGAAAGTATGGGCGCTTGTCGGCAGGGAGTTCAATCTCGCTTCCACGAAGCAATTGCAGGAAGTGCTCTTCGTCGAGCGCAAGCTGCCGGTTCAGAAACGCACCAAGACAGGCTATTCCACCGATACGGCCGTCCTCGAGGAGCTCGCGCCCCTCGATCCTGTCCCCGAACTCATCCTGCGCCAGCGAATGCTGGCCAAGCTCAAGAACACGTACGTCGACACGCTCGCGGGGCTCGCCGAGCGCTCGGGCAGGGTCCACACGACCTACATTCAGACGGGAGCGGCCACTGGCCGCCTTTCAAGCAAGGACCCGAACTTGCAGAACATTCCCATTCGCGACGAGGAAGGCAGGAGAATTCGAGCTTCCTTTACGGCGGCGCCAGGCATGCGCCTGATTTCCGCCGACTATTCGCAGATCGAGCTGGTGGTCATGGCCCATCTCTCGGGCGATGAGAACCTCATCGCGGCATTCAAGGAAGGCGTGGATATCCACCGACGCACTGCCGCCTTTATCTTCGGCATTGAGGAAGCCGCCGTAACCCCGGAACACCGCAGAGTGGCCAAGACGATCAACTTTGGCGTCATCTACGGCATGAGCGCCTTCAGGCTCGCGAGGGATCTGGGAATCCCCAATTCCAAAGCCCAGGGCTTTATCGACGCGTACTTTACCACCTATTCCGGGGTAGCGCGATTCATACAGAAGACGATAGCCGAAACCGAGAGTTCGGGGTATGCCACAACGATGTTCGGCCGCCGTCGCAAAATCGCGGCCATCAATTCGAAAAACAAGACCGAGCGCCAGGCGGCTCAACGCGTGGCCGTGAATACGCCCATCCAGGGCAGCGCCGCCGATATCGTCAAACGCGCCATGCTCCTTGTCGACGCTAAGCTGAGGGAAAAAATGCCTGAGGTTTCGATGCTCCTGCAGGTGCACGACGAACTCGTATTCGAGGCTCCCGAGGCGAGCGTCGAAAAAGCCTGCGACATCATACGAAAAGAAATGGAGTCAGCGGCCATACTGTCCGTGCCCCTCAGGGTGAGCATCGAGACGGCCTACTCCTGGGGCGACATGCATTAAATGAAAACGATCATCGGCCTTACTGGCAGCTACTGCGCGGGGAAGAACCAGGCCGCTTCCATCATTGAAACCATGGGCTTCACTGTCATCGATGTGGACAAACTCGGGCATAAAGCCCTCGAACTCTGCACTGAAAAACTCGCCGCGACCTTCGGGCCAAGCATCGTCAAGGCCGACGGTTCGATCGACCGGAGAGCGCTCGGATCCATCGTCTTCTCGAAACCCGAGCTCCTCCACCTCCATGAATCGATCGTCCATCCCGTGATGCTCGCCCTCCTCGACGAGGAAATCGCGGCGAGCGACAGAGTCTGCATCAATGCCGCCCTCCTCTACCGCTTTCCCCACGCGGCGCGCTGCGAACTCATCATAGAAATCCGTGCCCCGCTCCTTCAGCGGATACAGCGGGGAAAGGAAAGAGATCACCTGAAAACGGCGGATATCCTCAAGCGGGTCATGAGCCAGGGCTCTTTCTGGAGACAAAGGCCAAAAGGACAGCCACCTGTCGTCTTCGTGGACAATAGCGGCAGCCTGGATGCCCTCAAGCGAGGCATAGAGAGAGTGATCAGCCAGATTCCTGCTCCCCAGATAGTTCCCGCAAACGGCAAGTAACGGCAAAAAGGCCTACATTCCGCTTCCAATCCCTCCGATATTCTTGAAAGCAAGAGGAGAAATCCGGATGCAGTCTTCCGCGCCTAAAAATTCCCGCGCGGCAGGTCCGGGACCTCATGGAGTCGCATGTATGCCGGAAAATTCCAGAAAGTTCCTGTGGCTGGCGGCCGCCGTCAGTCTGTTCACCCTCATCGTGGTTGGCGCCGCATTTCTCATCTTCGCCCCCGGGAAATCGTCGGCTCAAGTGCCCTTCGATCTCAAGGGAAAAGCCGAACCGCGCCAGGAATCCCCCCAGGACTATCTCGCCAACCCGCCCGAAGCTCCCGCAATCACGAAGACGACGAGCGCCGGCGATATCATCATCGTGTATGGCAATGATCCATCAGCTCCGACCACGGTCCCGCCCGCCGAGGCTCAGCAAAAGCCGGCGACCACCACGATCGTCGTCGCGCCAACGCAGTTGTCGTCACCAACACAATCGGCGACGACAACGAAGAAAGCTCCTGCCTCCGCCCCGCCGACCACTCCAGTGACGACGGTGAAGTCAGCGGCAAAAACCGTGGCGCCGCCCGTCATCAAGCCCGCGACGCCAACGACGATCGCGAAGGTCACGCCTACCACCAAGGCTCCGGCAAAGGCCGCGCCCTCCCAGCCAGTCGCGGGCGACTACTGGATCCAGGCGGGCAGTTTCTCCGTAAAGGATAACGCCGATGCCCTCAAAGCGGCATTCTCGGGCAAAAGCCTCCCGGCCGTCATAATGGTAAAGGACATCGATGGCAAGAGCCGATACATTGTCAAGGTTGGCCCTTATTCCACCCGAGCCGAGGCGAGCAAGTGGCTTTCAGCGGCGAAATCGGTGAAGGGAGCCGAGCAGGCGTGGATCACCCAATAAAAGTAAATTGACAGCTCAATGCCTCGGGGGTAGTATGGCCACAGGCGCGGTTTTCGCGCCGCGGGCGCAAGTCCCTTATTCCCCCAAAACTGGCAAGAGGAGTTGTCGATGAAAAAGCTGATCCTTGGACTCATGGTTCTGGCCATGACGTTTTCCCTGGTAGCCCCTATGGCCGCCCAGGCGAAAAAACCGCTCAAGATCGCCTTCGTGTATATTGGCCCCCCTGGCGACATGGGATGGACCTATGAGCACGACAGAGCCCGTCTCGCCGTGGAGAAAAAGTTCGGCAATCAAATAGAGACGAAGTTCATCGAAAATGTCCCTGAAGGCCCCGACGCCGAACGCGTTATCCGCCAGTACGCGGCCGCCGGCTTCGACATGATCTTCACCACCAGCTTTGGCTATATGGACCCGACCCTCGCCGTGGCCAAGGAATTCCCCAAGGTCATTTTCGAGCATTGCTCGGGCTACAAGACCGCCCCCAACATGGCCACCTATTTCGGCCGCATCGAGGAAGCGCGCTATCTTACCGGCATCATCGCCGGCCGCATGACCAAATCCAACGTCATCGGCTATGTGGCGGCTTTCGCCATCCCCGAAGTCGTCCGCGGCATCAATGGCTTTACCCTTGGCGTCCGCTCGGTCAATCCCAAGGCCCAGGTGAAGGTCGTTTGGACGAACACCTGGTATGACCCCGTCAAGGAACGCGAAGCCGCCGTCGCCCTCCTCGATTCCGGCGCCGACGTCATCGCGCAGCATCAGGATACGACGGAGCCGCAGAAAGCGGCCCAGGAACGCGGCAAGTACTCCATCGGCTACGATTCCGACATGGGCAAGTTCGTCGGGGATTCCGTCCTCGCGAGCGCCGTGTGGGAGTGGAGCGTCTACTATGCCGACACCATCCAGCAGGCGCTGAACGGTACCTGGAAAACCCACGCCTACTGGGGCGGGCTCAAGGACGCCGTTGTCAAGATTTCCTCGATCAGCCCGAAAGTGCCGGCTTCCGTGAAGAATGAAGTGGCGGCTGCCCAGAAAAAGATACTCGGCGGCTGGAGCATCTTCTCAGGTCCGCTCAAGGACAATACCGGCAAGACCATATACACGGCCGGCCAAGTCGTTCCCGACGACAAGCAATCCGCCATGGACTGGCTCGTCGAAGGCGTCGTTGGAAAAGTTCAGTAAGCAGAATCCCGGAAGGAGCCGCCTGACGCGAAACGCGAGGGCGGCTCCTTTTTCTCGCGCCATCGCGTCGGCCGCGCATTCCCCCGTCACGAATCCGGAAATCAAGGTAATGTCTGATGGAAAAAAATAATCCGCGCCCCAGGGTGGAAATGAGGTCAGTATCGAAATCCTTCCCCGGGGTCCAGGCCAATGATTGTGTTGATCTGCAACTTTATCCGGGCGAGGTCCTCGCGCTGCTGGGGGAAAACGGAGCCGGCAAAAGCACGCTCATGAACATTCTTTGCGGACTCTACCGGCCAGATTCGGGCGAAATCCTCATTGGTGGAAAGCAGGTATCGATCGGCAGCCCAAAGGATTCCCAGGCTTTCGGCATCGGGATGGTTCACCAGAACTTCAAGCTCGTCGATTCGATGACGGTTCTCGAGAACATCATCCTCGGCATGCGCGATCAAGCTTTTATCCCCGACATGAAGCGCGTGAGGAAGGATGTGGGCGAGCTTTCCGAAAAATACAACCTCCGTGTCGATCCCGAAGCCTCCATCTGGCAGCTTTCGGTGGGGGAGCAGCAGCGGGTCGAGATCCTGAAGCTTCTTTACCGCAAGGCTGAAGTCCTCATCCTGGACGAGCCGACGGCCGTGCTGACGCCGCAGGAATCGAATGAACTGAGCAAGGTCATCCATTTGATGCGAGCCGAGGGGAAATCCGCCGTTTTCATCACTCACAAAATGGAGGAAGTAATGACTTTCTCCGACCGGGTGATGGTGCTGCGAAAAGGAAAGGTGGTGGCGGGCGTGGCCACGGCGGCCACAAGCCCCTCCGAACTCGCGAAGCTCATGGTCGGAAGGGAGATTCTCTTCGAACTCGACAAAAAACCCTTCGCGCCGGGAGAACCCATCTTGCGGCTTGAGAAGGTATCGGCGGCGGACGACAGGGGGCTGCCCGCTCTGAAGGAAGTGGATTTGGCGGTGAGGTCGGGGGAGATCGTCGGCATCGCGGGAGTGGCCGGAAACGGTCAGCGGGAGTTGGCTGAAGTCATAACGGGTTTGAGGCGCCTGACTTCGGGCAGAGTCTCCGTTTCCGGCAAGGATGTCTCGAACGCCAGCCCCATTTCGGTAATACGGGCGGGTGTCGCCCATATACCGCAGGATAGATCTTCGGTTGGGGCCGTCGGCGACATGAGCGTGGCATCGAACCTCGCCATGAAGAAATACCGCGCGCCGCCGCTTTCGGCCGGCGTTTTTCTCCTGCCCAAGCGCATGGCGGCCATGGCGCGAAAGCTGATAGAATCCTTCAAGATCATGACGCCAAGCCCGGAAACCCATGTCAAATTCCTTTCGGGCGGAAACATCCAAAAGACGATTCTCGCCAGGGAGATCGGCGCCTGCAAAAACCTCCTCGTCGCGGTCTACCCTTCGCGCGGTCTCGACATCGGCGCGACCGAATCGGTGAGGAAGCAACTCGTGGCGCAGCGCGACGGCGGCCTGGGCGTGCTTTTCGTTTCGGAGGACATCGACGAGCTGCTACAAGTTGCCGACACGATCGCTGTCATGTTCGAAGGCCGGATAATGGCGATGATGCCCTCAGGCGAGGCGAAAGCCGAAACCCTCGGCCTCCTGATGGCGGGCGTGCCACAGGGCGCGGGGCAGGAATCCTCAGCCGGGGAGGGCTTCCGATGAAAATTGTTTTCGAAAAGCGAAAATCCGTTTCGATCGCGGCTCTCTTCCTGGTTCCTGCCGTATCCTTTTTTGTTTCCCTCCTCCTGACCAGCCTCGTCCTCCTGGCCTTCGGCACCGATCCTTTCGCCACTTTCGGCGCCATGTTCAAGGGTGCTTTCGGCTCGAAGAACGGCTTTTCCGAAACCCTTGTCAAGGCGATTCCCTTGATGCTGACAGGCTTGGGCGTCGCCCTCGCCTTCAAGCTTAAATTCTGGAATATCGGCGCCGAAGGACAGCTGGTGCTGGGGGGAATAGCGGCGGCCTGGGTGGGGCTTTTCTTAAGCGGAAGCATGCCGCCATCCCTCTTGCTTCCCGCCACCATCGTAGCGGGCTGCGCCGCGGGAGCCCTTTGGGCCAGCGTGCCCGCCTTCCTTAAAACCAGGCTCAAGGTGGACGAAACCCTCGTCACCCTGATGATGAACTACGTGGCGATTCTTTTCGCCGAGTATCTGTATTACGGCCCCTGGAGAGATCCGAAAGGCTACGGCTTTCCCGGCTCGGCCCCCCTTCCCGAGGCCGCCTGGCTTCCCCGGCTTTTCGGCAGGGCGCACATAGGAATTTTCTTCGCCCTCATCCTGGCCGTTCTTCTCTGGATTGTGATTAAAAGGACGCGCTGGGGCTTCGAACTCAGCATTATCGGGGCGAGCCCCAAGGCGGCTCGCTATCAAGGCATCGCGGTGCAGCGCAATATCTTTCTGGCGGTTCTTCTTTCAGGCGCCTTGAGCGGCTTGGCCGGTGCCTGCGAAGTGACGGGAATCTCGCATAGGCTTCAGCAGGGGCTCAACCTTGGCTATGGCTTCACGGCCATCATCATAGCCTGGATGTCCCAGCTCAATCCCATAGCGGTTCCCTTCGTGGCTCTGGTCATGGCCGGAATCCTCGTGGGCGGCGACCAGGTCCAGCTCATGATGGGCCTTCCCTCGGCCATGGGAACGGTCATGCAGGGGCTGATGCTCTTTCCGATGCTCGCCGGTTCCCTCTTCACCGAATACAGGATCAAGCGCATCAAGCGAATTCCAGCGGGCGCCTGCGCCGAAGGAGAGGCATGATGGACCTCATCACATCGATCCTCGCCATAACGGTGAGAGCCGGCACCAGCCTCATTTTCGCTACCATAGGGGAGATCCTGACCGAAAGGGCGGGAATCCTCAATCTCGGCATAGAAGGCATCATGCTGATGGGCGCGGTGACCGGTTTCGCCGCCTCGTTCTACAGCCAGAACCTTCTCGTCGCCCTTCTGGTGGCCATGGCGGTGGGGGCGGCCATGGCGGCGCTCCACGCATTCCTCACCGTGACCATGCGCGCGAACCAAGTCGTTTCGGGCCTTTCGATCACCCTTTTCGGCTCGGGCTTCGCCAGTTTCCTGGGGCAAAAGCTGGGGCCGGCCACCAACAACTTCAGGCTCGTGGGGCTCAAGGGCGCGCGGTTTACGCCTGCCGCCGTGGAAGCCGTGTCGAAGATCCCGATACTCGGTGCCCTCTTCAATCAGGACATCCTGACCTACGCCGTGTACCTCCTCATTCCCCTCTCCTGGTTCTTCCTCTACAAGACGAGGCCCGGGCTTTGGCTGCGCTCCATCGGCGAGGATCCTCAGACGGCCGATGCCATGGGCATCGATGTCATGAAAACGAAATATTTTTACACGATCCTTGGCGGAGCTCTCATTGCCCTGGGCGGCGCGCATTTATCGCTTTCCTACACGCCGGGATGGTCCGAGAACATCACGGGCGGCCGAGGCTGGATTGTCATCGCCCTCGTCATCTTTTCCATGTGGAATCCGGCGCGCTCCATCTGGGGCGCCCTTCTCTTTGGCGGCATCAACGCTGTCCAGTTCAGGCTCCAGGCTTCGGGAACCAATATTCCCGCGGCTTTCCTCAACATGCTTCCCTATCTGGGCACGATTGTCGTCCTCGTCCTCATGACGTGGTGGGAAGCCCTTTCCAAAAAAATCGGGGCGCCGGCGGCACTGGGAGCCGCGTATATGAGGGAAGACAAGTAAGGGCGATGCCGTAGCGGCTCCATGATCTTTGAAGTGCCTGGCCCCGCGCCGGGCGTAACCCTCTGTGCCGGCCCAGGCCAGTTCCGATCCCCTGTCTTCGGGAAAATCGTTGCGCATCGGGGACTTTCCGGCTATCATAAACTCGGGATAATGCCGAGGAGTGTCCATGGATAAGGATCTCATCGATACGGCGGCGGGAAAGGCTCCGTGCGATCTTAACCTCACGAATTGCGTCATGGTCGACGTACTGGGCGGACGTTTCATCGAGAATGCCACGGTTTCGATCCGAAACGGCAGGATCGCGGGCGTGAATGATGGCCTCGAGGCCAAAGCCACACTCAATCTGGGCGGGAAGTTCCTCGCCCCCGGCCTCGTTGACGCCCATGTGCACGTTGAATCTTCGCTCCTCACGCCTGCCGAATATGCCCGGGTCGTCCTGCCCCATGGCACGACGACGGTCGTCGCCGACCCCCACGAAATCGTCAATGTCCTCGGCTATGACGGGATGCGATTCATGCTCTCGGCCTCGAGCGATCTTCCCTTGGACTTTTTTTTCATGGTTCCCTCCTGCGTGCCAGCCACCGAGTTCGATACGGCGGGTGCCGCGCTCTACGCTTCCGACATGTATCCCTTCCTCCAGGACGAGCGGGTGCTTGGCCTCGGCGAAGTGATGAATTACCCCGGCGTCCTTGCCCGCGAGCAGCGGCTGATGGACAAGATCGCCCTCTTCACAAGCGCGCGCAAACCGGTGGACGGGCACGCGCCCGGCTTGAGGGGCGCGGCGCTATCGGCGTACATCGTGGCGGGGATAGGCTCGGACCATGAATGCACCACTCCCGCGGAGGCGGAAGAAAAGCTGTCAAAGGGCATGTATATCATGCTGAGAGAGGGCTCGACCGCAAAGGACCTGAGCCATCTCATTCCGGCGATAAAGCCCGCTTCGGTGCCGCGATTCATGGTCTGCTCTGACGACAGGCATTCCAACGATCTCCGCGATGAAGGGCATATGGATCACGCCGTCAGGCTTCTTCTGGCTGGAGGAATCGCCCCCATCGATGCCTTCCGGATTGCCTCGGCGAACGCTGCCCAGTGGTTCGGCATGAAGGGCGTAGGCGCGATCGCGCCAGGCTATAAAGCCGATTTCGTCGCATTCTCCTCTTTTGACGCATTCAAGGCCGAGATGGTGTTCAAGTGCGGCCGTCTCGTCGCGGAGAACGGCGCGCTCATCGAGGACTTCCCGGCAAGACAGATGGCGCTCCGCGATTCGGTCAACATCAAGTGGCTCACCGCGGGCGATTTCATCATTCCCGACAAGGGTACGTCGGTGAAAGTGATCGAGGCCAGGCAGGACTCCATCATCACCGGGCAGCTCGTGGAGAAGCCGACCGTGGTCGAAGGCACCTGCGTTTCCGATCCCTCGAGGGATCTCATAAAAATTTTCGTGATCGACCGCCACTCGGGATCGGGCAGGATTGGCAAGGGTTTTATAAAGGGTCTGGGCCTTAAGCGCGGCGCCATCGGCGGGACGATAAGCCACGATTCACACAACATGATCATAGCCGGGGTGGACGACGCTTCCATATTCAAGGCCGCCCGCCACCTCAACAAAATGAAGGGAGGTTTGGTCTATGCCGTGGGCGATAAGATCATCCTGGATCTCCCCCTTCCCGTCGCGGGGCTCATGAGCGACAGGGACGCCGATTTCGTGATTGGCAGGCTGAGGGCCTTCGAGGAATTGTTCGAGCGGGAGGGGCTGACGAATCATACTCCCCTCATGACGCTTTCCTTCATGGCCCTGCCTGTCATCCCCAGCCTCAAGATCACGGACGCCGGGCTCATCGACGTTGACCGCTTCGCGCCGGTGGATCTCTATGTGGACGCTTGAGCAAACGTTGGAAAGGATAAGGTGCTTCGAATGGGAACGCTGAAGATATTGGTCAATGATCGCTGGGTCGAGCCGCGCACGCCCTATGGCTCGCCCGCTTTGGATTTCATACGAGGGGAGTTGGGGCTTACCGGAACGAAGGAAGGCTGCCGCGAGGGCGACTGCGGGGCTTGCGCAGTACTCATCGGCGAGTTCGCGGTAGGGGGCGTTGGGGCGGGCGACGGGGGCTCTGGTGGCGACGGGGGCTCTGGTGGCGACGGCGGCTCAGGTGGCGCGCGGAAGGGCTCCGCAGGGGACTCCGCCGCGCCGCGCTATACGGCCATGCCTTCATGCCTGCTGGCGCTGGGCGACTTGGCTGGAAAGCACCTTGTCACGATCGAGGGCCTGGGCGTTTCGTCACCCGACAGGCTGACGCCGGTGATGAGGGCCTTTCTCGAGGAAAACGCGAGCCAGTGCGGTTTCTGCAGCCCTGGCTTCATAATAGCTTTGAGCGCATGGCTCGCCGCTCCGGGAAGGCCGGATCTGGCGGGAGCCATGGTAGCCGTCGACGGCAACCTGTGCCGCTGCACAGGGTACGGAGCCATACGGCGGGCGGCCGAGCGCCTTGCGATAGAATTTGCCGACTTGCCGGAAGGTGGCGGAGCGCGGCTCGGGGTGCTGGTCGAACGGGGGGTGTTGCCGCGCTCGGCGCTGGAGTTCATGGAAAACGGCAGGCGCGAGGCCAACAAGGCGCAGCGAAGCGCGGTCGATGAGGGCGCCATCGCCCTTGGAGGGGGAACCGACTATTTCGTGCGGAACCCCGACCCCGGCATCGACTTCAGGCCTCTGCTGCTTCGGTCCACTGGTGGCTTGGCCGGTATAGCGGCCGCGACGATCGACGGAAAACCTTGGATTCGGGTAGGCGCCGCGACGATCGTGCGAGATTTTTTCGCATCGTCCCTCGTCCGCAAAGCGGTGCCCGGCATCGAAAGCTTCGAGCGAGAATTCGCCAGCACGCTCATCAGAAATATGGCGACGTTAGGTGGCAATATCGCCAACGCCTCGCCCGTCGGCGACATCACGGCTATGCTGATGGTCCTGGGCGCAGTCCTGGAAATCGGGAGCCAAAAGGCTGAATCCACCAAGCCGCGCTCGCTTCCGATAGAAGGATTTTTCAAAGGCTACAAGCAGACGGCCCTCGAGGGCGATGAAATCATAAAAGCGATTCTGATCCCCGGAGCCAGGATCTTCGATTCCATGCCCGAGACGCGAGAAAAAGATCCCGGTTTCTTCTTTTCCTTCGAAAAGATCGCGAAAAGGAAAAACCTCGATATCGCCGCCGTGAATACGGCGATATCCTTCCGCATCGTGGACGGCAGAATCCGCGGCGCCCGGATCAGCGCTGGCGGCGTCTCCGCCATACCAATGATGCTGAGGAAGGCTTCCGCGCTTATGGAGGGCTTCCCCGTCGCGATCCAGAACTCCAAGGGACTGGCTGACCTTGCCCGCTCGGTTTCCGCGGCGGCGGAGGATGAAGTTTCACCAATTGGGGATGTGCGGGGATCCATGACCTACAGGAAACGCATGACAGGCCGTCTCGTGCTCGCCCATTTTATCCGGCTCTTCGGGAGCGCCGGCATCGCGAAGGAGCTCTTTCCATGAAAACCATCGCCGAATCAACCTTGAATGTCAGGGGAGCCACGCGATATATCGACGACCTTCCCGAGCCGAAGAATTGCCTCCAGGCTGCGGTGAAGCTCTCCGAAAGCGCCCATGGAAAGATCATATCCATCGACAGCGCGGCCGCCCTCGCCCTCGACTCTTCCGTCATCGTGATTGCAGCCAAGGACATTCCCGGCGAAAATCAGATCGGTTTCAACAAGCCTGATGAGCCTCTACTCCCCGAGGCTGAATGGGAATACTGGGGACAACCCGTCCTTCTCGTCCTCGCTAAAACCAGATCCCTCGCGAGAAAAGCGGCCGCCCTCATCGTCCTGCGAGGCGAGAATCTTCCCGCCGTCACCGACCCTCGGGAAGCGGCGGCCAAGGCCGATTTCATATTGCCGTCCCGCACTATCCAGTCAGGGGATCCCGAAAAAGCTTTCGCGTCCTGCGCCCATGTCGTCTCGGGAAGGGCGAATTCCGGAGGCCAGGAGCATGTGTATCTGGAAACCCAGGGCGCCTACGCCGAGATCCGCGACGACAGGAAAGTTTTCGTCATCTCGAGCACCCAGGGGCCGACGGGAGTCCAGCGCGCCGTTGCCCAGAGCTTAGGCTTATCCATGAACATGGTGGAAGTGGAGGCGCGGCGGCTGGGAGGCGGGTTCGGGGGGAAGGAAGATCAGGCCGCGATATGGGGCTCGCTCGCCGCCCTCGGCGCATGGGTGAGCAGGAAACCCGTAAAGCTTTATCTGGATCGACGCGTGGACATGAGGGCGACCGGGAAGAGACACCCTTACACGACGGATTTCCGCATCGGGGCGGACGCCGAAGGAAAGCTTGTCGCCTTCGAGGCCGATTATTATCAGAATTCCGGTTCAACCTGCGATCTTTCGCCTGCGATCATGTCCAGGACGCTCCTCCACGCGACGGGAGCCTACAAGATTCCCAATGTGAGAGTAACCGGCTACATGTGTCGCACCAATCTGCCATCATTCACCGCCTTCCGCGGCTTCGGCGCTCCCCAGGGCTTCTTCGTCATCGAAGCGGCCATGGACGCATTAGCCCATTCCATGGGGATGGATCGAGCCGAACTCCAGCGGAAGAATCTCTATCGCGAAGGGGATACGACCTACTTCGGCATGCCGCTGCGGCGCGTCCGCTGCGAGGAATCCTTCGACCGTTTGCTCGAAAGAGCCAACTGGAAGGGGCTCCGGGCAGAGATCGAAACCTTCAACGCGGCAAACAGCATGGAAAAGAAGGGGGTGGCGATTCTGCCGCTCTGTTTCGGCATATCCTTCACGAAACTCCCGATGAACCAGGCGGGAGCCCTCGTCCACGTCTACACCGACGGATCCGTCCTCGTATCCACCGGGGCTATCGAGATGGGCCAGCAAGTATCGAGGAAGATCGGCCTGATCACCGCGAAGACGCTGGGCATTCCGCTCGGCAAGGTTTCGGTGGAACGCACGACGACCCTGACCGTGGCCAACACCGTCCCCACCGCCGCAAGCACCGGCAGCGACCTCAATGGAATGGCGGCCAAAATCGCCTGCGAAGAGATAAAGGGCCGGCTCACGGCCAAGGCAGCCTCCATGCTCGGCGTCGACCCTGAATCCATCGCGATCGAGGCAGGTGAAATCCTGGCTAAAGGCAAGCCGAGCGGTCTTGGCTGGAAGGATCTTGTCGTCGCGGCCAATGAGGCGAGAATCGACCTTTCTGCGCATGGATTCTACTCCACCCCAGGCCTTGTCTATGACATGAGGGCTGAGCGGGGCACTCCTTTTGCCTATCACGTCTATGGTTCGGCCTGCGTCACCGCCCGCGTCGATCTCCTCAAGGCGACCTGCGCCATCGAATCGGCGACAATCATCCATGACTCGGGGAACAGCCTTGACGAGCATGTCGATATAGGCCAGATCGAGGGAGCCTTCGCCCAGGGGCTCGGTTGGACCCTTCTCGAGGACCTCAGATTCGGCGAGGATGGGCGGCCCCTTTCGGACACGCTGTCGACCTACAAGTTGCCCGACGCTTCCTTCATGCCCCAAAACACGACGATCGAGTTCATGTCCGGCATCGAGAATCCCTCGGCGCCTTTCAACTCGAAAGCGGTCGGCGAACCTCCGCTGCAGTATGGAATCGCTGCCTATTTCGCCGTCCTCGACGCTCTCAGGGCGGCCAGATCGGAGGGTGGGGCTTTCTACGATCTTCCTCTGATCCCAGAAAAGATCGAGGCGTATTTGAGCGGAGACCGCTGATGCTGATAGCCAAAGCCCTCGCAGCCCTCCCCGGGGAAAAGGACTTCCGGAAAGTGGACATCCTTGTGAAAAACGGCAAGATAGCCGCGATCACCGAGGCGGGCAGTCAGACCGACGACGAGGTTCTGGACGCCGAGGGCCTCATGCTGTTTCCGGGAGCGATCGACCCGCACGTCCATTTCGACGAACCAGGATTCACGCATAGGGAGGATTTCCTCCACGGCACTTCAGAGGCGGCCCGCGGCGGCGTGACGACGGTCATCGACATGCCCTGCACTTCCCTCCCCCCCATCACCAGCCTTGCCGCTCTGGAAAACAAGCTCTCCATCGTATCGAAGAGCGCGATCATCGATTTCGCTTTCTTCGGCGGCGTGAGCGGGCTGCTGAATGACGCGTCGATGCAAGAAGAGATTACCGAGCTTTCTCCCAAGGTCGTCGGCTTCAAATGCTATTTTATTTCGGGGATGGATACATTTACGGCCGTAACGCCTGCCCAGTTCGCTCGCGCAATCGAGCGCTGCGCCGCGGCGGGCCGGCCCCTTCTCCTCCATGCAGAGGACTCTGGCGTGATAGCGGCGGCGCAGACCGCGCTCGCGACTGCGCGGGGCGACGCCGCGCCGACATGGAAGGACTACTACGCTTCGAGGCCGATGGAAGCGGAAAAGGCGGCCTGTGCCGCCGCCGTCGCCCTGGCGGGAACGAATTCCGCTTGGCTCCATGTTGTGCATGTAGGAACGGCGGAAGCGGCCGAAAACGTCGCCGCATCCGGAGCCAGCTGTGAAACCTGTGCCCATTACCTGGCCTTCGATGAAGATGATTTCGAAACCCTTGGCGCGGCCCTCAAGACAGCGCCGCCGGTGAAGGAAGCTTCGCAGAAGGCGTTGCTCTGGAGAATGCTCTCCGAAGGCATTGTATCCTTCGTTACATCCGATCACGCCGGAGCGCCGGACTATGAGAAATTCACCGGGAATCCCTTGACCGCCTACGGCGGCATTCCGGGAACGGGAACGCTGTTCCCCTACCTTCTTTCGGAAGGCCTCTTCGCCAAGCGGTTGAGTCTCCCGCGCTTCCTCGAAGCCACATCAGGAGCCGCGGCCACGCGATATGGCCTCTCGGGCGGCAAAGGCTCACTCTCCGTAGGCAAAGACGCCGATTTCGCCCTGGTTGATCCCGAAGCGAGCACCCTCATGACCTCTTCGACAATGCTGAGCAAAAGCACGATCACACCCTTTGCGGGAATGCGCCTGGCAGGCAGGATAGCCGGCACCTTCGTGCGGGGCACCTGCGCATTCGGCACGACCCGCCTTGTAGCCAAGGGCGCCCCAGCGACGCTCGCAAAGGCCCTTAATTCCAGAGACGAAAAAATCCTAGCCCTTCCGGGCAGCGGAAAATTCATAAAGTGGGGATATAGATGAGCAAAATCATGAAGACAACAGCGCTGTCCGCGCTTTTTGCGCGGGCTGCCGGCGAATTCAAGGTGAAGGATTCAATATACGAAATTCCCGGAAGCGTATTCCGCGGGATTTTCGAGTTGGAGGCCGACTCTCCCGGCCTCAATGTAATGTCCGGGAGGGCAAGCTTGCCCATCGGCCCCGCCGCGGGGCCACACACGCAGATAGCCCCGAACATTCTCGCGGCATATCTTTCGGGCGCGCGCGTCTTCGAATTGAAGACCGTCCAGCAGAACGATCGTCTCGATATCGACAAGCCTTGCATCGACGCGCTGGATGAGGGGCACAATGTCGAGTGGTCCACGGAGCTGACCTTGGAAGAAGCCAGGAAGGAATACATAAACGCCTGGCTGTCCGTGAATCTCTTCTCCTTCCTAATGTCCAGGAAACCCAACGATTTCTTCTTCAATATGTCGGTTGGCTACACTCTTGAAGGCATCATGAGCGAAAAAGTCGATGCCTTCATCGAAGGGATGAGGCGACCGGAGACGACGGCGTACTGGCCTCAGGCGATGGGCGAGCTGGAGAAATTCATCACAGGAGAGAGCTTCGCGCGCGCCTTTGGCGACGCCGCCGTCGAAAAGGCGAGAACGCTCGCGGCGCATATGCCGGTGAGGCCTGTCCATTCGGTCACGCTCTCGACGATGCACGGTTGCCCTCCCGACGAGATAGAGCGGATCGGCCGGTATCTCATCGAGGAAAAGGGCTTCGATACCTATATAAAGCTCAACCCCACGCTCCTCGGCTTCGATGAGACCAGAAAAATACTCGATCGGCTTGGCTGGGAGGACATTTCCATAAAGAGGGAGAGCTTCGAGCGCGACCTCCAGTTCGATGGCGCCCTCGCGCTGATCAAGACGCTCGGGGAGGCCGCCCAGGCCAGGGGAAGGCGGTTCGGTATCAAGCTTTCAAATACTCTCGCCAACGCGAATACTGGCACGAATCTGCCGGGCGCCGAACGATACATGTCGGGAAGGGCCCTTTTCCCGATCACGGTGCGCCTCGCGGCCACATTGACGAAAGCCCTGCCCGAACCCGGCACCCGCATTTCATACTGCGGCGGCGTTTCCGCGCTCAATGCCGCCGATCTCATCAAGGCGGGCCTCGGCCCCCTCACCGTAGCCACCGACATTCTCAAGCCGGGCGGCTACCTGCGTTTGGCGCAGATAGCCAGGGAAGTTGTCGGCGCCCTCCCCCTCCCCCTCGAGGCGGGATCCACCGACGCGGTCGCCCTCGATGCGCTGGCCGACGCGGCCCTCGAAAGGCCGGAATACCGAAAGGGATGGAAAGCGGGCACGGTATCCATAGCCAGGAATTTGCCGCTTCATGACTGTTTCGCGGCTCCCTGCATAGAAGCCTGTCCCGTGAACCAGAAAGTGCCGGCGTACATCAAGGCTCAAGGAAATGGCTTGAGCGATCAGGCTCTCTCCACCATACTTTCGGACAATCCCCTCGCCCACATCACTGGCGCTCTCTGCGACCACGTCTGCCAGGAGCATTGCTCAAGGCTCGACTATGAGGGATCCGTCCTGATCCGCGACGTGAAGTTGACCGCAGCCAGAGCGGCTCAAGTCCCCGTATCGCCGCTTCCCGCGGAACTCTGCGCCCAGGGCGGCGCGACGGCCGTGATCGGCGCCGGGCCAGCTGGTCTCGCTTGCGCCTATCACTTGGCTCTGGCTCGGCAGCCGGTCACTGTGTTCGACGCTGGCCCGGCGCCAGGCGGCGTTCCCGCCAACATCATACCCTCCTTCAGGATTGCCCGGGAGGAGATCGCCAACGACATCGAAAGGATCGCATCGTTAGGCGTGAAATTTGCCTTTGGAACCGCGATCGCTTCCCTTGACGAACTCAAGAGGCAAGGATTCGCAAATGTTTTCGTCTGCACGGGGGCCGATTCGGCACGGGAACTTCCGCTCGAAGGCTCGGGCGTAAAGACGATCCATGCCCTCGAATTCCTAAAGCGTTTTGGCGCTGAAGGGCCTGAAGCATTCGCGGGACTACATCATGTCGTCGTGGCAGGAGGCGGAAATACCGCCTGCGACGCGATGCGAGCAGCGACCCGCATTCCCGGCGTCAAATCGGTACAGCTTTCCTACAGGAGAACGCGGCGGGAAATGCCCGCCGATCTTGAGGAACTGGGCAATGCTCTCGAAGAAGCCCGATCGCTTGTAGCGACCGCGAGAAAACCGGATGGCGCCTCCAAAGCCTTGCCGGACGTGCTCTTCGAACTCTCCCTGCCGGAAAAGGCGAAACAGGGCGTTCTTGTCATGAGGAAGATGAGGCTGGGTGAAAAAGACGCTTCGGGAAGGCGCTCCCCCGTTTCAACGGAAAGCACATTCGATCTCCCTTGCGATCTTCTCGTGACGGCGATCGGCGAGATGCCGAACAAGAAACTGCTGGAGGGATTCGGCATCGACGTTGAGAGGAGCCTGCTGCCGGTTGCCGACCCCAAGACCATGGAAACCAAAATTCAAGGCTTGTACATCGGCGGCGACGCGAGACGTGGTCCCGCCTCCATCATCGCCGCGGAAGCCGATGGCAGGGCCGCAGCGATAGCCATCCTGGCGAAGGAGGGATTCGCCCTCCCCAGCTCCGACTATCGTCCCGCGAAAATGGAAAAATCAAAACTGGCGCGCAGGGGCGAGATACTTCTTCCGCTGAACCCCGATGATCCCGGATTCGCGGCCCGAGCGGCCGAACGCTGCCTCGCCTGCGATTCGGCCTGCCTGCGATGCGTCGAAGTGTGCCCGAATAGAGCAAATATGTTCATCGAAACCAGGCTGCCTTTCGCGCAGGACTCCCAGATCCTCCACCTTGACCGCCTCTGCAACGAATGCGGCAACTGCGGCTTTTTCTGCCTCTATGAGGGCGAGCCATATTCCGGCAAAGTGACGCTCTTCGACAGCCGGGAAGATCTCATAGCTTCCAGCAACGCGGGATTCACTTTCGTCGTTGAGGGTGGATTGCCCGCCCTCGCGTTCAGAGCCGCTATCGGCGGGCCTTGCCTCACGCTTGATTATGCTTCCTGGAATGGGGTGACTTCCATCCCGGAAATTTCGCTCATCGTCGCTTTTGCGCGGGAGATATACCGAAACCATCAGTATCTTCTCGGGGGGACGCTATGATCATTTTCGAAAATGTTCGGCTGCTTTCCTTCAATCCGCCCTCCGTTTCCGAAGCGTTGGATCTCGTCGCCTATGGACCTTCGGAAGGCGGCAAAAGCGCGGGAACGATCGCCGCCATTGGCAGGAATCTGGGGGCAAAGTATCCCGAGGCCAAAAAGTCTGGCTCGGGTGGCTATCTTTCGCCGGGCCTTGTATGCGCGCATACGCATTTGTACTCGGCGCTCGCTCGAGGCATGGAAGTGACCATCGAGCCATCGAAGGATTTCGCCCAGATTCTCGAGCATCTCTGGTGGAGACTGGACAGGGCGATCGATCCGCCGATCCTGGAGGCGAGCGCCCTTGCGGGCTGCGCCGACGCTCTTTTCGCCGGCGTGACCTCCCTCGTCGACCACCATGCCGGCCCTGAAGCCATCGATGGGAGCCTCTCCGTATTACGAGGCGCCTACGAGGAAACGGGCATCAGGGGCATTCTCTGCTATGAAACGACGGACCGGAACGGCCCCGAAGGCGCGCGCGCGGGCCTAGCAGAAAACCTGCGCTTCGCGCGCGAGGTCGACGAGATCCGCGCGCGCGGCGGGCGCCCCCTTGTCGACGCGGCCATAGGCGGCCACGCCGGCTTCACGGTGGGCGCGGAAACGCTCGAGGGCCTCGCCGACGCGGTGAGGACTTCCGGGCGAGGCATCCACATCCATCTCGGCGAGGACAAATACGACGCCGTCGATTCGCGTTACCGCCACGGCCTCGACCTCGTCGAAAGAATGGAAAAAGCCGGCGCGCTGACCTCGAAAGGCATAATAGGCCACGGTCTCTGGCTCACTCCCTCGGAAATAGAAATAATGAACGCTAGCGACCTATTCCTCGCCCACAACGCCCGTTCCAACATGAACAACGCGGTGGGCTACAACGCCCTCCTGCCGACCCACAAGAATGTGGTTCTTGGCACTGACGGCATGGGCGCCGACATGCTCGAAGAGTTCAAGTTCGCGGCGTTCAGGCACAGGGAATCGGGCGGGCCATGGTGGCCAGGGGATTTCCTCGCCTGCCTGGACAGAGGCAATCGTCTCTTGGAGCGCTATTTCGCCCAGGACTTCGCTCCCAAGGTCTCGTTCGGCGTCCTCGCCCCCGGCAATCCCGCCGACCTCGTCCTATGGGACTATGATCCGCCAACTCCCCTCGATGGGGAAAATATCGCGGGACACATGGCCTTCGGCATGAGTTCCCGATCGGTAAGGAGCGTCGCCGTCGGCGGCGTCCTCCGCATCAAAGATAGAAATGCTCTTTTCAATATGGAAAAAATCCAAGCGATGGCGCGTGCTCAGGCCCGCCGGCTCTGGAACAACATGGAAGGAAGGTGAATATGGACAGCAAGACGATTCTCGCGAAGGCAAAAGAGTACAGGGATTACACCGCCCATAACCTGAGCGAGATGGTAAAGGTGCCGGGTTTCAGCACGACGGAAAAAAATCGCGTGCTTCTTCTCAAGAAGCTCTGCGAGGAAGCCGGCATGGAAGATCTACGGATCGATGGGCTGGGCTCCCTGCTTGGGCGCGTCGGCAAAGGTTTAAAAAAACTCGTCTTCGACGCCCATATCGACACGGTCGGGGTCGGCGATCCGGCGCAGTGGAAGACTCCGCCCCATTCCGGCATCGTGAAGGACGGCCTCGTCTATGGGCGTGGCTCCACCGATCAACTTGGCGGCGCGGCATCCATGATCACGGCCGCCCGCATCCTGAAGGAGATGGCCTATGCTGGCGACTTCAGCGTGTGGTTCTCTTTCACCGTCCTGGAGGAGGACTGCGACGGCCTTTGCTGGAAATACCTCATCGAGGAAGAGAAATTCGTCCCCGATTTCGCCGTTTCCACCGAGCCGACCTCCTGCAGGCTCTACCGCGGCCATCGCGGCCGCATGGAAATCCAGATCGACATAAAGGGCATCTCCTGCCACGGATCGGCGCCGGAGCGCGGCGACTCGGCCGCCTACAAGGCCGCGCGGGCAGCCCTCGCCATCGAAAAACTGAACGCCGAGCTCAAATCGGACGATGACGAGTTCCTCGGCAAGGGAACCATCACGGTATCGCAGATCAAGGTTCAGGGTCCGAGCCAGTGCGCCGTTCCCGACCAGGCTATGCTCTACTGCGATCGCCGCCTTACCTGGGGAGAGGATGACAAGCTGGCCATCGCCCAAGTGAAAAAGGCCCTTCGCGAAGCCGGAGTGAACAATTTCACGGTGAAAATGCCGGAATACGCCCAGCCCGCCTACACGGGCAAGCTCTACAAGCAGGAACTCTATTTCCCGACCTGGAAGATCAGGGCTGACCATCCCCTCGTCCGATCTGGCGTTGAAGCCTATGGCGACCTTTACGGGAAGCCTCCCGTCGTGGACAAGTGGACCTTCTCGACGAACTGCGTCGCGATCTGCGGACGACACCAAATTCCCTGCATCGGCTTCGGCCCCGGCGACGAGAGCCAGGCCCACGCCCCGAACGAAGTCAACAGAATCGATGATTTGGAGATTTGTTCGGCCTTCTACGCGTCGCTTCCCTGGTCACTGGAGAAGCGCGCATGAGATGGTCCTATCGCTGTCCATCCTGTGGCGCAAGCTACAAAATCGAGCCGGGCAGATATCTCTGCGATGAATGCGGAAAGAAAAACAAGGCGGGGATTCCCCTCGAAGGCGTCCTCGAATGCGTTTGGGAAAAAGAAGACAGTGAAACGCTGGCGGTTGGAGCCATTCCGCTGCCTGTCGAAGCCGAATATTTTCCTCCTTTGCCAGTCGGTGACACGCCCCTTTGGCGTCCCGAAAGGCTGAGGGAAATGCTCGATGCCCCGAATCTCTTCCTCAAGGACGACACCTGCAACCCTTCGGGATCCTTCAAGGACAGGGCGAGCTGGCTTGTCGCCGCATTCGCCCGAAAGTACGGCATCGACGAGATCGCCCTGGCCTCCACGGGCAACGCCGCCTCGAGCATGGCCTGCGTCGGAGCCGCCGCCGGCCTCAAGATCACCGTCTTCCTCCCCGCCTCGGCGCCGGCGGCCAAGCGCATCCAGGTGCTCCAATATGGCGCCGAACTGCGAGAGGTCAAAGGCACCTACGACCAAGCCTTTGACGAATCACTCGCCTACTCGAAGGCCACTGGAGTGCTTTCACGGAACACGGCCTACAATCCGCTGACGATCGAGGGGAAAAAGACGGCCAGCTTCGAGATCGCCCGTGACCTGGGGCGCGCGCTGGTGCCCGCCTCCCCTGCCAGCGCCGTCGCCAGCTTCCTCGCCCCCAATCATGTTTTCGTGCCGACGGGCGACGGCGTCATTATGGCCGGGGTAATAAAGGGTTTCGAGGACTTGCTTAGGCTCGGCCTCACTTCGAAAATGCCCACCTTCTGGGTAGCGCAAGCCGAGGGCTCCAGCGCCATAGCGCGCGCCCTCGCGACAGGCAGTTTCGAGGAGCGCCCCTCCGACACCCTCGCCGACTCTATTTCCGTCGATGTGCCGCGCAACGGCAGCTTCGTCCTCGCTAAATTGAGGAAGCATGGTGGCAAGGGCATCACCGTCACCGATGAGGAAATCCTCACTGCCCAGCGCACGCTCTCCTCCATGTCCGGCCTTTTCTCCGAACCTTCAAGCGCCTGCGCCTTCGCCTGCTATCTCAAAGCGAAAGCAGCCATACCCCGCAGCGAGTCGGTCGTAGTGATGCTTACCGGTTCCGGCCTGAAGGACATACGCAACGCGGCAAAGGTGGTTGGCGCGAAGCTCTAGCGAAACCCTTATGCAAAGAAAAGCGGCCACCTTCCGGTGGCCGCTTTTTTACGACGCTTCAAGCGATCGCATCCTCAATGCGAACATTCGTGCCCTTCTCCGCCATGGCCCGCGCAACCAAGGCCGGAATCGGCGAGATTCCCTTTGGCGAAGGCCTCGGCGGCCGCTTTCGCCTGCCCCGAAGCGCCGCGCACGACCTTGATCCCCTGCGCCGCCAGTACCCTGACCGCTCCCTCTCCCATATTTCCCGCCACGAGGTGGGTCACTCCGGAGCGCGCGAGGACGGCCGCCACCCCCGACTTGCAGCCGCAACCCTGTAGTGAAGGAATGGGTTGTTCCTCAACGAGCGCTTCGCCTTCCACGCGAAAAATGAGGAATTCCTTGCAGTGGCCGAAATGTTCATCCACAAGTCCATCCTTCGATGGCACCGCTATTTTCATGATAATCTCTCCTTGTTCCCTAATAGTGATCTCGCCCCCTTCGATCCGCAGGGCTTTTCCGTTCAGTATCGCGTCGGCAACCTTGCGCCGCGCAGTTTCCACAATCCGGCCGAATGTCTGCCGGGACACGCCCATGGAACGTGCCGCCGCTTCCTGATAAAGCCCTTCGAGGTCAGCAAGCTTCAGCGCTTCCGCCTCATCGAAGCCGAGGATCACTTCCTCCAGCACGCGGGCGGGAATGCCCGCTGGTTTCATCAACCGCGGGGATATTGGCCCTCCCAGGCAGCGCTCATTGATCGGGCGCGGCATGCGAACCACCATTGGTCTTTAAAATAATTATGATCATATGCCCATTATCGCAAATACTCGCGCTTTCGTCAACCCGCAGCCAATCTTCCTTTGGCTTTGTATCTTGCGACTCACCCTCATGTCGAATAGACTATATTCACATGATGCCTAAACGCTCCAAGATATTCATCCTATCCCTGGTTCTTTTTTCATTGCTGATACCATGCGCCGCTTTCGCCGCAGAACCAAGGAATATCGAGTTCGCGGGCATCCTGTGGGGGCTGCGTCAGACAGCGGGGCCGGTCGATCCCGGCCCCAATACCTTCAGCAACGCGGCTGACCAGGTATGGATCGACGATCTGGGTAGGCTGCACCTCACGATAACCAAGAGAGACGGGGTGTGGACCGCCTCGGAGCTCATGGCCAAGAAAGACACCGGCTATGGAACATACCGGTTCGATATCGAAGGCTCGGCGCGGAATCTCGATCCAAACATCGTCATCGGTTTTTTTACCTGGGACAAAGCGCCCGAGCTTTTCAACCGAGAGCTGGATATCGAACTGTCTCGATGGGGCATGGCTAGCGGATTCCCGGGCTGGTTCACGGTACAGCCCTACGACAAGGCAGGCAATCAGCATTCTTTCGATGTGCCAGCCGCGTCAATCTATGGATTCACGATGCGTTGGGAAACACAAGCGATCTCTTTCACCTGTCTAGCGGATGGCAAGCCTGTCGCTTCATGGATCTTTTCGGGCGAGGTTCCCGACCCGGGACGAGCCAGACTTCGCATCAACCTCTGGCTTTTCAGAGGAAAATCGCCCTCTTCCCCTGGTCCGCACGAGGTTATACTTTCCAATTTCAGCTATGAGCCAATGAAATAAACCCCTCATGTTACCGCTGTAAAAAAAGGAAATATCATCGTATACTGTTCTGACCGCGCTTGCGGGCCGTCGCCATCGGCGCCCCGCCGCCACCAGTCGACCAAGGAGCAAACGATGATCGATTTGAACGTGAATGAGGCCAAACGAAAGAAAAATATCCAGCGATGCAAGGAAAAAGGTATCATCCTTCCCACCTTCGCCCAGATGAGAGATCCTGCGAAGATCCCCGCGTCGGTGAAAAAGGAATTGAGCGGCATCGGGCTTTGGGACGTCCATCCCCGCAACCTCTTCCGCGTGAACTGGCACAACGCGCCGGTGGAAAAGGGCGGCGGTTTCGGCGGCGTCAACTTCCTCGAGATTCCGCGCGCCATCACGGGCACGAAGGCGAGAATAATCGGTCTTGTCGGGAAATGGTTCCCCACGGGCGCGCACAAGGTCGGCGCGGCTTACTCCTGCCTGGTGCCCGAACTCGTCACCGGCCGATTCGATCCGACGACAAAGAAGGCTGTCTGGCCCTCGACCGGCAATTACTGCAGGGGCGGCGCCTATATTTCCCGCCTCCTCTCCTGCCCCTAGATCGCGATCCTTCCCGCTGGCATGAGCCGTGAACGCTTCGAATGGCTCAAGACCATGGCCGAGGAAGTGATCGCCACACCGGGCTGCGAATCCAACGTCAAGGAAATCTTTGACAAGTGTATCGAGCTCGAGGCTACGCGCCCCGACGCAGTCATTTTCAACCAGTTCGACCAGCTGCCCAACAACCTCTGGCATTATCAAGTCACGGGACCGGCCATGGCCGAAGTCTTCGCTAAGGTGGCCAAGCCGGGCGACCATGTCTCCGGAGCCGTGCTCTCATCAGGCTCGGCGGGAACGCTCGGCTCGGGCTCCTACTTGCGCGATCACTTTCCCGGCGCCAAGGTCGCCGTGGCCGAAGCCCTCCAGTGCCCGACCATCCTCGAGAATGGATTCGGCGACCACCGCATCGAGGGCATTGGCGATAAACATATTCCTTGGATCCACAATCTGCGCGACACCGATGTAGCCATCGGTGTCGATGACGAACTGCCCATCCGCTTCATCCGCCTCTTCAACGAAAAGGCCGGTCGCGAAGCCCTCATCGCCGCGGGAGCGGATCCCGAGGCCGTCGCCCAGCTGGGCCTCCTCGGCATCTCGGGCGTCGGCAACCTCATCGGCGCTATCAAAATGGCGAAATACTACGAAATGGACGAGCACGATGTCGTCTTCACCATGTTCACCGACTCCATGGCCATGTATCAGTCCAGGCTCGACGAGCTCAACGCGGAGCGCGGCCCCTACGGCCAGCGCCAATCCGACAAGGATCTGGACAGGCTCGCAGGGATTTCCGTCGATCATGTATTCGAGCTGAACCAGGTGGACAAGCGCCGCATCCACAACCTCAAGTACTTCACCTGGATCGAGCAGCAGGGCAAGGATCTGGCTGAACTCAGGGCGCAATGGGACGATTATCGCAATTACTGGGGCGGCCTTCATGCCCAAGCCGAGGCTCTCGACGCTCTCATCGACGAATTCAACGCGGAGGTGCTCAGGTGATAGTGCTCAGGGACTGCTTCAGGGTGCTGGCCGCCGACGCCGAATTATCCAGCGTCGACATTCTCATCGACAAGAATCGCGTAGCGCGGATCGGAAAAAACCTCCCAGCCCCCGCTGGAGCCGATATTGTCGACGCGTCGCGCCATGTCGTCCTCCCTGGTCTCGTCAACACCCACCACCATTTCTACCAAACGCTCACGAGAAACTTGCCGGCCGTGCAGAACGCGAAGCTTTTCGATTGGCTCCTCTACCTGTATGAAATCTGGAAGCACCTGGACCCTGAGGCTGTGTATTGGTCCTCCATGCTCGCGATGGCCGAGCTCGCCAAGACGGGCTGCTCCCTCACGACCGATCATCACTACCTTTACCCCAATGGCTTTGCCGAGGACATACCGGCGCTGCAGTTCAAGGCGGCGGCCGACCTGGGCCTGCGCTTTGCCCCCACCCGGGGCTCGATGAGTCGCTCGAAGAAGGACGGCGGGCTTCCGCCCGACTCCACCGTCCAGGACGAGGATGAGATTCTCGCCCACAGCGAGGAGACAATCAGACGCTTCCATGACTCAGCGCCCGATTCCATGCGAAAAGTCGCCCTCGCCCCCTGCTCGCCTTTTTCTGTCTCCGAGGAATTAATGCGGCGCTCCGCCGAACTGGCGCGCAAGCATGGCGTTCGCCTTCATACCCATCTCGCCGAAACCAGCGACGAGGACGATTACTGCGTCCAAATGTATGGCAGGCGCCCCTTGCGCCTCATGGAGGACTGCGGCTTCGTGGGCCCTGATGTCTGGTTTGCCCATGGCATCTTCTTCAACGATGAGGAACTCGATCTTCTCGCGAAAACGAAAACAGGTATCGCCCATTGTCCTTCTTCGAACATGAGGTTGGGATCAGGCATCTGCCGCGTGCGCGAGATGATCGACCGCGACGTGCCTGTCGGGCTGGCCGTCGACGGCTCGGCCTCGAATGATTCCTCGGATATGCTGGGCGAGGCGCGCCAAGCCCTTCTGCTTCAGCGGATCCGCTACGGATCGGCCGGCATCACCGCGGGAGAAGTGCTCTCCATCGCCACGAAGGGCGGCGCTGGACTCCTAGGCTACGACGAGGCTGGCGTGATCGGCGAGGGCGCCCTCGCTGATATCGCTCTTTTCGACGTCATGAAGCTGGAGTACGCGGGCGCTCTATCGGACCCGGTTGCCGCGCTTCTCTTCTCCGGCTACAACCACGGCGTCGACCACCTCATTGTGAACGGCCACTTCGTCGTGCGCGGCGGCCGACTTCGCGGGGCCGACGAGGAACTCATCCGCGTCAACGCCGAAAAAGCGGCGAAACGGCTCTATGCCGAGGCGGGCATACTGTAACTGAATATTTTGGAGGGCATTTGGGGGCGGGCGCCGCGCGAACGCGCGGCGCCCGCCCCCGAGGATCATTGTATGGTAAAAGCATATTTCAGGCCGAAAAACGCCCAGGAAGCCTTAAAACTTCTCGCCAAGGAAGAGAACGCCGTTCTCCTCGCCGGCGGAACCTATCTCATGACCTCCCAATTCGCCGACTCGCCGATGACAGCCATAGCGATCACCGGTCTCGTGCCCAAGGCCATCGAGCGACATGATGATAAAATAATCATCGGCGCGGGCGCTACCTTCCAGGAAATCGCTGACTCGGAAGAGCTTCCCCTGGCCTTACGCAACGCGGCCCTCGCCATGGCCGACAGAAACGTACGGAATAGGGCGACGATAGGCGGCAATATCGGCGCGAACAAATCCTGCTCAAGCCTCATCCCCTTTCTACTGGTCGCGGAAGCTCGCTACAGCAGAGTCGGCGCGCCCGCGATCCTTGCCAGTGAATGGCAGGCGGCCGCTGCAGCCGCGACTACCGAGCGAGGGTTCATCGCCGCCCTGGAATTCGAGGCGCCGCCCAGCCGCCATTTCGCCTACGGAAGATATGCGCGCACTTCCTGCGACGTATCCGTTTTGACCTGCGCCGTTTCCGCCGAGCTGGTTGCCGCAAGCCACGGAGGGCCGACCCTTCGCGGCTTGCGCATCGCCATGGGCGGCCTTTCGCCTCAAGCGCGCCGATTCCCGGAAATCGAAAGGCTTTTCGAAGCTTCGTCCCTGCCAGCCAAGGCGGAAATTGAAGCGGCCGCGGCGCCGCTCTTCTCGCCCAAAAGCGACGTCAGGGGAAGCGCCGATTTTAAACGTCTCAGGGCCGCGGCCCTCCTCGCCGATGTCCTCGCGTCGATGGAGGCCCAACCATGACCTCGGCATTCACGCTCAACGGACGCGCCGCCACCCTCGGTTTCGAGGTCGGCGAAAGCCTCAAGACGGCGCTGCGTCGCGACGGTATCATCTCCCTGCGGAACGGCTGCGACGGAGAAGGTTCCTGCGGCCTCTGTGCCCTTCTCCTCGATGGCAAACTCGTCAACTCCTGCCTCATCCTCGCCGCCGAAGTCGAGGGGCACGACATCGTCACGATCGACCACTACAACAAGGATCCCGTGCTGCGGACGATCCAACGCTCCCTCATCGACGCTTCCTGCGTCCAGTGCGGTTACTGCACCCCCGCCGTGGCTCTTTCGCTGCGCGAGCTTCTTTCGCGTTCGCCCCAACCCAGCGAGGCGGAAATCGCCGATGCCTTGTCGGGCACGCTCTGCCGCTGCACCGGATACAAGCAGTATTTCGAGGCCGCCCAGCTCGCCGCGAAACGCCTGGCCGACCCCGCCTACATTCCACCGCTCGGGCCTGAATTTCGCCCCGATCTCCGCCACATCGGCAAAGATAGGGAAAAGGTGGACGCGGAAAATCTCGCGCGAGGCGAAAAATCCTACGTTGAGGACATGGTCACGCCCGATGCCTACCACCTCAAGGTGCTGGGAAGCCCCTATGCCCATGCATGGGTTGTCTCGGTGGACACAAGCGAGGCCGAGGCCATGCCCGGCGTCGTGGCCGTTCTCACCCATGAAAATTGTCCGCAAAAATCCTATACTTCGGCCGGCCAGGGCTTCCCCGAGCCCTCTCCCTACGATCAAAGGATGTTCCCGCGCAAAGTACGGCACGTCGGTGACAGGGTTGCCGCCGTCCTTGCCGAGACTCCCGAAATAGCCGCGGCCGCGCTTCGCGCCATAAAGGTCGACTACGAAGTCCTCCCGCCCCTGCTTTCGATCTCCCAGGCGCGGGCGCCCGAAGCCCCGGCGATCCATTCGGGCGAAATTTCCTATGTCTCGGGTTCGGCTCCCGAAGGAACGAGCACGGCCGGCGACGGTCGCGACGATCCCGTGATCTATCAATTCCCCCTCCACTCAGATCCCCACCGCAATCTCGCGGCGAGCGCCGCGGACGGTATCGGCGACATGGAAGCCGGTTTTGCAGCGGCCGATCTCGTCATAGAGCGTGGCTACAAGATGAACAGGGTGCAGAGTACGCCGCTTGAGCCCCATACGGTCTTTGCCGCTATAGAGTCGGGCAGGCTCGTGCTGCGCGCGTCCACCCAGGTGCCCTGGCATGTCAGGCGCATCGTCGCCGGGATCGTGGGCATCCCCGAACACAGGGTACGCGTCATCAAGGAGCGCGTCGGCGGTGGCTTCGGGGCCAAACAGGATATCGTCGTGGAGGACATCGCCGGCTACCTGGCCTGGACGACGAGACGCCCTGTCTATTTCCGCTATACCAGGGAAGAGGAATTCATCGCCAGCCGCACCCGCCACGCCATGGAAATAACAGTGAAGCTAGGCGCCAAACGGGATGGAAAACTGACCGCGATCCTCATGAAGCTGGACGCTGATACAGGCCCCTATGGCCAGCATTGCCTCACCGTTCCCATGAACGCGATTTCCAAGAGCTTGCCCTTGCTTCTTTGCGACAACGCCCGCTTCGAGGTGAAATCATACTACACCAACCTTTCTCCCGCCGGGGCCTACCAGGGCTATGGCGCGCCGAAAGGTTCCTTCGCCTTGCAGACGGCCCTCGCCGAACTCGCCAGCGCCCTCGGCATGGACCAGCTCGATCTTATCGAGAAAAATCGCGTCACCTCGGGATCGCGCATAGAAATACTGCGCAGCCTCGGCGAGGGCCGCGAGGGGACTGCCGTCACGCTTGGCCGCTGCGGCTTAGGCGACATGATAGCGCGGGGCCGCGCCGCTTTCGGCTGGGAGGCGCCCAAGCCAGCAGCCTCGGCGCCTGACTGGAGGATTGGCCGCGGCGCCGTGATAATCCAGCAGGGCTCCGGGCTTCCCGGCCTCGACGCGGCCAACGCCGAACTGCGCCTCCTGCCCGATGGCAGCCTCCTCATGCTCTCGGGAGGGGCCGATCTAGGCACCGGACTGGATACCATCACCGCCAAGACCGCGGCCGAGATACTCGGGCTCGACATGAGCGACGTCACCGTCATATCCGGCGACACCGACACCACTCCCTTCGACAAGGGCGCCTACGCCTCATCGGGCACCTACTTTTCGGGAGGCGCCGCCCTCCGCGCCGCAGAGGATCTGCGGCGCAAGGTCCTGGCCGCGGCCGCGGGCATCCTCGGCGAGCCCGTCGAGGCTCTCCGCATCAAGCCCCGCGGCCGCGTCGTGGGCAGCTCAGGCGAAATCAGCCTCGCCGAACTCGGCCACCGCTCCGTCCAGGGCGACTATCACGGCGAACTCTCCGGCTTCGGCACCTTCAAGACCGATCACGCCGCCTTCCCCTACGGCGCCCATTTCGTCCAAGTCGCGGTCAACGTCCGCACGGGCGAAACCAAGGTTCAGCGCTACCATGCCTACCAGGATTGCGGAACGCCCATAAATCCCGCCCTCGCCACGGGCCAGATCTACGGCGCCGTCCTCAAGGCGATCGGCCACTCCCTCTATGAGGAAATGCTCTACGACGACGAGGGTCGCTGCCTCAACCCACGTTTCCTGGACTACAAGATCCCGACCATCGCCGAAGTTCCCCCCGATTTTCATGTCGAACTTATGCCCGTGGAGGATGAGATCGGCCCCTTCGGCGCGAAGAGCGTATCGGAAATCTCGGTCAATGGCGCCGCTCCCGCGATCGCCATCGCCATCCACGACGCCGTCGGCGCCTGGGTGAGGGAATGGCCCTTCTCGCCGGAACGTATCCTTCGGGCTTTGGGGAAGCTAGAATAAGCGATAGTAATGTTTAATAAACTGGGATCTATCCGGAGAAGAAAATGAGCGCCTCGTCGATACGAGATAATTATAAAAAAGGAACGGTGGGTAATTTTCTTAAAGAGCAGATAACCCCAGGCTCCAGAGTATCGATAGTCTCCGCGTATTTTACCATTTACGCCTATTTCGCCCTCCACGATAAACTCGATGAAATCGAAAACCTCCGTTTTCTCTTTGGCGAACCAAGCTTTATAAAATCCTTGGATCCACAGAAGCTCGCTCAGCAACAGTATAAAATCGAAGATGATTCATTGGTCATTCCTCCGGAAAAGCGACTCTCGCAACGCTCGGTAGCCCTGGCTTGCCAAAACTGGCTTCGCGATAAAGCGGAAATACGCTCTATGGTCAAGCCGAATTTTCTCCACGGCAAGCTCTACCACATCCTCCAAGCATCAGGCATCGTAAAGGCGGTAGCAGGAAGCTCCAACTTCACAACTCATGGTTTGGGCCTAAACAGCGCCAAGAACATTGAACTCAACATGGTCATCGATTCGGATCGCGATAGGGAGGATTTGATTGACTGGTTCAACGATCTCTGGAACGATGATTCTGGCTTGGTTGAAGATGTAAAGGACGAGGTGCTTCGGTATCTGGACCAGCTCTATGTGGACAACCCCCCGGAATTCATCTACCTCCTCACGCTTTACCACATTTTTTCCGACTACCTCGACGACGCGTTGAAAGGAAGGCTGCTCGACGAGCGAACCGGCTTCTATGACAGCGGAATCTGGAACATTCTCTACGACTTCCAGAAAGATGGGGTCAAAGCCAGTATCAACAAAATATTAAAGCACAATGGCTGCATAATCGCGGATTCCGTCGGATTGGGAAAAACCTATGAAGCGCTCGCTGTAATAAAATATTTTGAACTGCTCAATTACCGGGTTCTCGTAATTTGCCCAAAGAAACTTTCAGGCAACTGGACAATTTATCAGGCATCCCAGAATCATAGCCTCAACCCCTTTCCACAAGACCGATTCAGCTATACGACAATCTACCATACGGACCTGGGAAGAGCCAAAGGAAAGTCGGAAGCCAATGGTATCGACATGGCTTCCTTCAACTGGGGTGCCTATGATCTCGTCGTCATAGACGAATCACACAATTTCCGCGGGAATGTCAAATCCGATTACAATGCGGATGGTGAGGAAAGGCTCAACCGGACGGCTTGGCTACTAGAAAAAATAATAAAGGAAGGTGTCAGGACACGTGTCCTCCTCCTTTCCGCCACGCCGGTGAATACCAGCCTGAAGGATCTGCGTAACCAGATTGCTTATATAACTGAGGGCCGGGACGATGCGTTGAGCGAAAGCTGCGGGGTGCTGGATATCTCGCAGACCCTAAAAAACGCACAGCTTCAATTCACCAATTGGGCCAACCCCAAAAAGAACCCCCATCGAACGGTCAATGGTCTCATGGAAAAGCTGGATTCAGGCTTTTTCAAAATCCTGGATGAACTCACGATAGCCCGATCCCGGAAACATATACGTTCTTTCTATGCGCTGAATTCCATCGGCGAGTTTCCCGAGAGGGAAAAGCCCATCTCCCTCTATCCGGAAATCGACCTCGCCCACAGATTCCCCTCCTACGACCATATAAACCAACATATCCTTCAGTACCAACTCTCGGTCTTTAAGCCCTCGGCCTATGTAAAGCCTAAATTCGAGGCGAAATACGAAGCCATGGAGGGCGGGGAATACCTCAATTTCAAGCAGAAAGACAGGGAAAATACCCTCATCGCCATGATGAAGGTCAATTACCTAAAGCGCCTCGAAAGTTCCATCGAATCCTTCGAGATTTCCCTCGACAGGACGATTCGCAAGATCGAGCAGCTCGAGGAAAAGATACAAGCGTGGCAAGAACACAGAGAAGGAGCGGCATCTTCCTACTCGGTCGATGAGGCGGCCGATGAAAGCCTGGGACTCGACCAGGAAGACGAAGAAGACGGCGATGATGATGACCTTTGGAAAGTCGGCAAAAAGCTCAAGTTCAACCTGGCCGATCTCGACCTGGAAGCATGGTCTGCCGACCTTATAAAAGACAAAGACCAGATGATCGCCCTCTACAACAGCGCCGCTTCAGTTACCGTCGAACACGATGCCAAGCTCTCTTTATTAAAGAAGACCATTCTTGAAAAAGTGAAGAAACCATTCAACGACAATAATCGCAAAATAGTGATCTTCACCGCCTTCGCCGATACAGCCAGATACCTCTACGACAGCCTCAAGGACTGGTATCGCGCTGAGACGGGACTGCTTTTAGCGAGGGTTTCGGGGAGCGATTCCGAGACTACCTTCGGTCATAACGACTACGACGCCATCCTGACGAATTTCTCGCCGCTTGCGAAACACAGGGCGCAACTGCGGAACGCTCAGCAGGAGGGCGAGATCGACCTCCTCATCGCCACCGACTGCATCAGCGAAGGGCAGAACCTCCAGGACTGCGATTTCCTCATCAACTACGATATACATTGGAACCCGGTACGGATCATCCAACGCTTTGGACGTATCGATAGGCTCGGAAGCCACAATAAAAGCATACGACTGGTCAATTTCTGGCCGACCCGTGATCTCGATGCCTATATCAACTTGAAAGAACGCGTTGAATCCCGCATGGCCCTCGTCGATCTCACCGCCACAGGCGAGGATAACATCCTCAATACCGAACAGATTCAAGACATCGTTTCCGAAGACCTGAAATACAGGAATCGACAGCTGAAGCAGCTTCAGGAAGAAGTGCTGGATCTCGAAGACCTGGACAATGCCGTATCCATCACCGATTTCAGCCTGGACGATTTCCGCATGGAGCTGACCAGATTCCTTGAACAGAATAGAAAACTCCTCGCCCAATCGCCTCTTGGCCTCTATGCAATAGTGCCGATACCTCACAACGAGTCCTTGAGCGAATCCCAGCGAGAAATCGTGACGCCTGGAATAATCTTCTGTCTCAAGAGCCTTCGCGATGGAGAGGGCAGCGGCCAGGTAAACCCTCTCTCTCCGTATTATCTCGCCTATGTGCGGAACGATGGGACCGTTCGGTACAACTTCACTTCAGCCAGGCAGATACTGGAACTCTACAGACTCCTCTGTCAGGGAAAGAGCGAAACCCATAAAAAACTTTGCGAACTCTTCAATGAAGAGACGGCAGGCGGTACAGCCATGGAGGCGCAGACAAAGCTTTTAAAAAAAGCGGCCACCGAGATAGTCCATGCCTGCCAGAAACGGGAAGGGCAAAGGATTATATCGGGTGGAAGGTCGGTTGTCCTCCAATCGACTGAAAAGACAAATATCAGCCTTGCCGATTTCGAGCTCATAACCTGGCTCATCGTGAGGGGAGCATGACCGACATCGAGAGGAAGCGCGTTATACAGAATGCTATCTCGACCTTCACGGACCTGAGTCTGAGCGATGCGGGACTCGGGCTTTTATCAGCTCTTGGCTACCAATCCGAGCGCCGCACCACTATGCCCTCCCCTACGCCTCTGCATTTCATCGATCTCTACGTCGCCGAGATTGAGAAATTCAAGAAAAGGGCAAGCATAGAAGACTGGAATTATGTGGATGTACTTTTTCAGCTGACGAAAGACGATCTCAACGCGCAAGGTCAGCTTTTTACAAGTTCCCGTATCGACAACACGATAATGGAAAGTTATCTCTTTGTGGTGGTTGGCCTCAAAAAGCCATATTGCCCGCGCGGTATACTGGCCAGGATAACGCGCGAAATCAACAAACTCTTCCCTATGCCGGTCATGGTACTCTTCAAGCATGGCGAAAATGTATCGCTTGCCATCATAGATCGCCGCCTCAACAAGAAAGACGACATGAAGGATGTCCTCGAGAAGAAAGTCACCTTGATCAAAGACATTCACATAAGAAGCCCGCATCGCGCGCATATCGAAATTCTCTTTGACCTATCCCTTGAAGAACTGGCGAAAAAGCAAAATGTTCGCAGCTTCCCCGAACTGCACAAAGCCTGGAGAGCCACGCTCGATATAAGCGCCCTCAACAGGAAATTCTACCAGGAACTCTCCAATTGGTACTTCTGGGCGATGGACAGGGTGCGGTTCCCCGATGATGTCGAAAAGGATGCGGAGATAAGGAACTGCACGAATCTCATCCGCCTCATCACCCGCGTCATCTTTTCCTGGTTCATCAGGGAGAAGGATCTCGTTCCTGGGAAGCTTTTCGACGCGCGGCAGATGTCCCGCATTCTCACGGGCTTCATGAAGGAAGAAAACGCCAACACGTACTATCCAGCCATTCTCCAGAACCTTTTCTTCGGAACCCTCAACCAGCCGATGGACAAGCGAGGTTTTGCCACGGAAGGAGACTTCCCCGAAAACCAAAAGCACTATGGTGTAAAAACCCTTTACCGTCACGCTGAACTCTTCGCGGTGGGGCAGGCCGAAGCGCTCGAACTATTCAAGAACATACCTTTCCTGAACGGCGGTCTCTTCGACTGCCTGGATAAGGAAAATGATTCCGGGAAGGTTGTCTATGTCGACGGATTCTCGCGCAATAGTAAGAAGCAAGCACAGGTTCCCGACTACCTCTTTTTCGGAGAAGAGAGGGAGATCGACCTCAACGAGATCTATGGTACAAGGGGAGCGCGGCATAAAGTAAAAGGCCTTATCCCCATACTCGAGTCCTATAAGTTCACCGTGGCTGAGAATACTCCCGTGGAGGAAGAAGTAGCCCTGGATCCCGAACTCCTGGGCAAGGTATTCGAAAACCTCCTCGCCAGCTACAACCCCGAGACGAGAACCACGGCTCGCAACAAAACAGGCAGTTTTTATACGCCTCGTCCCATTGTCGACTACATGGTGGATGAAAGCCTTAAAAGTCACCTGCAGAGCCGTTTGATGAGGGATGCCTCAATGTCGGAGGATGATGCTTCCGCCGGTCTCGAAATTCTCTTCATGTATACGGAAAAAGAACATGCCTTCACGGCCAAGGAACGAGACGTTCTCATCAAGGCTATCGACTCGCTCAAGATTCTCGACCCGGCCTGCGGTTCGGGCGCTTTTCCCATGGGCATACTCAACAAGCTCGTGTACATACTCCATAAGCTCGACGAAAACAACAAGCTCTGGAAGGAAAGACAGATAAGCAGCGCCGAGTCGATCGACGACGCCGAGATCCGCGAACACACGATTGCCGATATTGAATCGGCATTCGCCCACAACGAGCTCGACTATGGCAGGAAGCTCTACCTCATCGATCACTGCATCTTTGGCGTGGACATCCAGCCCATAGCCGTGCAAATCGCAAAGCTGCGCTTCTTCATATCCCTCGTCATCGACCAGAACAAGAAATTCGAAGAAGTGAACCTGGGCATACGCTCCCTGCCGAACCTTGAGACAAAGTTCGTGGCGGCGGATAGCCTTATCGGGCTTTCCCGCCCCGAAGGCGGGCTGCTCCGGGATCCGGAGATTGACAAGGCCGAATCCATGCTCAAGGAGCTGCGACATCGGTATTTCAGCGCGAGAACCCGCACGAACAAGCTTAAAGCCCAGGAAAAAGACAGGGATCTCCGAAAACGCATAGAAGCGCTGCTCATAGAAGACGGCATGGAGCACAGGGAGGCCAGCCGGGTAGCGGCCTTCAACCCCTACGACCAGAACGCCCATGCTCCCTTCTTCGACCCCGAGTGGATGTTCGGCCTTGAAGACGGCTTCGATGTCGTCATTGGCAACCCTCCCTATGTCCAGATCCAGAGTTACTCGGGCAAGCCCGAACAAAAAAGCTGGGAAGAACAGGAGTATAAAGTTTGGGGGAAGACAGCCGACCTTTACTGCCTCTTCTACGAACGGAGTTTCAAGCTTCTCTCTAAAGGAGGAAGTCTCTGCTTTATCACCAGCAACAAATGGATGCGCGCCAACTATGGCAGGGCTATGAGGCAGTACTTCCTCGAAAACGGCAGCCTGCGCAAACTCATCGACTTCGGCGACTCGCCCATCTTCGAAAACGCCACCACCTACACGAATATCGCCCTCTGGAGCCAGGCCAAGGACTTAAAGCTAAAAGTATGGGACCTCTCCAAAGCCTACGAAGCATCTTCCTCCCTCCCCGAACTGCTGGAACGCCAAGGCGAGGGGGAAGCCCTCTTCTCTCCGGAAAGTTTCGTCATCACTTGGGGCGACGAAGCGCGCATCAAGAAGCGCATCGAAGAAGTGGGCAAGCCGCTCAGGGATTGGGATATTTCAATATATCGTGGCATTCTAACAGGCCTCAACGAAGCCTTTATCATCAATCAGCAGAAGTACGACGAGCTCGTGGCGGCCGATCCCACGAGCGCCGAAATACTCAAACCCATCCTGCGCGGACGGGATATCAAGCGATATAAAACGGAATGGGCGGGGCTGTATTTGATAGCAAGCCACAACGGATACCGATCTTCAAACGGAAAAGATGTGCCGCGCATTCAGCTTGAACGAGACTACCCAGCTGTTTTCACTTATATGAAATCGGTTGGAGATAGCATTGCCCACGGAACAATAAAATCTAAAGGAAAAGGTTTATACGATCGTGATGATCAGGGTGCGCATTGGTCAAATTTAAGAGATTGCGCTTATTTTTATTTATTCCAAACAGAAAAAATAGTTATTCCCTCTATGGTTAATGAGGCTACTTATTATTATGACAATAATCATTTTTATGGTAATGATAAAACAACAATAATGACTGGAGTAAGCCTTAAATATATTTGTGCGATTCAAAACTCAGTCGTAGCCTGGAGCTACATGAGCCAAATAGCATCATCGAAACAGGGGGGCTTTTACGAGATAAAGCCGATGTACATCTCTCAGCTACCGGTGCCGGACATTCAGACTTCGAATCAGAAACCTTATGAATTCCTTGTCGACTGTATCCAGTTCGGCCACGCTCACAACCTCGACTTCGAGGCAAAAACGCTCGAATCCCTCGTCGACGTGATGGTGTATGGTCTCTATTTTGAAGCGGAGATGCGGGCCGCGGGCTGTTATATCAATGAGAGGGTTGCGGAAGTAGTCCAACCTTTCACCGACACCGATACTGACGAATTCAAGGCTGCCTATGTGAAGAAGCTGGCTGAATTCTGCGGCAGGGATCCCGATATTTATGCCGGACTGATCCATAGCAGAAATGTGAGGAGCGTCGAAGTGGTTCTTGGAGCGTTGAAGCGATGAGCGATCCTCGGCTCATTCCTGATAGCACTTGCTTCTCACTTTGAACAAATATACTATAGGTATAGGTTTTCGATAGTATTTTTGTTCAGAGGAATTATGAAGAATAAAGACGTTCTCGCCATGATCAAGAGCCGAGGTGGCTATATTCATTCCAACGATCTGCGCATCCTGGGAGTTCATCCTTCCATGCTTCCCTCGATGGAACGCGAAGGACTGCTTGTCCGGATCAAGCGCGGGCTCTATGCCCTACCGGAAAGCCAGGATGGCGATGAACGACTTGAAGCCCTCATGGCAGTTCCCGATTCTATCCTCTGTCTTGGTACGGCAATGTCAATCCATGGCATCGGCACTTGGGAGCCTCCCACAATCTACCTCGCCATCCCAAAGGGTCGGAAAGTGAAAATGCCAGAGCATCTGCCGGCAACTATCGTCCACTTTGCCGCCGATACCTTTATTCTTGGAGCTGTGGAAATCAGCTCCCCAGGCGGAATACTCCATGTTTACGATGCTGAGCGAACCATTTGCGACCTCTTTCGCCTGCGTCATCGATTTGGTTCTGACCTCGCGGCGGGAGCGCTTCGGGATTATCTTAAGCGTAGTTCCCGTAATCTTCCTCTGCTCCTCGAATACGCTGAGCGACTGAAAATTGCCGGCCCGCTTCGCCGATCGCTGGAGGCGCTTATTGGATAATAAAACGGCTTCGATTCGCGCCCGGCTAAAAACCTGGGCGAGTGCCCAAGGGATACCTTTTCAGTACGCAAGCATGCTTTACATGCATGAAGGAATATTGGGAAGAATTTCCCGCTCTCCCTATGCGGAAAACCTGGTTCTTAAAGGTGGACTGCTCCTTTTTATCCGCGAAGGAACAGCCGGCAGAACGACACGTGACATTGATTTTCTTGGAAGGAACTTCCCCGCCGATAAAAAAGCGATAAAAGATCTATTCGACCACATTTTAAAGATCGAATTGAACGATGGGCTGATTTTCAATCCTGAATCGATTTCTACTGAACAAATTATGGAAGAAGCTGACTACCATGGAATAAAGGTATCCATTGAGTGCTATCTAGGCGTACTCCGAAATCAGCTGCATATAGACTTGGGATTCGGTGATGCCTTGCCTCATGGACCGGAAAAGCTTGCCATCGCACGAATCGTCGATGGATCGATCATTCAGGTAATGGCTTACCCTTTTCCCTCCGTCGTAGCGGAGAAATTCGAAGCCATGATAGCACGAGGGGAGTTGAATTCGAGGATGAAGGATATTTTCGATGTCGCCTTTCTCCTCTCGCACTATGAAATGACAGAAGGAGAGCTGCAAGCCGCTATGCTTGCGACTTTTAGAAATCGGCAGACTAGATTGCCAGAGCGGCCGATAGTCTTTACTAGATCCTATCTGGAATCAGAACGTAACCTACAGCTCTGGGAGGGATTTCTTAGGCGCACAAATCTTAGCCCTGTTGAGCTGGCAAAAGCGCTTAAAACGATCAAAAACCGACTAGAACCGATTTATCATGCAGCTAGGAAGGCTATGATTTAGGATTTATAGGAAAGTCATGCTATCATCATAAAAGGAAGCAGATATGGCAATCGCGAAGAACGCGATTAAAGCGATGGAAGGAATGATGACGGAGGAGCAGATTCGTCACGCCCGTACCATTGCCGAGCGTGAAATACTCGCGATCAGGCTCGCCGAACTCAGGGAGCGCTGCGGCATCAAAAGGTATGAGGCTTGCTTTGCAGCCTTTGCTCTGTGAAAATGAGTATTTGGAGGAATTATGGACAAGAATGAAATCCGGAAACTTATAAACGACCTCGCGGCGAAACGAATCGATATGGCAGGCAAGGACTTCTTCCTCACCTGGGAAAAATCCAGGGCGGAGTTGGACGCCACCTTTCTCGTCGCCGACATCCTTCGAGCGATGCGCGAAGCCAACATCAGCCCCAGAATCTGGGATTCGGGCATAGCCGTCTCGAACTTCCGCGACAATTCCACGCGCACGCGCTTTTCCTATTCCTCGGCCTGCGACCTCCTCGGTCTCTATGTCCAGGATCTGGACGAGGGCAAGAGTCAGATCGCCCACGGAGAGACGGTTCGCGAAACCGCGAACATGATCAGCTTCCTCACGGAAGCGGTCGGCATCCGCGACGACATGTACCTCGGCGAAGGGGACAAGTACCAGCGCGAAGTGGCCAAATCGCTTGACGAGGGGGTGGCCGCCGGCGTCCTGCCCGCTCGGCCCACCGTCGTCAATCTCCAGTCCGATATCGACCATCCCACCCAGTCGATGGCCGACTTCCTCCATCTCGCCCATTATTTCGGCGGCATCGAGGCGCTGAAAGGCAAAAAAATCGCGATGTCCTGGGCTTATTCGCCCTCTTATGGCAAGCCGCTGTCGGTACCACAGGGTATCATCGGCCTCGCGAGCCGCTTCGGCATGGATATTTCCCTCGCCTATCCCGAAGGATACGAGCTCATCCCCGACGTCGTCGAACTCTCCAAGAAGCAGGCCGCTGCCTCGGGCGGTTCGCTCGCGGTCGGTCATTCGATGGACGCGGCCTTCGCTGGCGCCGATATCGTCTACCCCAAGAGCTGGGCTCCCTTTGACGTTATGCGGCAGCGCGTTCCCCTTCTCCACGCGGGCGACCAGGCCGGGCTCAAGGATCTGGAAAAAACCTGTCTCGCCAACAACGCCAGGTTCAAGGACTGGGAATGCACGGAAGAAAAGATGAAGCTGACGAAAGAGGGCAAGGCGCTCTACATGCACTGCCTGCCTGCCGATATCACCGATGTGTCCTGCAAGGCGGGCGAGGTCGCCGCGAGCGTCTTCGACCGCTACCGCGACGATACCTATCGCGAAGCGAGCTACAAGCCCTATATCATCGCCGCCATGATACTTCTCGGCAAGTTCAAGGATCCCGCGGCCGCGCTTAATAGGCTTGTCTCCCGCGACGCGCGCCGTTGCGCGGCCCTTTAGCGAGGAGCGATCGTCGATGACCCCGCAAGAAGTGATCTCCCGCCAGCTCGATGCCTACAACGCCCACGATCTCGATGGATTCTGCTCGTGCTATGCCGAGACTATCGAATTGTACAACCTGGGAGAAGCCGAGCCCTATCTGCGATCCAAAGGTGCCCTGCGGGAGCTGTACGACAAGAAATTCGCCAATCCAGCCTTAAAGGTGAGGATAAAGAACCGAATCGCGCAAGGCGCCCATGTCATCGACCAGGAAGAAGTGGAGGGTGTTGGGGACAAGCTCCTCCATGTAATCGTCATCTACGAAGTAGCGGACGATTACATCGTCCGCGCCTATTTCATCCGGTAAATTGATCCGAATTATTCGACTAAAAGGAAAGGCGCCGCTCAAGCGGCGCCTTTCCTTTTCCGGCTACTTGCCAATGAGCTTTTTCTTTCAGTCGCGTCTCTCGTCGAACTTCTTCAGCTCGTTGATCATCGCCATGACATCGGTGTTCCAAAGTCTGTCAACGTTGATCTTGAACGAGCCGCCCGCCCTGAAATGCTTGCGCAGATCCACTTCGCGCGCCACCGATTCCTCGGCCTTCACCAGCAGTTCCATGTAGTTGTCCGGCGGCAGGACGATCACGCCGTCGGCGTCGCCGAAGACGATGTCGCCGGGGCGCACCGCCGCTCCCGAGCAGCTTATCGGAACGTCCACCTCGCCCGAAACCCCAATGACGTTGGTGGTGACCACGGAGATTCCCGTGCAGAATATTGGGAAGCCCGATTTCTCGATGGCGAGGGAATCGGTGGCCGGACCGTCGATGACTATGCCCGCGAATCCTTGGCACTCGGCGAAGAGGGCGACCATCTCGCCTACGCAGGCGTAGGTCGTGTCGCCGCAGCGGTCAATGACAATGACGGAGCCCTTGGGCGCATTCTGCAGGGCATAGTAGAGGGCGCAGGAGTCCTTGCCCTGAATCCGCACCGTATAAGCTGGCCCCACCATCTTCGAAAGCTTGTTGATGGGCTTCATCTCGGGGCGCATCCAGCCTCCGCCCACATAGTGGCCGAAGGTCGCCGGATCCACCTTCAGGAACCTGTCCACGATATCCTTGGAAAGAGCCATCGCCGTTACCCCCGAACCTTTAGATCGTAAATATCAGCCCTTCTGTTTTTGAGCGAAGGAATCTGACCCCTTATTTTATCCAGATAATCCAGGTCTATTTCGGCTATCGTCACTCCAGGCTGGTCCTTGGATCTCGCGATCACGGTTCCCCATGGGTCAACCACCATGCTGTTGCCGAAAGCCGTGAAGTTGGTCTTCTTCCCAATCTGCGCCGGCGCGACGATGTAGCAGCCATTCTCGATCGCGCGAGTCCGTAGGATGGGCTCCCAGTGGTCCTTGCCCGTAGGCAGGGTAAAATTAGCGGGCGTGAAGATCACCTGAGCGCCGCCGAGCGCGAGGAGCCTGTAGAGTTCGGGAAAACGGATATCGTAGCAGATCGTAAGGCCGAGGCAGCCCAGCTCGGTGTCCACGGTCACGATGTCGGAGCCCGGCTTCATCCTCGCCGACTCGTTGCAGATCGTGCCGTCGCTCAACGTGACGTCGAACATATGCAGCTTGCGGTATTTCGCGATGATTTCCCCCGAGTCGTTCAGCATCACGGTCGTGTTGTAGGCCCTGCCATCGCCGTTCGGGATCGCCTCCCTGAGGCTGCCGCAGTGGACGAAGATCTTGTGTTCCCGGGCTTTCGCGGCAAGGATTTCGGTGCTGTAGCCGGGGATGGTTTCCTGGGTTCCGCCCTCGCCCACATTGTCGCCCACGAGGTTCATCACTTCGGGCAGGGCTACGAGCTTCGCCCCTCTTGCCGCGGCTTCATCGATGAAGGAGCAAATCTGCTTGAGATTTTTGCCCTTATCGTTCTGCGCGTCCACCTGGATTATACCGACGAGATATTTCCGCATTGCGGCCTCCCTTGAATTGGCGTTTGGATTTCACGCGAGTCCGTTTATGGACTTCACGTGATGACAGGCGGCAAAATGGCCGGCCTTGACCTCGATGAAGGCGGGATCCTCGATCGAACAGATCTCCGTCGCGTAATCGCAGCGCTTCGCGAACCTGCAGCCCGGCTTGGGGTTGATGGGCGAGGTGATTTCGCCCTTCAGCAGGTGCCTGCCTTTCTTGCCGCCCAGAACGGGAACGGGCACGGCGGCAAGCAAGGCTTTCGTGTAGGGATGGAGACGCTCGGCGAAAATGTTCTTGGATGAAGCGTATTCGACCATCTTGCCCATGTACATCACGAGAATATTGTCCGAAATATGCTTCACTACCGCCATGTTGTGGGTGATAAAGAGATAGGTGAGATTGAATTCTTCCTGCAGGTCCTGCATCAGGTTGAGGATCTGTGCCTGGATTGAGACGTCCAAAGCCGATACGGGCTCGTCACACACGATGAACTTGGGGTTGAGCGAGAGGGCGCGTGCAACGCCGATGCGCTGGCGGCGGCCCCCGTCCAGCTCGTGGGGATAGGAATCAGAAAGCCTTCGAGCGAGGCCTACCGTATCCATGAGCTTCCCCACTTGTTCGCTCAAGTCCGCTGAATCCTTGTATTTGCCGTAAATTTTCAGCGGCTCAGCGATGATGTTGCTCACCGACATTCGGGGATCCAGGGACGAGAACGGATCCTGGAATATCATCTGCATGTCCTGGCGATAGCGCTTCAGGTTTACCCTATCCAGCTGGCTTATATCCTCGCCCTCGAAGCGGATGGTTCCCGATGTCGCCTCTAAGAGATGGATCGTTATCCTGCCAAGCGTGGATTTGCCGCAGCCCGATTCTCCCACCACGCCGAGCGTTTCGCCCTTTGCGATGGCGAAGGAGACGCCGTCCACGGCATGCAGGTTGCCCTTGTTCGTCTTGAAGTATTTCTTGAGGTCCATGACTTCGATCAGCGTATTCATTGCTTGACCTCTGGCGGTAGATATTTCACGCATTTGACGAAATGGCCCGGCTCCACTTCGGTGACCGGCACCGGGCTGGCCAGGCAGCGCGGCATGACATCGGGGCATCGGGGGGCAAAGTGGCAGCCTATCGGCAGATCGGTTGGATCGGGCATGAGCCCCTTGATGGGATTGAGCCTGTCCACGTCCACCGTCAGGTTCGGCACGGAACCGAAGAGCCCCACCGTATAGGGGTGGGCGGTTTTCTCGTAAATATGCTTGAGCGTCCCGTACTCCACGATTTCGCCGGCGTACATGATCGCCGCTTTCTGGCAGATCTCCGCCACGACGCCCAGGTCGTGGGTGATGAGGAGGAGGGAGGTGCCGAATTCGCTCATGAGCTTCTCTATGAGGTCGAGAACCTGGTCCTGAATGGTGACATCGAGGGCCGTCGTGGGCTCGTCGGCGATGAGGAGCTTGGGATTGCACGCCAGCGCGATCGCTATAACGACGCGCTGCTTCATCCCCCCTGAGAATTGGTGAGGATATTCAGCGTAGCGCTCGCCGGGAATGCCCACCAGTTCCAGCATTTCCTGGGCTTTTATAGAAGCCTGGGCTCGCGAAACCTTTTGGTGAAGGCGCACGACCTCGGCGATCTGGTCGCCTACCGTCAGCACGGGATTCAGTGCTGTCATGGGATCCTGGAAAATCATGGAGATTTGATTGCCGCGGATTTCGCGCTTTTGCGCTGGCTCCATTGCCACGAGGTCTTGGCCTTCGTAAAAAATCTCCCCACTCACGATCTTCCCGGGAGGGTCGGGTATCAGCTGCATGATGCTAAGCGCGGTTGTGGTCTTGCCCGCTCCCGTCTCCCCCACGAGGCCGAGGGATTCGCCCCTTTCGAGCGAAATGCTGATGCCGTTCACCGCCTTCACGGTGGTCTTGTCGGTGACATAGTGGACGACGAGATTCTTGATCTCGAGGATTTTATCGCTCATGGTCAGCCCCTAGCTCTTGAGTCGCGGATCGAGCGCGTCGCGCAACCCGTCGCCCAGCAGATTGATCGAGAATACGGTGAGCATGATGGCCAGGCCGGGAAAGGTGACCACATACCAGTAATCGCGGATGTAAGCCCTGCCCGATGCGAGCATCGAACCCCATTCCGGCGTTGGTGGCATGATGCCCAGGCCTATGAAGCTCATTCCGGCGGCCGAAAGTACGGCGCTCGCTATGCTCATCGTCGCCTGAACGATGATGGGCGCCATGCAATTGGGAATGATGTGGCGCGTGATGATCCGCCAGTCGCT
>Ga0172379_10001278_pt1 | contig 51901 bp, 49 predicted proteins | sample GrowelOW334metaG_FD_119756 | JGI IMG/M metagenome (GOLD analysis project Ga0172379, IMG submission 119756) | Groundwater microbial communities from an aquifer near a municipal landfill in Southern Ontario, Canada - Groundwater well OW334 metaG | ecosystem: Environmental > Aquatic > Deep... | reverse complement strand
TGCGGATTTATCTCTACTCCATTTTTTTCAAACTTTTTGGAATCCAATGAAATCAAAAAGTTTCCATTGCCACATCCGATGTCCAAAATCGACAGCTTATTTTTGGTATTTTTGAAATAACCCGAAATGATATTTTCTTTTTTATTAAAAAAAAGTTTGTAAATCAACGACCATGCTTTAATCAAAAATCCATTATCTTTATCCGCTGAATAATAATCTGCTTCATAGTATTTATCATAATATTCTTTCTTTATTTCAATACCAGAAACAAAAACACAATCACAGCAAAAACATTTTCTCAGATCAAATTTATCATCCTCGTCGATTATATGCCTCCCGTGCATGTTAAATGACGAGAAAAGCTTTTTTGTGTTTTCACTTCCACAAAATCTGCATTGATCAATATTCATCCTTATTATTGTTTAACTATTGCTTTTAATATATTTTCGGCCCTTTTTTTCCAATCCCATGTCTCCACGATCAAACTATGAGCATCCTGCGCAATTTGATTATAATATATCGAATCATTTAATAATTTCAAAATATTTTCAGCAAATTGACCATCATCTCCTATTTTAGCTTTTATCATACCTTTGGGATAATATGTTTTTAGAGATTCGAGATCAAATGAAACTCCCGGCAGACCCCAAGCCATCCCTCCTGCTGCCGCCATTCCCCCGCTATCATATGTCGCCGGATGCACAATAATTTTCGCTTGCTTGAAAATTTCGTATTTTTCCTCCCCATCTTTGAATCCCAGTAAATCTATATTATTTTCCAGCTCTAGCTTCTTTATCCTATTTTTAACATCATCTTCCAGCTGCCCATGACCAATTATTGCCAATCTTGCATTTTGTTTATTATCACATACTCTCCTCCAAATTTCAATGAGTTCAATTATCCCTTTTTGATAATGGAACCGCCCAACAAAACAAGCATCGTATTTTCTTTTCTTAACAGGAATAACATTACCACTGGCTAAATATTTTTCCGATTCTTCAATATTGACTCCTCCTTGCGCTACAACAATCTTAGATCTATCTCTTTTTTTATTTACAAAAAAAGTGACATCAGGCTCCGAAGTTACCATAACCTTATCCGCTTTATTTTTGATCATCCAAATAGAGGGTTTCTGCAGAAGCCAGTAGAAAAACCCTATCACCCAATTTTTTCCTCGATACGGAGAATCCTTGTCCCAGGGTGCCGGAGCTCTCAAAAAAAACGAGGCAATCCATTCGATTTTCGGATTGCGGATTTTGGCACACCAAGCCGAAAAAGTGTCAGGCAAAAAATCTGTTTGAGTAATCAGATATTGATAATTCATTTTTTTAAATAAAAAGGTTAAACCCGGATAAATGCAACGTGTTGCGGTTTCGATTCTAATGAGACACTTATTGAATAGCCCAGACAGAGTCTTAAATTCCTCAATTTCGATACTGGAAAAATCAGAAAAAAAATTTCTAACTTGATAATTATCTTGATAAGTATAAATCATGATTTCAAATTTATCCTTTATTTGCAACAAAAAATTGGTGTGAATGTTGGATCCGCCATCGGAAAGCATTTTTTCTCCCCGCCTTGCTTTTTCGTTGGATTTGTGATGCTGATCTCCATATATAAAAAAATAAAGCATTTTAGTACTATTTTTTATTTTTGAATTTTCCATATACTATTTATTTACAGATTGTCTTGACGCAGTCACATATAACATTCTTGACGCAAAATTATTTCCCAAAAACAATCTTGTTATCTTTTCAAAATAAATCAGGATCAAAGAAAATATTTTATTTGTACAAACATCATAGACGACATCAGGAACTCTGGCATAACCGATAATTTTTATTTTATCAAAACCGGATTTCTTTAGATATCCTCGCAATTCTTTCTCAAAAGTATAATATCCCACTATATCACTTTTGAGTAATTTACCTAAAATGGCAGTGGAATTTTTATTTGGCATACAAAAAATTATTGTCCCATTGTTTTCCAGTTTTTGACCTAATTTTTCTATTATAGCTGGCCAATTTTTGCTGTAATAAAGCATCCTCATCGCCACTATGCAATCAAATTTAATATTTTCAAAAGGATTTTCGGAACTTATGTCGGAAACCACAAGTTGCTTAATTTTAACATTTTCTCCGATTCTCCCCTTAAATGATTCAATCATTTCATTGGAAATATCCGCTCCATAATATTCAATATTATGCATTAATATCTCTTTTGCAATTCTTCCTGGTCCCACACCTAATTCCAATATTTTTAACGGCTGCTCCTTTGTAGACACAAATTTTTCCAGCCAATTATTCACTTGAGCTCTTTCAAAATTATCTATGTCCTGTTTTGCCAGAGAACTCCAACATTTCAAATAATCCTTATTGAGATTGCTGTAATAATTTTTTGTATTATTTCCTGCATTCATAATTTTTTATAAAATTAAATATATTATTGATGTCTGTAAAATAGCACAGGAAATATTTTGCGTTTTCATTTTCCAGGACATTTTCACTTTGTTTTGGGGCAACTAGATTTTCTCTATTTTTAAAAAAATTATAATAGTAGGCATTGGAAGCGCGATGATAAAATTTTAAATAATTATTAGCTTCCACTAATGTAATTTCAGAGATATTATTCTCATTCGAAAAAACCAGAAAAAAAACTGCATCATACTTCGAAAAATTAATTGTTTGTTTCTTTAAATTTTGCTTAAGCAAATCTTTGTGGCTGGATCTAAAGTCAATAGCTGATATATTTGGCATAATTGAATAAGCATTATCACCACTTAAAAGAAAAAACTCATCTCCAATATATCCGCCACCACTTTCCAATATCATATTAAGCAAAGTTGTTTTGAAATTTTTGCCTGGACCAAAAATAAGAAAGGTTTTTTTATTAAGAATGGCGGCTGCTCCATCCTGAAAGCTTTTTCCGTTTTGTTCTATCTTATAGGTCATATAATCAGCCAGAATATTACCAGTTGTTTCAAGAAAACCAATCCTAATCAGATGCCTATGATATGTGGGATTAACAGTCATAGTGTCGGTACTTTCATCAATTGTAAATTTAAACTTGAAAAAAAACTTTTTTGAATAATAATACCATTTATTATTCACGTATGATAAATTGGAAAATCGAAATTGCACCTTTTCCGGACATTCTTCTATATTTTTCTTTACAATATAGCGAAATTTAAATTCAGAAGAGGAATCTACATTAAAAAAATCTTTTGCCACTTTTGAATTCCAAAATGAAAAACCATTGATTTTTTTAGCGTTTGTTTCTAACTGGATTAGACCTGGCACCAATTGAATAATTTTTCTTTTCATGTTACCTCTTTTATATTTTCTGCAAAAAAACCGACCATCAAAAAATTGGTAGTGCTGTTTTTATGAAGTTAAATACGAATAATTTATGCCGCTAATTCTCCTTGGGTTATTTTTTTTCTCTTTTCCTCATAGCCCCATAGTATTAACATAAAAATAGCAGCTATAATGGCGCCTGAAATCCAAAAATAAAAAGCCGCATCCCAACTAATATAATCTATTAACAAACCTGTGCCCACGCCAGTCAGTGAAGCTCCAATATAACCCATCCCATCAATAAATCCGGCTGCTGAAGATGCTTTTTCTTTAGTTCCCAGATCCATCGGCAAGGCAGTAACAATAAGCATATGCGGACCAAATGTAAGAAAACCCGTAATTGCCAGAAGAACAAGACTTAAAATCCAGTTTTCTTTTGGAACAATGTGGAATGAAAAGGCAGATAAGGCTAATAAAATCAGCATAATAACTGCCATTGGCGCCCGTCTCCCTTTAAATAATTTATCCGAAGCCCAGCCTGTGAATAGAGCGCCTAATATCCCGGCCAACGGAAAAATTACCGCCTTAAACACAGCTGTGGAAATTTGAGCTTTCTGCACTTCAAAAAAATACGTGGGAGCCCAATCAATAAATCCATAGCGCACTATATTTAGTCCGAACAAACTAAGTGCGGCTAGCCAAATATATTTATTTAACAAAACAAATTTTGCATTTTCTATTATACTCGGTTTGTAGAATTTATTTTTATCATTTTCACAGATTTCTACGGGCGGGAATCCTGCTTCTTCACAAGTGTTGGTAATCTTTCGAAACCAATTAATTGCAAAACCTATAGTTAGGATTGCAGGAAACCAAAAAACCCAGCGCCAGTTGGCATATTTTAAAATATATCCGGCTAATAACCAAGATATTGCGCTACCTGCAATATATGCAGAAGCCAGTATGCCGGAAATCCTGCCTCTTTTTTCTTTCTGAAACCAATTAGCCACCGTTTTTACTATAGGACCCCATCCCATCGATTGAAAAAATCCGTTTAATCCCCAAATTATGGCCATCCCCAGAATAAAATTTCCTGTAAATCCGAAAATAATATTCAAAATAGCTGAGGCTAATAACCCAAAAGTAACAATTTTTTTAGCGCCAAATTTATCTCCCAGTTGACCATTGACAAATTGTCCAAATGCATATGCGGCAAAAAGAGCCGATAAAACTATGCCGATTTCAGTTTTTGATACATGAAATTCCTTCATTATTCCGGGAATAGCTACCGGCATATTAACCCTTATTAGATAAAAACTCGCGTAGGTAATCCAACTAGTTAATAAAATTTTGTTCTGCCATTTTTTCATAAACATTTATTATTAATTATTTACTTTATTGACAAATTAATATATTTAAAACTTGTTATTTTTTTAATTTAAAATTCTTTTTTATTCTTGTTTTTATTTCTGTTGACGAGCATGAAGGATAATATGGAATTACGCAAACTCTTCCTCCGATGCTTTTCATAAAATTTTCATGTTTTTTAATTGCCTTATCGTCATGACTGGTGCTTTCCATTAGGACATCCGGCTTGATTTTCATCACGTTTGGCAAAGGAGAATAAGTATCCTGCGCCACAACCAAATCGGCATATTTTATGGCACGAGCCATTTCTATTCGATCTTCAAATGAAACTATTGGCCTTGGTTTTTTTTCCATAACCGCTTTGTCAGTTAAAATACCTACTATTAATCTTCCATCCTTTCCTGCTATGGCCTTGGCATTTTTCATCATTAATAGATGCCCTTTATGAACTATGTCCAATACATAATAAGAATAAACTATCTTCATATTTTTTTATTAATGATAAAAAAAATTAATTTTCTTTAGGTTTTTCAGATATGTGATCAATATATCTCTTAACTCTCTCCCCTTTGTGTCGCCACCTTCTTAAAAATTTTTCCCATCTTTTTTGCGATGTAGGAGAATTCAATTTATTATTTTCAATAAAATCGCTATCATTAATTTTAAGCGCCTCAAATATTTCTTTAGCAACAGCCTTAATATTTTCCTCTGCGATTTCGAAATGTTTTAGATCAATTCTTGGTTGCAATCCCTTTTCTATTTTTTCTTCTATCCAGCGTTTTTTTACATCTGCCAAACGTTCACCTACCGTCATCACATTTTGCCCGCACATATAATCAGCCAGAAGAATAATTTTCCAATAAGGATTGTTTTCGATTTTCAAGGGAAAGTCGTGTCCGCTTATTGTTCCGTAAACATTTTTTCCAAAGCCCAACTCCTTCAGCCAAGCCTTTCCTGCTTCATCATTTTCTTCAGAAATTTCTTTAAAGTTTCTTGGCAATCCTAAAATTTCTTTTTGATCCTCTGAAAGTTCTTCTCTGTCTTGCCCGTGTAATTTTGCAACATCGTGTAATATAGCAGCGTGAACCACTTCTTCCATGTTTAAATTTTCATATCCTGAAATTTTCCTATTTTTTAATTCTTGGGCGATGGTATCTGCTACCCTTGAGGTTAGCATAACATGATTAAAAATTCCTTTCCCTTTTTCAGTATCTTCTACCCCCCAGAGATATGCGCCATTTTCCACTAGTTCGGTTTCTTTTTGTCCGATTTTTATCTTTTTTTTATTTCCTCCCAGAGCATCCAGTAATTTGGAATCAATATAATGAGGCTCCTTTTCCATAAAATTACTTTTAATACTTTACCATATTAAACGATTTTTTTTTCAATGTCAATTTCATGTAAAAATTTTATTGTTTGTAATTTGCTCTTACTGCCAGATAAAAATTTAAAATACGCAAACCACATCGAAATCCATCTTATATTTATTGTTGTAGCAAAAGTTATCAGAAATAAGTCCATTCTATTAAACAAAATTCCCAGTATTAAAAAATATCTGCAAGTAAAAATGAAGATGAAAAAAAACTTTTCCGGAACAATAATATTCTTCAAAAAAATATCTACGCAGGAAAGTTTTTTATTTTCAGAACTTCGAAATTTACTATTAAATTTTTCCGAACCTGTATATCCGTCAAATCCAAAATCTCTTTCAAATAAGAATCCCATATAATTTGCCATATTTTGCCCGAATATCAAAACTAGGCCGAATATTACCAACCCGAATTCATTTCTTGCATTATAGGCGCCAATCGTGACTGCCACAAAGAGCGCAGTTTGAAAAATTGTATCCAAGCTGCTATCAAGCCATGCTCCATGAGGCGTAGAAATAGATTTCGCCCGAGCAAGCGCTCCATCAATCAAATCAATAACAACAACAAATGGCATTATTGCAAGGGCTATTAAGTTGCTCTGATAATCACCTTTGATAAAGAAGTATATAATTATCGGAACAAACATGACGAAATCAAAAACTGTGATTTGGTTTGGAGTAATGTTTGTTTTTACCAAAAATTTTACCAAAAAAATTGCTATACGCCTAAATAATGCCGAGAAAGGATCATTGTCTTTTCTTTTTTTATTTTCCATAAAAATATTTTTTAATTTTTATTTGGTTGCTTCCAAAAAAATACTTTCTTCTTCATGACAATCCAACATGTTAATATTTGGAACCCTTCCTTGACGTGGTTCGCATCTCACAATTAAATCCGCTTGAAAGCCAGCCGCAATCAACATCTCTTTAAAATATTCAAAATTATACATCCATTGATGGCCACGCATAAAAAAGCTTTTAAATTTTTCATACAAATTGGGTTGATTAATGCTTTGCTCGCCAAGAGCATAAACGTGATCATTAATCAGATCCACCCTTTCAATTCTATTGGATCCTTGTTGATATTGCTTAACAATAAAATCCAAATCGGGGATTGAAATTCTAATAGTACCACCTGGCTTGAGACAATTATAGCATGACTTCAAAACCCTTATGACTTCATATTTTTTTACGTGCTCAAAAAAGTGAGACGAAAAAATATAATCGACAGAATTTTTTTGAAAAGGCAATGGCTTGCTACAATTTCGAAGTCGCAGATTTTTTGGCCACTGCACATCATAGGTTATTGATTTTTGTGATCCTGGCCAAAGATTAAGATGAAAGATTATCCCTTCAATCCATGAATAGCGATGCAAAAAAGCCAAAATTCCATAGTCAAAATTTATCCAATCCGGATGTCCTAAGGGCCCGCAACCAATATTAACCATTGTTTTTTTCTTATTTTCCATTTTTTTGTTTCAAAATTTTGGTTATCGCCGAAATAACATCCTCCACATCTTCATCGGAAAGAGCAGCTGAAAGCGGCAAGGAAATCGTTCGATCAGAAATATATTCTGCATTTGGAAAATCTCCTTTTTTGAAACCGAATGTTTTTTGATAATGATCGTGCAAATGCAGCGCAGTAAAATGAATGCCAGTGCCGATATTTTCATGAAACAACAAGTCCTGAAATACATCCCGATTAATTCCTGCTTTATCTTTATCTATTAACAGCGTGTAGAGATGATAGGCATGGCGAGTTCCTTTTTCCGGATTTTTCGGAGTTATGACCGGAAAATTTTTGAAAGCCTCATTATATTTTTTCCAAATTTTTTCTCGCCGTTTAGAATATTTTTCAATTTTTTTCAACTGATGAATGCCAATAGCCGCTTGAATGTCCATCATATTATATTTGAAGCCCGGATAAACCACCTGATAATGTTTAAAACCTTTGTCTGAATATCTTTTCCAGGCATCCTTATCCATCCCGTGAAGAGCATAAATTTTAATTTTGTCCGCCAAGTCCTTGCTATTGGTCGTTATCATTCCGCCTTCTCCGGTCACGATATTTTTGGTGACATAAAAACTGAAACAAGTAATATTTCCAATATTACCGATTTTTTTTCCTTTATGTGCGCTCTCTATAGCATGAGCTGCGTCTTCAATTACTATTAGTTTATGTTTCCTAGCAATTTTCATTATTTTGTCCATATCGCATGGGCGACCAGCAAAATGAACCGGTATGATAGCTTTAGTTCTTTTGGTTATCTTTGCTTCAATCTTATCTGCATCAATATTCATAGTTTCCCGATTAATGTCAACGAATATCGGTTTGGCTCCGGCATGAATAATCACATTAGCGGTGGCGCAAAATGTGAGCGGAGTAGTGATTACTTCGTCGCCCGCTCCAATTCCATTGGCCAGAAGCGCTAGATGGAGTCCCGCTGTGCAGGAATTCAAGGCCACTGCATATTTGGCTCCGATATATTTTCGAAACATTTCTTCAAATTTCAATGCCTTCGGACCGGTTCCCAACCAACCGGATTGCAATGAATCCATCACTTCATCCATTTCTTCTTTTCCAATTAGCGGCTTTCCAAAAACTAAAAAATCCTTCCGCTTTGGATCAATTTTTTTTGAATTATTTTTTTTCGACATATTTTTTTCTCATTATGCTTTGACCTTGCTTGGAAAATAAAAATTCTTTATCTTAATCGAAAGAAATCTTCTGATCCAAAACAATTCCGTATTTATTACTCCCATATATATAAATGAATAACCCATTCGGAAACTGAGAAATAATTTTATGAACGGAATCAAAAAAACCGGCAATCTGGAAAACCGCTCCATATTTTTTTCGCTGGATGCTATTTTTTCAATCCATTTTTTCGGCAAAATGGGAATCATAGTCAAAAGTAATGCGTATTTCCCATAATTATCCCGAAGTTCACCACTTTTCGCCGACAAAGCGCCTGTTTGATAGACTATGCTTTGACCACGGTCTATTTTGTATAGATCTCCAGCTTTCAGAATACCAGCACTAATTGCATGCATAACTATTTTTGAGGATGGAAAATACAGCAAATTGTAGCAATTCAGCATATAGGGCTTAATTTCATTATACAGATTTATGGATTTTTTGATATCATTATCAAAAGGAATATCAAAAATGTGATCCACCATAAACTTCAATTTAAATTTTTTGCATAAATTGGCAGCTTGGATAATTTCTTCATTTGATTCGAAGCGATCCAAGATTTTCTTCCTAATTTCTTCTGAACCAGATTGAATGCCATACCATACCAATTGACATCTTCCCTCTTTAAGCAAACCTGCCAATTCTTCATCAAACATTTTGGGGTGCACAAAACAGATAAAAGGCAGCGCTATTTCTTTTTTGTATTGCTCAATTAATTTTCGAAACCATATCCGATCCATTGTCAATACATCGTCAACAAAAATAATCCGCTTAGCTCCAAAATCCTTAAGTTTTTTCAGTTCCAAAATAACTTTTTCCACACTTTTTTGCCGGAGATATTTCCCTTTTCCCGAATAAACTTTTCTTTTTTGTTCGTTTCCACAATAAGTGCAATTAAACGGACAACCTCGGCTAGTGAGAAAGTAAGGATTTTTCCTGTAGTTGCTTGGGAGTTTTTTGAAAAATAACGGCCGATCCATTTCATATTTATCAATATCTTCTTCTAATTGCCTAGCTTCATTTCTAATAATCTGATCGCCTACCCTAAACCAAATATTCTTGATATCAATTCGCTTTTCACCTTTGTCCATGCTATTGGCTAATTCCAAAATTACTTCCTCTCCCTCTCCCACACAGACCATATCTACTTGTTTGTTTTCCATAACAATATCGGGTTTCAAGGTTGCGTGAGTTCCTCCAAATATGATTGGTTTCTTAATTCTTTCTTTCACTTTTTCCGCGAAAGAAAGTGCCCATTGATAATTGGCAGTCACACATGAAAAAGCAACCAAATCCGGATCAATTCTTTTGAGCTCCTGCAAGTTTATTTCCTCCCAGTTGAAAATTTTGGAAAGAAATTTGTTTCGGGTATATGATTTGTTGAATTGTTTCGGATTGAAAACCAGCTCAACCTGATGGCCGTTTTTTTTCAAATAATTTGAGAGATATTCCACTCCCATATTTTCATCCTCCGAAACAACAAATGCAATTTTCATTTTTTTTATTCGTATGAATTCAGAATCACTTGCGCATTTTTGAAACCAAAATGATTTTCGGCATATGGCCAGCAATTGTCCGCCATCTTTTTTAATTTTTCTTGGTTACTAAATAAATATTCAATTTTCTCCGCTAAATTTTCGGCAGTCGGATCAACTAATATCGAAACACTTTCATCCAAAACAGAAGGGATGGATCCGCGATTGGATCCGACTATTGGAATTCCGCAGGATACCGCTTCCAGCATCACCCTCGCCACTCCTTCTTCATATTGTGAAGGAATGCAAAAAATATCTGCCGCGACATAATATTTATACAGATCTGCATAATTCACTTGACCGACAAAAATGATATTTTTTTTCTTTTGGCTGGCAATTTTAATTTCTTCAATTACCGGACCAGCGGCTGTTATGAAAGCAAAATTAATTTTTTCATTCACTTTTTCCGCCGCCTGCAATAAAGCTCTGGCTCCTTTTTGCGGAATCGCCCGGCCAACAAACAAAACGACAAATTTCCCTCCCCACCCCAATTTTTCTTTCGCTTCGTCTTTGTTTGTGGGTTTAAATTTATCCTGATTGACCCAATGGCTAAATATTTTTATCTTTTTTTCCGGCACTCCGATTGCAATCAATTCTTGTTTCGATTCTCCTGATTCAACTATCATTTCGTCCAAATTATTGAGAGTATATTTCGTCACATTCGCAAAGAGAGATCCTTTTTTGAAATTATACAGGGCTTGGGTGCTCATAACTGCTCTAATTCTAAATATTTTTTTGAGAATCATAGCCACAAATGAAGCATTAAGTCCTTGCGCATGAATTACATCAAATTTTCTAAAATTAAAAATCAAATACCAGAAACTTCTAATCAAAAAATAAGGCGTGAGATACAAAAAATTGAGAACGGGATGGTTTTCGAGTTTGTGAAAAAGATTGAAACCAATCCATCTGAATCGGCGGATTTCCAAATTTTTTCCTTTTTCCTTGGACAAACCCCTACCTTTCATGGTGATTGGTTGATATGCCAGGACTGTGACATTGCATTCTCGTTTGATCAAAAATTCACACAGGTCGTCTACATGCGTTTCAGCCCCTCCCACACTTGGCCTGAACCAAAAAGCTAATATCAAAACATTTTTCATTTTACTAATTCATCTAAATGATTTATACCCACTCATTACTTCTAAAAAATAGTGCTTGATTATATGAATATCTCTTTTATTATTTTTTAGTAATCCATTTTGGCTTATTTTTTTTGTTTTTGTCTTCAATTTTCCAGCGCAATTTGACTAGTTTTTCAAATAACTCCTTGTTATTTTCATAATCTTTTTCACATTTTTCAATTTGTGGATAATATTTTTTCGGCAATTTAGCATACAACAAAAATACTCTGAAGAGATTGGAAATTTCTTCCGCCGATATTTGAGGCATTTTTAGTATAGATCCTCCCGTATATGTCGAACATTTTTCATTTTCATCCAACAAACCTTCGTCCAGACATACTTTTCTAAGCTTACTTCCCGGCAATGGCTGGAAAATAGCAACCGAATTAATATCTGAATTTATTCTCCGGCACAAATTTATAGTTTCAAATATATCTTCACGTGTTTCATGCGGGAACCCTAGCATAAAATAAGCATTGGTTCTGGCTCCATGTTTGTTCAATAAATCATAGGCCTTAATAATAATATCCACTTTCATCATGCGATTGCATACTTCATGAAGGATTTTTTCTGATCCAGACTCCACACCCAACCCAACTTGGACAAATGGGGCGCCACATGATTTCAGGAGTTTGATATTTTCTTCCGTGATCGTTTCCGGACGAGATTGGATAAATAGTGGCCTCCTGACTTCCGCATGCCAACGTTTGGCAAATTCATTAAGCCATGCTTTTGGTCTCGCTAGAAAGCATTCGTCCGTAAAATTAAACATTTCTATTTTATATTTTTCTATTACCTCTTTGGTAGTGCGAAAAATGGAATCAATATCCCGCGCATACAAGAAATTGCCCAATCCAGCAGAATCCTCTTTGAGAGCAGTATTTCCACAATAGGAACAATTAAATGGACAACCTCGGCCAACTTCAAGTTTAAACATTTTGACCATTTTTCCATCGAATGGAAAAGTGAAATAGCTGTCATCAAATAATGAATAATTAGCATCCGTTTGCCAGACTTCTTCCGAACTTAACATTCTACGGCGTGGATTTTTAATTACTTTACCACTATTCTTATTAATAAAATATGTTCCTTGTACATTTTTCAGACTCCTCTTTTGCTCATATCTTGTTAGAATTTCACGAAATGTATTTTCACCTTGTCCAACACATGCAATGTCAAACAATTTAGACTTCACTACTTCATCAGTAGCAAATGTAACATGAACACCCCCGATAATCGTAATTGTTTTAGCGGGAACTTTTATCTGAGGAAAGAAAGTCATAAGAAACTCATAATCAGGACTCATTGTGGTGATAGCCAAAATATCCGGAGAAAATTTGTCCAGAGCCTTTTGCAAATCGGAAATTAACCTTTTTTTAGGCAAATAATGGCGTTCCAATTTCACAAAGCCGGGCCGAAATCCCCCGGTTTTTTCTTTGCCCTCGGTTGAATCCTGTGTTTTTTGATACCAAGTGGTATCAAAATATTTTTGTTTCCAGCCCAGCTCTTTTGCAATCCCGCTGAAAATCGGTATTGAAGTGGTAACAGTTGGATTATTGGCAGTATTTGGGAAAAGGAAAAATATTTTTTTTGTCATAAATATACACAAACTATGTTAAATCCTCTTTTGGGGATTTAATTGCTTATTAATTATTAATATAATATTTAATCTATTAATTATTTCTTTTAAAAAAATCTTGCTTCACCTATGAATTTTATTCCGTACCCTACAAATTTTTTGCCAAAGCTTTTTAATTATTTCATTCAGCTAGTTACTTTTGTTTTTCTTGATAAATATTTTAACCCCACCCAAAAGTCATCTAAGGATGACGGGGTAAACAAAAAATTTCATAACTTTCTTCTTAAAAATTTCAATCCAACCAGAAATCTCATTATATACCCTACAAATTTTTTGACAAAGCTGTTTAATTGTTTCATTTAGCTGGTTACTTTTGTTTTTCTTGCTAAATATTTTAACCCCACAAAAAATCGAAGGGCAAGCATTCCGGCTGTTAAAATTGGATGCACAATCATATTTTTCCATTTCCTATTTTCTAAAAAGACTCCAAAAAATCGATAATAAATTCCGAGTTGTTTTTTTATATCTGGATCATTCTTTCCCCATTTAGCAATGTATTGGTCAAATTTTTGGGCGTAATAACCTTTTTTATTGATGTACTTTTTTAGGTTAAACTCCGCTTCATTATGATATATCGGAGTTTTGATTAAAGCAACCCCAAAAAGATTGTTGCTACAATCATCGGGGCAAGCCCTGCCTAAATTTCTGATTTTTTTGTCAAAATCCCAATCTTCCGGTCCGGTCAAATTTTCATCAAAACCACCCACTTTTTGAAAAGCATCCTTTTTCACAAACCTCACGCAATCGATAACTGTGCCATCATAAAAACTTCTTTCAAATCGACGCACCTTGCTCCAAAACTTTTTTCCCGTCACTATTTCGGAAATATATAAACCGACTACGTCCGAATTTCCAATTTCCAATTTTGAATTTTTCACCCCAGCGCTTTTAATAATTTTACCGTCTTCTAGTTTATTATTACTAGATTTATCAGTGATAGCAGTAGTATTACATTGTCCCGAAGCGAAGGGGCAAGCTTTATCAACACAATCGCGAATAACATTTTCAGAAAGTGTCATGTCAGCGTCCAAATACAAAAAATAGTCACCACTAGATTTTTCCACTCCAAAATTTCTTTGTGCCGACCTTTCTGGCCCGTAGTTAAATAACTTCGTATTTAACTGGGTAAACCCCCTCTTAAATTCCTCGACTATATTTTTTGTTTTGTCGGTAGAATTATTATCCACAACAATAATTTCTATATTATTTTTGGGGTAATTCTGATTCAGAATTGAATCTAGGCAGTTTTTTATATTTGCTTCCTCATTTTTAGTTGTGATGATAATTGAAATCAGCATATATATTTATAAAGTTGAAAGTTATAATGCCTGCCTACCGGCCCGCTTCGCCGAATCGAGGCGAGTAGGCAAGGTTATAAAGTTTGTAAAATTCCTTTCCTTGATTGATGATCAATCCAGTGTTCTGGGGTAACAGCTTTTTCCAAATTGAAATTGTTTTCTGCTCGATAGATTATTGAATAACTCCGAAATCGCATTCCCTCATTGGCATTCGTGTCATAGATAAGATGAAAAAGCATTCCTAGAGCCAATGCAACAAAAACGGTTTTTGCGGTCTTATTTTTGAAAATAAGCAACCCTAATATAAGGAAAATGATAACATATTCCCACCCATGAAACAATATATAAATCTTGTCGGTTTTTAGAAATTGATAACCGTGAATGAAATAATTTATCCGCCAGCTGGCAGAAAAATTAAATCCGAAGGCCAAAAAATAATCAATGAAATGATCAAAATCAATCACAACCGCTCCCAAAAAAGAAGATAAAAAAGCGGGCAAAGGCTTTTTCCATAACCGCCAAACAAAATATCCAGCCAACAAGCCGGATAGGATATGGATTGAAATGTGGAGGAATAAAGACATATTATAAATTTTCAATCGATCAATTATCAATAATCAATGAATGATCAACTTTTTAATTTTCATTGAAACTTGAAACTTTCAAATTTTATTTTTTTGAAAAATCAGTCAGATGTCCGAGGACTTTTAGTCCGCCGGTAAATATATATTTGGCATCATTCAGTGTTCGGATTGCCATAATTTTTTTCAGAATAAATTTCGGCGTCATGAATGATTTGTAGAGTCCTTGCACCAACTCTTTTGCTTCAGCGTCTGATAAAGGCGATTTCATCACTTGTCCTCGTTGATCAAATCGGGAATAATCTGTTGTTAATAACAAATTATTTTCCGCACAGTCTTTGTAGAGCGGAGTTCCCGGATATGGTGTCACAATAGTTCCCTGCAAAGTATCCACATAACCTTTGCTGAAGAGTTTTTTGGCTAAATCAATGGTTTTTTGCGCCATTTCTTTGGTTTCCCAAGGATAGCCGATCATCGCGGTAATGTGCGGTTCCAATCCCCCATCTTTACAAAGTTTCAAACCAGGTTCAATTTCCTCCACTTTCAGATTTTTGCAAATTTTGTCCAAAGTTTCTTGATTGGCTGATTCTAAACCAAATAATATAAATCTGAAGCCCGCTTTTTTCATCAGTTTCCAGGTTTCCAATTTTTTGATTCCGGTAATGCGCATATTGCAACTCATCACAATTTTTTTGTTGTATCCCCTTTTTATCATTCCTTGGCAAAATTCTTCCAGCCAAAGGCCAACAGGCAAAGATCCTGAGTCTTCCATAATTTCTTTGACCCCCAGATCAATCAGATGTCCCACTTCATCTAGTGCATTTTTGGCTGAACGAGTGCGGAAATTTTTCCCAGGAAATAATGTTGTCCATGAACAAAAAGCGCAACGTCCCCACCAACAATCGCGGCCACTCATCATATATGCTCCCGGGGTATATTTGAAATTTCCGTTTTTGTAGGCATAATTTTTCCATTTGGTCAGTTCCCTATCAATCATCGGCAAATCATCCAAATTATGTTTGGATAAATCAGATGGTCCTGAATTTTTCACCCCGTTAAATTCCGGTTGGTCCGGACCGCCTGTGGCGGATTTAACCGGGTAAATTTCATTGTTTTCTCCGCGAAACCAGAATCCGCCTTCCAATGATTCGCTTTTGCTCAAATGATTGGCAAGATTCAAAAGCATAAAATCATAGTCGCCGGACTGAATCACGTAGTCCACTTTGGATTTTTCCAAGGATTCTTGCGGCAAAGCTGTCACATGATCTCCAAACAAAACGAATTTTGTTTGCGGCATTTTCCCTTTCATTTCATCAATAATTTTCCAGTGCATTTCCACAACCGGAGTTTTGGTTTCTATCGCGATAATATCCGGTTTTTCTTTGATAATTCTTTCTTGCCATTGCTTGTATGTCAATTCTTCGGCTATTCCGTCATCCCACATCACTTCATAACCGTTATTTTTGAGCAAAGTAGCGGCATAGGCCGGAATAACCGGATAGATATAGGTCGGCGAATTAAACCACTGGAATTGGCGGTTTTGAGTAAGACACGGTGTGCCTTTTTTTGATTCTAAAGGAGGATATGAGATTGCGACACGCATCATATAGTTATAAAGTTATAATGTTTTAAGGTTATAAAGTCAACCATTTTAGATTGAAAGTTATAATGTTATAATGTTATAAAGTTATAAAGTCAATTTACAAGTTATAGGGTTTTTATAAATCCGGAAAGTAACCTTGAAATTTCTATTGATAAATTATAATCAATTTTAAATTCGTCTTTACTAATATAATTAAACTTTAACGCTAAATTTAGCATTGACCGAACTTCTCCGGACGATCCCTTGGCTATATACATAAAATTTATCATTTCTTTATTTGTATTTCTTTCAAATCCTTCAGCAATATTATTCATTATTGAAACCGATGCTCTCTCAATTTGATTTTTAAAACTATAATCTTTGCAATTTTTAAACTGTTTATAAATTTCTACCGTCAATTTTTCTGCTTTTTGCCAACTTATTAAATCTTCAAATTTTTCTATTTTCATAAGTTTTAAAATTGATAACTTTTCAAATCTTTATAACTTGATAACTTTATAACTCTCGTGTCATTTGCCAAGTTGTGATTTTAATTCTCCGGTAAAAACAAATCCTTGAATAAAGCGAGCTCCGTACCAAAGATGCGTTAGCACTAAAAACGGCAGTGTTATTAAACTGACCAGCAAATCTTTCGTTCGATTCCATGTTAAAACAAATGAGAACAAGAGCGCTCCTGAATAAATAGCTAATCCAAAGATATACGGCACGAATACTTCTTTTGAAAAAAATGAAGCAACCGCGCCAAAAATAATAAAAATATCCAGAAGCGATGGCAAAAAATATATTAATTTTCTGGAAGTTTCCGGAAATTTTTTTGCAAAAAATCCTCTATGCAACCCATAACTGCCCACCTGCTTCAGATGTTTTTTCAGTCCTGTCCTGCGATGATGAAACACAATCAAACTTGGAATATACATTATTTTCTTTTTCAGTTCCCGTGTGATTGCCAAGCACAATTTTGTATCTTCTCCCGGCCAATATTGTGACGCAAAACCGCCCAATTCCGAAAATATGCTTTTGCGGATAATAAAATTGACAGTCGGCCAATCATCCACTTCCTTCGCTTTGCGTCCCGGCCAATAGCGCAATGAAACATTGCCGGAAAGCGGAGACAAAAAAACCGCTCCCGAAACTTTTTGCCAAAACGAATCAGAATTCGGGGTGAGTTGCGGCCCTCCGATGGCGGCCACTTCCAGATTTTCCAAATATTTTTCCGCCACACCCAGCCAGTCCGCTTTTGGATAGGCATCATCATCCAAAAAAGCCAGGAATTCTCCTTGGGCATATTTCAGAGCCATGTCTCTTTTGCCGGCCGGTCCGATATTTCCGGTAGCGAATATTTTGGCTTTCAATTTTTTTTCCAGTTCTTCTTTTTTACTTTCTTCTATTTCATCGGGGAAAATAAATACCTCAAAACAATCTCCATTTAAATTTTTGAGATTTTGGCAAGTTTCCAAAATATAATCATTTATTTCCTGAACCGGAATGATTATGGAAAATTTTCTGTTTTCTCTATTACTCATCAATATTGGTTTTCTTTCTGATTATATAGAGAGGCCGTCCGATAACTTCATCGTGAATTCTGGCAATATAAAGAGCAACAAAACCAAGACAACTCAAAACTATTCCAATTAGAAATGTATTTGCCACCATCACAAAAGCCAACGGAGTAAACGTGTCCCATTTGAACAAAAATTCAACTGCTACCATCACGATCAGCATCATGAAACTGAGAGAAGTTATGACGATTCCAAAATATCCTGCCAAACGGAGAGGCATCAAAGAAAAAGCGGTAAAACTGTTTATAGCGAGTCTGATAAGCTTTACATATGAATAACTGGCTATGCCACTGTTTCTTTCGGAAGCCACGAATTCCACTCGGGTTCGTTTGTATCCCATCCAATCAATCAGTCCCCTGAAAAGGCGCTCTTTTTCAGGAAAATCTTTGAAAGCATCAATTACTTTTTTGTCCATCAGACGAAAATCTGTTGAATGCGGTTCGGAATCAACAGAAGAAACTTTATTGAAAAGCCACCAGTATATATCTGAGGTGGTTTTTTTTACAAAACTTGCGCCTTTATTTTCTTTTCTGACTGTATAAACCACCTCAAAACCTTCTTGCCATTTTTTGAGCAGTTCGCGGATGAGTTCCGGCGGATGTTGAAGATCAGCGTCCATTGTGATGACCGCATCCCCTTTGGCATTGTGGCATCCGGCGGAAGTCGCTACTTCTTTTCCAAAATTTCTGGAAAAATCCAAAACTTTCACGCGATTGTCTTTCTGGGAAAGTTCTTCAAGTTTTCCGATACTGCCATCTTTGCTTCCGTCATTTACCAAAATAATTTCAAAGTCATATTCCGCAAGACTGGAAAAAACCTTCATCAATTCACCATAAAGAGGGTCAATGTTTTTTTCTTCATTGTAAACCGGGACGACGATAGAAATAAGTTTATTTGAGCTCATACTCTTGTGTAGATATTAAGTAGAACAGACAAACAAGCGCTGCCACAATCTGCGCTATTGTCATTATTAGCAGTATAGCATAAATATTTTTCCCGAGAAACAGGGTCGCCAATACTGCGAAAATTGAGACGATCAGCAAGCTATAGACAACCTTAGTTTTGTGAATGGAAAGAAGATATTGAAAAATCAGATTAACTAAAGAAAAAATGGAGACCATAATCGCAAACCATCCGAGATAAGCAGCCACGCCTATATATTTATTTTTAAACAATAAACTCAGAATCAGTTTTGGAAAAAGAAAATACGCGATTATTGCAACAATAGAAACAAAAAGTAGCAAACACAAAGCTTGCTTGAAAATTTTCATAGAATCATTTTTCTTGTGGCTGTCTTCAGCTGACATGGAAAAAAGCACTGATGCCAAGACTCCGGTAAAGAAAAAAATTATTTTGGAAACTATTGTCAAGGCTCCATATTGCCCGGCAGAAACTGCATCCAAATTATGCTTGGCCAAAACCATATCCGCATTCCCCAAAACGGCCAGCGCCAAATTTCCAAAAAAAATCGGAACCAGATAATCTTTTATGGAAACAATGGCCAGCTTTTTTTTGAAATCTATTTTTCCTTTTTTTCTGGCTCGAAAAATAAATCGTATGAAGTATAGTGAAATCAGATAAGAAAATATTCCTGAAATAAGAAAACTGCTCATCACACCCTTTGCTCCGAGGCCTACTTTTATCAAAATAATAACTGAAACTAATTTTACAACCGTCGTTAAAATTCCAGTCCAATTGGCTTCTTTGAATTTCTGCCAACCATTGATAATCCCTCCGGTTATAGAGCCAAAAAAAGAAAGGTACATCAAAATCCAGACAATAATGATCGGGAAGTTGCTACTGATATTCATAAATTCGCGAAGATACGGCGTCAAAGCGAGCGCAATCAGGAAAAATGGAAAGCCATACCAAAAAACTTTTTTGTTGAGATAGCGCATCACGCCATAATTGCTTTCCAAATCATTTTCCGCCTTGCAAGAAGCGCTATATTTGGTTGCCAGCATCATAATAGCCGCCGAAGGAATTGAGGTAATGGCTAGAAGAGAAAGCAATGATTCCACTTCTCCATAGGCGCTCACACTCACCGTTCTTCCCACCAGAAGATGGAAAAAATAATTTAAAATATTGGCTGCCATTGTGCCGCCAAAAAGTATCAAGCTGTTTCGCGCGAACGCGCTACCTCGGATAGCTTTTGGAGTTATAAAGTTCATAAAGTTCATAAAGTTATAAAGTCTATTTTGAGTTACGGGATTATAATTTTAAATTTTAAATTTGAAATTTGAAATTAAATTTTTAATGATTTAATTTTAAAACCCACCTTCCTTTTAATTAAAGTTTTAAAGTTTATGAATTACTTTCAACATTATAACTTTCTACTTTATAACTTGATAGTATTCTTTATACCACTCAATAAAATTTTTAATGCCTACTTCAATTCCAATAGTTGGCTTCCATCCAAGTTTTTTTAATTTTTTCACATCCGCCATTGTTTTCAAGACATCGCCTTTTTGCATCGGCATCATTTTTTTCTTGGCAATTTTTCCAATATTTCTTTCCAGAACTTGAATAAATTTATCCAATTTTTCCGGTTTATCCGCTCCAATATTCATAATTTCACATTGCATATCAGCATCCAGAACTTTTAGTATTCCGTCCACAATATCATCAATATATGTGAAATCACGCATCATTTTCCCATTATTATATACTTCAATCGGCTTTCCATTGGATATCAGATTGGTAAATTTGAAATAAGCCATATCCGGCCTGCCCCAAGGACCATACACGGTAAAAAATCTCAGCCCGGTCGTTTTTAGGCCGTGAGTATGGCTATACATATAAGCCATTAATTCTGTGGCCTTTTTGGTAGCCGCGTATGTTGAAATCGGATTGTCCACCCTGTCCGATTCGGAAAAAGGAATTTTTTTGTTAGCGCCATAGACTGAAGATGAAGAAGCGTAAATAAAATTTTTGATTTTATATTTTTTGGAAAATTCCAGCATATTCAAGGTTCCCATAAAATTCACTTCGCCATAGAGCAATGGTTTCTCAAATGAATATCGCACTCCTGCCATTGCCGCCAAATGGACAACTTTGTCTATTTTTTCCTTTCTGAATATTTTTTCCAAAATTTTCTCATCGCGAATATCGCCGCGATAAAGTTTAAATTTGTATCCCTTCAAAAAAATTTTAATGCGATCCTCTTTTAATTTTGGATTATAATAATCGTTAAAGTTATCTATTATAACGACCTTATCCCCTCTTTCTATTAATTTTTTGGCAGTCGCAGAACCGATAAAGCCTGCACCACCGGTCACTAAAATTTTTTGCATAAAAAATTTTAATTTAAAAGTTATAATGTTATAAAGTTTTAAAGTTTAAAGTAGTGAATGTACTTTATAACTTGATACCTTTATAACTTGCTACTTAGATATCTATAGTATTCTTCATTATGACTGTTTTTATTCGTGTAATCCTTCAAAGCTTTTTCCCGCGCTTTTTCTCCCATGGATTTTCGCAAATTTTCGTCCAGAATTAATTTTTCCAGTTTTTCAAACCATTCTTCATCCGTTCCGGCTAAAAATCCGTTTTCTCCATCAGTGATGGCCTCGGAAAAAGTTTGATTGCGAACTGCTACTGTTGGCACTTTCAAAATTCCGGCTTCAAAAAATTTCAGTTCGGATTTGGCTTCGCAAAATGAACTATTAATTTCTAATGGAACAATATTGATGTTTACATTCGCAATATTGGAAAAATGTTTTTTTCGAACCACATATGGCAATTGATTTATCCTGTTTTTAAATTTATTCAATTTACTTTCAATATCCAATGGACCAACAAGGAATAATTGTACTTGCGGATATTTTTCCATAATTTTCATCAGTGTTTCAGTAATCGTGGAAAAATCCTTATTATGAGAAGCTACTCCGCTGAAATAACCGATCTTTATAGCTTCATTAGCTTTTAGCTTCTTAGCTTTTAGAATTGTCTCCACGACTTCTAGGTCTTTATTTGAAAGTTTGTTGGGAACAATAAAAACTTTTTTATAATATTTTTTCAGTTCATTTGCGAGATATGTTGTGGTAGTGGTGCAAACTTTGACATATTCATCCTTCAATATTTCTTCTCCCACTCCTTTTTCGTAAAGTTTTTTGGTGAAATAATTCAGGTCTTTGAAATATTCGCGATCCTTGTAATATTTCGTGTCAAAAACCAAATCATCCGTTTCAAAAATAATTTCTTTTTTTTGCTCTTTTATTTTTTGAATTAATTTCGAAACTTTGGGGGTGGAAATCACACGGTGAAAAACAAAAATCTTGAATTTATCGGCATATCCGGCCAAGAAAGGGCTGTCTTGCACAGTCACTGAGCATTTGAATCCATGTGATTCCAGCTCTTCAGCAACGTGATACGTTCTATAAAGTGCGCTATCGCCCACTCCGCCGGTTATAAACAAAATGTCTCCCGAACCAACTATCTTGAATAGCGCAAAAAATGCGCGCCAAATTCTCCGTCCTCCATTCAGGAAACCGTCTCTTCTCAGAACGCTCAAAGCTTTGCCGATTTTAATCAAGAACAATTTCATAAATTTTATTTTATTACCTTAGCCTTGAAATATATTTCTTCAAATCCTCCAACCCAATAGCACCACACTCTTTCCGCAAAACCTATATGCAAATTGGCTGCAAAATTGATGATTTTATTGACAATCTTGATTGCCAAACTTCTGTTGGCCACATATCCATTTCTTATCCAATAAAGTTTCATATCCAGAACCTCAAAATTGGTTTTCCCATAATTTTCGATATTTTTGCTGTCAAAAAAAGTAAAGAATTTGGAGCTTATCGCTGTTTTGTGACTAGGATGAAACCAGTTACAAGAAAAATGAGGACATTTTATGATTATTGGGCAATCGTTTTTCCCTATTCTATATAGTTCTTGCATCAGCTTGATTGAATCTTCCAGATGTTCTATAACATGGTCAAGATAAATTTCATCGAATTCCGAATCAGCAAAAGGATATGGATAGCTATTCAAATCGTGAACTACATCAGGCTTGGTATTGGGATTGTTATCCAAATTGATATAACCTTCCATCAAAACATTTCCACAACCTAAATTTAATTTTTTCATAAATTTTTATATCCACAAATCCTCTTCAGCTTATCATTTTTGTCATAAAAAAACAACCCTCAAATCAAGGGCTGTTTCTGAATTTTTCACCGCTATTGTTTCTTTATATCAAACTTCAAATCTTTGACAAGAGTAGCCTCTTTGGAAAATTCTCCATCCTTGGTTTTGATGTGAATTTTCATCGGCGTGTCGTCCACTCCTGATTGTTTCTGAATCAGAAGCCGATAATTGCTTTTATCAAAATTATCGGGAAGCTCATATTTCAGCATGCCATTCACTTCTTTTCCCATTACTACATCCACCTTCATTCCAAAATAGGTTTTGCCTAATTCTTGATTGATGTATGGATAGCCTATCATTTTTCTTTCCAAAAATTTTGAACCCTTTGGCGCATAGACCCTCAAATAACCATGGTAATCACTTGTACGCCAATCTCCAGCCGGAGCGGTATTTTTGTATAAAATATTCACGGTAACTGTCGGTTTTTCCAAAGTCAGATCAACATCATAGGATATTTCCCGCTTCATATAATAATCAGTTTTCAATGCTCCCATATTGGCATCTACCAGCATAAAATAATCAGAACCCCAATCTTGCGCCACTTTTCCGTCCCAAAAAACGCTTCCAACCAGATTCTGCAGATTTGTGTCTTTGAAATTTATCATCACATTTTTTTTCTGCATCTCTTTGTGGAAAAAATCAGCCAATTTGGAAACATTTCCAAGGGTTGTGAGCTTGTCAATGATGACCGGCGCCATTTTTTTCATAATATCCTTGCGATTCTGAGTGTCCAAATCAGGATTGAGAATATAAATTTTTTCCACGACTTCTTCCAGTTTCAGAACGGCATTTTGGCTGTTGAATTCTATTCCGGAAACCGTAATCGGCCCGGTTAAATTCAAAAGATCATTGAGAACTGTGGCATTGACTGCAATTACGCCATCAAAATTATTTCCACCTCCCGCCAAACGATAAAAATATTTCGCCTTTTCCGCATTAGTTGGAAAATCAGGAGAAAAATTGGAATCGCGGAATTTCCAATTTTTGAGCTGCAGTAATCGCTTGAATGGATAAGGCGTCGCTACATCCACAGTAATTCTTTGGTCAAGAATATTCGCGTCTTCAACGAAGGTGGAAGTGACTTGCCCGTTTTTCAATTTCAAAATAGCATATTGTCCCAAAAACCCGCCTCCGGGGCGAAGTTCCATATTGTTCTGAAGAAGTACCAAAAAAGTTCTTTCCACATCGTCATTTTTTGTCAGCGTGTCAGCCAATTGATTGACAACTTCCAATTCTTTTTTCGCATCTCCTTCGGTCATAAATAATTCATAGGCCTTCCCGATGGTTTTCAATGAATTAATAGCTATGCTCACTTTATTTTTCTCCAGAAAAATAAAAAGAACTGCCACCGCAACAATAATCAACGATGCGATAATAACCGCTTTTCTTTTTTCCGCAAAAAAAGCTTTTACCTTTGACAATTTGTCTCTTCCGGGACGAAAACCGGGTGAATTAAAATTTGGATGTGACATAATTTTTGTTTGCGTTATTAAACCTATAATCTGTTTTTAATTATAAATGATTTTGTAGATTTCATCAATGCCCTTGCCGGATTTTTCCCAACTGAACAGTTCCGCCCGTTTTTTGCTAATCAAGCCTTTTCTTTTCATTTCTTCAGGATTTTTTGCCAACGACAATATTGCGCCAGCCAATCCCTTTCCTGACAATTCTTTGGCATATTCCGCGCCCTCTTCCAAATATTCCCGATTATTTTTCCGATCAAAACACGCCACCGGCAATCCGGCAGCCATATATTGCAAAATTTTCCCGCTCGCTTGCCGGACTGAAGAATCCTTTGGGTCGATGCCAATATCAGATGCATTGAGAATTTTCGGAAGATCAAAATAATTCAACGGATGAATAAGACGAACATTTTTTTCAAAATTATTTTTTTTCACAAAATCCTCCGCTTCTTCAATAGGAAATCCGCCAATCATAAAGAAAATATTTTTGTTTTCTTGCAGAACTATTTTCATTGCCTCAAAAAGATACTGCGTGCCTTTGTTTGGCACCAAAGCCCCGGTATAAGTGGCAACAATTTTTCCTTCCGGAATTTCCAATTCTTTTTTTGATTCTTCTTTTGACGGTAATTTTTTGTAATAATCCAGATTTACTCCATCCAAAACTGTTTTTATTTTTTTGTCTTTCCGGAATCCCAAAATTTCCTCGCTGTTTTCTCCGGAACTGGCCAAGGCATAATCCCCCATATTATCGATAATCCTTTCCAGTATTTCAAAGAAGGATTTCAAGATTCCTCCATTGAGATAGCTGTGTGAAACCATTTCCTTGGTCAGACTGCCGTGAAAATCAGCCACTAATTTTATTTTTTTCCAAAAAATCATTTTTTGCACGATCCAGCCAATAATCACGCCTTCGTGGATATGGCCGTGGATTATGTCCGGATTGTATTTTCGCGCTAAATAAAAAGCTTTGCGGATAAGCATCAGGTCAAGAATTATTTTTTGCCAATCAGGGCCGGCTTCCAGTTTTTTGTACCAAAAAAGCAATCGGTGAATCCGCCGCACATCAATTTTCGTTTTAACTTCGGTATCGATGTCCCGGCCAATATGATAAGTGGCAATTTGAATAGTGTGGCCCAATTTTTCCAATGCCAGCGCTTCTTCCAAAATGCGGATGTGCGTCCCCCGATCAGCAAAAAACGGAGTTGGCGCAATTACTAAAATCCTTGCCATGTTTGTTGTATTATTATAAAGAAATTTTTATTTTTTCTCCTTTTTTGACTTCGCCTGAAATAATAGCTTTGGCCACCAAATCTTCAACTTTGTCTTCCACATAGCGGTTTATTGATCTGGCTCCGAAAAGCTGATTATACCCCGCGCTGATAATTTTTTCAACCGCTTCTTCATTGAAAGAAATTTCGATATTTTTTTCTTTGCTCAATCTTCTGGAGAATTTTTGCAGAATAAGATTGGTGACGCTCCGCACTTCATTATCTTTCAAAGGACGGAAAAAAATAACTCCGTCAAAACGATTCAAAAATTCCACCCGGAAAACATTTTTTTCAATAACATGGTCGAGCAGGCGCGTTTTGATTTTTTCCGGCTCTTCGCCTGCTTCCACGAATTGTTTGATGAGCGGCGCTCCGGCATTGGAAGTAGCGATAATAATCATATTGCGGAAATTTATTTTTTCACCGAATGCATCCGTAATAAAACCTTCGTCTAAAATTTGCAAAAATAAATCCAATAGAGGCGGATAAGCTTTTTCCAGTTCATCCAAAAGCAAAAGAGAAAACGGATGGTCTTTAGCCAAATTTGTCAGCCTGCCTTGCTGATTGAGTTGGCTCGATCCAATAAGCCTATCGACTGAACTGACATTTTGAAACTCGCTCATATCCAAACGGATCATATTCTCTTCGCTTCCAAAATAAATTTCCGCCAAAGCTTTGGCTGTTTCTGTTTTTCCCACTCCGGTCGGCCCCAAAAAAAGGAAACTGCCGACAGGCCTTTTGGAATCAGAAACACCCGAACGGGATCGACGCATCGCCTGGGCGATTTGTTTGATGGCTTCATCTTGACTCACCACTCTTTTGTGCAAAAATTCCTCCAAATTTAGCAATTTTTCTTTTTCTTTCGCTTTTATCTCGCCCATCGGAACTCCCGTTTTCAAACTCAAAAATTCTTCCACTTTTTCCTGAGTTATGAATTGATCAGGATGTTTTTCCCAGAAAATTATTATTTCCGAAACCAGATCTAACGCCCGCTTGGGCAGAGGAAAATGCCAACTGTAGCGTGTGGAATCTGTGATGATGGCTTTCAGAGTTTTTTGCGGAAAAATCACCCTCTTTCTTTCCAATCTTTTCAAATTATTGACCAAAATTTCCAAAGTTTCTTTTTCATTTGGTTCGCGAATTTCCACCACTTCAAAATATTTCATCACATTTTCATGTTTTTCAATCAGGTTGTGATATTCTTTTGAGGTTGAAGTGGCTACGATTTGAAAAGTCGGCAAAGGAAGATAATCACCAAGAACCGCAGAGATGTCGGGATGCAAAATATTTTCTCCTTTTCCCAAATAATTTTCCAAATTTTCAATCACCAAAATTATATTTCCGGCATAGGCCGCTTCTTGAAAAATGTAGTGCAGAGAACTGTCCACATTATGCCCATTATTCACGCTATCCGAAATCGCTCCCGCCAAATCAAACAAGACAATTCTTTTTCTTTCCAAAAAAGTTTCTATTTTTCTTTCTCTGATTAACTTGGCCAAATGATGAATGATTGTGGCTCGTCCGGAACCGGCATTTCCCGTGACAAGCACGCTATTTTGATCCGGCCTTTCCAAAACCAACTTGATGACTTCCAATTCTTCGTTGCGGCCGACCAATTCAATGTTTTTGTGGGCGGTTGGATCCCATTGCGTCAGATCCACCGAATATCTGTCTAGTTTTACCGTGTAGGCATATTGCCAATGTTTTCCAATCGGACTGATCAGATCCAGATTTTCTTCCAGCCAAAATTTCTTTTTTATTTCCTCTTTTTCCCGCAAACGGACTTCTTGATTGATAATTTCGTCAAAGTCAGCTTGAACAAGATTCAGCGACTCAAGAAAAGCGTCCAGACTTTCCTGATTTTTCAAAAAATCCTTCTTGAAATCTTCTCTGGAAATTCCCAGTCGGCCGCAAATCCTTTCAAAAAAATAATCTTCCGCCATTTCTTGCAAAGACATTGCGGAAAAAGGAATTCGGCTTTCAATTCTATAGAAAAGAAAAATGCAGAGGAGGAATATCAGCGAAATTATAACCGCGATTAACCAAGGCAATCCTCCTGAGGCAAATTGCGTCAAAAAGAAAATAAAAACAATTGGGAATATTATCCAAACAAGCGCTAGCACAAGACTTAAAATAAAAAAGGCCAACATTGCAATCAGGCCGAATATAATTACCAACAACCGAACAATCATACCAATCAGGCGGGAAAAAAAATTGTCTATCATTATATGCAGAGATTTCAGCGGTCTCCAACCTTTCCAATTGGAAAACACCACGTCTCTTTTCCATGGAGAAACCAAAGAAAAAAGCAAAACTTTGATGGAAAAAAAACGCCAGAAAAAAAACAAGAAATTCTTGCACATTTCCGCGTATGCTCCAATCCCCCTTCCCCAATACCATAAAAAGAAATTTTGTCTTTTTGGTTTTTGCATTTTTTTGTTTCTATGCTTATATTTTAAATCATCGGGCGCAGCTTTGCAAATGAAAAAAAATCAAGGTATAATTGAGCTAATGAAAAATTGGAAAATCACCGATTCGGATTATTTAATTTTTTTCGCGTTTGCCCTTTTTTGGGTTTTTTTCGCCTGGAGCGGATTTTTGCTAACATTAGTTGGTTTTTTCCATATTTGGGCGGTGATTATTTTGACAATTGTTTTTTTCGGAATTTTTTGGCGATATTTTTTTTGGAAGAAAAAATTATTCCGCATTTCTTTGGAAACAATTTGTTTGGCGATTCTGGCTGTGATTTTCGTTTCTATTTTATCTTTTCAAGCTTCCCCCACTATTTTTTCAGGGAGAGATCAGGGGTCTATTAGTGAAGCCGGCATTCGTTTGGCTCAAAACCACCGTCTGGAATTTTCCACTCCGGCCAGCCAGGAATTTTTCAAAATTTATGGCCCCGGGCGCGCTTTGAATTTTCCCGGATTTTATTATTCCCAAAATGGCGACTTGAAAACTCAATTTCCAATTGTGTATGTTGCTTGGCTTGGAATATTTTTCTCCATTTTCGGAATTAGTGGTTTGATTATTGCCAATGCAATCCTTCTTTTCCTTTTTTTGCTGTCGTTTTATTTCTTGTCCAGAATTTTTCTCAGGACTTCCCCCGCCTCGGGATTATTGGCAATTATTGCCACCTCTTTTGTTATTTTTTGGTTTGCCAAATTTACTCTTAGTGAAAATATGGCTTTAACTCTCCTTTGGCCGGGAATTGTCAGCTTGTATTTTTTTCTGCAACAAAAAGAAAGAAAAGAATTTTATTATTTTTCCTCTCTCGCGCTTTTTTCTCTTTTGGCATTCACCCGCATTGAAGGATTTTTTATTTTGATTATGGTTTTTGTTTTGTCCTTGGTTAATAGAGAAACCCGGCAATTCATTTTTTCAAACAAAAAAATTCGCTTTTTTCTTCCATTAATTCTGTTTTTTGTGATTTTTTTGGCTGATTTATGGGTAAATTTGAATTTTTTCAAGGAAATAGGTAAAGCGCTTTTGGAAAATATTCTTCCTGCAAAAACAGAGGCGCTGGAGTTGGATGAAAAAGTAATCCGTCCCGGATTTTATATTTCCAATGTTTTTTTTCAATACGGAATATTTCATTATCTGATTTTGGGAATTGCCGGCATTATTTTCTTCATCCGAAAAAAAAAATATTCCGAACTGATTCCTTTTTTGGTTGTTGCTCCGGTATTTGTTTATTTGTTTGATGCTCACATATCGTCCGACCATCCATGGATGCTGCGTCGCTATGCTTTTGCGATTATTCCGGCAGTTGTTTTCTATACAATATTGGCATTCCACGAATGGACAAAGCGTTTCAAAATTATTTTTTCCGCCCTTCTCTTTTTCTTGTTTTTTCTCAATTTGATAATTTTTTCAAAATTTGCTTTTTTTGCAGAAAACAAAAATCTTTCGCAAGAAGCGACAGCATTGAGTCAGAATTTTTCCAATAATGATTTGGTGCTGGTTGACCGGCTAGCCTCTGGCGACAATTGGACAATGCTGAGTGGACCGATGAATTTCGTGAATGGAAAAAATTCTGTTTATTTTTTCAATCCCAATGATTTTCAGAAGCTTGATTTGAAAAAATTTGCTAAGATATATCTGATAGCGCCAAATGAAAATATTGCTTTCTATGAAAATAGTGTTTTGTGGACCAGAATGAATTTCGTGAAAAATTATACATTGGACACTAAGCGACTAAGTATTGCTGATGAAAATATAAATAACAAAGTATCCCTGCCAAAAATAAAATCTGTTGAAATTAAAGGAAAAATTTTTGAGATTGTTAGATAATTTATGATCAATTTTACCAAAGAAATAAAATTATCGCCGGAATGGCAAAAAAAATATCGGGTTTTGCAACCCGCGGTTTATCTTATTTTTTTGGCAAGTATGTTTTATTTCGCCTACCTCGTGCTTTTTCCTTCCATGAATTTTTCCTTTTCCTTCCAGTCCGCCAATGCGCTCAAAAATACCATTGTTGATCCGCGCGATTCAAATGGAAATCGGAATGAAACAGGAAGAATAAATGAAAAAGATCCGTTATTTTTCAACATCAATCCGCTTGGTGAATTTTCCCGAGCCAATTTGGAAATCGATTTGGAAAAAGATTCCGCTCCGATTGAAGAAGGAAAAGTTTCCGCCAAAAAATCTTATCGGGCATTTTTCTATCCCATTGGAAGTCCAATTGGCCTTCCTGATGGAACCTTGGTAAAAAATGGAGAGAATTATTTTTTGGTTTCCCAAGAAAAACTGAGAAAATTTTCCGGTTGGAAAATTGCCACAGATTTGGGATATGGTCAAAGTGCTTTTGTTGAAGCAACTGATGATGATCTGAAATACAACGAAAAAGGCGCTGATATTTCCGACTCCGCAAATTATCCCGATGACTCCCTGTTTCTCATTTCCGGAGATTATTATCAAATGAAAAACCAGAAGCTTTCCAAATATGCCAGTGAGAAAGTCTTTCTTCAAAATCACCGAGCGGAACAAGCTTTGACAAAAAACGCCACTTTTTTGGATTCTGCTGAAACTAGCGAGGATTTTATCGGTTTTCCTGATGGAACATTGGTTTCTTTTGACAACGCAGTTTCCGCCATAAGCAGTGGAAAAAGTTATCCGATTGACAGTGTTTTCACTTTTGAATCGCTGGGTTTTTCTTGGAATGATGTGGTCCCTGCCAGTGAAGAAGAAATCGGAGTTTCCAAAAAGAACAAACTTTTCACCATCAATCTTCCTCATCCCAACGGGTTTGTTTTTCTTGACCGCAACGCGAAAAAATATTACTACATTCAGGATTTTAAGCTGAGAGAATTGAAAAGTCCTTTGATTATCAAAGAATACACAAAAAACACTCCAATAATCGCTGACAGCGCAAGCCTCACGACTGAAATAAATTGCGAAATAAAAATCCAGAGCCGGCTTTTCAACCGTTATGGATGCGCTTTGCCTATTATTGATATTCAAGGCCTCCCCGGAAACAGTTTTCAATTTGAAACTTCTTTTTCTCCTGAAGTTCACATCAAAACACTGAGCGCCACCTATGAAAAAAATATTGACTGGAAAAATATGCGCTCCACGTTGTCATCTATAAAAAATAGGATAATTCTACAATATGCGGGACAAAATTAAAAAACTGGAAAAATATTTTCCGATAATTTATAAGCTGGGGACCGACATTCTGTTTCTTCTTTTGATTGTTTTCGCTATGCTTCTTTTGTCGGAAAGAGTTCTGCCTGGATTTCTCTCTTCCACTATAAGCTTCCTCAGAATAACAATTATTATCTTTATTAATCTGGGACTATTGATTTACATCGGCAAGAAAGAAAATTATTCCTTTCCGGGATTTTCAAAAGAAAAAGGTAAGCTTTTTGTTTTTCTAGCTATTTTTTCGGCCGTTTTGATTGCCGCTTCAATGCTGAAATTCCAAGTTTGGGAAATAATAATAATCACCGTCTTATCTTTGGTGGCACTTTTTTACTTTTTTAAGATTTTTTTTGAAGAAGAAAATTAATTCTTTATATATTTCAACGTTTCCTCCGCGCACTTGTCCCAAGAGAATTTTTTGATTTGTTCTTGTCCTTTCGCAATCATCGCCTTTCCCACACTTTCGTCACTCAAAACATTTTTTATTTTTATGGATAATTCTTCAACATTCTCACTTTCAAAATATTCCGCCGCCTCTCCCGCCACTTCCGGCAAGCTGGAATTTTTGGCGCAAATAACAGGCACACCGGAGGCAAAGGCTTCCAAAACCGGGATGCCAAACCCTTCATAGAGCGATGGAAAAACAAAAACTTTAGCTTGCCGATAAAGAATCGCCAGATTGTAAAAGGATAAATCCTCCGCTAAAGCAATATAATCTCGAAAAGGGCTTTTTTCAACTTCATCCAATTCTTTTTCCCACATCCACGCCCGATTTCCAGCCAAAACCAGCTTTAGAGACGGCCATTCTTGCTTGATTGCATTAAAAGCCTGAATGAGAGTTTTGAGATTTTTTCTTGGCTGGATCGCACCGACATACAATATGAATTTTGAATTTTGAATTTTGAATTTTGAAAGTATTTCATTTACTTCTTCATCTGAGAATTTTTTTTGAAAAAGCTCCAAATCAAGCCCATGATAAATCACTTTGATTTTTTCCGATTGGATTTGCGGATAGAATTTCACGATATCATTTTTTGTGGATTGCGAAACTGCAATAATTTTGTCTGATTTTTGAATGGCTCTTTCTGTCAAAAAATTCAGCCTCCGCAAATCTTTTTTTGGAAAATGGTCAGGAAAATACTTGAATGCCATATCATGGATGGTCACCACCGTTTTCAAATTTTTCCTCTTGAAAAAAGGAATGTTGTGCATCGGCATCCAAAGGACATCTGCTTTTTCCCGCCAGATTTTCCAAGCAAAGGCAATTTGCGTCCAAAGAAAAGGGAATTTTATTTTTTTTATTTTGTAATTCGGAAATTCCGGCGGAGTCAATTCATGATTAAATTCACTCTTGTGACAAATCAAAAATTCATCGACAGGAGAAATTTTCCCAAAACGCCTGAGCATATTCAAAAGATAGACCCGCGTTCCGTCAATCCGCGAAGAATCCAAATCAGAAGCTTGAATGGCAATTTTCATATAATTCAGTTTAACATATATTTTGAATAAGAAAAAAGAGCAGATTAATTAAACCTGCCCTCTAAAATTTCTCTCATTGATAATTTTTACCGGATGATTATCAGAAGGATAATTGCCCAAATTATACAGGCCACCCAAAACTTCATCCTTTTGCCACTCAATGCCGAAGCAATTACTGAATTATAAATCCAATAAATCACTCCGGATCCGCCAAAAAAGATTGCGACATAAATAATACCTGTGAACATAATTCCGGCAATTTTAAGCGCCAAAACAACAATCACTATAACAAATAGCGCCCCTACTATAATAGACAAAGGACTCATTTTTTCCTCCTAAAAAATTACTACGATTATCATTCCCACTCCGCCAATCAGAAATGACCAAAAAGAAATAGCTTCAAATTTAGTAATCCGAGTATCAGAAACAACAACGCCTTCCCTAGCTAATTTTTTTTTCACTTCCCGATCAAATGCAGCCTTCAGCAACATTGCCAGAGTTCCAAAAATAAATAATGTCACAAAAATTCCGATAAATAATTCTTGGTTCATTTTCCCTTCTTCTTTCTTTATAAATTATTGTTAAAAAACTAACTTTCCATTATATATCGAAAAACAATTTTTGTCAATAGCTAAAAACGGCTTGATTCAGGTATTTTTTTGACTATTATATGCAAATTAAAATGGCTTCAGTGGGATGTTGACTTTATCCCAAATTTCTGCTACAATTGCTTATCGTTAATTTTACAACAAAAATCTAACCAAGGGGAGGGATTTATGAAAAAGTTTTTGTTTTTAAGTGTTTTGACTATTATTTTGGCTCCATTTTTCAGCGTTCAGGCGCAGAACATTTCATCTCTAAAAATTATAGATGAAAATGGCCAGTCATATCAAATGACTGATGGAGAAAAATTCAAATGGGACTTTTTCGTGCAACACACGCCGGAAGCAAAAAACATCAATAATATTTTAATCACTCTTTCACAGGACGCTCGCGACGAAGAAACTCTTCACATCAGATCTGAGATTATCCTTAGTGGAGAAATAAAAACCCGCAAAGGAATGTCTTGGATTGACAAAGAAAATCGTTCGCTACTTATAGACCGCGCAGTTTTCGCTACAAAATCAGCCCTTGGAATATTATAATTTTTTCAAAAGACTCGCACACTGCCGCTCAAATTAATTTCTGAGCGGCATTTTTATTTTAGAATAATTTTAGTAGCGATAACGCTCTGCTTTGAACGGACCATCAACAGAAACATTGATATATTCCGCTTGTTTTTTGGTCAATTTCGTCAAAGACACTCCCAGTTTTTTCAAATGTAATCGCGCCACTTCTTCATCCAAAATTTTGGGCAAAGTATAGACGCCGACCGCATATTTTTTTTGCCACAATTCCAATTGCGCCAGCACCTGATTCGTGAAGGACGCGCTCATCACAAAACTTGGATGCCCCGTAGCATTGCCCAAATTTACCAAGCGTCCGCGTGAAAGCAGCACAATCGCGTGTCCGTCCGGAAAAATAAATTTATCCACCTGTGGTTTGATATTTATTTCTTTGATGCCTTTATATTTTTCCAATTTTTCCACCTGAATTTCATTGTCAAAATGTCCAATATTGCAGACAATCGCCTCGTCTTTCATTTTTTTCATATGCTCAATCGTGATAATGTCCCGATTGCCGGTAGTGGTCACATAAATATTGCCTTCGCTCAAAGTTTCCTCAATTGTCTTCACTTCAAATCCTTCCATCGCCGCTTGGAGAGCGCAAATCGGATCGATTTCAGTGATAATCACGCGCGCTCCAAAGCCTTTCATACTTTGCGCGCAGCCTTTTCCCACGTCTCCATAACCGCAAACCACCACCACTTTTCCAGCCACCATCACATCTGTTCCGCGTTTGATTCCGTCCGCCAAACTTTCTCGGCATCCATAAAGATTATCAAACTTGCTTTTCGTTACCGAATCATTCACATTGATAGCGGGAAATAATAATCTTTTTTGTTCGAACATTTGATAGAGGCGATGCACGCCTGTGGTTGTTTCCTCCGAAACGCCTTTCACATCCTTGATTATTTTGCTCCAAAATTTAGAATCTTCTCGATAAATTCTAGTGAGAATTTTCATCAATTCTTTTTCATCCGCGCCTTTGCCGGAATAATTTTTCTGCAAAATTTTCGGGTTTTTTTCAATCTTTACTCCCAAATGCAACATCAAAGTAGCATCACTTCCATCGTCCACAATCAAATTTGGGCCTTTGCCATTTTTAAATTTAAAAGCTTGTTCAGTGCACCACCAATATTCTTCCAAAGTTTCGCCTTTCCAAGCGAAAACCGGAACTCCTGCTTTAGCAATAGCCGCCGCCGCATGATCCTGTGTGGAAAAAATATTGCAAGAAACCCAACGCACTTCTGCTCCCAATTCTACTAAAGTTTCAATCAGAACCGCGGTTTGAATGGTCATATGCAAACTTCCCAAAATCCGCGCGCCTTTCAACGGTTTCACCTTTGCAAATTTTTCCCGTAATGCCATCAAACCGGGCATTTCTTTTTCCGCGATTATGATTTCTTTTCGGCCATATTCAGCCAAACTGATGTCTTTGATTTTGTAGGCTTGTTCTTTTTTCATTTTCCCTGTTAAATAAGATTTGATTCTCTTTAAGAAAAACAGACTTATTATTTTAAATTTATTATTATATACACCTGCTTATTCAAGTTATAACTCAAATCTTAATTTTAAATTTTTAAATAAAATTTAAAATTATTTAACAGGGTAAACTTTATATTTCTTGATTGAATTAATATGTTTTTTATCCAAACGCGCTCCGGCACTGGCAACTACCAAGGCGGAAACATGACTGGCGATTTCTCCGGATTTTTTTAATTTTAACCCATTAATCAAGCCGTGTAAAATTCCCGCAGCATACATATCCCCCGCCCCATTGGTGTTTTTCATATCGACTGCGAATGCTTTGATGTTGAAAATTTTTCCGCCTTTTTTTATCATACTTCCTTTTTCTCCCAATTTCACCACTGCGATTTTGCAATTTTTGGCGATTTCATCCAAGGCATCCTGCGGATTTTTTTTCCCTGAAAATTCAACTGCTTCTTCTTCATTCGCGAAAACAACATCGATATATTTTTTGACAATATCTTTGAAAATTTTTTTATTCCTCCGGATCAATCCGGTGTCTGAAAGATCAATCGAAATTATGATTTTATTTTCTTTTGCAATCTTGATTGCATGCAAAAGCGCGCGGCGATTGCCGGGACTTTCCAGTTGATAGGCTTCGATGTGCAATATTTTGCAATTTTTGATTTCATCTTCTTTGATATGTTCTTTTCCAAAATTCAGCGCCGCTCCCAAATGAGTCGCCATTGTTCTCTCCCCGTCAGGAGTGATAAGAACAATGACATGCCCCGTCATATCGCTTTCGTGATACGAAAAATGAGAAACAACTCCTTCTTTTTCTATTTTTTTCCGATACATTTTCCCGTATTCATCCTTGCCAACTACTCCCAAAAATGATGCGCGATTTCCCAAAGCATTCACTCCTGAAAGCGTGTTGGATGCGCTTCCGCCCGGTGTCAATTTGCCTTTGATGTGGGAGAATTTTTTGAGAATATCTTTGCTTTCCTTTTCGGAAATCAGATTCATTGATCCTTTTTTTATTTTTAATTCTCGTAGCATTTCTTCGCTGACATTCATTACAATATCCAGCAAAGGGCTGCCGATCCCCAAAACATCCCATCGTTTGTTTTTGGCCGTTTTTTTCATGTTTTTTATTTTAGCATAATAATCATCATCATTCCACCGGAACTGAAAAACATTCCGACATTCTCAAGAATGTCGGAATGTCAATTTTTTCTGTATTTTAATTTTAATTATTTGTTCCGAGGTAGGGATTTCGCCACGTCATCCCATCCATTCGACGGGACAGGTCCGACATGGTAAAAACCCAATAAAATGTTCCGGGACTAGGATTCGAACCTAGATTAGCAGGACCAGAACCTGCCGTCCTACCATTAGACGATCCCGGAGTAATTAAATATTTAATTTTATAAATAATTCTTTCAACTGTTGTTTTAAAAATCTTTTTCCTTCAGTAGTTTTTAGATATTTCTCCCTTCTTTCTGCATCACTTTTTAGCAAATATGCTTCGTAGTGGATCAGTTTTACAGGCAATCTTTGTCTGGTAAATTTTGCTTTTCCTAGCTTATGCTCCTGAATTCTTCTTTTTAAATCACTTGTAAATCCAGTATATATCTGACTATTATTTAGTAATAAAATATAAATATAATACATATTTTTTAGATTCGCCACATCATCCGATGTGGCGCCCTGTCGAATGGCAGGGCGAACCCCAATAAACAGGACCAGCCACGTCATTCGACGTGGTAAAAACCTGCCGTCCTATTTACCCCGCACCACACCCTGTGTTGGTGCTGGGGCCATTAGACGATCCCGGAATATACGCAGAATATAACGTTTTAAATTTTAATTCAAACAGCCGAAAAAATCAATAAAGCCCGGGATTTTTTAAAAATCATTCCCGGGCTTTTCATTTCTATGAACCGAATTTAGTGAAACATCTTGACGCCACTTGAGTCATTGAATCGAAGTGCTGGCTCATCAAAAGACCAATTTCTATTTTCGTGTATTCATAAAAATTTTTATATAATACCGCACCGGAATTTTGATAATATGGAATTTTTTCTTTTCCACAAAAAGCGCCGCAAAGCAAAAAGCACATATCCCCGGCTTCCTTCAAAATGTATGGATTTCCAAAATCATTAAACTTTTCCACATAGTCAATCAGAAACCAGCTTTCCGGCAATTCAGTAACCATTTTTCCAAGCAGATTGGAAACATAGAGTCCGCAAAGAAATGTCTCTGTATCAATAAGTTGTTGATCCATTATTTCCTTTGTAACTCGCGCCTCAATTTTCTTCTTCAATTTTCCAATATCAGCGATGCTCATATCACTCGAGTAAGCATCAAATGGGGTATCTTTCTGAATTACTGATACTGATTTTTTTAGCCATTGAGTAAGGTTTTGCGGAACAATTTCTTCGATTTTCTGCTTCTCAAGTTTAAAATCAATCACAATTTCAGTCATTATTCGGCCCTCCTTTTTAAAGGTACAAAAACCAAGCTTGTGCCTGGCCTCCTTTGAAAACTACTTAACACATCCTACATCAGGAATAAAAATATTGCAAAAAATCAAAAAATGATGTGATTTTATTGATGTATGCTATTGTATAATTGCCACTTGATTGTTTTGAAATAATCTTTTTGAAAAACAGTCATTATTGCTCTTTAGAAAGCCAAGATTGATGAAATAACCTACATAAAAAAATGTAGTATTAGATGTGCTGTAATATTTAACTTTTATGACAAAAAAACTACTCAAAAAAACGGCTCTCCAAAGAATAAGATTTTTTGCCAAGCAACTGATTTTGATATTTCGGGATGTTTCTTTGATGCTTGCTTTCATATCGGGAATTTTGTTTGTATATATTTATTTCAAAACGCCGGCCGCCGCCACCTTGCTCAAGCGGCCAATTTCCCAAACAACAATAATCTATGATCGAACGGGAGAACATATTTTGTATGAAATGCACGGAGAAGAAAATAGGAAAATAATTCCTCACGAACAAATTCCAGATGTTGCCCGCATCGCCACCATCGCGGCTGAAGATGATTCATTCTATGCTCATCACGGGATAGATTTTCTTGCCGTTCTTCGGGCTCTTATGATAAACATTGAAAGCAACAGCATCCAACAAGGAGGCTCCACTATCACTCAACAGCTGGCTAGGAATGCTCTTTTGACGAGAGAAAAAACTTTGCAGAGAAAACTGTCGGAAGCCACTTTGGCTGTTAAAATTGAACAAAAATATTCCAAGGATCAAATTTTGGATATGTATTTCAATGAAATACCCTATGGTTCCAACACCTATGGCATCGAATCAGCCAGCGAAAAATTTTTCGGAAAAAAAGCTGTTGAATTAACTTTGGATGAAGCAGCTTTTTTGGCAGCGCTTCCAAAAGCGCCGACTTATTATTCTCCTTATGGAAAAAATACTTTCGCTTTGAAAGTCAGACAAAATAAAATATTAGATCGGATTGCAAGTTTAGGATTAATAGATTCAGAAAAAATAAATGAGGCCAAAAAAATTGATACTTTCGCTAAAATTATTCCTTTCAGCGAGGCGATTGAAGCTCCGCATTTCGTGATGTATGTCCGAGATGAATTGGAAAAAATGTATGGAAAAAAAGCAATGAAGGAAGGCGGATTGAAAGTTTATACAACGCTTGATTATGATATGCAAAAAAATGCGGAAAAAATAATCAGCGAAGAAGCGGATGGAAATTTGAAAAAATACGGCGCATCCAATGCGGCTTTGGTTTCTCTTGATCCGAAAAATGGAGAAATTTTGGCAATGGTCGGAAGTAAAAATTATTTTGACGCCAGCATTGATGGGCAAGTAAACGTAGCTCTGAGTCCACGTCAACCTGGTTCATCTTTCAAACCTTTTGCTTATGCAACGGCTTTTGAAAAAGGCTATCAGCCCGAAACATTGCTTCTTGACGCGCAAACCAATTTCGGACCGGACGGTTCCGGACGGGCATATATTCCTCAAAATTACGACGGCAAATTTCACGGCGTGGTTTCGATGCGCCAAGCACTGGCAATGTCCCTTAATGTTCCCGCCGTCAAAACTTTATACCTTGCTAGCATTGATAAAACCATTGAATTGGCGCACCGATTGGGCATCACTACACTGAACGACCGCCCACGTTATGGTTTGTCATTGGTTCTTGGTGGAGGAGAAGTGAAACTTTTGGATATGGCGTCGGGCTTTTCCGTTTTTGCCAATGACGGAAAAAGAAATTCTCCTGAAGCAATTTTGAAAATTGTAGATTCAAAAGGAAAAATATATACAAGCAATGCGGAAAAAAATATTCCTGTCTTGGATGAACAGATTGCCAGAAAAATAAATTCCATACTTTCGGATAATGCTTCCCGCGTCCCAATTTTCGGACCGAACAACAGTTTGTTTATTCCCGGAAAAACTGTGGCGGCCAAAACCGGAACAACCCAAGAATATCGCGATGCTTGGACAATCGGTTATACTCCATATTTGGTTACGGGAGTATGGGCAGGCAATAATGATAATCATTCAATGAGATATGGAGCCGATGGATCGTATGTTGCCGCTCCGATTTGGAATAAATTTATGAGCCAGGCCATTCAAAATCATCCAAATGAAACTTTCTTGGCGTATAATAAAGTTGAAAATAAATCTGTAGATGTGGTGCCACAGGTTCAGATAGCTTATTTCAGAAAAAATAGCGGAAAGAAAATTTCAGAAGAAAAAGCCAAAAAAGCCGACCCTTCAAAAATTGAAATGCGCACTACTGAGAATCAATCATCTATCAATATCAATCAAAGTTATTTGGCAATTGACAGGACACTAGTAAATGACCCTATGGTTAGACGATGGGAAACAATAACAGACAATGAAACAAATTAAAAAAATAAATTTTTCATTGGGATTAATTTTTTGTAAAATGCAACACGTTTATGTTATTAAAAAAGCGATGTTTGAATTCTCAAACATCGCTTTTTTTTGAAATAATTTATTCCATTTCTGTCGTTGCCGGAGGTTTATTGGTTTCATCAAAAAACACTCTGACAATTTTTTCATGCTTAGTAACTGCGTTGGTAATTTCCCTTCTCACTTCTTTTGGAATCTGATACCCGACAGTGGTCATAAAATCCACGGTTTTGACGGCTCGCACAATAATTGAATATCCGTATGATCTCCCATCTCCCTTGATGCCAACCGTTCTCTGGCAATCAAGAGCTACCACCAATTGTGAAATATCATCGTAAATTTTATGTTCCTCCAATATTTCCCGCACGGTTGCATCCGCCCAACGTACAATAGCAATTTTTTTCGGCTTGGGAGCGAGTCCGATTACTCGGATAAAAAGTCCCGGCCCGGGAAATGGCTGCCGTTCAGAAATAGATTTTGGAAGGCCGACTTTCCTCGCCAGTTCGCGCACCTCGTGCTTGAAAAATCTGCGAAACGGATGGAGCTCTGTTATTTTTAGATTTTTTAATCCTACATTATGGTGCGACTTAATTAATGCTGAATCACCCACTTTTCCCGATTCAATCATATCTGTCCGCAAAGTGCCTTGCAAAACAAATTCAGCGCCAAAACGTTTGGCAACTTCATTAAAAATCGCCACATATACCGGTTGGAAAAATTTCCTCTTTACTTCCGGTTTATTCTTGTTTCCCAAGGCTTTTTGAAAACGTCCGGACGCTCTGATAATTTTCAAGTCCACTCCGGCTTTTTTCGCGTTTAATTTTATTTCCCCAATTTCATCTTTTCGCAACGCTCCGGTATCTATGCAAACTGCCAGAAGATTTTTTCCCAGAATTGGAGCTATAATAGCGGAAAGTCCCGTGGAATCCACTCCACCACTGAAACCGATGATGCATTTTTTCCCTTGCGTAGCCTCCCAAACTTCTTGGCGGATATTTTCTATTTCATTTTCCGGCTTCCAGTCTTCTCGGCATTTTGCAATCTGAGAAATAAACCTTTTCAGAATTCTTTTTCCATATTCTGTGTGCGTGACTTCCGGATGAAACTGAACTCCCCAAATTTTCCGTTTCGGGTCGCTCATTGCGGCAATAGTTTTGGATTTTCCGGAACGGGCAATAACTCGAAATCCTTTGGGAATAATATCCACGCTATCTCCGTGGCTTGCCCAGACGACTGAATTTTTCGCCAGTTTTTCAAAAAGTAGGTCTGTATCAAATTTTACATGTGTTTCTCCATATTCTTTATTTTCTCGGCATTTAATCACTTTTCCACCCAGATTTTTCGCTAACCATTGCATACCATAACATATTCCCAAAATTGGGACATTGAGCTTCAGAATATTTTCCGGCGGAGACGGCGCGTCTTCGTTAAAAACACTGGCGCTTCCCCCGGAAAGAATGACTGTTTTTGGTTTGTTGCTTTTTAGCCATTTTTCCGCCCCGATCGGCGAAAAAATTATGCTCCGATATCCCAACTCCTGCAAAGTTCTTCCAATAACAGTCGTGTATTGCGAACTAAGATCAACGATTAAAATTTGGATTTTTTCCATCCCACTTTCTCCTTTTGGTATGATTTTTTTAAATTACAAGTCCGGATTAATTTTAATCCGTCCATTTTTTGTAGTTTCTTATCTTATCATAAAATAAAAAAATTACAAGAAAATTTGTGTTAATAGACTCTAGTGAAAATTAAAAAAAGGACTTAAGAGATTTTCATCTTAAGTCCTTTGGTTCTGCATAAAAAAATGTTAGCCTATTGCTCCGATTTCAATCCGCCTCACCATCTCGGTTTCTGCACGTGGTGTTTTATCCTCCACCACCTGCTGAATCGAGGGAAGCGCCGGTTTGCCGTTTCCGAGGAATTCATTAAGATCCATCGGACGGAGCATTTTTATCATCTCTTTGACTGCGTCTTCGTTGGCGTTCATTCTGACCGCCACATCCTTCGCAAAATCCTCTCTGGAAATCTTGTCGGTTTTTCTCTCAACTACAACTCCACTTCCGACAAGCACCACCTCTTCAACACGGACAATATTCTTTCGGTCCGACAAACGGAAATGTTCCACCTTGAGAAAAGCAGGTTCCGTTTTGTTAAAGGTTGTTATGCCACTTTTTATGACTGTGACATAAACGCCTTTGGACGGATTGAAGTAGTTATTTATAACTTCCTCAATCCTGCAAATAACTTTTACCTTTACATAAAGATAGCGTCTGCCATCCTTGGTCTGTCTGCTCTCCAACTTTGGAGAATCCCAGCCCAACACTTCAACGCGGTATTCCTCTCCATCCTGAAGGTTGAATCCGTTATTAACCGGATTCCAGATCCTGATGGATTTAGCATTTCCGGCATTTGGATCAATAGCCAAAAAGGCTGGAGAAAATTCCTTCGCTCCCTTTTTCTTTATACTGGGAACGACGGTTAAAAAAATTTCTTTTCCTTTTTTTAATACACTATTCATTTTCTTGTCCTCCATAAAACGGTTTGAGAAACTAAACTCCAAACTAACGCTATTTGACCTGAAAAAGAACAACCTGCCAGTATAGCAGATTTTTCAATACTTGTCAATAGTGTAATTTTGCCTGAAATAAGGCTTTTTTCGGACAAAAAAATGCTGTCAAAGCAGCATTTCCAAATTACATTTGTATTGAATTTTATTTATCCAACAGCATCAACTGAAGATTCTCTCCTTCTTCCTCTTTGATTTGCCGATGAATAGGGCAATCCATACATGATTTTGTTTCTCTTGAAAGAGAATTCAATTCAATATTATCGCAGAAAGTTCCCGCTATCGCCCAGCAAATCCTCCCTCTATTTTTTCCACCATTAGTTCCATTTCCCTCTCCTGCCATTGCCGCAGGACAAACTCCCAAAGTTTGCGCATTTTTTCCACCCGGTTCTCGTCCGCAATTTTTTATTTCCCAGCAATTTAATTTTGGCATATAACATCAATTAAATTTTATTTATATTTCCATTATACCGCAATTTCATGAATGAAAAAAATTATTCTTCAATTCCAAGCGTTGCCAAAAATTCTTTCAATTCTTCTCCTTTTATTTTCCGATAACGTCCGGTCTCCAAATCATTCAGACGGATATTAACCACTCTCGTGCGGATCAAGGCAACAATGTTGTATCCAAGCGCGGCGCACATCCTGCGAATCTGATGCTTTTTTCCTTCTGTGAGAATGATGGAAAAAGTAAATTGGTTTATTTTTTTTATTTTGCACGCCTTGGTCACATATCCTCCGTCCAATTTTACTCCCGCCGTGATAAGGCTCAAAAATCTGGGAACAATTTTTTTGTCCACGCTCACCATATATTCTTTTTCGTGATAATATTTCGGATTGAGCAGTTTGTCGGTAATGCGTCCGTCGTTAGTAAGAATTATCAAACCTTGTGAATCCTTGTCCAATCTTCCGATAGGAAAAATTTCTTTTGTGAATTTCAAAACTCCCTGAATATCAACCTCGCCTTCCTGTGGACTGTGCGTGATAATTCCTTGAGGCTTGTTATATGCCAAATAGATCAAATCTTTTTCGGAATTTTCTCCTTTCAAAACCTCCACTTCATCTTCTGAATTCACTTTGTCTCCCAGCTTGGCAATTTGCCCATTTATTTTGACTTTACCTTGCACAATCAAATCATCCGCTTTTCTGCGGGTGCAAATATTTTTGAAGGCCAGATATTTGTTTATCCTGGCAGGATAGATTAAATCTTCCATATAGCTATAATCCTTTATAATTCGGCGCGTCTTCGGTGATAGTAATGCCGTGCGGATGTGATTCATCCAATCCCAGTTTGGAAATGCGATAAAAATCTCCTTTTTCTTGAAGATCCGAAACATTAATGGCTCCGATATATCCCATTCCACTGCGCAGCCCTCCCAAAAGCTGGAAAAAAATCTTGGAAATTTCTCCTTTATACGGCACAATTCCTTCCACTCCTTCAGGGACCAATTTGTCATTGGAATTTTCCGCTTGGCCGTATCTTTCTTTTGAGCCTCGGCTTTTTTCCATCGCGCCCAATGATCCCATCCCGCGATATTTTTTGAATGGCGTGCCTTGGTGCATAATTATTTCTCCCGGCGCTTCCAAAGTTCCTGAAAACATTTTTCCCAACATCACAGTTTGAGCTCCGGCCGCAATCGCAATTGTAATATCTCCGGAATATTCAATTCCTCCATCCGCGCACACCGGCACATCCATTCCTCGCACGGCTTTGGAACAATTATAAACCGCTGTGACTTGAGGGCATCCGATTCCCGCCACGACTCTTGTAGTGCAAATAGATCCTGGACCTTGCCCAACTTTTATTCCGTCTGCGCCGGCATCCGCCAATCTTTTGGCTGATTCCCCTTCTGAAACATTGCCAACCACAACATCAATTTTTGAATAATTTTTTTTGATTTTTTTGAGCGTTTCCAAGACCGCTTTGGAATCTCCGTGCGCTGTGTCAATCACAATCACATCCACTCCGATTTCCGCCATCAATCTGACTCTTTCCAGAGCATCATCTCCCACTCCCACCGCTGCGCCGACCCGCAAATTTCCATTGGCATCCAAGTTATAATCCGGAGAGCCTCCGGTAATAATTCTTTTGACGTCCGTATAGACATATATACCGGCTAAATTTCCTTCAGAGTCAACCAAGGGAATTATTTTTTTCTTATTTTTCAGCATTATCTGAAAAACTTCCTTAAGAGAAGTTCCTTGTTTGGCTTTTATTAAATCCCTGGACATTACTTGCTTGGCGGTTAATTTTGGATTTTCACAAAATTCAAAATTACTGCTGGTCAAAAGTCCAATCAATTTTCCTTTCGCATCCAAGACCGGAAAACTATGGAAGGCATAGCCTTTTTCTTCTTTCTTCGCCAGAATTTTTTCAATAGTTTCATTGTCTCTCACTGTAATCGGACGACGAATCAAACCATTTAAATAAAATTTTACTTTGGCCACTTCATTGACTTGATCTTTGGCTGGCATCGCGCGATGAATAATTCCCAGTCCGCCCAACTTGGCCATTTCAATCGCCATCAAATGCTCCGTCACAGTATCCATCGGAGAACTGATAATGGGAAATTTCAGAGAGACATTTTTGGAAAATTTCGTTTCAAGCTTAGCTTGATTTGGAAGCACTTCGGAATGTTTCGTCTTCAAACGGACATCGCCATAGGACAATGCCAAACCCAATTTTTCCATCTTTTCGAAAAATTTGTCTTTTATCATATACTTTATAATAGTTTAACAGAGGGAATGTGTCAAAGAAAAAAACGCCCAACGAGCGCTTTTTTAATTATCCACAATTTTCTCCGGATAAAAAGAGTTTGAAGAAATAAAATTCTTCAAAAAATATTTATTTCTTGCAACAATCGCAATTTTCAACAGCCAATGACCAAACAGCGAAAAGAATCGACAAAATCATCCATTGAGTACCAGCTAGCCCAAGAATATCCATTTGGAAAACAGAAACGATACCAGCGATAATTGCGGTGATTAGGGATAAAATAATTGAAATTTTTGGTAGTCCTTTCATATGCCACCTCCTTTCTTTTGATGTTTAGAGATTATATTGTTTCAATTGATTTTTGAATTCCATCGCATAAATATCCCAAAGAGCTACAGAAAGAGACATCACGATTGGTCCTACAATAAAACCGGATATCCCGAAAAGCGCGATACCACCCAAAGTGGAAAACAGAATGAGAAGCGGATGCATTTTTGTGTCTTTTCCCACCAGTCTTGGCTGGAGAAAATTATCAATAGTGCTTAAAACCAATGCGCCCGCCAAAAGTATCGCAATTCCTTGAGTAAAATTGCCGGCTATTATCATTATGATTCCCACCGGAAACCAAACAAGTCCTGTCCCGATCGACGGAATGACAGAAGAAATAGTCATCAAAACCCCAAGCAGTATGGGAGAAAAAACGCCAGTTGTCCAAAAAAGAATTCCACCCAAAGTTCCTTGAATGATGGCTATCAAAGTTGTGCCTTTGATTGTCGCGCGTGTCATTGAGTTGAACTTTTCAATCAGAATGTTTTCATATTTATCCTGAAGCGGACTCAACCGCATTATTTTTTTGATAAGTTTTTCCCCGTCTATAAAAAAATAAAATAGCGAAAAAAACATTACAAATACGACAAATATCAGGTGCGCGACTCCCAAATAAGTATTTCCGATGATAACTAAAGCTTTTTGAGACAAATCTTTAGTCGCGGAAATAATCACATCTTCCTTAATTATTTTCTTTGCATTGATGAATTCAGAAAAAGGCGAGGATGATAATTTTGAAGAAAAATTATCAATTATTTTCTGGGCCGATTCGGGATTTTGAGAAAAATTATGGACAAAATTTTGCACTTCATTCGCAAGAAGCGAAGCCACGAAATAAAGTGGCACCACAATTATAATCAAAATAATTATGCAGGTAATGGCCGAGGCTATCCCTTTTTTTCCGATAAGTTTAAGCAAAAAATTATAGACCGGGTTGAAAAAATGCGCGATGATAGCCGCGATCAGAAGCGAAATCAAAAAGGGCTTCAGAATAAAATACGCCAAAACCGTTCCTCCAAGAAGAATCAAAAAAAAGAAATAGACATTATAATTCTTGAGCTGCATGTTTGTATTATAGCATTTTTTGCAATCTTCACAAATTGCAATAATTAAAAATACAAAAACTTGAAAATATCGGGATTAAATGCTACTTTATATTCAATAAATATTACTCGCAAAGATTGGCCGGCCGCGAGATTTTCGGCTGACATTTCTTTCATAAATTTAGATGAAAAAATACACTACTCGGGTTGTCAAAGTTGGAAATTTGAAATTGGGCGGAGACAATCCTGTCCGCGTCCAATCAATGTGCAATACTGACACACGCAATGTGAAGGCTACCGTGAAACAAATTTTGGCATTGGAAAAAGCCGGATGCGAAATTATCCGGGTGGCCGTGCCGGATATGGTGGCTGCCAAAGCTATCGGAAAAATAAGGAAAAGAATCCATATTCCATTGGTGGCCGACATTCATTTTGATTATCTTTTGGCATTGGAATGCGTCCGCCAAGGAATTGATAAGATAAGAATTAATCCCGGAAACATCGGCTCGGAAGAAAAAGTCAAAGCAGTTGTAGAGGCCTGCAAAAAGAAAAAAATTCCGATTCGCATCGGGGTGAATATGGGATCATTGGAAAAGGATCTTTTGGAAAAATACGGCGCTACTCCAAAAGCGGCCGTGGAATCCGCTATGCGACACGTTCGAATTTTGGAAAAACTTAATTTTCGCGATATTTTGATTTCCATCAAATTCAGCGACGTTCCCAGAATGATTGAGGGTTATCGCTTGCTGGCTAAAAAAGTTGATTACCCATTGCACCTCGGCGTCACTGAAGCAGGGACATTTCTCACAGGAACCGTCAAAAATTCTATTGGAATCGGAACGTTGCTTCAAGAAGGAATTGGAGCCACGCTGCGCGTTTCTCTCACAGCCGATGTTTTGGAAGAAGTGAAAGTTGGATGGGCGATTCTCAAGGCCTTGGAACTGCGCCGGCGCGGACCGGAAATGGTTTCTTGTCCTACTTGCGGAAGAACAGAAATAGATCTTATTGGGCTGGCGCAAAAAGTGGAAAAAGAACTTCAAAAAATAAAAACACCCATCAAAGTAGCTGTAATGGGCTGCATCGTTAATGGCCCGGGAGAAGCTCGTGAAGCCGACATTGGAGTGGCCGGCGGCAAAAGTGCTGGAGCGATTTTCGTGAAAGGCAAAGTGATAAAATCCGTCAAAGAAAAAGACATTCTACCTGCTCTTTTGGAAGAAATAAGGAAATTGGAAAAAGAGCGGAAAAAATAATTTTTTACATCTTCTTTTCCTTGCTTCCCCAAAGTTTATTCATATTCAATCTTGAAAGATTATAAAAGTTTTTGAGTTCTTTTGGATCGGCCACTTTCAAAACGTCCAGTTCCGGCCCAAACATTTCCGAAAAACGGTCTCCTCTTCGAACCAATCTAGCTCTTCCATCCTGATTTATCATAATAACAGGCGCTCGCTTGAGGCTGTTGAAATTAGAGCTCATAACTGAGCTGTATGCTCCGCAATCCATCACTGCCAATGAATCCCCGCCTTCCAATTTCGGCATCGGTTCATTTTTTTTGATAATATCAATGCAATCACAAGTGCATCCGGAAATATCATACATATGAGTTCTGGACGTCATCATATTGCTGGCCGGAAGCACATCATAAACGCATTTGGAAATGAAAACATCCGGAAACATAGAATAACAAGAAGAATTAGTGACTAGTATTTCTTTGGAATTCAGTTTTTTCCGGCTTACTACCTTTATCAAACCGACGCCGGCATAGGCAACAATCGCTTTTCCCGGTTCAAAAATTAACGTAATATTTCCCAAATTTTGTTTTTTGCATAATTTTTTGAAGAAAGGAACAAATTTTTCCGCAAATTCTTGGAAGGTGAAATATTTTCCGGGACGGAAAGCTCTGGGAGATTCAACCGGAAAACCGCCCCCCAAATCAATGCTGTCTATTTTTAATCCATAATCTCTCGCCATTTTGGCCAGACCGGTTATTTTTTTCGCAGCCAAAAAATAACTCTTGGGATTGTGGGCATATGATCCGTGAAAATGAAATCCCCGCAATTTCAAATATTGCGATTCTTTTATTTTTATCAGCGCGCCTTTTATGCAAGAAGAAGTGATGCCGTATTGCTGATGCTGGGTGTTGTATTTTCCATCGTGAATCATCGGATTCACCCGAAGCATTACCGGAATAATTCTTTTCAATTTTTCGGAAACAAGAATGGCCCTGTCCAATTCTTCCAGAGAATCCAGAGTTATTGAATGCACGCCCACTGAGGCAGCAAACATAATATCTTGTTCGGTTTTATACAAGTTGGTGAAATTTATTTGTTCAGGCAAAAAATCAGCCAGGAGTCCCAGAATAATTTCCCCGATACTGCTGGCATCAAGCTCCGCTCCTTCTTCTCGGATAATTCTCAAGACTTCCAAATTGGAATTGCACTTTGAAGCATATCTCATTTTGAAAGGAGTATAGTCAAAAGCTTGGATAAAATCTCGCACTTTTTTCCGAATTTCCTCCTCAACCAAAACAAAAAGCGGAGAGCCGTATTTTTTTTGCAGATCTTCAACACTCATCCCTTCAATCAACAAAATTCCATTTTTGTCCTGACTGAGAAAATGCTTCCATCTGGATTTCAGATATCTCTTTGAAAGTATTATCTTTTTTTTCGGTTTTGGTTTGGAATGCTTGACCACCTCTTCCGGATGATCACTGCTCACTGAACTTTCCATTTAGCAATAACGCGAACTTACCCGGCTTCCCATCTGTTTTCAGCCAAGAAATTCCACGAAAAAAATTAATGTAAATAAACTATACTAAAATTGCGAAAAAATGCAAGCGCCCAATTTTCTCTTGAATTTTAACCAATTAAAATATGGAAAAATAAAAAACCTCAGGCGCATTTGACGTCTGAGGCTTTGAAAAATAATTTCCTAATATTTCCGAATGTTTCCGCTAATTCTTCCTGATATAATTCTTAGGGTTTCTTTGCAAGTCTCCTCCAAAGATGAACAAATTTTAATTTCCGGACAATCCTGTTCAAACCTTCTTTGGATATATCTTCTGTTAGTGAATTCTTGCTCAATACCGACTACTAATTTTGATCCATCGCGTTCATGGCGGACTTTCCATTCTCCAAGTTCAAAGCGCGATGTTTGAGCATAGGCTCTTTTGCACAAATGATTGAATTCTTTGGCGAGCCAAAACATTACCACTCCGCTATCGCCCGCTCGACGAAGATAATGTGTTTCCCAATCAACTTGTGCGCCATATTCAACACTGCCAAATTCTTTCCGAATCGTGAGCGGCCTTCTGGGGCAAGCTATATTTGGCGATGAATCCAACGTTTGAATTATTTTGATTGCTTTTTCTTGCCATTGGTCAGCGCCCTGAATCGGACCTGCCAAAAAAATTACACTTCCGGAAACTTCTACTATGCTAGGTGGATATAATATCTGGCCCATTTTGACCTCCTTTTTTCACTTTAAACCTTTATAAGCTTGCTGATGGATTCTTGGATGATTTTTTCATCTCTTCCTTTCCTCAGCAACAAATCGAGGCGCACAACGGGAATTGAATCAAAATTAATGCTGGTATAAATAGCAGTCTTAATGCTGGGATATGTTTTCTTCGCATAACCGATTATTTCCAGTCCATTGCCATCCATCATGCAAAATTCCGAAACCACCAAGCCCAAATCCTTGTGTTTACTGATTAATTTCTTGGCTTCGCCTACGCTATTGGCCGTCAATACCTTGTGCCCCATAGATTGAATCAATAAAGCCATCTCTTGCCCGCACTCTATTTCATCATCCACGACTAAAATTTTAACCATTGGATTTTCCCTTTCTGTGTTTGAATTTATTGTTGTAAAAAAACTTCATTAAAGTCTATCACAAAATCAATACCGAGTCAAGCCCGAAAAAACAAAAAACGCCCAATTTCAAGCGTTTTTTGATATTATTAAAAGCATTCAATTACTCCAAATCTTTCTTCATCTTTTCAAAATCTTCTTTATTCACTTCTCCTTTGGCATAGCGTTCTTTGAGAATTTCCATTGCGCTATTTTCTCCTTGTTTATGCCCTCCATGATCATGTCCACCACAACATTTGTGCCCAGTTGCGCCTCGAACCAAGGCAATAATGCCCCAGATAATGAGACCCCAAAAGATAACCATGAAAATCCAGCCGAAGCCGAATCCCACTGACGGATAACCGCCATAACCCCACATCATATATTTTTAACTTAATGTTTATGCCTTTATTACATTATACACCTATTTTTTATTTCAAAAAATTGTTTGAAGAAAATAAAAAAGCGAGCATCCATTCAGGCCTACTCGCTTTTAATTTTTATGACATCGAAATATTATTCACTGAAATTCCAACATCCGGTCGTGCAAATTCCTTCTTCAGAAATACCATCCACATATCGACCCAAACATGAATTGCATACCTTGCTTTTAAAGCTTGCGCAATCCTTGCACTTTCCTGAATATTTCCTTTCTTTGATTTTTTTCATAAGCATTGAATTCCAGGCGCGAGAAAGTGAATTTTTCTCGCATGTGTTCGCCAAAAAAACATTCTTTTTGTTAGCTCCCAAACATGGACTG
>Ga0172379_10001277_pt1 | contig 52013 bp, 53 predicted proteins | sample GrowelOW334metaG_FD_119756 | JGI IMG/M metagenome (GOLD analysis project Ga0172379, IMG submission 119756) | Groundwater microbial communities from an aquifer near a municipal landfill in Southern Ontario, Canada - Groundwater well OW334 metaG | ecosystem: Environmental > Aquatic > Deep... | reverse complement strand
GATTGGGTATAACGACCCCAACAGTTATTATTCTGATGCTCTTAATATTCATATTCTTCCTAATCGAACAACATCATTAAAAGATAAATTAAAACTATTCCAAGAAGGTTTTAGAAGTATCGCTAAAATAGTTGATTCAAACGAAAAGATTAAAAAAATAGTCGGAGATTCTTGGATTGCACTAGAACATCCTGGTGTAGTAAAAAAACTTGGATTTAGTGCAGAAAAAAGTTTTAAAGATGAATTTAAAAGAATATTTATAGACAAAAACAAAAAGAAATCTGAGATTGTTTCTATGGGCAGAGAAGAATTTTTAGAAAAATATTTAATTTAATTTACATTATATGATTGAGAACTTTAAGCCAAAACAAAGTACTGACGATAATTCTTTAATAGAGTTAGAGACTACTAAGGAAGAAAAACAACCTGAGGAAATTTTGATTGGGAAAGGATGGAACCCAGAATCAAGTATGGGTTTTTCAAGTTGGATGTCGGTTATGAATAATATTTCTAATAAAATTAGTGAACATATTAATAAATGTTTAGAAAGTGTTAATTTTAATAAACGACAGATAGATTCTTTGGTTGTGACTAATACTATATCTAGAGGAGTTACTTTAAAGATATTATCTGAAGCACTTACTAAAAGTAATATAAATTGTGATATTGTTGCTTTAAACCTAGAAGGAGCAGGAAGAGATTCGCGGGAAGAAAGGAAAAATGAAATGGAAAATTTAATAGGAAGGAAAATTTATACACCATATAATTTTGAAACATCTTCAATCAATATGATGAATTACAAACATGATTCACATGGAGTTAAAAAATATCCTGGTGATATGGTTTCTCAAAAATTACCTGGTGTTCAAGAGCATATAAATCAGGCACGAAAAATGGTAGATAAAATTTCAGATGGAATAATCAAGCAAATTGAATTAAATGATCCATTGCCCAGCGGTGAAGAACGATTTAAGAAAAATGCTTTATATGTCGGGAAATATTGGGATTGGCACGTTCAAGATTAGAAAAAGTTATATGACGTTTGAAAACAAACAAAATAAAATCAGTGGCATAGAAAGTCTCAATAATACTGAGGTTGTTATTGGTGATAAAAAATATAATTTGAATATAGAAAAATCAAATTTTTCCTACCCAGAAAATATTCAGAAAGAAACCGGGATTATTGGTTATGAAAGGCAATCAATAGATTTTAAGAACCTACAACAATTAATCCAAGATAGTTTTAATGGGAAAAATAATTTAGTAATTGGGCATGATTATACAAGTAATCAAAAAATAGTTAACTTAGAATTTTATGAAAAAAATAAAAAATCTTTATCCACACCCACTATTATTGAGTCATACACTGATATAGAGCATTTGTTTCCGCCGATTTCTCAATCTGTAAGAGGTTTTTTAAAAGACAAAACTAAAAATATGACAGAAGAAGAATCGAGCAGATTTACAACGGAATATTTAAATAATTTGGAATTTTCAAACGAGATAATAGAGTCAATTGTAATTAGTCTTTGTGAATCTCTATCTCAAAAGGAATTTCCAGATCAGACCTATAATCATGTTGTGGGAGCTATGGGTAGAGGTTTTATAACAGAAGAACAAAAACAAAAATTATTTTCAGACAGGGTTTTTCTTCAAAAAATTTCACCAGGTAAAAGTGGGGATAGTTCATATAAATTGTTTTCCAATGAAACAGGTGAGGAAATTTTAGAAGAGGAAGATAAAAACAATTTAGATAATGAATTAACAAAAATAAATTTTCAAGGATTGTCTGTACAAGATTTTGGATTATGGGGTGGCCCGCATAATTTATTTAGAGCTCCTACTTTTGGATTTAGCCCAAACGATAGTTTGTTTAGTGAGTATTTACAAAAGACCAAAAAATTGTTTGAATCCTCAGGTGATATACAAAAAAATAAAAAGAAATATGCAACAAAAGATTTATATAATAATGAGTCTCATAGGGAAATAAAAAAATCTATTGATTATATTTTGGAACACCCTAAGGCTACAAAAGAGGAAAGAAAAAATAGATTATCAATATCAAATACTGGGGATATGGATGATCATCCCTGGGTTCCAATTGTTATGAATAACCCTAGTATTTCTGAACTTCGTTGGGGTTTTTGTAAATATGCTATTATACCAACAGAAAAAGGGCTTAATTTTATTAAAATGATTCACAACACAGAATCAAAATAGACATATTTTATGGAAAATTTCAACCACAAAGAATATAGAGATAATTTAGCAAAAGACCTAAAAGAAATTAGAAAAACAGATCCAGAAAAAGCAATAGTTACTTTAGCTGAAGAAAAAGAAACAGAAGAATATATTAAAGCTTTATCTAAGCACAAAGAAGACAAAACTCTTGAGAATATAAATATCGATAATCTACTTAAAGAAGCATCAATAAGTAAAATAGAAGTACCTAGCGATGCGAAAGATATTAATGACTTGCAAAATGGAGATAAAAATCTTATTCAATTTATTGTAAATAAATACAAAAAACTATACCCCACATCATTTTATGAATTACATGAAAAAAATATATTGCTCGAAAAAATTGATTTAAAAATTTTTTCATTAATTGAGAAAGAATTATTAGATTCTGAACAAAAAGCACCTAAGGGATGGTTAAATTTGGGTACTTCAAAGCCTAAACATTTTATGGATATTCTTAATAATTTAGCAGAAAAACAGCCTGATGAATATAAAATGTTTAAAATTTTCCAAGAAAATGATCTTCGTAACCCTTATGGAACAAAAGTCGGTGAATATTTAAAATATTATTCACCTAAAATAATTAATGAAACTAAGGAAATAATAGAAGCAAAAAAACACATAAAAAATAAGGGAGATTGGTATACAAAATACTCAGCAATAGCTGAGCTAGGTATTTCACTAGAAAGGATGAACGCATATATTATTGAATATGAAAAAAAAGAGCCAGATTATATTGTTGAAAATGAATTAGAAAAGAGAACTTACATATATAAAGAACTTGTGCTTGAAATTAAAGAAAGAATAAAGAACGGGGAAAAAGAAAAAATAATACCGAAAGATTGGCTTACCCTGCAAGAAATTACTGATGATAATTTGTTTAATATTAAAATACACAATCCCGTAGATGTTGTTCAATATTTATTGAAAGAAGACAACGAAATTAAAAAAATATTGAGTTTAGATATTAATCATTTTGATAAGATTCAACAAAACTCTAAGACAATAATAAAAAGGGGCAATGAGCTATATTTTAGTCCTTCTTTTGTTGAGTTGTTGAAAAGAAAAATTACTGAACTTGAACAAGTGAAAATTCCTTACGAGGCAGATGATGTATATTTTTTAAATCAGCACTGGTTAGAATTTGCCAAAATTTACAATATAGATGAATTAAAAGCAATAAAAATATATAAATCATTAAAAGAAGAATACAAAAATAAACAGATTACAAAAATTGAAGATGGAAAGTTATTAACTTTTTATCCATCTGAATTTAAAAAGGAGCTAGAGAAAAGACTTCTAGGACTTAAATAACAATATATTAAATTAGTCCTAATTGAGGCTGTATTAGTATACTCCTCATGCTAGCACGACCGTGTGATCCCGGCAGGATATCTTCCTCTACGAGGACAGTAGACCTTTTCTAAATTCTTTCAGAATTACAGAAAAGCTTTTCGCTTCCTGCATAGACGTGAAGCAGTTCACGTCTTCGGGAACACAAAAAGCGCCGAAACGCTTTATTGTGATCCCGGCAGGAATCGAACCTGCATCGCAACTTCCGCAAAGTTGCGTCCTATCCATTGAACGACGGGACCAATCTCTTACGAGTCTAATTTACACTATAAAAAGTATAATCGCAAGTAATATAATGTTATAATAATAGTATGTCAAAAGAATTTTTAATTAGATGTCGTGCAGTTATTTTTTATAAAGATAAAATTCTAGTTGTTAAACACAGAGAAAGTGATAATTTTTATGTGCTACCTGGTGGACATGTTGAATGGGGAGAAGATATAAAAGAATCTATGAGGAGAGAAATAGTTGAAGAATTGGGGGTTGAACCTCAGTTCGGTAAACTTTTGTATATAAATAATTTTAAAGAAGAAACTCAACAATCTATAGAATTCTTTTTTGAAATTACAAACGGAAAAGATTTTATTAATACAGAAAATCTTGGCGGCACACACAAATTTGAATTAGTAGATATTTGTTGGATGGGGAAAAATGATGACAAAAAAATATTACCGAAACAGATACAGGAATATTTAAATGCTGGGACAATAATATCCGATACTGTACGATTTTTATAAGATGAAACTAAAAAGCCCCGGCCGAAGGCCGGGGCTTTTTAGTTTGTTTTAGAATCCTAATTTTTCTGCAAAGACCATTGATTTTGATTCATCTATCTCTGTTCGAGGAAGTACTTTTAAAAGAGTTTCTTTTATTTGAGATTCTAATTCTTTAGGGAATGGGATGGTGTATATAGGAAGAAAGTGTTTGCTTGTTTCTATTAATAATTTTCCATATGGATCAGCTTCGTTATTTTTAACATTGAAACTTTTTATACTTTTCCAAGTGTGAAAATCTTTCCCCATTGTTAGGCCTTTTGTTTCAATAATGAAATTTGCATCTTGAGGATGGCGAAGAGTAAACATTATTAAACAACCACCAGAGATTAAAAGAAAAATCGCAAAGACATAATTGTGTAACCAAATAGCAATACCACAAGCAACAATAGTAATAAGACCCAAAGCCCAAAACCAATCATTTCCACGCTCTTTGTGATTGTACTCTGGAGCGGACCATTTGATTGTATTTATTATAATTTCATCCATAGGTATATTATACTCTGTTTATAAAGAAAAAGAAGAGACCGCGTTATAAACTGTCTTCATAACTCCACTATCGAACATACTCGGGATAACTCGCTCGGGAGTTGGGTTCTCTATCATACTGGCTAGTGCGATAGCTACAGTTATAAAAATTTTATTTTCAAATTGAGGAATTTTTTTATCAAGCATAGCTTTAAATGCCCCAGGGAAAACAAGTGAATTATTTATTTGATTTGGAAAATCAGAGCGACCAGTAGCAACAACATATGCCCCTGCACTACGTGCAACATCTGGCATTATTTCAGGGCTCGGATTGGCAAGAGCAAAAATAATTGGTTTTGAACTCATACTTTTAATCATATTTGGTGTTAGAACATTTGGTTTTGATAATCCAATAAAAACATCCGCGCCACTAATAGCGATTTCAAGAGAGCCTTCTTTTTCTATAACAGTACTTCCTTTTAATAATTCAATTTTCTCTTTAGTTAAATCTTCTCTTTTTGAGTTTATAATTCCTTTACTGTCGCAGAAAATTGTATTTGTAATACCGTACTCATGTAGGAGTCTGCCTGTAGCAACGCCTGCTGATCCAACACCTGAGAGTACGACCCGCGCATCTTTTTTATCAATTCCAATTATTTTAAGAGCATTGATTAAGGCGGCGAGTGTAACGGTTGCAGCACCCCATTGATCATCGTGCATGACAGGGATACTTAATTCTTTTCTTAATCGTTCTTCAATTTCGAAACAACGTGGAGCAGAAATATCTTCTAAATTTATTCCTCCAAAAACAGGAGCAATTTGTTTAACAGCTTTTATTATTTCCTCAGTATCTTTTGTATCTAAGCAAATAGGGAAGGCATCTACTCCACCAAATTCTTTAAAAATAGCAGCCTTTCCTTCCATGACAGGGATTGCAGCCAGAGGCCCTAAATCACCTAAACCTAAAATCGCCGAACCATCAGAAATAATCGCCACAGTATTTTTCTTCATTGTGTAGATGCTTGCGAGGTCTTTATCTTTGGCGATAGCAAGACAAACTCCAGCTACTCCAGGAGTATAGGCTAGTGATAAGTCTTCTTTATTTAAAAGAGGGACTTTACTTTTTGTCTCTAATTTTCCACCATTTTTCTTGTGCAATTCGATTGATTCTTCGTAAAGATTATTACTCATTTAAATATAATAGCATAAAAAATCCTCCATGAGGGAGGATTTTTTATGCCTGATATATTATTTCTTTTTTGAAGTTTTTGTTTTTTTACCCATAGCTTCTTTTTTTAGGACGTTCCAATGTTTCTTTATTTCTGCTACAACTTTATTTAAATCTTCTTGATCAACATTTTTTAATTTTGCGTATTTAGCTTGAACATTGTCGATGATTTCATGATAAACGGGCTCTGTTAATTCTTTAGCATTTTCAAACTTTTCAATAATTTCACCTTTCATTTTTACAGACCACCCGCGGATTATTTTACGATTCCTCTTGCCTTCTGGACCAAATAAAACATAGGCTGCGGCAGTAGCTGCTGCTATACCTGCTCCTATACCAATAATTGTCTTTGCACTAACTCCCTTTTTATTCTCTACTTTTTTTGCCATCCCATTAGAAATTATACTATTCTTACATATATTATGAATTTATATATAAAAGTAAATAACTATGATTATAATAATGCCCCACTATTTTTCTAACGGGACAAGTATTTTTTTAATAATAAAAACCACTAAATAACTTTTTTCGAACGTCTTTCTGGTTCTTTTTTAATTTTTTCTTTTCCAAAAAGAAAAGTAAAAATACTACTTTGCCTAATATGCTCACCCATTTCTCTCAATTCACTTTCTGTATCTTCTGCATAGTTTCTTAAAATTGAAGATATTTTATAAAAGTTTCTCAATATCTTTATAAAATAAAAAAGAGCAACTAAAAGAAATAATGTAAAGACAACGACCGAAATTGAAGTGATAAAAAAGAATATATCTGCCTTTAAAATTGATTCCATTTTTATATTTTAACATTAAATATATGTAAATGCATAGTGATAGGGGATATTGACATATACCCCCCGGGGGTATATATTGAATAAATATGAATAATAAACAAAAATTAATACGTCGATTAAAAATTATAGAAGGTCAAGTTCGTGGATTACAAGAGATGGTAGAGGGTGATATTTATTGTATAGATATAATCACTCAAACTTCTGCTGTTAAGCAGGCTCTTTCAGGAGTAGAAGATGTTCTTATGGAAGGACATTTAGGTACTTGTTTGGTTCATCAAATTCAGAAAGGGCAAACCCAAAAAGCCACAGCCGAAATATTAAAAGTTTATGGTCTTAAAAGAAAGTAATTTATTAATTTTAATTTAAATAATTATATGAATAAAATCTCAACATATCTCGCAGTATCATTAATAGTAATCAGTTTTATTGTTGGTATAGGAGCAGGGTATTCATTTACCTCTCAGTACTCTTTATCTATGTATGACAAAAATAGTATGGACCTCGGCCAAGCTGATAAGTGGGTAGATTTAAGATATATTAATGCAATGATTGCACACCACAACGGGGCAATTCTTCTTGCTAAACAAGCTGAAAAAAGTCAAAGGCTCGAAGTACAAAATCTTGCAAAAGAAATACAAAAAAACGAACCAACTGCAATTGCCGAACTTTATACCTGGAAAAAGAGTTTATATGGTGATTCCAAAAAAGTTTCAGATCCAGTAATTCCGAACCTTGGGAGTTATGATGATACTTTTGATTTGAGGTTTCTTAATGCTTTAATAACTCACCATCAAAATGGACTTGTCATGACAACTGATATAAAGACAAAATCAAGTCGAAGTGAAATATTAAATAATGCTAATGCCGTCGATAAGTTCCTAACCGAGAGTGGTGAAATACTCAAGGGGTGGAGAACGACTTGGTATAATATTTAAAATATATGGCAAATAAAATATTTAAAATTAAAGGGATGCATTGTGCTAGTTGTTCTCTGATAATAAGCAAAAAACTATCAAAACTAGATGGAATTAAAAATATTGATGTTAATTTTGCGACAGAAAAAGCAAATATTGATTTCGATATGGACAAAGTTAATTTAGAAAAAATGAATAATGAAATAGAAAAATTAGGATATACCATTTTAGATGGAACTGATATATCAAAAGAAAGTGGTATGTCCAATATGATACAAGAAGAGAATGCTCACATGTCTGGGGTAGATCATAGTGAACATTTAGGGTTGTCTTTATCTAAAAATGATAAAGAAAAAGAATTATCTGAGCAAAAAAATAAAACACAATTTGTTTTACCTCTAGCGCTATTTATATTTTTAATTATGATGTGGGATATTCTTTCTAAAACTTTTTTATTTATTCCTAATTTACCAATTCAAATGGAATTACTGAATATTATTTCAATGATTCTTTCAACGATTGTTATTTTTTGGATAGGTAAACCATTTATCTCTGGAGTTGTTAGGTTTATAAAATATAGAGTTGCAAATATGGATACACTCATAGGGATAGGAACCCTTACTGCCTATATTTACAGTACTGTTATTACTCTTTTTCCACAGATTAAAATAGTCATGAAACTACCAGAATATACTTATTTTGATGTGGTAATTGTGGTAATCGGTTTTATTACCCTGGGTAAATATCTTGAAGCACGATCAAAACAAAAAACCGGAGAAGCTATTGAAAAATTATTAGAACTTCAAGCTAAAACAGCGTTGGTAATACGAGATGGAAAAGAAGTAGAAATTTCTATTAATGAAGTAGTTATTGGTGACATTGTAATTGTAAAACCTGGAATGAAAATTCCTGTTGATGGAAAAATAACCGAAGGTCAAACTTCTATTGATGAATCTATGATAACCGGTGAATCAATTCCTGTTGATAAAAAAGTAGGGGATATAGTTATTGGGGCAACAATTAACAAACAAGGTAGTTTCCAATTTGAAGCTACAAAAGTTGGGGGAGAGACAATGCTTGCTCAAATAATCAGAATGGTAGAAGAGGCCCAGGGTTCACGTGCTCCAATTCAGGCAATGGCGGATAAAATTTCTTCAGTCTTTGTTCCTGTTGTCTTGGTCATTGCGCTGCTTTCTTTTCTTGTTTGGATTTTTGTTGGTATTCCAATAATAGGATCATCTTTAGCTATCTCATATGGAATATTATCTTTTGTTGGAATATTGGTTATTGCTTGTCCTTGTGCTCTTGGACTTGCGACACCGACAGCTATTATTGTTGGCGTAGGTAAAGGGGCAGAACATGGAATATTAATTAAGGATGCTGAGAGTTTAGAATTATTAAGTAAAGTAGACACAATAGTTCTCGATAAAACCGGAACTATCACAAAAGGAAAACCGGAAGTTACTAATGTTGTTATCCTCGATAAAATATTTTCCGAATTAGATATATTGAAAATAGCTGGAAGTGTGGAGAAATTATCTGAACATCCTCTTGCCCAATCAATAGCAGAAAGCGCTATTTCAAAAAATATTATTCTTGGAAACGCAACAGATTTTGTTGCTCTTGAAGGAGTAGGAGTGAGAGCAATTCTTGATAAGAAAAATATTTACGTTCATAAACCAGAGGTAAATGATTTAGGTGAAAATTTGAAAAAATTACAAGGTGAAGGTAAGACGGTAGTAGTGGTGGAAGTGGATGGTAAAAAAGTTGGGCTTATTGCACTTAGCGATACGATCAAAAACGGAGCTAAAGAAGCAATTGCTAAACTTCACAGAAGGGGAATAAAAGTAATAATGCTAACAGGAGATAATCATTTAGCTGCTTTGTATATAGCCAAACAAGTGGGTATTGATGACGTGATTTCAGAAGTATTACCCCATGAGAAGGCTGGAAAAATTGAATCTCTTCAAAAGGAAGGCAAAGTCGTGGCAATGGCTGGAGATGGCATAAATGACGCTCCTGCACTAGTACAGGCCAATGTTGGTATTGCTATGGCAACTGGTTCTGATATCGCCATTGAATCTGCTGGTATTGCTCTTCTTCATGGAGACATCCATAAGATTTCACAAGCAATTGATTTATCTAAGGCAACAATGAGAACTATTAAACAAAATCTTTTTTGGGCATTCATATATAATATTATTGGTATTCCTATTGCTGCTGGACTTCTCTATCCTATATGGGGGATAGTCCTTAATCCAATTTTTGCAGGTATGGCCATGGCATTATCAAGTGTTTCTGTCGTCGGAAATTCACTTAGATTAAAAACTAAAAAACTATAATTATGGAAAATACAAAACATACATTTCATGTAAATGGAACACATTGTGCATCGTGTAAAATATTGATAGAAGATATATTGGGTGAACAAGAATTTATTAAAATGGTAAAAGTTGATTTAAAAAAAGAACTTGTCGAGATAGAAACAGATAGTGATAAAAGTTTAGAAGAAATCGCAATGTCTTTAACAGAGAAAATAAAAACAAACGGTTATACTCTATCAGTTGAAAAAATAGTTAAAGAAACTGAGGCGAATAGTGTTATTTGGAAAGCGATACCTATTGGTCTTATATTTCTAATATTATTTTTTCTTTTACAAAAATCAGGAATTTTGAATCTTGGGATTGGAAGTCAAACGACCCCGATCACAAGTTTTATAATTGGAATTATTGCCTCACTTTCTAGTTGTTTGGCGATTGTTGGAGGATTAGTCTTGTCACTTTCCGCAAAGGTTACTCAAGATGGTGGATCAACCAAAAAGCCATTTATACTTTTTCATTTTGGGCGATTATTAGGGTTCGCTATACTAGGTGGAATTTTAGGATTAATTGGTGAAGCAATTGGAATAAATTTTTTGTTTTCTGCCATACTTGGGCTTTTAGCTTCAACAGTTATGATATTACTTGGTCTTAATTTAGTTGGAGTATTTGAGAAAAATAAAATAACACTTCCAAGTAATATATTTTCTTTTTTTCGAAAAGTAGAACATGCAACCTTTGCTCCACTATTGATTGGAATCGGAACTTTTTTTCTTCCTTGTGGCTTCACTCAATCAATGCAGATCTCGGCTCTTTCTAGTGGTTCTTTTGTGCAAGGTTTACTCATTATGTTTTCATTTGCCCTGGGGACACTACCAGTCTTAGCATTATTATCATTTGGATCAGTGTCATTTGCTCAATCAAAATATGCACCTCTTTTTTTCAAATCAGCAGGAGTTGTTGTGATTGGACTTGGTATATTTGCTCTTCTGTCAGGTCTTGCAGGAGTAGGCTTTATTAATCCTTTATTTAATTTATAATTATGAATAAAACAGCATTAATCATAATAACCTTAGGTCTTATTATTGGTGTCGGTATCATTTTTCTTGGCGGATCAAAAGTTAATAATACAAAGATAGATGATACTTCAGAGAATTCAGTTCAAAATTCTGAAATAAAAGATGGCATCCAATATATTACAATTGATGCCAAGGGTGGATATTCACCAAAATTATCTTCTGCTAAAGCTGGAATCCCAACTAAATTGATTGTAAAAACAAATGGCACGTATGACTGTTCGGCTGCCCTTCGGATAGGCTCGGTTGGTTATCAAAAAATTCTTCCAAAGACAGGAGAAGAAATTATTGATCTTGGAACTCCCAAAGCAGGAGAGCCAATAAGGGGAGTGTGTGGAATGGGGATGTATAGTTTTCTAATTAATTTTGATTAGGAATACATCTTTATTTTAAAAAGTGCTATAATTTCTATATGGATTTACGAAACAAGAAAATTTTATTGATTGACGACGATGATATGATTTTAAAATCATTGAGGGCGGTTTTTACTCCTGATGGATTTGATGTTATTACTGCCAACAATGGGAATACTGGTTTAGTAGAAGCATTAAATCAAGAACCAGATTTGATTATTACTGATATTGAGATGAAAGATGTTGATGGGATAGTTATACTTGATGAGATACGCAAATCAGGTCCATGGGGTGAAAAAGTTCCAATAATATTACTTACCAACTTTGATACAAATGAGAGAGTTTTGAAAGGAATTGTAGATAACCACCCATCACTTTATCTTCTAAAATCAAAAGTAAATCCCAAACAAATTCTAGTGAAAGTAAAAGAATTACTTCATTTTAATGATACAAAAAATGAACAACAAACCTTCAAATAAATTATTTTCTTGGTATTACACTACTATTATAGTTGTAGTCTTGATAACTGGAATTGTAGCGACTGTTTGGACATATAGATCAGTCTCTTATAATGCGAAAAAAAATCTATTGGTAAATATATCTTCTGTTGCAGGGGCTTTTGACCCAAGTGATTTTAAAAGTCTAACTGGGACAGAATCTGATTTAAAAAATACTTATTATATATCTTTAAAAAATAAATTAGAAAAAATTAGAAGGCTAAATGAAAATGTTCGATTTATTTATTTTTGGGGATATCGTGAAGATAAAATTTACTTTATGGTTGACTCAGAAACATCTTCCTCTGTTGATTACTCACCTCCTGGGCAGATATACGAAGAAGCAACTCAAGTCGAAAAACAAGTCTTACTTCGAGAGTTACCTTCAGCTATAGAATTTAATGAAGATAGGTGGGGTAGTTGGCTTACGGCTCTAGTCCCTATTGTAGATGGTGAAAAGGTTATTGCAGTTATGGGTGTTGATATGAGCTCAAGTAAATATTTTGAAAATGTTTATACTTACACTTTGATACCAATTATTTCTACTTTTTTTGTTTTATTACTTATAATTATTGGATTTATTTTACGCAAAAAAGAAGAAAAATATTTAAAATTAAAAGAAGATTTAATTTCAATAGCAACTCATGACTTGCGGGCGCCTCTGACAGGAATATCATGGCTTGTAGATACAATACTAGATAATAAGGAAAGTGTAAAAAACGAAGAAAGGACGAACTTAGAAGATGTTAATAAGAAAATAAAAAGTCTTATAGATAGTGTCAATAAAATCCTTGCTTTACCAAATAAGAAAGATAAAGAAAAATAAAACCCCACTTGTTTTATTATGGAGTACGTCTATTCTGCTCGTCATGAAGAGTAAGAATACCACTTTGTTTATCATTCTTTAGATAGCTTGACCACATTTCTAATTTAGGAATCTCTATTCTGATTGGAGTTTCTGGTTGATTGAAAGCAATAATAGTATAAAATTTTTCAATAGATATATTATTTTTAAAATTACATTCATCTATGTCACCAGATAAAATTACTTTTTGATTTTCAAGACAAGTGTTAAATATTTCTTCATTAAATATTTCAATATTTTTTACAAATATTACTCTTTCATCTAAATCAGGAATTAATTTAATTGCATTTAGAAATAATGTAGCATTTCCACTTTCTATTATTATGGCATCTTTGTCTAGTGATTCTTCTAAACTTTCTAGTGAATCAACGAAGGCGACCCTAGAGGTATCTTCTTCTATTTGGTTTAAAAAATTATCACGAGCCATAGGATAAGCGGTAAGGAATAAAATCTTTGAGCCTTGTAAAAATAAGTTTGCGATAAGAACAATAGATAAATGAGAACCGCCCATATGTTTACCATATGTTATTAGACAGGGAAGATTATCTTCTTTTAGTGTATATGGTTCCCAATTTAATAAAACTTTATCTAACATGTATATATTTTACCGCGAACAAAAGGAAGAAAACAAGATAGTTATGCACTGAAAAACAACTTTCTTAAACTTGTATTTTGGTATTTTTTATGTAATATTAAGGCAAAACATATATTTTGAACCTCTAAAAAGATAAAATTATGTCAGAAGAAAAACAAATGACTTATGCAGGGGCTGGCGTCAATTATGAAAGCATGGACCCGTTTAAAATTGCTTGTCAAAAAAGGGCAAGTTTAACTTCTCAGAACGCCGAAAGACTAGGCATTACTTCTTTGGAATGGACTCGTGGAGAGAGTGTTTTTTTATCAAATCTGGGTGGTCATTATCTTGGCCATGTAGAAGAAGGATTGGGTACTAAAAATCTTGTTGCTGATGCAATGGCAAAAATCACAGGTAAGTCATATTATGACAAAATTGCTCAAGATACAGTTGCTATGATTGTTAATGATGCGATTACTTTGGGAATTTTTCCAGCAACAATTGCGATGCATTTAGCTGTAGAAGACTCGAGTTGGTTTGATGATGAAAAGCGAGTACATAGCCTCATCAAAGGATGGGGAGATGCTTGTGATTTAGCAGGGTGCATTTGGTCTGGAGGAGAAACACCAACACTAAAAGACATTATTGTTCCAGGGGCTTCATTATTGTCTGGATCTGCAGTGGGTATTTGTAGGAGCAACATTAATCCTTCTAAAATAACAGATGGAGATGTAATAGTTATTCTTGAATCTTCTGGTATTCATGCAAACGGTTTATCTCTTGCAAGAAAAATTGCTGGTAAAATTTTTCATGGATACGAGTCTTTACTTCCAGACGAGAGAACTTATGGTGAGACGCTCCTCGACCCAACTCACATTTATTGTGATTTTATTGAAGAGTGTGTTCATTGTGGAATTGATATTCATTACAGTGTTAACATTACCGGACATGGGTGGAGAAAATTTATGCGGGCTAATCAACTTTTTTCTTATGTAATTCAACAACTACCGACACAGTTACCAATTTTCGATTTTATTCAGGAATTTGGCCCAGTGTCAGATGAGGAAGCATATGGAAATCTTAATATGGGGGCAGGTTTTGTTTTGTACATCTCACAAAAAGATGTTGAAAAACTCCCAACAAGTCCACGTTTTAAAAGTTTTGTTGCCGGGTATGTTGAGAAATTCCCCGTAAAAAGAGTAATAATTGAGCCCAAAAATATTGTTTTTGAAGCCGAAACTTTGGCGGTTAGATGATATATAATATTGAGGTAAATAAAAAAAGCTTAGATACAATTTATCTGAGCTTTTTATTTTTAAACAGTGCGACCGTGAATATACTTTCGGCTATTACATAGTCAGGTACTTTTATAGTTTTGTAAACAAAACACAGAAAAATCTTTCGAATCTTCCTCTCGGTACGATCTACTGATCGCACACGCAAATGAAACAGTTCATTTACTTGTTTCCGCTTAACAAAAAAGACCCTAATGGGTCATTTTTGAACAAGCGGAAGCGGTGAGATTCGAACTCACGAGGAGCTTTCACCCCTGACAGTTTTCAAGACTGTTCCTTTAGACCGCTCAGGCACGCTTCCGAGTACTACGTTACCCCATTTTCATTTTTTTTTCAAGTTTTATTACTTAATTAAAAATAGACCCCAGTGGTCTATTTTTATAATCAAATTAAATTTTGGATTTAATCAATTTGATTAAATCTTTTGGATTTTTCTTTACAACATAAAAGAGATAAAAAATCTCTAAAATTGCAAAGGTATTTAAAACTAAGAGAGCTATAAACCATCTCTTATTTTTGGTTTGTGATGCAGTCCAAAGAGCATAACCCTTCCAAGGTAAAACCCAGATTAGAGAAATAATAACAAGCCACAAATTATCATTAATAAATGTTTCCATGTATTAAAGTATAACAATAATATCTTTTTGGAGCAATTATGGTAATATTTAAATATGCGATATTTAGGCATCGATTATGGAAGTAAAAGGGTTGGTTTATCTTTATCTGACGAAGAGGGTGAATTTGCTTTTCCTTATAAAATAATAGGAAATAATCTTGAACTTGTTGACACTATTCATAATATTTGTGGGCAAGAGGAAGTTTCGGCGATTGTTTTAGGAGAATCTCATGATTTGTCAGGCAAGCCTAATAAAATAATGGGAAGTATAGAAGAGTTTAAGAGAAACTTGGAAGGGGAGCTTGAATTACCGATATCTTTTGAAAAAGAATTTATGACATCAATTTTTGCGAGAGGTAATGATGGTAAAAAAGAAAATAATGCCAGAAAAGTCGCCTCTTCGGCGACCCGCCGAGAATGCTGGAATAAAAAGACTGAAAGTAAAAAGATAGATGACTCCGCCGCCGCATTAATACTTCAGAGGTATTTAGATAGAAAGAATCAAAAGTAGAAGGTAGTATGTAGCAAGTAGTAATGGGTAATTAAAAATTACAATGATGATTGAGACAATAACAATTGAGATTGATAAATTTATTTTTAAATTAGATGCACAAACACAAGCAAGGGTTTTACGGTACATAGGACTTTTAGAAAAATATGGGAATAAACTTGAAATGCCATATAGTAAAAGTTTACATGGAGGTTTATTTGAATTAAGAATAAAGGGAAATAAACAGGTTAGAATCATCTATTGTTTTTATAAAGGTAAAATATATTTACTTAATGCTTTTATAAAAAAGACAAATAAAATACCAAAGAAGGAAATTGACCTTGTGGTTAAAAGATTTAAAATGCTTGCATAACGTATATGTTATATGTTAATATATAAATATGACTAATTTTAAAACAATTAAAAAACAAGCACTAAAAAATAAGAAGGTAATGAAAGCTTATAAGGATTTGGATTTAGAGTTTTCAATTATAGATCAAATTATTGATAAGAGAATAAAAAAGGGAATGTCTCAAAAAGATTTGGCTTTAAAAATAGGAACAAAACAGCCTTCTATCGCCAGATTTGAGTCAGGAGATTACAATCCAACTATTTCTTTTTTAAAGAAAATTTCTAAGGCATTAGATAGTAAATTAGAGATTAAAATTTAAAAATATATGGAAACAAAAAACTGTCAGAATTGTAAGAAAGATTTTAATATTGAGCCGGATGATTTTTCTTTTTATGAAAAAATAAAGGTTCCACCACCGACTTTTTGTCCAGAATGTAGATCAATTAGAAGAATGATCGGTGCGAATGAAAGAGTACTTTATAAAAGAAAATGTGATCTTACTGATAAACAAATTTTTAGTATGTATCCAGATGAAACTATATTCCCGGTCTATGAGGTGACTGAATGGTATAGTGATAAGTGGGACACTAATCAATATGGAGTGGACTATGATTTTTCTAAATCATTTTTTAACCAATTCCAAGTGTTATTTAACAAAGTTCCACGAATGTCTCTCGTCAGACAAGGTAATTCTATAAATAGTGAATATACTCATAGGGTTAATGACATGAAAAATTCTTTTATGGTTTTTAGAGGTAACAAAAGCATTGATTCAATGTATATATACACCGCTAATGATATCTTAAATTGTGTAGATAATTTTTCTATAAATTTTTGTGAATTATGTTATGAGTGTATAGATTGTAATAAATGTTATAAAACATTATTTTCTCAGGAATCAAATGAATGCAGAGACTCGATGTTTTTATATTCTTGTCGTAATTGTTCTAGTTGTATCGGTTGTGTGAATTTAGTAAATAAACAATATTGCATTTTTAATCAACAGCTTTCAAAAGAAGATTATGAAAAGACAAAAAAAGAATTAAAATTAAATTCAGTTTTCGGGTTAGGGGAAATGGATAAAAGGTTTGATCTTTTTAGAAAAGAATTTCCCCAAAGATCTATCATGTCTTTAAAATCAGAAAAAGTATCTGGAAACTGGTTTTTGAATTGTAAAAATGTAAAAAACTCATTTTCATCTACAAACGCAAAAGATTGTCGGTATATTTATTTTGCTTTTGATATTCAAGACTGTTTAGATTATTTTCAGTGGGGTGGTTCCTCAGAACTCATTTATGATACAGCTAATTGTGGAATAAATTGTTCCAGAATTAATTTTAGCTCTCAGTGTTGGATGGGAGCACATGATTTAGAGTATTGTGATTCTTGCCCGGGAGCAAGTAATTGTTTTGGTTGTATAGGTTTGAAAAAGGGAGAATATTGTATTTTAAACAAACAATATTCTAAAGAGGAATATTTTGAAATGGTAGAAAAAATTAAAAAACATATGAATGATATTCCATACATTGATAAAAAGAACAATATTTATAAATATGGTGAGTTTTTCCCAACAGATCTTTCTCCTTTTGCTTATAATGAAACAGCTGCACAAGAATATTACCCATTAACTAAGGACGAAGCAGGAGCACAAGGATATAAATGGAAAGAAAAAGAGAAGAAAAATTATGATACTACTATTGATAGTAGTTTACTCCCTGAAACTATTTCAGAGGTTGACGATTCTATTTTAAATGAAATAATTTCTTGTGCTGAAAAAGACCAGCTTTATTCTACTGGCGCTTATAGGATAATAGAAGATGAGTTGAATTTTTATCGCAGAATGGATTTGCCAATTCCCAGAGTATGTTTCGATGTGAGACATAGACGTAGATCCTTAAAACGTCCACCACTTAAATTGATTAAGAGAAATTGCACAAAATGTAATACCGAAGTCGATACAGCTTACACGGAAACATATGCTCCAATATTATATTGTGAAAAATGTTACCAACAAGAAGTATTTTAAATGGAAACTAGTATTGATATGATATACTAAAAATATGCAAGAATTTGTATCATACGAAGAATTTAAAAAAATGGATATGAGGATCGGGACAATTAGGGAAGTGGAAGCTGTGCCTGAGACCGATAAGCTTTTAAAGTGCATGGTTGATTTTAATGAAGTTGATGAAGAAGGGAATAAGGTCTTGAGACAAATCGTTTCAGGAATAAAAGAATATTATCCAGATGTGAATATATTAATCAATAAACAAGTTTTATATATCGTAAACTTAGAGCCAAGAAAAATTAAAGGATTTGAAAGTACTGGTATGCTAATGGCTATGGATGGAATCGATGGTAAGCCGGTTTTACTTATCCCTGAAGTCGAAGTAAGTCCAGGAAGTAAGGTTCGATAATTGCTTCGGGTCCACTTGAGGAAAGACCTTCTAAAATTCTTAATTCGTAATTATTAATTCTTAATTATAAATATGCTTGATGTAACTACAATTATTGAGACCGTTGGTTTGATGGGAATTATTTTTATTGTCTTTGCTGAGACAGGATTATTTTTTGGTTTCTTTTTCCCGGGAGATTCACTTTTATTTACGGCAGGGATTTTAGCCTCGCAAGGAATTTTTAATATTTATATTTTGTTGGTTTTTTGTATGATCGCTGCGGTGCTGGGGGACAGTGTTGGATATTGGTCAGGCAAAAAATATGGGAGGAAACTTTTTGAACGTGATGCAGGTTTTTTCTTCAAGAAAAAAAGAATATATGATGCTGAAAAATTTTATGAGAAGTATGGAAAATATACGATTATAATCGCACGTTTTGTTCCTATTGTTCGGACATTTGCTCCGATTGTTGCTGGTATTGGAAAAATGAATTACCCAACTTTTCTTTCTTATAATATTTTCGGTGGAATTTTATGGGTTTTTTCTGTTACCTTAATTGGTTTTGTTTTTGGTGGGATGGTTATAAATCCAGATACTTATATAATACCTATTGCCCTACTTATAATTTTTATTTCTTTTATTCCAATAATTATTAAAACGATTCGAGTTAGATTAAATAGACACAATTAACCCCTTTTATATAATCAGAGAGTATCGTATAATAAAATTGTAATGAAAAGATTATATAATCATTATTTTCCTACACCAAAATATTTGGCCATGAGTTCTTGTGCGATTGATATTTCTGATCAATCAATAAAATATGGTGAGCTAGTAGCTACATCTTCCGGTCTTCGACTTTCCAAATATGGTAAAGAAAAAATTCCAGAAGGAGTTGTTGTTTCTGGTAAGATTGAAAAAGAAGATGAGTTGCTGATTATTTTAAAGAAAATTAGAGATAAAGAAAATATTAAGTTCATTCGAGTTTCACTGCCTGAGGAACAGATGTATTTATTTACTTTATCTATACCAAAAACTACCAATGAAAAAATCAGAGATGTTATTCTTCTGCAAATTGAAGAGTACATACCTCTTAAGGCTCTCGATTCTATTTTTGATTATGATGTTGTCTCAGATGATGGTCAAAATATTTTAATTGAAGTTGTGGCAATTGCAGTTACAACTATTGAGGGATATTTATCTGTCTTTAGTAAGGCTGACCTTGTTCCAATTTCTTTTGAAATAGAAGCACAAGCTCTTGCTAGGGCAGTGATACCAAGCAATGACCCGAGTCCTATCATGATAGTTGATTTTGGTGATTCTAGAACTGGAGTTTCTATTTCTAAAAATGGTCGTATTTTCTTGACGACGACGCTGTCTATTGGAGGGATTGATCTGACAAATATGATTGCCAAGAATTTTTCTTTATCTTTTGAAGAAGCAGAAAAAATGAAACATGAATATGGTTTAACACAAGTTTCAAAAGCTCAAAATATTTTCCCTGCTATTTTAAATGGAATTTCTGTTTTGCGAGATGAATTAAATAAACAATATACTTATTGGGAAACACACAATAACAACAATGCAAAACATGAACAAATAAATCATATAATACTTTGTGGAGGAGATGCCAATCTTGCTGGGTTGTCTGACTATTTAGAATTGAGTATGAATATAAAAGTAGAAAATGCCAATGTTTGGGTTAATATTTTAAATACCGAAGATTCAGTTCCAGAAATGTCTTTTGAAGAATCACTCAGCTACGCTACTGTATTGGGGTTATCTCTTGGTGGGTATGTATATAAATCTCAGCCAGTTATAAATGTTTTGCCATACGAAAAAAAGAAGATTCTTCATAGAGAGTATTGGATGAGGTTTTTCACAATATTGTTTAATCTTATTGCATTGTCTTGTATGGTTGCAGCTCTTTTATTTTTTCCATCGTTTTTCTTTTCTCAATCCAAGGAAAAGTTGGTTGAAAATAAATTGGAAGTCTTTAATAGGGAAAATCCAGATCTTACAAGTAGTAATATAGATAAAATAATAGGAGATATTAATTCAAAATTAGATATTTTAGATAAAGCAAAAGAGCCTTACCAAGTCAGTGACAGAGTTCTCAATAGTATTTTATCTACCAAGACCGCAGGTATAACTTTTTCACAAATACTTTTTAATAAGGATGTGATAAAAACAACAGACCCGACCAAAAAAGGAGATATCTCTGTTGTAGAAATTCATGGGGTTGCTTCTAATCGAGATTCATTAAGAAATTTTAAAACAGCTCTTGATAATAATCCAAATTTTTCTGAAGTAAATCTTCCGATCTCTAATTTTCTCGAAAAATCAGATCTTATTTTTACGATATCAATAAAAATGAAATAATTAAAATGAAAAAAACTCACACAATTTTTAAACTCATATTTTCAATTTTTGTTACAATACTAACAGTTTTTCTATTTGTTTTTTTCTTAAAAATTATAAAAAATAAAGACCAACATATTTCTGTTGTTCTTACAACCTTACAGAAAAAAATCGGGGAGAAAGAAAATGCAGCAAAATTTGCTGAAAAAGTAACAGAAATAAAATCACTACAAGATTCTGTGAACAGTCTTTTTGTAGATCCCAATAAAATTGATACATTTGTTGATTATTTAGAAGAAATTGGTTCTAACCTCGGATCCAAGGTGATAGTTCAGGGTATTGAAATGCCCCCAAAAACTAAAAATATCATAGCAATTAAAATATCGATAACGGGAACATTTCAAGAGGTTATGAGGACAGTTTCTTTTGTAGAGAATATTCCATATCAAGTCAATATTACACAAGTTTATTTAAATAAAGATATAAAACAAATAAGAGGCGGAGATGTTATAGAAGTTACAGGAAACAAAGAAGTCAAACAACCAAAAGTTTTAGAAGTATCAAAATGGCAAGCAGATGTATCTTTTAATATTTTAAGTTTAAATTAATTTTATGAAAGAATTTCTATTCAAAATTAAAAATAATATAAAAAATTTTGCTCCTTTTAAAAAGATAAATCCACATATATATTGGAACAATTTGTTATATATTTTTTCTATTATTCTTGCACTATTGGTACTTTTTAGTTTTTATCTTTTATATAAAATAAAAAATCAACAAATATTTCAAATTACACCTATATCAGTAGAATCACAGGTTTTTATTAATGAAAAAATATTAGATAAGGTTACTAAATCTTTTGATATTAAAGCAATTAAAGAAAAAGAAGCAAAGGAGGGTTTGTATTTATATAAAGATCCAAGTATTTAATAATTTGATTGTGCATTTATTCTACCAAATCAGAACCTATTTTCAAAATAAAGTATCATAGCGTTCCCCGCTGTGCTAAAGCACCTCTGTGCAGTAGCACAGAGCTTTTCCAAAGGAAAAGGACAGAATGTGCGAATACAATGCGGACTCGGTTTTGCGAAAATATATTCTGGGAGAATGATTCGCAAAACCTCGACTAATCCTTTTCTGAAATTCGCCAAGATTTTGGGTTGGGTTTCCGCGGGCAGGAAGATCCGCGGGAGGAATGCGGGGCGGGGGCTGACACTATTCTTTATTCTTAATAAAATAATTTTTCACAAATTCAATAATTTCTTCTTGTCTAGGCATATTGGGATTTTTTTCTCTATTTACACCCCAATATTTATTTGGTTCTTTACCACCAACCCAACCACTAAAATTTTTTTCTAATTCATTAATAAGATTTATTTTATTAATAGCGCTATAGTTTATCTCTTCTTTGTCTTTTGAAATTACTAAAATGTTTTGTCCCTTTTTAGAATATTGATCACTAAATAGACGATCTGTGACAGTTGCAATTTTACTATGATTCATTCTTAAAATAATTAAGTCATCTAAATCTTCAAAACGCTCCATATGTTTTATCGCTTCCATACCTTCTTTTTCTTCCTCCTGAGTAATACCTTGAGAGATACGATCAATTTCTCGAAGTGCTTCAATTTCTTCCTCTGTTGCACCTTTTTCTATGAGACCACCAATATATTCAGCATCATTAATACCAAGTAAAACTTCTTTACGGTAAATAATACCGAAAATTGATTGTATAATAGCTGGATCATTCCCCGAAAAATCACCATGATGATCAATATTTATTGAATTTAAAATATCTTTAGCCCCTTCAAGTTCAACAAGTACTGGGATATATCCATTAGCAACACATTTTATAATTTCTTTATCATAATCAATGACTTTAGCTCCCCACGCTAAATTTTTTGAATTTCTTCTATAGTAGCACCAAATTTTAATAATCCGTGAGAAAATCCAACATCATTTATTGCCACTAATTGAATATTTCGATCTGGTTGTATTCCTAATAATTCACACACTTGTAATATTGAAGCAGGTGCAGTGGCAGATTGTTCATTATGATGATCGACATCAATTAAATCCTCAACTCCGTCTATGCCACCTGTCAGTTCAATTTTGACGGGGGTATATCCTTCTGCTGTTTTAGTTTTTATTTCATTTTCAAATTCGTTAGCTTTTGCTCCCCAGCCTGTTGAAGTTTGCAAGTAAGGTATTTTATGACTGTTTAACAAATTTTTTATTGCGTGCATTTCTAAATCTTCTCCACCCAGAAAAAAATAATATTTTTTTAGTTGTTCTTTTTTTTCAATTGGACTTTCCATACTCATATAATCATTATAACATATATACTTTTTATATTAAATAGTGTCAGCCCCCGCCCCGCATTCCTCCCGCACCTTTCCGAAAAAACAATCCACACCGCCGAAGGCGGTGCCGAATTCCGAACCCAGAATTCATTGGCGAAAACGGGCGAAACAGCGTGGGCGTTGCTTCGCAACGCCCACTCCTTATCCTCTTCAAAATCATTTAGTTCGTTTAAGGTGCCCTCGGCAGGAATCGAACCTGCAATAACGGCTTAGAAGTCCGCAGTTATATCCATTTAACTACAAGGGCAGGGGGTTATTTTAGACACTGTGCGCGATGAGGGACTTGAACCCCCGACCTTCTCAGTGTAAATGAGTTGCTCTACCAACTGAGCTAATCGCGCATTATTATTGGATATTTAATATAATAGCATATTTATAATATATTTCAACTATATGTTAAGATGTAGTTATGAAAATTCAAATTTTATTTGAAGACAAAAATGTCTTGGTGATAGATAAACCAGCTGGAGTAATGGTTCACGGAGATGGTAAAACTAAAGCCGATACTATTTCCGATTGGATAATTTTAAACTACCCAAGTATTAAAAATATTGGGGAGCCTTTTGTTATTGAACGTGCTGGCGGGAAAAAGGAAAAAATACCTCGCCCCGGAATAGTTCACAGACTAGACAAAGAAACATCTGGGGCCTTAATTATTGCAAAAAATCAAAAAACATTTCTTTCTTTAAAAGAACAATTTCAAAATCATAAAATTAAAAAAGTTTATAGAGCTTTTGTATATGGTTATGTATCTGATCCCAAAGCTTCACTTGCCACAGGTAAAAGGGGGATTATAAATGTGCCAATTGGTCGTTCCCAAAAAGATATTAGAGCTTATACGGCTGGCCGAGGTGCACGTGAACCACTTAAAGATGCTGTAACCGAGTATATTATTTTAAATAAATTTACAGATACAAAAAATTCTGAAAAGGAAAAAGAAGTTGATCATCAATACACATATATAGAAGCTTACCCTAAGACTGGTCGTACTCACCAGATTCGTGTGCATATGCGTTATATAAATCACCCAGTTGTTTCTGACCCTATATATCGAGGAGCGAAAGATTTATCACTTGGGATGAAAAGATTGGCCCTTCATGCATATTCTATAACTTTTACACAACCAAGTGGAGAATTAAAGACCATAGAGTCACCCCTACCAACTGATTTTAAGAAAACAATAAAGACTTATATTGAAAACAAGTAAAATCTTGCTTAAAATGACTATATATGATAAAGTAAACCCCATGGAAATAACGAAAAAACAATTTACTCCCGTTATACAAGAAGACCGCAAAAAGCTTGATTTTAAAGCTGGCGATACTGTTCGTGTATGGAGTAAGATTTTAGAAAAAGGAAAAACTCGCTTACAGGCATTTGAAGGTCTTGTTCTTTGTAGAAAACATGGGACAGAATCTGGAGCAACATTTACAATCAGAAAAGTTGCCTCAGGTGTTGGGGTAGAACGTATTTTCCCACTTTACTCTCCAAATGTTGATAAAATTGAAGTTATCCGAAAATCAAAAACTCGCCGAAGTAAATTATATTTTATAAGAACAAAAGCAGTAAAAGAAGTTAAGAAGAGATTAAAGAGTATCACTCTTTCTGCTAAAAAAGAACCAAAGGAAGTTGTCGCTGAAGAAGTTAAATCAGAAGAATAAAATTAAAAATCCACCTCGCGGTGGATTTTTAATTTGAAAAAAGTAAGAAAATAAACTATACTCAAATTGTATTTTTAATGCGCGGGTGTTGAAACTGGTAGACAAGCATCCTTGAGGTGGATGTGCCCGTAAGGGTGTGGAGGTTCAAATCCTCTCCCGCGCACAAAATTATAATGAATTTTATAGTATAATAATACTATGCTTAATTTTTTAATTTATGTGTCTCAAATTGTTTTGTTAATATTTTTAATTATTATAATTGTTTTGTTTGTAATGTGGGCAATTGGAAATTTTAAAAACAAAGCTCCCTTCGTAACTTCTTCAATTGCAGTTTTAAAGGATATCACAAAAGCGATGGAGGTTAAAGATGGAAGTGTCGTTTATGACCTTGGGTGTGGAGATGGGCGAGTTTTATTTTATTTATCCAAGATCTGTCCTGGGGCAAAATATATTGGAATAGAAAATGGAATGTTCCCATTTTTGTTGGCAAAGGCGGAATCATATTTAAATAAAAAGAGAACGAGTAATAGTGTCGATATACTTAGGGCAGATTTTTTTAAAAAAGATTTATCAAATGCCACACATATTTTTACATATTTATATCCAGATGTGATGGATGATTTGCTTGCAAAATTTGATAAAGAATTAAAACCTGGGACTAAACTCGTATCTCTTTCTTTTAAATTCACGAATAAACCTCCTCTTTTTGAGGTAGATCTCGGCAGAAGTAAATATAAACTTGGTCGCAAATTGTACGTGTATCAATTTTAAGCCCTATTTACTCTAGTAATGCTTTTTTAAATTTTCTCTATGGGGTATAATATAAATGTATGACAACTAGTGAATTGATTTCTTATATAAAAAAACAAATTGGAAATAATGTATCAAAAGATTTAATTATATCTAAGCTTATTAATGCTGGTTGGCATAAGGGAGATATCGATGAAGCTTTTTCTATTATTGAATTAGAATTTAAAGCAGAAGTTATTGTTCCTAAAATTAATGAAACCGTAGTTGCTGTTGTCCCAGAAAAAATTGAAGTCAAAAAAGAAGATCATTATCATGATTCTTTTTCTGCCGATATTAATGTTGATGAGAAAATTGAATTATCACAAGCTGATACTATAAAAATAGAAATACCCAAAGAAGAAAAAGAAGTAAGTAAGGTTTGGATACCTAAAAATGTTCCTGTGATAAAAAATGAAGAAATAGTAAATCAAAAAATAAACACCCCTTTGGATAAAGAAGAGACCAAAGACACCTTTATTGAAGTTATTAAAAAAGAAGAATTAATTCCAGCCTTGATACCTAAGGTTGCAATTGACTCTTTTGGTTCTGTCGTTTCAAAAGATAATTCAATACCTATAGCTACAAAGGAAACAACTGATAATGTCATCAAAAATTATCCTGTAAAAAATTTATCTCAGATAGCGATGTTGTCTTCATATGAAAAAGATATGTCATCTGTAGATAAAACAAAATATGAAGTAGTCAATAAAAAAAATAATAATACAGTTAAATGGATCATTGCTCTAATAATTGTACTCCTTCTTTCTGGTGGGGTATGGGTTTTTGCTGGGGGGTATATAAGTCTTAAAAATTTTAATATTCCTTTTATTAAAAAAGATCCCAAAATATTATTATTGAATAATTCAAAAGTTTTATCTTCTTTAAAATCATATAAAACAGAAACAAGTGTAGAAGTGTCTTCTCCGTCTTTTTCAAATATCTCATCTGGGTTGGTTAGTGGGGAAACTGTTTCTTCGCAAGATAAAGATTCTATCTCTATCAATATTATGGGCATTATAAATCAAAATGGAGAGGATCTTTTTTCTGATAGTTTTATAACTTTAAAAGGTTCTCTTTTGCCAAACTACATTACCACAGATGTAAAAAGTAATGGCTCAAGTTTATTTATATCTATTCCTGATTTAAGTCAGATAATGAAAGATGGAGCTCCAGGTTCTGTTGTTATTAAAGTGAATGAGAATGAAGCGGGTTTGTTGTCATCACTGTTTTCTGGATGGTTAAAACCAAAAGTTGAAAAGATTGATATATATAAAGTTTTGTCCAATGGGATTGCTTCTTATTTAGATGATGAAACACTCAGTGTATACGATGAATTTATAAATAATGCAGAAGTTATAGAAAAGGGAGAAGATAGTATAAAAGGGGTAGATACTTATCATTATCAAATAACTCCAGACCGACAGTTAACCAAAAAATTATTAAGTAAAATTTCAGATAATTTTTTATTAAACATTTCTGATGAGGAAAAAGATAGTTCATCAAAAATATTAGGTTCTGTGATGGTAGATTCTTTTGAAGTTTGGGTTGGAAAGGGAGATAATAATATATATCAATACAATGTAAATTTGAGTGTTCCTCTTTCGAAGATTATAGGTTTTGAAGATAAAAGTATAGGTGATAATAAGGTAAATATTTCATTAAAAACAACTTATTACGATTTTGATATTGCTAATAATATATTTATGCCAGAGAAGTCTATTTTAATGACAGATTTTATAAATGATACAGAAGTGGCAAAAATTAAAAATGATACATCTTCATTTAAGCAACTTGCCACTAACTTATTTAATGTAGAGAGGGTTTATGGAAGTAAATCAAACGCAGATGGAAGTTGTATGAATCCAAGTTCAGGGTCTTTATTTTCACCTATTGGTCATACAAAAAAAGCAACCACTGAAGTTAGTTCTATTTCAGAGTTATTAAACAAAATATTAAAAACAACGAATGGGGTTGGTTTTTGTTATGGAACATCAAAAGATTGGTCATTTGCAATTCCTATCTATAACAATTATGATTCCTCAGCTCAAATTCCCGAAGAATATAAATATTTATATTGTGTAGATAGTACAGGTGCTGCGAAAGAATTAACTGCTCCACCAACTGGGACAGTTTGTAAATAAATCTAATCAATATAAGACCCTAGATTTATAGGAGTTTTTCTGGTATAAAGATGTAGTCACTCTAATATTTAAATAGAGTAAGTTATGGAGGTATTAGTGTAGTAGTAACACAGCTCTCTGTGGAAGAGCTATCATGGGTGCAAATCCCATATACCTCCCAATATTAATAAATACTTTTAAGTAGTAGAGAAATCTATCTCTTTTAAACATAATAGTTGAAGCTCTGCGAGTATAGGACCCAGTAGTCAGCGACTAAAAAATAGACCTATACAGTCTAGGTTTTTTAGAAAATGCTAGAATTTTGGTTCTAGACCTTGAAGGTTTAAAATTCAATAATATTCTTTATTATCAATCTAAAACTTAAAAACTCCAAAGTTCTAATCCCTAGAGGTAGGGATTACTAGGTGTCCCGAAAGGGTTGGTTATTTTTTCATAAAGAATATATAATAAAAAAATGGAACAATATTTAGAATTTGCAAAAAAGTTAGCAAAAGAAGCAGAAGAAATTGCCTTAAGATATTTTAGTTTTGAGGTTGATAGTACATGGAAAGAGGACAATACACCTCTTACAAAAGCAGACACAGAAATAAATGATTTAGTAATTAAAAAAATAAACGAAATTTATCCAGAACATAGTATTTATGGAGAAGAAAAAAGTGAGATAAAAGAAAACTCTAAATATATTTGGGTTTGTGATCCAATAGATGGGACAATGGCTTTTTCCTGTGGAATACCAACATTTGTTTTTTCAATTGCATTAGTAGACCAATCAAATGGTTTACCTATTTTAGGATTGATAAATGACCCAATAATGAAAAACATGTATTGGGCTTATAAAGATGGTGGAGCTTATAGAAACGGTAAAAAGATATCTGTAGCAAATAATTCCATATTAAAAAATACATATTTAAATACAGCAGCTTCAGGATGGTCTGTTGGTTTTTCAAACCTACCACTTATTAAAACTTTAAGTGAAAAGAAATGTGCCGTCATGAAATTTCCATCCTTTATCTATGGCGGTATCCAAGTAGCAAATGGTAAATATATTGGAGCTGTATTTTTTAAAGAATATGGTCATGATGTCGCCGCTTTAAAAATTATTACTGAAGAAGCAGGAGGAAAAGTTACTGATTTAAATGGAGAGGAGAGAAGATATGATCAGGACGGTATTGGTTGCATAGTTTCAAATGGAATTTTACATAAAGAATTATTAGATATTGTACAAATGGGTAAATTATAATATATGAAAATTCCTACAAAAAAACTTAAAACAGGATTTGAAATGCCAGTATTTGGTTTTGGAACTTGGCAGATGGGAGGTCGTAATGAACATGATATTTCTAATGATGATGAAGCTGATATTTTAGGTATTAGATCAGCATTAGATTCAGGAGTAACTCATATTGATACCGCTGAAATATATGCAGATGGATACACAGAAATATTGGTTGGTAAGGCAATAAAAGGATATGATAGATCTGAAATTTTTCTCGTATCAAAAGTACAACAGAAAAACTTAGGGTACGAAGATATTTTAAAATCTTGTAAGCAGAGCCTCGAAAGACTCCAAACAGATTACCTTGATTTATATTTATTACATCGATATAACAAAGATATTCCATTGAAAGATTCGATGAGAGCTTTAGATAAACTTGTGGAAGATGGTTTTATTAAACATATTGGAGTATGTAATTTTACAAAAGAGCACCTAGCGGAAGCTCAGAGTTATACTAAAAATAAAATTGTATGTGATCAAGTTCATTATAATTTTATCTTTCGTGAACCCGAAAGAAAGGGTCTTATTGAATATTGTCAAAACAATGATGTTTTTATTAGTGCTTGGAGACCAGTACAAAAAGGATTACTTCTAGAAAATATACCACCAATTTTAAAAGAAATGTGTGATAAATATAACAAGACACCTGCACAGGTTGCTATTAATTGGCTTATTTCTCAACCGTATGTAATTACACTCTCAAAAACACGCAGTGTTGATCATCTTAATGAAAATCTAAGCTCTCTTGGTTGGCAGATGGAAGAGGAGGATATTGAAAGATTAAAAAATGAATATCCAGACCAGCAAGATGTTTCTGATGCAGTTCCTCTTGAATAATGTGTTATTATTAAAAGGTATATTATTAGACCCTTTCTCAGCGACCGAGACGGTTCGAATCGCGGAAGGTTATTCTATTAAAAACCTTTTTTACAGAGAGTGCTTGGGGCACTATCTGGGGGATTTCTTAATATATAATTTATATTTCTATTAATTCTCGCATATGTATAAAAAAATAGAATTTAAAATATATTGAATAAATAGGTAGATTAGCATATAATTTATATATGAATTCAGAAACAAGAAATTGCCAGAATTGCAAAAATGACTTCACTATTGAGCCAGATGATTTTTCTTTCTATGAAAAGATCAAAGTTCCTCCACCAACATTTTGCCCTGATTGTCGACTTAAAAGGCGTCTATATCACTATAATAAACGTGCTTTGTATAAAAGAGTTTGCGGACTTTGTAAAAAGGAAACTTTCAGTATGTATCACGATAGTGAACCAATAACCATATATTGTAATACTTGTTGGTGGAGTGATGGCTGGGACCCTTTTTCTTATGCTCGCGATTATGATTTTTCTAAACCATTTTTTGAGCAGATGAAAGAAATACTTGGACAAGTACCATGGATGTCTTTGGGTGTAGAGCAACCTTCAATGGTGAATAGTCCATATTGTAATGGAGCAGGGAGGCTAAAAAATGCTTATTTAGTATTTTACGCAGACCGAGTTGAAGATTCATCTTATTGTGATACCAGTGCAGATGTCAAGAATTGTTTTGATTGCTATATGATTTACGAAAGTGAACATTGTTATGAATGTGTTAATGTAAAAAAATGTTATCGAGCTTTTTATTCTATTGACTGTGAGGATTCTTTCGATATTTATTTCTCCAAAAATCTTGTAGGGTGCTCTAATTGTTTTAAGTGTACTAACTTAAGAAATAAACAAAACTGTATTGAAAATGTTCAATACACAAAAGAAGAATACATTAAAAAAATTATTGAACTCACAGATTTTTCTTCTAAAGATGTTGATATTATTTTAAAAGAAATTTATGAGGCTTCTATTAAATATCCTCAAAAATACATACACGGGAAGCAAAATATTGAGGTGACTGGTGACTATGTTAATCATTCTAAAAATTCAAAAATGATTTATCAATCCAACGGGGTTGAAGATTCAAAATATTGTTTTCTTACCTATCTTCCAACCACAAAAGATTGTTATGATTATTCATTTTATGGTGAAAATTCAATTGAAGTATATGAGACTGTAAAAAGTGGGACGAACCTCAATCATGTTCTCTTTTCAAATGGATGTTTTCCTGAAGGCCGTTCTCTTGAGTATTGTCACTATTCGGTAGGTTGTCATGATATCTTTGGTTGTATAGGTCTTCGCAATAAGGAATATTGTATTTTTAATAAACAATATACGAAAGAAGAATATTTTAAATTACGAGAAAAGATAATAAAACATATGAATGATATGCCATATATTAACGAAAGGGGTATTGAATATAAATATGGAGAATTTTTTCCGATAGAATTTTCTCCTTTTGCTTATAATGAATCAATCATTCAAGAAGTATTTCCTCTTTCAAAAGAAGAAGCCTTAGACTTGGGATATCGTTGGAGGGAAAGAGATGAAAGAAATTATAAAATTACAATGAAAAATAATGAAATCCCTAAAAACATAAATGAAGCTACTGATTCTATTTTAGATCAAATTATTGAGTGTGGTCACTTTTCAGATACTTGTACAAGTGCATTTAAAATAACAAAAACAGAATTCCAATTTTATAAACAAATGAATTTATCCTTACCAAGGTACTGTCCAAATTGTCGCCATGAAAGCAGACTCAAAAAACGTAACCCAATGAAGCTCTGGCATAGATCTTGTATGTGTAAGAATCCTGGCCACCGCCATGAGGGCGGGGTAAATTGTACTAACGAATTTGAAACATCATACTCTCCAGAAAGACCTGAGATTGTTTATTGTGAAAAATGTTATCAGCAAGAAGTATATTAAACAATAGTGTTACAAGGGTCTTGGGGTATTCTTAATATAAAACATAACATAATTTACGTTTCTATAAATTTACGCATATGCGTAAATTTATAGAATTTTAAAACATAAGGTTAAAACATATGTCTAAATTCAGATACACATTGAATAAATGGGTAAATTGGAATATAATTTACATATGAATTCACAAACAAAGAATTGCCAAAACTGTCACCAAGATTTCACTATTGAGCCAGATGATTTTTCTTTTTATGAGAACATGAATGTTCCAGCTCCAACTTTTTGTTATTTGTGTCGTGCACAGAGAAGAATGGCATGGAGAAATGAAAATAGTTTATTTAAAAGAAAAAGTGATTTTTCTGGCAAGGATATATTTTCAGCTTTTTCACCTGACTCTCCAGTAAAAGTATATGAAAAAGATGTTTGGCTTTCTGATAAATGGGATTCGATGGAATATGGGCGAGATTATGATTTTTTTAAAAACTTTTTTGAACAATTTAGTGATTTGCTTTATTCTGTACCACTAAAAAATTTGAACTTAGTAAATGGAGTAAATAGTGATTATTGTAATAATTTTACTGACCCTAAAAATTGTTATTTATCTTTCAATGGAAAGAATGGAGAAGATTGCATGTATTGCAATGGAGTGACCTTTTTAAAGGAATGTATTGATACTTCTCATTGTGGGAAAAGTGAGAAATGTTATGAAGGTTTTTGGCTTACTTCTTGTTCTAATATCATTTTTTCTTCACACTGCGAGAGTTCTTTTAATTTAGCTTTTTGCTTGAATTGTGTGGGTTGTCATGATTGTTTTGGTTGTGTTGGTTTAAGAAAGAAAGAATATTATATAAACAATAAACAATATACAAAAGAAGAATATAAAGAAAAAATAAAAGAATATAACCTATCTTCATTTTTAGGTCTTGAAAAAATCAAGAAAGAAACAAAAACATTTTGGCAAAAATTTCCTAGAAAATTTATTGAAGGCTATCAAAATGTGGATGTAAGTGGTAATTATATTAGCCACTCAAAAAATATTAAAAATTCAGATCTTGTCAGAGAAGGAGAAAATATTAAATATTGTCAATATTTACAAGAATTGCCTGGTTGCAAGGATTGCTATGATTATACTTCATGGGGCGATTCTGCTCGATTTGTCTATGAGTGTTCGGCTTGTGGGATAGGAGTAAATAATATTAAGTTTTGTTATAATGTTCAAGAAAATGTTCACGATATTGAGTATTCTTATATGTGTAGTGGGTCATCTGACCTGTTTGGTTGTGTAGGATTAAAGAAAAAACAATATTGCATTTTCAATAAACAATATAAAAAAGAAGAATATTTTGAACTTGTTAATAAAATAAAAAAACATATGGATGAGATGCCTTATGTCAGTAAAAAGGGAATTATCTATAAATATGGAGAATTTTTTCCAGCCGAATTTTCACCTTTTGCTTATAATGAAACTATTGCAATAGAATATTTCACCTTAAGTAAAGAAGAAGCAATAAAAGAAAATTATTTATGGAGAGATTCAAAAGATAGAAATTATTTAATAACATTAAAATCTGAAGATTTGCCAGATGACATAAAGGATGTGAATAATGATATAACTTCAGAGACCATTTCATGTATGTGTAATGGCAATTGTTCCCACCAATGTACTACTGCTTTTAAAATAATTCCCGAAGAATTGCAGTTTTATCGGAAGTTGAATTTACCGTTACCAAGATATTGTTTTAAATGTAGAAGTGGTGAGCGTCTTAAACAAAGAACTTTGTTACAAACAGTAAAAAGAAAATGTCAGTGTACGGGTGATGGCACAGATAATAATTCTTATAAAAATAATACTGTTCATTCCCATGAAAGTAAACATTGTAATGTAGAATTTGAGACAAATTACATAAATGAAAATGATTTATTATATTGTGAGAAGTGCTATCAGCAAGAAGTATATTAAATAATAGTGTTACAAGGGCTTGGGATATTTCTTTTAAATATAAAAGTCTAAGTTCTGTTAATATCAAATCAAACAAATAAAAATCATCATGAATGATTTTTATTTGTGGTATAATATACTTATGAAAGAAAACTCCTTTGAACAAAAAAATATCCCAAAAATAATTGAAACAATCAAAGGTCCTTTTGAGAGCGAGGCTTCTTTTTGTCCTTCTCGGGGTGGAATCATAAACTCAATGAAATTAAACGGAAAAGAAGTTCTTTATTTAGATGAAGAGACTTTTAAGGATAAAAATACAAATGTTAAAGGTGGAATTCCAATTCTTTTTCCAAACGCTGGTCCTTTGACTGAAAATTCTTTATACCCAGATTTGGAACAACATGGTTTCGCACGAAAACTAGAATGGCAAGGTCAAAAAATGGGAGATGGGTTTAAGGAAACATTATCTTCTAATGAAGAAACAAAAAAGATGTACCCTTATAATTTTCGTCTTTCAATAACAGGGAATTTAGAAAAAGATGGCTCTTTTACTTTAGGGCAAGAAATAGAAAATAAAGAAAATGAAAAAGAGATGCCCGTATCAATGGGATTGCATCCATATTTTAAAGTCTCCAATGATGAGAAAAAAAATATTAAATTTGATTTTGAAGGTGGTAATCAAGCTGAAGATCAAATAGAAAAATGGGCAAATGGAGAAGGTGTTTCTATTGATAATCCAAAATTAAAAGATCCAAATGCTGTTATAAAAATAATTATTCCTTCTTTAGGAACAATGATAATTGATTCACCGATAGAATATAAAAAAATTTGGGTTTGGTCTATGCCAGGCAAAGATTTTTTTTGTGTAGAGCCGGTAATGAGAGATATAAATGGTTTGATTAATAATCCTAAAATGATTAAATCTAAAGAAATATTTAAAACTAGTGTCAATTTTAAATTGGAGTAATTCTTGTTATAATTGATATATTAATAATTTTAAATTAATAAAATTTTATGAAAGGATTTAAGCAGTTTATACTTCGTGGAAATGTGGTGGATCTGGCTGTTGGAGTTGTTATTGGTGCTTCTTTTGGAACAGTCGTTAATTCTCTAGTTAAAGATATTCTAACTCCATTAATTAGTGCAATGTTTAAAGCTCCAGATTTTTCAGGATTACTTTTTACTATTAATGGTAGCAGTTTTATGTATGGTAATTTTATAAACGCATTAATTGCTTTTGTGATTGTAGCCGCCGCTGTCTATTTTTTTGTAGTTACACCCATAAATACTCTAATCTCAAAAACTCGGAAAGAAAAACCTCTTGATCCTACGACCAAGAAATGTAGAGAATGTTTAAGCGAAATACCAATTGATGCTAAAAAATGTGCTTATTGTACATCTATATTGAGTTAAATGATATAATAATATTAATGAAAAATGGTAAAGTAAAATCAAAAAAAGTAGTAGTTATGGTTAGTGGGGGTTTTGACCCTATACACATTGGCCATGTGCGATTGTTTAATGAGGCGAAGAAATTAGGGGATAAATTAGTGGTGGTAATAAATAATGATAATTGGAAAAGACAAAAAAGAAAACATGTGTTTATGCCTGATCATGAGCGTAAAGAAATAATCGAAGCGCTCTCTGCTGTTGATAAAGTATTTATAAGTGAACATGGAGAAAATCCAGAAGGACCGAGGGAAATGAGTGTAAGTAGGGAATTGTTAAAAATAAAACCACACATTTTTGCCAATGGAGGAGATAGGAACGAAGAAGATGCGAAGAACCCAAATTCTTCTTTGTATTACGACATAGAAACATGTAAAAATTTAGGAATAGAAATGGTTTTTAATGTCGGGCATGGTGGTAAAGTTCAAAGTTCTTCTTGGTTGGTAGAAAAAAGTATTTTAGCAAAAATTAAAGATAAAAAACATAAAAAATAATATGAATTTTTTTAAAATTAATATTTCTAAATCCATAATTCTTCTTATTGCACTTTCTGTAGTGTTAAATATTTTACGTATTCTTATTTGGAATAAAGTCTCGTTTGTTTATATTTTATGGAATATATTTTTAGCATTGCTTCCTTTTATTATAAGTTCATTGCTTCTAAGGGCTAATAATATTAAAAAATTAAACCAAACAATTTTTTTGATAGGTGGAATTTTTTGGTTAATTCTTATTCCTAACTCGCCATACATAATTACAGACCTTATACATATTGGAGAAGTGCGAGCAGTGCCTGCCCTATACGATTCTTTTTTGCTTTTTAGTTCTGCTTGGGTTGGTCTTCTTTTGGGAATGTACTCAATTAATCATATGGAACAAATTTTAATAACAAAATACTCAAAAAAAATGACCTCAATTGTTCTTGTGTTTGTGATTCTTTTTACTAGTTTTGGTATGTATTTAGGGCGATTTTTACGCTTTAATAGTTGGGATGTTTTTGCAAAACCGATTTCTTTTTTAAATGGAATAAGGGAAATTTTTACGAGTAATCATAATTTAACTGAAGCATTATTATATACAATACTCTTTTTCTTTTTTATTTTAATTTCTTATCTTTCATGGAAATCAACACAAACAAAATGATAAATTTATCAAAAAAAATTATAGCATTTGATTTAGATGGTACTTTGACAGAAAGTAAACAAGCACTTAGTCCTAGTATGACAAGTGTTTTGTGTGAATTAGTCAAAGAAAAAAAAGTTGCAATTATTTCAGGAGGTTCTTTTGATCAATTTAAAAAACAATTTTTGCCATATTTTTCTCCTCGTAAAGAGGATGAAAATTTAATTTATGGAAATTTAATATTACTTCCAACAAGTGGAAGTAGACGTTATCAATATGATTTAACTCAAAATGAATGGGTAATGACAGATGAAGAGGGTATGTCACCTATGACAAAAGAAAAAACATTATCAATTCTTAGAGAATTTGTTGCTTCTGGTCAGTATGGAATTGGCCATGTAGTGGAGGGTGATGAAGTTGTCGAAGATAGAATAACTCAAATTTCAATGTCAGCTTTGGGGCAGAATGCTTCAATTGATAAAAAAAGTACATGGGACCCAGATCAAAAAAAGAGAAAAGAAATAATAGAAATATTGAAACCTAAGTTGCCAGAAGTTGAGATAAATATAGGAGGGATGACTACTCTCGATTTTTTGCCAAAAGGTTTTAATAAAGCAAAGGGATTAATTAGATTACTTAATAAATTTGAAATGGTCATAGGGGATATGGTCTTTGTGGGAGATGCAATATTTCCTGGGGGTAATGATTATTCTCCATATGAAGCAGGTATAGAGTGTATAAAAGTTTCTGGACCAACAGAAACAAGAGAAATTATAAAAAAGTGGATAGCCTAACATATTGTGTTATAATAAAAAAATGACAATTAAAGACAACCTTAATATTTACGAAGAAGAAAGACCGTGGGGTTTTTTTCGAAAATTTACAGACAATAAAGCTTCAACAGTAAAGATTGTATCTATCAATTCAAACGAAGAACTCAGTTTGCAAAGTCACAGTAAGAGAGAAGAGTTTTGGAGAGTGATTAGTGGAGATGGGATTTTTGAGGTCGGAGATAAAAAGATTATAGTTGAAGTAGGGAGTGAACAATATGTACCTTTGAAGACAAAGCATAAAATAAAAGCGGGGATGGATGGTATTGAGATTCTTGAGATTTCTTTTGGAGAGTTTGATGAAGGAGATATAGTTAGATATGAAGATAAATATGGGAGAGTTTAATTGTTATGATTGAGAAAAAGAAAAAAATTAAAAAAGCAGTAAAAAAAGTAAACTTAAATAAAAAACCTAAGGTTGTTAAGGTTGCTAAAAAAGAAACAAAAAAAACTTCTTCTAAAAAAATAGTAAAGAAATCAAAAGTTTTAATTAAAAAGAAAAAAATAGTAAAGAAAGAAGGAGAAACAATTAGACTAAAAAAACTCGCTCATAACCCAATTATTAGTCCGAGTAATTATCCATGGGAATCAAAGGCCACTTTTAATCCAACTGCTTTTGAGCATGATGGTATTGTTCATATTATTTATAGAGCAGTAGGCGAGGATGATTCATCTGTTTTGGGTTATGCCTATACACATGATGGTTTAAATATCGACGGTAGACCAACTTATCATGTCTATAAAAGATTTTTTAATTATAATGAGAATTTACCTAAAATTGATTATCTCTCAGGTGGTGGTTGGAGTGGTGGGTGTGAAGACCCAAGAGTTGTATTGATAGACGATACTGTTTATATGATTTTCACAGCATTTGATGGATGGGGATCTGTCCGACTTGCTTTAACCTCAATAAAACTTGAAGATTTTAAAAAGAAAAAGTGGAATTGGAAAAAAGCTGTCATGATTTCTCCTCCAGGAGAAATTAATAAAAACTGGGTTCTTTTTCCAGAACGTATAAATGGTAAATTTGCTATTATTCATAGTTTTTACCCCCACATATTAGTGGATTATTTTGATAATTTAGATGAGTTTGATGGGAAAAAATTTATAAAAAGTAATAATACAAGACCAATTGATCCAAGTAGAAGTTGGGATAGTTGGTTCCGTGGTATTGGCCCTTCCCCTATAAAAACAAAAGAAGGTTGGCTTCTTCTTTATCATGCAATGGATCATAAAAATCCTGATAGATATAGAATGGGTGCAATTTTGCTTGACTTGAAAGACCCTACAAAAATTTTATATAGATCAAAAAGTCCAATACTTGAACCTGAAGAAGATTATGAAAACAATGGACATAAATGGGGAGTAATTTACTCTTGTGGTGCTGTTGTTAAAAAAGGAGAACTGATTGTTTATTATGGTGGAGCTGATAAATTTGTCTGTGTTGCCTCAATGAAATTAAAAGAATTAATTGATGATCTAAAGAAGGATAAAGAATTTAAATTAATCAAAAATAATAAAAGAGAAATTGAATAATATATGTATGTATTAAAAAGGTCAGAACACAATCCGATTCTTATTCCCAATAAAGATCATTATTGGGAAGAGTTTGCGACTTTTAATATGTGTCCTATCAAAAAAGGTAAAACAATTTATGGATTTTATAGAGCCATATCTGCTGTCGATAAAATAGTAGTCCAACAACAGACCTCAATAATTGGGGTTGGAAAAAGTAAAGATGGAATTCATTTTGAAGAAAGAGCTCCATTTATTGTTCCTACTGAATCTTGGGATATTCATGGGTGTGAAGATCCAAGAGTGACTTATTTTGAAGGGAAATATTATATTTTTTATACTGCCCTATCAGGGTATCCTTTTAATGCTGATAATATCAAAGTTGCTGTTGCTATTTCAAAAGATTTAAAAAATGCGGATGAACGTCACTTGGTAACTCCTTTTAATGCAAAAGCGATGACTCTTTTTCCAGAACGAATAAATGGAAAGATAACAGTTATTTTCTCGGTTCATACAGATATGCCACCATCTAAAATGGCAATTGCGCAGTTTGATAGGATAGAACAATTATGGGACGAATCTTTTTGGAAAGAGTGGACAAAGAATATAGAAACTCACTCTGTAGATTTTCGACGCAATTCTTACGATCACCTAGAAGTTGGGACACCTCCAGTTAAAACTAAATATGGTTGGCTCCTTATATATTCACATATACAAAATTATTTTCAGTCCCCAGAAAATCTAGATCGCATTTTTGGAATAGAAGCACTATTACTTGATGCAAGTGATCCAACAAAAATAATTGGAAGGACAAGGGGCCCAATATTAGCTCCAGAAGAATCTTATGAATTATCCGGATATATTTCTAACGTCATTTTTCCAACAGGAGCACTAGTCGAAAAAGATACCCTAAGTATTTATTATGGGGCAGCAGATACCACTACTTGTGTTGCTTATATTAGTTTAAAAGATTTAATTTCAAGCATGTATGTTGAAACTTCTGATGATTGGAGATTCAAGCGTGGTTTAACAAATCCTATAATAACTCCCAAGGAGGATAATGTGTGGGAATCAAAAGCAACTTTCAATCCAGCAGCTATTTATCTTAAAAATAAAATACATATTTTATATCGCACTCTTTCTGATGATGATACTTCATATATTGGGTATGCAACGAGCAATGATGGATTTAGTATTTCTGAAAGGTTGCCTGACCCGATTTATATTCCTAGAGAAGATTTTGAAATGAAAAAAGTTCCAGGTAATTCTGGATGTGAAGATCCACGAATGGTTTTGATAGGCAAAAATATTTATATTTGTTACACCGCATATGATGGTATAGGGCCTCCTCGAGTTGCTGTCTCTTCTATATCGTCTAATGATTTTCTCTCTCATAAGTGGAACTGGAGTAAACCGTCACTTATCACACCTCCTGGATTCGACGATAAAGATACTTGTATTTTCCCAGAAAAACTAAAAGATGGATACTTTGTTGCTCATAGAGTTGGAAATGAAATTTGTGGTGATTATCTTTCTTCTCTTGATTTTAATAGCGATGTTATTAAAAAATGTATTCGGATTATTGGTCCACGGGTAAATTCATGGGATAGTTCAAAAGTGGGGATATCAGCTCCACCTATTAAAACAAAATATGGCTGGCTGTTACTTTATCATGGAGTTTCAAAGAGTCATAATACTTATAGGGTGGGAGTTTTGTTGCTTGACCTAAAAGACCCCGCAATTGTACTTGCTCGTTCGTCTGATGCTATCTTTGAACCCGAAGAAGAATATGAAAAAGTTGGAATAGTAAACAATGTTGTTTTTCCTTGTGGAATGATATTGAAAGGGGATTTATTATATATTTATTATGGAGGGGGAGATAAGGTTGTTGGAGTTGCGACAATGAAACTATCTATTTTACTCGGATCTTTAGTTAGGGGATTTAAACTTAGCGAAATGTAACAAATTTGAAAATTCACACTAGTATGGTATAATTACAAAAGGGCTGAAAAGCCCTTTGTTTTATGGATAAAGAAAAAGACTATTCAAATTTACATAGAGGGCTTGTAATTAAATATTATTGGCAAGTGATGAAGCGATTTAAAATATCGTTTTTTGTTGTTATATTTTTTTCAATAATTACTTCTGGTCTTGATGTCTATATTCCACTCCAGTTTCTTAAGCTTTGGAATGTGTTAAGTTCAAATAATTTTGATTTTGTTGTTAAGGCTCAGCAGATAATTGTAATGGTTTTTGTTTTAGGTTTTATTCAATGGGTAAGTAGAAGAATTGTTGGATTTTTTAATTCATATTTTGAAGCTAACGTTATGGCAGGGCTTCGAGAGCAAGCTTTCTCTTATATGATAGGGCATTCACATTCATTCTTTGCTGATAATTTTGGAGGTTCACTTACACAGAAAATAAATAAATATGCTAGAGCTTTTGAGAGATTAATGGAAAAATTAGTAAATGATGGACTGCCTCTTGTTGTTAGATCTATAGGAACTGTGATAGCTATATATACTCTTGTACCTAAATATGCATACATACTAGCCATTTTTTGTTTTGTGTTTTTATTAACAGCTTTAATTTACACAAAGCTTAAATTAAAATATGATGTGATAGCTGCATTTTCTGATACCAAAACTACAGGTGCATTAGCTGATTCAATAGGTAATCATTCCTCTGTTCAACTTTTTGCTGGTAATGAACATGAAAAGATAAAAATTGGAGGAGTAATACAAGAACAAAAAAGAGCCACTGTTTTTAATTGGTATTTATGGGAAGGACTTGGATCAATTCAGAGTTTTTATTTTTTAGTTATGGAATTTATTGTTTTTTGGACTGCAATCGGTGACTGGAAATTGGGTCTTATGACTTTGCCAATTATAGTTTTGATTCAAGGATATTTGGGTCGTTTAACTCAACTTCTTTGGAGTTTTGCTGGACTTATTCGTGCTTTCTATGATGTTTTTGCTGATGCACAAGAAATGGCCTTAATAATGAATATTCCTTATAGTGTGGATGATATAAAAGATATACAAATTTTAAAGAATACTAAAGGAGAAGTAATATTTGATAGCGTAACTTATATTTATGATAAGAATAATACAAAAGTATTTGATGACTTTTCTCTAACTATTCCCGCAGGACAAAAGCTTGCGATAGTTGGAACTTCTGGGGCAGGAAAGTCGACCTTTGTGAATCTCCTTATGAGATTGTTCAACTTAACTTCAGGAAAAATACTGATTGATGGGGTAGATATAAGTAATATCTCTCAAAAGAATCTACGAGAAGAGATAGGCTTTGTACCTCAAGATCCAGCGCTCTTTCATAGAACACTTCTAGAAAATATTCGTTATGGTAGACGTGATGCGACAGATGAAGAAGTAAAGGAAGCAAGTCAACTTGCTAATTGTGATAAATTTATAGACAAACTACCACTTGGCTATGGTACTTATGTAGGAGAACGTGGAATAAAGCTCTCAGGTGGAGAGCGTCAGCGTGTAGCTATTGCTCGTGCGATTTTAAAAAATGCACCGATATTAGTGCTTGATGAAGCGACTTCGGCTCTAGATTCTGAATCGGAAATGCTCATTCAAGAAGCTTTGCAAAACTTGATAAAGAACAAGACAACGATAGTCATAGCTCACAGACTTTCGACTGTTCGTGCGATGGATAGAATCATCGTGATAGAAGATGGAAAGATAGTAGAAGACGACAATCACGAAGAACTTCTAAATAATAAAAATGGTATATATAAAAGGCTTTGGGATATACAGTCAGGAGGATTTGATGAGAACTTAAAGTCTATTTAATTTTTAGAACTATAATTTCTGGTGTTGTTTCAATTCTAATTGGTATTATAGATGTGCCAACTCCAGCACTTGTTAAAGAAGCGGTCTTATCTGTATAAGATACTCCGTGGCTGTATTTTTTATAAATACTATTTACAAGAGTTGTAAATGGGAAGAATTGCCCACTATGTGTATGACCAGATAATACTAAAGAAACTTCCATTTTTGAAAGATCTTCTGTGTTTTTTGGATCATGCATTAATATAATGCTTGGTTGATTTTTATCATATCTCAAATATTCTAACTCTTTATTTATTTCATCTGGGGATTTACTTTCTTTATAATCAAGTCCTATTATTTGAGTATTATTAATGATAACTTTTTTGTCAGTTAAATTATTTATTGAAGATGGAAGTTGAGATTTAAATTTATCATATTCCTGACTATATTTTTCATGATTACCTTCAACATATAAAATCCCAAATTGTGGTTTTAAAACAGAAAATTCTTTAAACCATTTTTCATAGGGGAATGATGGTCCATCTATTAAATCACCCAGTATAAAGACAACGTCCGGATTTTCATTTTCGATTTTACTTATTATTTTCTTTAAAAATCCTTCTTTTCTTATTGACCCTAAATGAACATCTGAAATTATTACAATTTTTTTATCGCTCCAGTTTTGAGACAATTTTTCGGAAACGACAGTCCACCTTACAATTCTGGGGTTACTAGCATTAATAACGCCGTAAGTAATTAATGAAATTATAAAAACAAGTAGTATGTTTGAAATTATTTTTATTGGTATTTGTAAATCAAAATAAAGATTAAGCATGATTAATAAGAAAACAATCAATGAGGCAATAAAAACATAAAGTATTATACCGAGCCAGACTGAGCTTATGGAATTAATCCATGAATTAAATAGGGAATAGTGCTTATAACTATACAACATTGAATATATGAATATGATAGGCAAAATAACTCCCAATAACATAAGAAGCACTTCTAATTTTGAAGATTTTATAATTCCAGCATAATGTAAAGATGCATATGCAACATATTCACTAACTAGAATTATTATAAATAAGACAATAGAAACAATTAAGAATCTTGTATTCATGTAATTAAATTTTTCTTGTTTTTATTAACAGACTTAACAACAAAGAAACCTATTATTGCAAATGTAAGAAGAGGAGAGATGTAATATGGTATCTCTATCCCAAAAGAATCTGAAATCATAATAAGCCCTAGAATAAAAATAGAATACATTGCTCCATTTTTTAGATAAGCATATTTTTTAATTCTATCTATATTACTAATAGTTAATTTTCTAAGGACAAATGCACCAAGCCCGTTACCCAATATAATAAGTGGCACAGATAAAGTGAAAGCGAAGGCTCCCAAAACTCCGTCAATAGAAAATGTCATATCTATAATTTCTAAATATAAAATTTTACTGATATCAGACATCTTGTTGTCTGACGACAATAATGCCTTTTCGCCCTTTTCAGCATTTTCTTTAAACCCATGAGTAATAAAAAAAGCTGTTGATCCAATAACGGCAGAGAATGCAAGCATTGGGTTTATTTTTAATGAATACCAAACAACAGTAGCGAGGATTACTGAAACTACGGCGAAGAACCAGACACCATTTTGGAAAAAGAATCTTTCATGACGAAGACCAAAGTTTTTTGTTTCAAGGAATAGCCAATGGAAAAAGAGAAAGATTAAGAAAATCCCTCCACCCAAAAGAAGGATAGGGGATGCGGATTCTACTGCACTATGGACACTAGGATTATTTGAGAATGCTGCTGTAAAAGACCCGATTGGTCCTAATGATGGCATTGTTGCCCAAATAATAGCCCATGGTAGTAATCCTCGAACTACAAATACTGCGAAAAAGAAACCGTAAAGAAGAAACCATCTCCTAGAACGCTTACCCATAGTTCCTAAGACTTCAGCGTTAATGACTGCGTTATCAATACTGCTTATTATTTCAAATAAACAAAGCCCTAAAACTGTAATTATTATTGTGCTGATTTGCATATTCATTATTATACATATTTTTTGTAACTTTTAGAAGTTATTTAAAATTATTTATTTAATATTCTTATTTTTAACAGTATTCTGTAAATTCTCGCATATGCGTAAAAAAATAGAATTTGAATAAATATAAAGATTGACGTATAATTTATAGTGTAAAAGGACAAGACTATAATGTATGAAAAATGAGACAAAACAATGCCAAAATTGTAAAAATGACTTCACTATCGAGCCAGATGATTTTTTGTTTTATGAGAAGATTAAAGTTCCTCCGCCAACTTTTTGCCCGCACTGTCGTTTTGCCCGTCGGATGATATGGAGAAATGAAAGGTCTTTATACAAAAGAAAATGTGATATGTGTAAGAAAAATATAATCTCTATGTATGATGATAAAGTTTCTTTTCCGGTCTACTGCCCTGAATGTTGGAAGAGTGATAATTGGGAAGCAACCTCGTACGGATATGAATGTGATTTTTTAAAAACATGTTTTAATCAATTTAAAAAATTATTTGACGAAGTTCCAAGACAAAGTATTCGGCACTTAGGTGAATGTATAAATTCAGAATATGCAAACTTTGTTGATAGCTCTAAAAATGTTTATTTGTCTTACTCAATATTGTGGGATAGTGAAGACGTATATTATTCTAATAATGTAGATAAATCTAAACAAATTGTTGATTCTTTTAATGCTACTGAAAGTGAAATGATTTATCAAAGTATTAATGTACTTAAAAATTATAAATGTAAATACGCATACTGGTCCTTAAATTGTATAAATTGTAACTTCATTTTAGATTGTAATAATTGCCAAGATTGTTTTGGTTGTGTAAATCTTCAAAATAAAACTCATTGTATTTGGAATAAACAATATTCAAAAGAGGAATATGATAAAAAAATTAACGAATTAAATTTTGGGAGTAGTATTTTTATTGAAAAAACTATTAAAGAATTTTGGGAAATCTCACTAAGTTATCCTAGAAAATATGGAAGAATTGTAAATTGCCCTAAAACCACTGGTGATGTTATTAGAGATAGCAGTAATTGTAAATCATTGTTTAATAGTTACGGTTCAGAAAATGTTAATTATGGTTATAGAGTAGTCAAATCAAAAGATGGAATGGATGTTAGTTATATGAAAGCTGAACTTGCCTATGAGCATGCGCATGGTGGTTCTGAAAATAGTCAAAATATAAAATTTATTATTGAAGGTAAGCCTGCCTTAGATACAGTTGAATATAGTGATTTATGTCAATCCTCCTCAAACCTATTTTTGTGTATTGGTTTAAAAAATAAACAATACTGTATTTTAAATAAACAATATACCAAAGAAGAGTATGAAGAATTAATTCCTAAAATTAAACAGCACATGAACGATATGCCATATATAGATAACAAAGGTAGAGTATATAAATATGGAGAATTTTTCCCGTATGAATTATCCCCATTTGGATATAATGAAACAGTCGCGAATGATCATTTTCCACTAACTAGAGAAGAAATATTAGAGAGAGGATATAATTATAAAGAAAAAATTAATAATAAATATACGATTACTCTAAAAGCTAAAGATATACCAGATGATATTAAAGATATAGATGATTCTATTTTAGGTGAAGTTATTGAGTGTGAGATTTCTGGGAGAGCTTTTAAAATAACCCCATCAGAACTTCAATTTTATAAAAAGATGAATATACCAATTCCAAGATGCCATCCTGATGAAAGATATAAGAATCGATTGAAATTAAGAAATCCTATGGTACTATATCATCGTAAATGTATGAAAGATGGCTGTACAAATGAATTTGAGACAACCTACGCTCCCAAAAGACCAGAAATTATATACTGTAAAGAGTGTTATCAGAAAGAAGTGTATTAATTACATCTCAGCTATAGCGTAGATGTAAAATTATAATTATATGCAAGATAAAGTAGAAAACAAAAACTGTCAGAATTGCAAAAACGACTTCACTATCGAGCCAGATGATTTTTTGTTTTATGAGAAGATTAAAGTTCCTCCACCAACCTTTTGTCCTGATTGTAGGTTGCAGCGACGATTTATTTGGCGAAATGAAGGAATCTTGAATAGAAGAAAATGTGATTTATGTAATAAAAATATAATAACGAATAATTCTACTTTTAATAAATTTCCTATATATTGTCATGATTGCTGGTATGGTGATAAATGGGACGGGTTAAATTATGGAAGAGATTATGATTTTTCAAAAAACTTTTTTATTCAATGGAAAGAATTATTGGACGTAACACCGAACATAAATTTGTGGGGGCTTGGGAATACAAATTCTGAATATACTAACTATACTGGTTATTCAAAAAATATTTATCTTTCTAATGCAACACACTGTGAAGATGTGTCTTACTCAAGACTTGTTGATAAGAGTAAAAATCTTGTTGATTGTTATTATGTTTATAATTCTGAATTTTGTTATGAAAATTTTATAACTAGAAAGATTTATAATTCCCATTTTTTAAATAATTGTAGTGATTGTTTAGATTCATATTTTCTTTTTGATTGTCGAAATTGTAGTAATTGTTTTATGTGTTCGAATTTAAGGAATAAAAATTATTACATTAGAAATATTAAATATTCAAAAGAAGAATATTTTAAAATAATTGATACTTTTAATATGGGGTCTTATTCTTTTATTAATAATTCTAAAAATGAGTTTCAAGAATTAATTAAACAAAAAATTCATCGATTCGCCAATATTATAAATAGCATAGAATCAACTGGGGACAATATAGTCAATTCTAAAAATGCAAAAAATTGTTTTATGGTTGAAGGAGAAAATATTAAATATTGTTGGAGAATGTTTAATGGTGCGAAGGATTGTTATGATATATCTGGTGGTTTAAACAATGAACTTATTTATGAATCTTCTCTAGCCGCTGATGGGGGATATATGACAAAATTTTTTTCTCACTGTAAAGGAAACAAAAATTCTGAACTAATTCATTTGTGTGTTAATTGTTCTGACTGCTTTGCTTGTATAAGTTTACATGGCAAGAAGTATTGTATCCTTAATAAACAATACACAAAAGAACAATACGAAGAATTAGTACCTAAAATCATCCAGCACATGAACGATATGCCCTACATAGACAGTAAGGGAAGGGTATATAAGTACGGAGAGTTCTTCCCAAGTGAATTAAGTCCATTCTGTTACAACGAAACCATTGCTCAAGAGTACTTCCCCTTAACTAAAGAAGAAGCCATATCTCAAGGCTACAAATGGAAAGACAAAGAAGAAAGAAACTACCAAATAGACATTAAAAATGAAGATATTCCAGACAATATCAAGGATATAAATGATGATATCTTAGGTAAGATTATAGAATGTGGACATCAAAGAACATGTAATCACCAGTGTACTCGGGCTTTTAAGATGATTCCAGAGGAATTCCAGTTTTATAAGAGAATGATCTTCCTATCCCTAGGTTTTGTTCTAATTGTAGGCACGAAGAAAGAATTATACAACGTAATCCCATGAAATTATGGCACAGATCTTGCATGAAGTCCGGTTGCTCCAATGAATTTGAAACATCCTATGCACCCGAGAGACCGGAGATTGTGTATTGCGAGAGATGTTATCAACAGGAAGTATATTAAAAGATAAAAATTTTGATAATTTGCCCCCGAAAATTGTAATTTTCGGGGGCAAATTAATTTTGTTTTAGCAAGAAATTTTTAAGAGAGAAATACCCTTTAATAGTAGTCTTTTTGTGGTGTATTTTTACTTCTTTTTAAAAAATATTTGACGTATTCTTAAAATTTTTTCATAGTGTTTATTTTTGGAAATTTTGCTTGGCTTTAGAGTTCAGGTAGGGGTATAATATAAACCCGAAAACATCTGGGGACCATTATCAACTAAAATTTAAAAAGTATGTCCACAAAAAAGAAAGTATCCAGTGCTAAAAATAAAAGTTCTGTCCGAAAAGTTGTAAAAAAAGTTAGTAAGAATTATTTTATTAAAGGCGTTCAAAAAAGGGATGGAGAAGTTGTTCCTTTTGATGTTGAAAAAATTGCGAATGCTATTAATAAAGCAATGCTTGCAGGTGGTGAAGGCGGTCAGGATGAAGCTTTAGTTGTTGCCAAAAAAGTTGCAGTAGAAGTAGAGGCAATGGCAATGGGTAATCGCGATTTTTTACCTACAGTTGAGATAATTCAAGACACCGTAGAGAAGCAGTTGATGCTTTCTGACTATGTGGTAACATCAAAAAATTATATTCTCTACCGACAAGAAAGAGCTCGACTACGTGCTCATGGTTATTCTGTGCCTGAACACGTAAAAAAATTAACTGATGAGAGTAAAAAATATTTTAGAAACCCACTTTCTGAATTTGTTTATTATCGATCATATGCAAAATGGATTGAAGAAGAGGGAAGAAGAGAAACTTGGATTGAGACGATTGATCGTTATATGAATTTCATGAAAGGCAAGATGGGTGACATGCTAAAAGATAATGAGTATACTGAAATTCGTGAAGCAATTTTAAAACAAGAAGCTATGCCTTCGATGCGACTTTTGCAATTTGCTGGTAATGCGGCAGAAAAAACAAATGTCTGTGCTTATAATTGTTCTTTTGTTGCACCTTCAACTTTTCAAGATTTTGGAGATATAATTTATATTTCAATGTGTGGAACTGGAGTTGGTTTTTCTGTTGAGAGTAATAATATTCAATCACTTCCACAAATTAAAATTCAATCAAATAAAAAATTACCAACTTATGTTATCCCTGATACAAAAGAAGGTTGGGCCGATGCGTTTGTTCATGGAATGAAAACATGGTTTAACGGGGAAGATGTTGATTTTGATTTTTCACTTCTTCGTCCAGCAGGAGCTCGACTTAAAATAATGGGAGGAAAATCATCAGGACCTCAACCACTTATAAATTTACTTGGATTTACACGTGAGAGAATTTTGCGTCGACAAGGAAGACATCTTCGCAATATCGATGCTCATGACATTATTTGTAAAATAGGTGAGTGTGTGGTTTCAGGTGGAGTTCGCCGAAGTGCCCTTATTTCACTATCTGATTTAGACGATCAAGATATGCGTGATTCAAAGAATGGCCAGTTTTGGGTCAATGAAGGTCAACGTATGCTTGCCAATAATTCTGCTGTCTACAACACAAAACCAACCGAAACTCAATTCTTAAAAGAATGGATATCGCTTATGGAATCAGGAAGTGGCGAAAGAGGTATATTTAATCGTGGCTCTTTATATACATCTCTTCCTAAACGTCGCATTGAAGTATCAAAAGATTATATTGGAGAAATGGGTACAAACCCTTGTGGAGAAATTATTTTAAGATCAAGACAATTTTGTAATTTATCCGAAGTTGTTGCTCGGTCTGAAGATACAGAAGAAGATCTTTTAAGAAAAGTCCGCGTTGCTACTATCTTGGGTACATATCAATCAACTCTTACAAAATTTGGATACTTAGGAAAGGAGTGGAAAAAGAATTGTGAGGAGGAAAGATTACTAGGAGTTTCTGTAACAGGACAATGGGATTCAAAACTTTCTCGAGATGGAGCTATGTTGACAAAACTTCGTCTCGAATCAATTCGAGTAAATAAAATATATGCAAAAAGATTTGGTATAAGTGAATCTACTTGTATCACAGCAGTGAAGCCATCTGGAACTGTTTCTCAAACAGTAGACTGTGCTTCAGGTATGCATCCACGCCATGCACCATACTATATTCGCCGTATTCGTATTTCCGCGACTGATTCACTTTTTAAAATGATGAAAGATCAAGGAGTACCTTATTATCCTGAAGTAGGGCAGACTAATGATGATGCAAATACTTTTGTTCTAGAATTTCCAATGAAAGCTCCAGAGGGTGCAATTTGTAAAGATGATATTTCTGCTATTGATCAATTGGAACATTGGAAAATTGTTAAAGTAAATTATACTGAGCATAATCCATCGGTAACTATTTCAGTAGGGGAAAATGAATGGATACAAGTTGCTCACTGGCTTTACCAAAATTGGGATATTGTAGGAGGTTTATCTTTCTTACCAAGAAGTAACCACGTTTATCAACTTGCTCCATATGAAGCGATTGATGAAAAGAAATATAAAGAACTTATAAGTAAGATGCCTGATTTTGATTTCTCAAAAATTATTACTTATGAAATAAAAGATGAGACAGAAGTCAAAAGAGAGCTTGCTTGTGTTTCTGGTGTTTGTGATATAGTGTAAAATAATTACGAATTAATAATTAAGAATTACGAATGAAAAGTAAGACCAAATATATTGTTGTTTTTTTATCTGTCTTTTTATTTAGGCTTATACCTTTTCGTGCACCGAATGTGGAGCCTATAATGGCTACAATCATGCCATTTGGTAAGGTTTATGGTAAATTGGTAACTTTTGCTTTCGGATTCCTAAGTATTGTCTTGTTTGATTCTGTGACCTCAGGACTAGGTATATGGACTATTATTACAGCTCTTGCTTATGGAGCAGTTGGACTAGGAGCCTCATATTACTTTAAGAATCGTTCTGGTTGGAAAAGTTATGCATCTTACGCTCTGGTTGCCACAATTATTTATGATGCTGTAACCGGACTAACGATTGGACCACTATTTTTTCATCAATCTTTTATGGTGTCAGTGATAGGGCAGATTCCATTCACCCTTCTTCACTTGCTAGGAAATGTATCTTTTGCTATAGTGCTCTCACCAGCAATCGAAAAATGGGTACTTAAAGCAGAAAAGAAAGTTGTGGTTGCAGAGAAAGTTGTATTGGTCGCTTAGTTGTCTTTTTAAAATTTAAACCAATGTATTTGGAAGTGAGGTGAGATTCCTCCACTGTGCCGCAACGGTAATACTCGAAAGAGGTAAGTCCGGTCTTAATACAATGGTGTTTCCCGAGCAGGAAGATTTATATATCTTTTTAATTAAAAATTCCTGCTTTCGGCAGGAATTTTTAATTTTATGTCAAAAAAATATATTAAAATTTTAATAAGTATCTCAGTAATTCTAATCATAGCTATTTTTTGTTTTGTAAAATTTACGAATGTACAAACCCTTGATTATTCTGAAAGTTTAAATTTATCCCAAAATATTTCCGTAGAAGAAAAAGAAATAGGCAATCAGACCATTGAGTCTAAAATAAAATTAAATTCCACATTAGAGGTGAGTGTTAGTTTGAAAGTTTTAAATAGCGTTTATTCTACAAAAATAGAAGAAGGTTCGAGTGTTTACGATGTAATGATAAAAATAAAAAATGAAAATACAGATTTTGATTTTAAATACAAAGAATATCCATCATTAGGAATTTTCATTGAT
>Ga0172379_10001276_pt1 | contig 52017 bp, 42 predicted proteins | sample GrowelOW334metaG_FD_119756 | JGI IMG/M metagenome (GOLD analysis project Ga0172379, IMG submission 119756) | Groundwater microbial communities from an aquifer near a municipal landfill in Southern Ontario, Canada - Groundwater well OW334 metaG | ecosystem: Environmental > Aquatic > Deep... | reverse complement strand
TTCGGCTGGGACACACGCGTGATCAACGGCCACGATGTCGGCGAACTTCTCGACACATTCAGAAGCCTGCCGCCCGCGGACAGCCAGAAACCCGTCTGCGTCATCTGCAACACAAACAAAGGCCGCGGCGTCTCCTTCACCGAATGCGAGACGAAATGGCATTATGGCGGCCTCGATGAAGAAACCGAAAAAATCGCTCTCGCCGATCTCGAAAAAATGCGCGCTGAATGCCGCTGACACTTATTAAACTAAAAGGAGGATTTCCCAATGGCAGGTGGACTTTCATACACGATAGATGATTTAAACGATCTCACTCAGGCCGCGATCTACGGGAAGGCGCTTACCGACCTCGGCGCCAAATACCCGGAAATCGTTTGCCTCTCGGCAGACCTTGCGAAGTCAACTAAAGTCGGCGACTTCTTCACCAAATTCCCGGAACGCTCTTTCAACTTCGGGATCGCCGAACAGAATATGACCGGCGCGGCGGCGGGCTTGGCTCTCACTGGCCTAAAACCTTACGTCAGCACTTTCGCGGCTTTCGCTTCCATGCGCGCCTGCGAACAGGTCCGCACAGACATTTGCTACCCGAACCTGAACGTAAAAATCACGGGCACTCACAGCGGTCTCAGCATGGGCAACGGCGGCACCACTCACCACGCCACCGAAGACATCGCCATCATGCGCTCTTTCGCCAACATGACTGTCTGCGTTCCCGCTGACGGCATCGAAACCGCTAAGGCGATCATCGCCTCCGTCGAAGAACACGAAGGACCGTTCTACATGCGCGTCGGCCGCGGCTTCGAACCGCCGGTCTATGAAACGCTCGACTACGATTTCAAACTCGGAAAAGCCATCACACTGCGCGAAGGCAAGGACGCCACGATCATCGCTTGCGGCGTCTGCGTCATGGCCGCAATTGAAGCCGCCGAGGAATTCGAAGCCGAAGACGGCATCAGCGTCCGCGTAATCAACATGCACACAATTAAGCCGCTCGATAAGGAAGCTATCCTCAAAGCGGCCGGCGAGACAAAATGCATTGTCACCGCCGAAGAACACAACATTTACGGCGGACTCGGCAGCGCTGTCGCCGAAGTTATCGCTGAAGAAGGCATCGGCATTAAGTTCAAACGGGTCGGCATCCCTGATGTTTTCTCCGTCATCGGTTATCCGGAAGATCTTTATGCTCACTACAAGATCGACATGGCGGGAATTTACGACAGCATGCGCTCTCTTCTCGGCCTATCGAAAAAAGAACGCGACGATCACTAAGCTCGTTTTTGTCAACCATTTTAAGGGACGCGGCTTGCCGCGCCCCTTTTTAATTTGGCAGAGTTTGCTAATGCCGCAATAAGCGTGTAATTCACGTACGATCGGTTAAATTCTATGTCAGACTTTATTTGATACATATTCTAAAGTAATTTAAATCACACACTCATATATTCAATAATAAAGAGTAATGGATTATAATAGCTGAGATAATTTAAGTATTTTAAGTATGTTCGGCGGGTTGCCTGTATCAATGCAATTTGGCATATATTGCTTTAATTGACGCCCATCGAACAGAAATATTATATATTTAATGGCATACCTGATGGTTCGCAAAAAGTATTTTTTATGTTTTTTCGCGGTGGCGCTCGCATTAATATTTGTGTTTATTTCTGTTCCGACTTCAGCAAACCCGGAAGCGCTTCTCGATTCAGTAATAACGAAAATTACAAATAAGGACGAATCAAAAACTCAACTGACTCCTGATGAGCTTATCGATCTCATCGATAAAACTCTGGACCAGCAAAACAAAGTTAAAAAAGAAAAAACGAACAAAAACGCTGCAAAATCAGATCCGCAATCTAATAAATCCGCCGACAAACAGACGAAGAACGCTAAGAATAAAAAAAGGGGGAAGAAATCAGAGGATTTTTCCGAACGTGTCGATAGCCTTGTAGATGACCTAGAAAGAGCTATTCCTGTGGAAGGCAATAAGACTCCTGAAGAGCCGCCGGTTATCGAAACGTCAACGCCGGAAAAGAAACCTGAACTCTCAAAAGTAGATCAGTTGCTGAGCGAACTCGATGGAAACGTCGTTATTGAAAATGAACCTCTGCCAGCGAAACCGTCCGCTTTCGAGACTCCAAAAGCGCCGGCGCCGACTCAACCTGCGCCTTTGCCAGCCGCAACGCCACCTCCTAAGGCGACGCCACCAATTGCGGCTCCCGCGCCTCAGCCGACTCCCGCACCCGCTCCGCCAAAGCCTGTCGCCGCAAAACAAACTACCCCTCCCGTCGAGATGCCTCCACTGCCTAAAACCGTGACTGAACCTGCTAAGCCTGCGCCGGCAGCTCAAAAAACAGTTTCGCCTCCGGCTGTGACCAAACCTACTACGCCTAAACCTGCGCCCGATAAGATTGTGACGCCTGAAAAGCCAAAGGCCCAGCCGCAACCTGCAAAAACTCAGACAACTCCTCCATCGCCTACCAAAGTCACTGTTGCCGCGCCTTCTTCAGCGCCCACGCCTCCGGCTTCCATTCAAACATCAGCGCAAACGCCTCAATTTGATGAAATCAACTCGCTTTTAGATCAACTCGATTCCGCGACCGACGTCGGCGTAAAGCCGAAGTCTGCAACTCAAGAAGCGCAACCTGCCGCTAACACTCCGCCAGCGCCGATCACAGTTCCTCAAAACGCAGTTCCGGCTCCGTCATCCTCAACCGTCTCTTTGCCAAAACCTACGTCGCCAGCCCCTGCTCCCGCCAAACCCGTTATTAAAGCTGCCGTTAAAGAACCTGAAAAAGCTATTGAATCAAAACAAATAGAGAAAGCTGTTAATAAAGAGCCGCCGGCGCCTGCTGCTACAAAAACCGCCCCTGTAGCGCCTCCGAAAACTGCTGCTTCCGCAGTTGCAAAACCAGATTCTTCATTAATCGTTATGCCTGCGACGACTGACGCAAAAACAGATGAAAAGAAACCGTTTGTTGAAGTAAAAGGATACCGATACCTGAAGTTTCGAGAGTATAAGTCGACAGGCAGTTCCGGACAATTCATCTCTCGGGAAGGCTTGGTGAACCGCGGCGGTAAAATCGAGCAGGGAACCGACCTCTCCGTCAACGCCAAGGTTGGCGACAAGACAAAACTTACCGGCTCATTCAACGAGATGCCGCATCAGGAACGAGCGATGATGTTCAAGCTCGAACAGGGCTTCTACGGTTTGACATACGGCGATTTTTCCGCGAGCGTCACCGGCGGCTCTTTCGCCGCCTTCTCAAAAAACATCACAGGACTTCAGTTCGATTACAAAACCGGACGCACTAATGTGTCGACCGTCATGTCGAAGTCAAAAAGCCAATCCAAAACAATCAGCTTCTCCGGCCGCAACATTAAAGGCCCATACGACCTCAACGCGCGCGACCTCGTTCCGGACCAGATTACTGTTCAATTGAACAGCGCCGTTATTCCCTCTTCAGATTACATCATTGACGCGTTCGCCGGCGAGATAACTTTTAATCAGATTCTCGGCCCGAACGACATCGTTATGGTCAATTACGAACAGCGGCTGACCGGAAATCTTTCAGAAGGCAACATCCTCGCTTTCGCCGCCGATCAGACTTCGAAGAATGATAAACTCTCATACGGCGTTTCGCATCTTGTCCAGCAGGCGAACAGGCAGACTCAAAAACTTACTGAGGCCATTGAAAACGAAACCGCTACAATCAATATGCCCTGTAATTCTGCATGCCCGCTCGGCTCGAATTGCATTCAAGCGTCTAAGCAATTCATTGTTCGATTCGATTACCTGAACGGGACGGAAACAATTTTCAAGTCGGGCAGTTCGAACGCAATGGAGCCGAACAAGGATTATAACAGGCTGGCAGACGCCGGAACGACATCGGGCGAACAGGTCGCCTGCATCATGGGCAACTACAGGGACGGCAAATTCCTGCTTCCCGCCGCCGCCACAAGCACATACACCATCAATTATTCCTACTATCCCACGGACACTGTTGTTCAATACGTCGATAAGGAATATCTTTATCTCGACTCCTCAGGCGCTTTCGGATATCCCGCAAAGCCGACGATTTACAACGGCTCGGAAACAATAACAAAATGCGACGACGCCGAGCTTACTTCCTGCCAGATCGTGCCTATGAAACCCGGGCAGGATTACACTATCGACGAGCAACTTAACAGAATTAATTTCTTTTCTCCGATAGGGATCAACACATACATAAGAATCGACTACTGGCGCTATCCCGATGTTACAGCGCTCGAATCAAAATACGACCACACCGTGGACGACTTCCGCCTTAAATATGATCCGTCGAAATCGCTCGCTTTTGAATACGAGCGCGCTTCAAGCCTCGCGGATATCGCATCTCAAAACATCTCCGTTCTAAATGAAACAGTCGCTATTGTCGCTGCTCCTCTCGACTGCTCGATTATCACGACAAAAGCATGCTCATTCAACCTCGCAAACGTAGGCATTTCTCAAGGTTCTTTTGTTCTTTATTTTAACGACAGGGTCTCGACCGAAGGCATCGTCAGCGCGGCTAACTACAGCGTTGACTACAGCCGCGGCGAGGTAACGCTGAAAACTCCGATTCCTGCGAATACGCTCATCATAGCCGACTATCAATACCGACCCCCAAGCGCTTCACAACTCGCGAAAGGCAACCGCGATCGTTTCAGCGCGAAATACAAAGGCGATAAAACCCAAGTGAATTTCTCGCTCGACACAGGCGACACGTTCTTCTCGCCTCTCGGCGGCGGCAACAACCTCGAAATCCGGCGGCTTTCTTACGGCATCACTCAAAAAATCTCCGAAAACCTTAACGTATCCGCCGACTTCAACAATGTCGACAATGCGGCCGACATTCTTAAAACTCATATCCGTTCGAACAACTCGCAGTCTTACAATCTAAATTTCAAATCGAAAGCGATCACTCGTTTCGGACTGAACTATGACAAGCGCCAGAACACTGACGACTACAATCCTTCTCAGTCCGAAAGCACAGATGACAAACTCGCTGTCACTCTCGGCATGCCCGTCCCGTTCCTGAAAAATGCAGATATTATTACTGGCTATTCCAACACCGACCACAAGGATATGACCGCCGCCGCGAGCCGCACAAAAACAAATGCCCGCTCACTCGGCTTCAACTACAAACCTTCCACAAAGCTGATGCTTACTACTCAATACACAATTAATTCGGTCGACACTTCAAGCGTCAGACTCAATTTCAATTCCAAGAACGCCTCGAACAAGATCGGCTTGAACTGGACCCCGATCCCCATGCTCATGATCGCAGCCGATGTAGACTCGCAGTCCACCACGGACTCGCGCCCGAGCGTCGAGCCGCGCTCCATCAACCGCTCGCGCATCGCCCTCTCCACACGGCCTTTCGGTTTTGTTAAAACCGTTCAACTCAATTTTACCCAGCAGGACTCGCCCAGCGTCAACGGCCCCTCTTCCGGAACGAAAACTTCTCAATTCCAAACCGGGTTCATTATCACGAAATCGCTCTCTTTCAGTCCAGCTTTCTCGATCGCCGACACTTATGTCGGCGACGATTCTTCGACTAACAACAAGAATAAGAAATATGATTTCGAGTACAGGCCGCCGGGAAGGCCGTATCATGCTGTCCTGTCCCTTCAAAACAACGATGTCTCAACAACGAATAGAACTCAGTCGCTGAAAAGTACGAGCAGCGGCTGGAACCTCGCGCTCGGCTATGACCCCAATCAGGTCTGGAGCTATTCAACAACTTTTCAAAGCGACTCTTTCTCCTCGGCGCCTACGCCCGGTTACAAAACCGGCACTCTTCAGTCACGCGTCACGCGAAAAACCGAGTCCAGCAACCAATGGTTCCAACTCCAGAATGTCTCCAGATCCGGCTCTTCTTCTGATAAAAATTTGACTATGGAACTGGGCACTGACAACAAACTTACGAAAATCATTTCGCTCAACCTGCTGTACAGGCTTTCAAACTTTAAGAACTCTCTTGATTCGAAAACAAACTACACCGGCCACTTATTCGAAGGAACGTTCAAGGCTACGTTCTGATCGAATCCATGCCATCATAAACTTTTTGTTAATATGTTTTACGGGAGCGTATTTCTAACTTTTCTTTTTCTTCACAGTTTTTTTCTTCACAGCTTTTTTTATCGCGACGGATTTTTTCAGTGTTTTCTTTGCCGGCGCCTTCTTGGCCGCTTTTGCCGCGTTGTGTTTCTTTACCGGCGCCCTCGTTGCTTTCTTCGGGACTGCAGACGGATAATTCTTCGTGAGAAATTCTATTATCGGCTTGTTGTATAGTTCGGACTGGAACATTTTTCCTGCGTGGCCTGTCGGAACGACGACAAGTTCAGAGTTCGGGATCATTGCATGCATGACGCGCGACTGTCTCGCTGGCGCCAGCAGGTCCATGCTGCCGCCTATTATCAATGTCGGGCATGTGATGCCCGGCAACTGTTCTTTCGTGTTGTGGCGCATTATTTCTTCGATTTCCATGCGCGCAACGTCCGGCCGCGTTCGCATCACATCCGTGAACCAGAGCCTGATTTTATGCGCGTCTTTATTAAACAGAAGGCCCGCGACATCAGCGGCTGCGTTCATCGCCGGCCTGATCGCCAGCTTCGCCAATGGATGAAACGCCGCCTCCGCCATCAGTGGAGACATTGACCAGAAGACATTACGCAACAGGCTGTCGCGCATCAGATATCCGGTGTTAAGGAGAACGAGACACGCTATATTGTCCGGGTGTTTCAGATAAATTTGCTGAGCCGCTCCTCCGCCGGCGCTGTGTCCGATCAGCGCGAAAGGATCTCCCCCGAACAGTCCCATCTTCTCCGCAAACTCGCTGAACCGCTCGACAACGATGTCCTTATCAACAGTGTCTACTTTTTTGCTCGAACGCCCGTGCCCTACGCTATCGAGAAGTATCGCGCGATAACCCGCCTCGGCGAGCGAGCGCGTCTGCTCACAATAAAGCCTAAGGCTCGCGCACCAGCCGTGAAGCAGCATCACAGGAGCTCCGTCCTCCGGCCCGTGCGTCTCGTAATACGTCCTGCTCCCGTCGCTCATCTTTAACAACGGCATAGGAATCCTCCGCAAATACGTTTTTGGATAACTCTTTATATTTCACCTTGATTGCTTTCGATTTTGCAAAACATATTTTTGTCGTGATGCGGCCGCCGCCGCTTCACCGTTCTTTCTTTCTCGAATTCCTTTTTTGAGCGCTTGCCGAGCGGCCTTTGGGAAACCTGATGTCGAAAGGCGGAAGGCATTCATGCTCGCCGATCCACTGCGCCTGCTGTTCCACACTCCACTTATGCCACGGCGCCGTCCCCAATACTTTCGAGTAATCGTATGGGTTATGCCCATCCAAGCGCGCCAATATGTGGTCCGTTAACGCGCTGAAAATGTATTCCCATCCCATGGTATGTTGAAACTGCCACACATGCGCAGTTTCGTGGATCAATATCGTACGGTCGCCTATATACTTTCCGCTCATTTGTATGCTGTTCCCGAAAACGAAGGCTCTCGCCCCGCTAACCTCCGTCGTCCAGTGTTTGTCGCGAATCCGTATCTTACTGTAGTCTACCTGATCGCCGAAAACATTCTTCAGCGTCTCAGTCTCCATTTCAGTAAGCTTACGGGACGAAAACATTTTTGCTCTCCACGAAATATTCTTGAGGAATTATATCACAAAATTTTATTCGGTGGTTATACTTATCCGAATGGCGAAGAACAAAGCGACAACAGCCACATTATTGCTTCTTCTCGGAGTGATGTTCTGGGGCGGCACTTTCGTAATGGTGAAAGAAGCGGTATCGCTTATCGACCCCTACTCGCTTGTCTCAATACGTTTCTTCATCGCAACCGTTGTCATATGCGTTTTCTACTTCAAAAAACTAAATAACATTAATCGCGCGACTGTCTTTGTCGCCGTAATATCCGGAGCAATCCTTACAGCTTCATTCCTCCTTCAGACCGTCAGCATGAAATATACATCCGCATCGAACTCCGCTTTTATCACAGGACTTTGTGTCGTGTTTGTGCCGCTTTACGTCGCCGCGCTCGACCGCAAACCGCCGACCGCCATGCAGGCGGCTTCCGTTCTGATGGCGCTTGCCGGACTCGCTCTCATGACTTTGAAATTTCCGATTAAACTTAACTTCGGCGATTTTCTCGCTCTTTTATGCGCCGTAGGGTTCGGATTGCAACTCATGATCTGCGGACGGCTCCCCGAACGTATCGACGCTCCGTCATTCACTGTAATTCAGTTGCTCACTGTCGCAATTCTCACCGCCGCCGGCGGACTTATCGTGAATAAACATATCGCGATTCCGGACAATCGGTTTGTCTGGGGAACAATTATTTATTGCGCGACAGCGGCAACAGCCTACATATATATCGTTCAGGCGCTGTTGCAGAGATATATCTCCGAGATTAAAGCAGTCGTGATTTATTCTCTGGAACCTCTTTTCGCAGCTATCGTCGCTTACTTCTACATCGGCGAAACGTTATCGCTGAACGCAATGTTCGGCGGCGCCCTGATCATGGTCGCAATGGTCGTAGCGGAACTCAAACTCAACAGCGCGCGGAAACAGAATCAACCGAATTGACTTCGCCGGATATTAAAATATTTCAAATATCGTTATAATTTCCTTGCAGTCGATTAACGGCTTTTAGTCTACATTAATTTTACGGAGAGCTCATGCCCGACGATTTTAACAAAACGATTTCTAATGTCACAAACTACATTCCCAAGTTCGAACAGGACGTGAAGCGGGCCGGCCGCGTCGAAGACCGGCGCGTAGAGAATAGAACCGACGCAAAAGAGAGGCAGGGTGACAAACACCGCTATCCGTTTTCGGAGATCAAACCGCCGGACGCACAACTCTGGAACGAGATTCTCGAAGCGCTCGAAATTTTCAATCAGCATCAGGATGTTCGCAACTCGCCGTTTGTCATCCGCCTCTGGGCTCAAAATAACGGATTCCGCATTCAACTCATTCATGAAACAACGGGCGATCTTATCAAACAATCGAAACTCATCCAATTCGATAAAGTCACGACCGCCGATCTGAACGTTATTATCAATGAATTGGTCGCCGAACGCGGCGTCGTGATAGATATTACCCGCTGACGGCTTAATTTATTTCCAGCGGAATATATTTCAATTCCCCGTTATATCTGATTTTTATCATCAGCCAACTTTGAATATTTTCGGCGCCCTTTTCAATCCCGCAAAAGTCAAACATATAGACGCCGCTCTGGTTGCCGGCAAGTTCAAAATCAACAGCGCTCGGGAATACATCCGTCAATGAAAGAGGCGCTGCAGCAATTTCCGGAAATGTTTCCACCGGTCCGATCACTGAGACCGCGCCTTCTATGTCGCCGCCCTGATTATTCGATATATCCACTTTCAGTTTTCTGCAGTTGCCTATGGCTTTTTCAATTGCGGCTGATGCGGCTAAATCATCATGTTTGCCGACCGGCAACGTACCGAAATATGTTTTATCTCCGGCTTTAAGCGAAGCGCGTATATATCCGCCCGCCGGCGGGCTGTCCGCTCTTACTTCAAAATCGACGATTCTTCCCTCACGCGCCGCGAACGTCTGCTTCTTTTCAGTGAATGACGGCGTCAGACCGTCCGGCGCTTCGATGGTCAGCGTTCCCTCAAGAGGCGAGTCAGTCGAATTGTTCGACACCGCCAGCCGCATTTTGTTGTTCCCTTTTTTGAGAGTGTTCTTAGGCTGTTTTCTCACATTCACCCCAAGCATCCCGGATTCCGGCAAATTCTTTTCGAGCGGATATCCGATAGAGACGGACACAGGCGAATTATACATGTACGCGGCGCCGAGATTGAGAGCCCAGTAATCGGAGTACAGCCGCTTCGACTGTTCGGTCGCCGCCGCTATCGCCTGCGACGCGGCGGATAACTCCCCCTCCTCCTTGAATTCCACCAGAACCGTCTCGATCGCATTGGGGCCAAGCTTCATTTCTATTGTGTCGCCGTAAAGCAATCTGACCGTTCCGCCGTCAGGTTCCTCGATAAGATTCGTATGCCGCGCTGATTTAAGCGGTTTGAAAAACTTAACCCTTACGTCAGTTGCCTTTCCCTCAGCTTCATAGAAACGAATCATCACGCCGTTTCGCGGCCCTGTCGCGCCTGATGTTTTCATAGAGGCATATGGATTTCCCGCAGCTTTTACTGAAGAAAGAACGGCGCTATCCGATTCGATGTCAATAAAACTCATCACTACGGGCAAGTTTCCGTCTTGCGTCTTCGCCTCCACAGCCGTCAATGGCGTGTTCACTTCGTGGCCGACGCGATAAGTCTGCGCCCGGCGCCAGTCGCCGGAATGAGGATAAAGCGCATATTCGTAACGATGCGTTTTGGCTTCGGTAATCGTGAATGGAATGCCCTGAAGCTCCGCCGCCCACTGCGCGGAATGGAAAAGCCCCATGACAACCGTGCCGTTCGAATCGAAGCTATGCAGGATATTGCCGCGATTGATAAGCGCGATTCCATAGTCGTCCGGCGGCGCTTTCTTCTTCGAGTTCCGGCCGTCTTCTTCGACGCTCAATGCGATTCTCATTTTCTGCGTTATCTCCTCGGCAAGCTGCGACATCATCTTTTTCATTCTTGCGGCGTCCGCTGCCCCGAGAACGAGCGTGTCGACATTGCGGATTTCCATGTCGTTGGCGACCGGCGATATCAGCAGTCTTGCGGCGCCTTCTGTGGCGAGCCGCTCTTTGTACTTTGCCCCCGATTCGCCTTTTGACGTCACCGAAGCGGCGAAAGCGTTGTCACTGCCTATGGCAATAACGAATCTGAAGTTACGGTTTAGCAGATCCTTGTTCCGGTCCTCGTCGGCATAACTCGGCGTGCACGTCACGCCCCGCATGATAAGCGCGCTTTCGAGCGTCTGAGCCGCCGCAATGCTTTCCGCGTTCCTCGCATGAACGATCTCGCACAAACGCACAGCCAGCCCGTCCGATAACGCGCCGGAAGCGTCTGCTATATCCACTCGGACCGCCGTCCCCTCCTCAACCCAGTTCAGCGCGGAATACGGCGCGCTAAGCGTCAGCATCTTATCGAGATCAGTCCGATAGTTCAGCGGCTTCAGGCTCTCTCGCCGCGCGGCCGCATAAAAGCGATCCTCGATCACAGGGCCCGTTCCGTTTAGCTTCACCGGGAAACGAACCATCCACATATTCCTGTTCGACGCGTCTTTTAGCAAATTTTCCGGCAAAATCGTCGTCATCATATCTATCCTCTTAACGCCGGCGGAAAGCCTTATCTCCTGTGTGTAAACTCCGAGATCGCCGATTCGCCCTTTGACAACGAGCTTCACAAACGACACGCCGGTTATGGTTTCGACATCCGCCTTGTTATCTGATGAATATCCTTTAACTCCAACCGTCGAAAGTTCCCATGCCGGGTATTGCGGCCCCTGATCTTCCTTGAGGACTATTAATTCGTTACCTGGATATTTCGTCGACGGGTCGATCACCACGCGGCCGGTTTGCTTGTCCACAAGCTTCGTTATGGCGCCGCCGCGCGCCGGATCGACCGTCACTATGTAATATTCGTTTTCAATAGTGTTATCTTTCGCGCTGAGCGCCGCAGCATCGGATTTCATCCCTTCGCCGTTCTTAATGAAAAACGTTTTGTATCCGACTGGCGGCACATCAGAAGCTACAAAAATCAACCTGCTTTTCTCAAGCCCGCCAATCATCACATTTGACATATCAAACTGAATCGAATTTTCGTTCGCGTCTGTCAGAACGAACGGCCCTTCAGGCGTATTGTCGACTATCAGCGACACTGTGTCGGTTCGCTTCCAGCCGAGCGGGTTGAAAACCACAATGGGAACAGCTCCTTTGATTTTTCCTGTATCGATCTTCGATGCAATGAAATACTCCGCGCCGCTCAGGGCTCCGCCGCCGAGCGTAACTGCTTCCCTGAAACCCTCCATCATGTCGAAGAAGCTCAAATCATTGCATGTGCCGGTGATTCCGTCGTGGTGCTGATTGAAAAGAAGCTGACGCCACGCCTTGTCGAGCGCGGGTTCCGGATAAATCGCGCCGAGCATCGCCGCCGCCACTCCGAACTTCTCCGCGCTCAGCAGTGCGTTCTCGGCAAGCCTGTTCGCGATCTTCAGATCAACTCGCGAAAGCGCCGTGCCGACGTGATAGAGCGAAAAATCGCGCGAAATCAGCGGCATCATCGCCTTTCCGGCCTTCAACTGCCTGTCTATCGCTTCGAAATACGCCGTCGGCCCGGATATCAGAATCGGCGGCTGATTGCTCTTTAGCGATGTTGATTTCCCGGAGAGCCACGGCTCCGGATAGGCGAAATCGGCGCTCGAAAGCAGACCAAAGTCGGCTGCAAGTCCGAGCGAATCCTGAAGCCGTTTCTTTTTCGCGACCTTCCCGATCAATTCCTCATAAGAGGCTGCGGAATACGATTTGTAATGTTCGCGCCTGTGATGAAGCGTCGAACCGTCCGGAGCGAGATCGATAAAATCGGGCGGCAGTCCCGGCACGGTGATTTCCGGGTTCGAACCGATCGCCGGATTGCCCTTGCGCCAGGCAGCGCCTGCATAGCGCGACTTCGCCAGAATCTGCGTCAATTGAATCGTATGCCCGAAAACATCGAATGGCATATAAACCCCGGCGCGTTGGTCGCCGAGAACTCCTTCGTGATATGCGCGGCCATACAGTATGTTGCGTATCAACCCCTCGCCGCCCACGCTCATCTCGTTCGGTTCGCTGTATGAACCGCCCGTCTCGATCCGGTTGTCGGCGACCAGCTTCAGAATCATCTCGCGTTCCTCAGGAAACAGGTCAAAAAACGGTTTCAGATAATCTATTTCCGTGAAAACCACATGATAATCCGGGTCTTCCTTAAGCGCCTTCAGAAACCGGCGGCAGCGGTCGAAACCAACGCTCGTGTACGCCCTCTGGTCCTTCTCGAACACCGGGTCGTAGTGAAAATGCGGCGTGAGATAAACAGCTTCAACATCCGCTGAAACTCGAACCGTCGCGCATAAAATAACTACCAATAGCGCGAAACACCTCATCATCCAATAATATTTCGTTTTCTTTTCACATCCGTTATGCATTATGGGGTCAACATCCTTTATGAATTGATTAGTTCATCAACAGCAATTTTGTATTTCACATGAATAAAGTTCTGGTCGAACATCTCGAATTCAGCGAGCATGGCATCCTGCTCTTCTTTGGTGAAATATTTCATAATCGGCAAGAAGAAACGCTTGTCTTCCTTCTCGATATGGCCGGGATAAAAGCCGGCGATCGATTCGAGCGACGCCGCGATATCGTTCAACGCCGCCTCGTCTCCGTTCATGTAGCGCTCCCTCGCTGCGATAAGTTCGCGCACGTTCGCGCGTCCCTTCTTATGTTCTTCAATCAATTCATCCATTATCATTCTGTGCTCGTCCGAAAGCGGCTTGTTCGCGAGATCACGAAACAAAATCTGTTCTTCTTTCCCATGGTGAAGCGCGTCGGCGTATGTTCTGACAAAATCAATCGCCGTATCTATCAATTTAACGCCAGCTCTTTTTGTCTCGCCGATTTTAGCGGCTTCCGACTTCATAAGCGCTATCATCTTCTCGATCAATCTGTGCTCTATCATCAACGGCCCGATCGGCATCATAATGTAAATCTCCTCAATTTTTATGCATTAGACATATCTTATCACAAATAAATGATATCGCAGAAATAATTGAGACTGAATATATCAATTAATTCCGCCTTTTGTAAAGGTCCGGGCCTTTTTTTGTTGGGCGAAAATCTATGATTATCATTGCCTTAACGCGCTCAATAAGCCCTTCGATAATGCGCATATTTTGAAAAGCGAATATCAAATAAGCCAATATTTACTCCATTTTTAGGGATATTCAAAATAAATTTAAAATATTTTGTAAAGTCGCTAAAGTTTTTCTGAGATGAGTCGATAACTTATAATGATTGACATGGTTGCTGCTAGCCACAGCAACTCCTCCTAAAGAGCCACCAGAAGCAGGTGGCCTTTTTTTATTCCGGCAAAATTGCAAAACAGACCGATAACAGCAACCGCAAGGTCATAGCATGTCGCGCCCATTAATAGAAAAAGTTTGTCGTGAATATACAAAGAGAATAAACTACCGCTTGCTGACCATCATTCGCGAGATGACATCGCGCATTGACGCGGTGTGGCCGGAATCGCCTTTGAGCTTTTCAGCCATAATATTGGTCACGAGATCGTCAGTGGCGCGGATGCGGTTGATAAGCACGCGCAGAAGCGATTCGAGCATTTTGTTGGAGAGCGAATCGCCAGCGCTGATAAGAACCTTGAATTCCCGGCCATACATTTCAAGGACGGTCGTATTGGTGAGCGCAACCGCGCTTGCTGTTCGCGGACTCCCGTCGACCAGCGAAACCTCGCCGAAAAAGTCGCCGTGCCGTAGCGATGTGATGTCCCAGAAATTTTCCGTACTCAGCTTTTTTACAATCTTCAGCTCTCCATCGCCGATAATATACATCGAGTCGCCCCACGCGCCCTCTCGGCAAATGTAGTCGCCTTTTCTATAATGATGCTCTTCGACCAGCTTAGAAACTCGTTCGAGTTGCGTATCATCAAGAGATTCAAACAGCCTGCAATGTTTCAGTATTTCCATGATTGTCATAAATGCCGCTCCAGAATAATCGGGTTGTGCTTCGAAAATATCTTACACGAACAGAAAAACCGTGTAAAGACTCAGCCAATCGAAGTCTGCCGCCGGAGGCTCTATCGAAGACATTTCGCAAGAACCTATTTGGCGCCGGAGGGCAAAATAGTGTAATATAATCAGTAAGCATGGGCGCGCATGCTGCGCCCAAAGGCAAAGGCAGAGAAGGAGGAGGAAATGTCCGGAGAAAGAACTATTCCTAAACTTAACGATTCGTACGACATAGTAGTGATCGGCGCGGGAAACGGCGGCCTGGCGGCGGCGCTGCAAATCGCTGTGAAGGGCGGAAAGCCTCTCCTCTTGGAGCAGCACAACCTGCCCGGCGGATTCGCGACGAGTTTCGTTCGCGGCCGCTTCGAGTTCGAGGCGTCGCTTCACGAACTGGCGGGGATCGGACCGGCTTCTGACAAAGGCGGCGTCCGCGCATTCCTCGAAGACGAGTGCAAGGTGGACATCGACTGGGTCCCGGTTCCTGAAGCCTACCGATTGATTCTCACCGACGACAACTTAGACATCACTTTGCCGTTCGGCGTCCAGAATTATATAGAGGCGATTGAACTTGAAGTTCCCGGCAGCCGCGAGCCTATGAACAAATACATAGAACTGTGCCGCGACTTGAAAGACACGATCGGATTGCTCGGCAAGCTTAACGAAAAGCCGGACATCACAAAGCTTGCGGAATCGCTTAAGAATCTGCCCGCCGCATTCGGAGACGCCGCGTCGATGCCGGTTAAAATCGGAAATTTCATGAAAACTCTCGCCTACACCGTGGATGAAGTGACGAAGACGTTCAACATCCCTGCGAAGGCTATGAAAATACTCTATCCGTACTGGTGCTATCTCGGGCTGCCGACGAGCCGGATGTCGTTCACGATATGGGCTGTCATGCTGCTTGAATATCTCGAACGCGGCGCGTACATACCGAGAATGAGGTCGCACGAACTCGCATCGGCGATGGAAGCGCGGATCCTGGAACTCGGCGGGCAGGTCGAGTACAACACGCGCGTCGAGAAAATAATCGTCGAAAACAATCAGGTCGCCGGCGTGGAGACAGCGTCCGGCGATGTAATCAAAACGCAACACGTCATCTGCAACGCGTCCCCTACCCTCGCCTATAACAAGCTGATATCGCCTATATCGGCGGTTCCACCGGCGGCGTACAAAAACGTAAACGCGAGGAAGCACGGCGGCGCCGGATTCGTCGTCTATCTCGGGCTCAACGCGCCGATGGAAGAAATCGGAATCCGTGATTACGGCCTCTTCATTTCGAAAAACATGGATACGGACGACATATATTTTTCCATGGGCAAAGCGGCGCTAAACAACATGCAGGCGACAATCTGCCTCAACAACGCGATTCCTTACTGCTCGCCTCCGGGAACATCGATCATATCAATGACGACTCTGTATAAGAGCGAAGCGTGGCATACGTTGACGCCCGGAGATTATTTCAAGCTCAAAAACAAGATCGCGAGCGACATGATCGATCAATTCGAGAAAGCGACACACACGCGCATACGCGACCACATCGAGGAGATCGAGGTGGCCACGCCGGTGACGTTCGCGCGATACACCGGAACTCACGGCGGCGGCGTTTACGGTTACGAGCCGGAGCCGTGGGACTCAGTCATCCCACGCATTCTATCGCAGAAGGATGAATGCTATATCAAGGGCCTGATGTTCACCGGCGGCTACTCACAGATGTGCCACGGATACAGCAGCGCGTTAATGTCGGGCCAGGCGACCGCAGGCGCCGCTCTGCGCAAAATGGGGGTGAAATAATGAGAACGAAAGTACACATCAAAGGCGAACTGATCGACCTGCTCGCTCCTTTTTACCTTTTGCCGGATAGAAAACGAAGATTTGAAAAAGCGCTTCCTGACCCGATCGAATCCGACCCGGTCAACGAGCTCGCGCGCGCCATTCACCCGGCGAAACTCAAACTCGAAATAGCTGAAATTCGGCGCGAGACAGACTCGGCGAAAACTTTCAGGTTCGTTCCGGCCCCGGACTCCGGGCTGACTTCGCTCCCGTTTTTTCGCGCTGGCCAATACCTGAGTCTGAAGGTCGACATCGACGGCTCTCCTATCACGCGTCCCTATTCGATATCGTCATCCCCGAACGACACGCTTAATAACGGATTCTATGAAATCACGATCCGCCGCAAAGAAGGCGGCTTCTTCACCGAACATATCTGGAACTCATGGGACGCCGGAATGATCGTTGAAAGCTCCGGCCCGTGCGGCCTGTTCTATTACGATTCGATTCGCGACTCGAAAGAGCTTGTCGGCATTGCGGGCGGCGCTGGAATCACCCCGTTCCGATCTATGATAAAAGACATTATCGAAAACGATCTGGATGTTCATTTCACTCTGTTGTACGGCACGAAAAAGGCCGACGACATCATTTTCAAGGACGAACTGCTCGAACTGGCGGTAAAAGCCCCCTATAAGCTTTCTGTGCATTTCGTTTGCAGCGAGCCGGACTCAGGCTGGGACGGCCTTTCGGGATTCCTGACATCCGAATGCATTTCCAACTGCTGCGGAGAGATGGACCGAAAGACATTCTTCATCTGCGGCCCGCAGGTAATGTATAAGTTCCTTGAAAAAGAAATGACTTGCTTCGACATTCCCGCCAAGCGGATTCGGCGCGAGGCATTCGGCGAAATTCCGGACATCACGCAGTATCATGGATTCCCGGAAGGCGCGGCGGAAAAGGTTTTCGAAATCACCGCGCTGATCGGCAACGAATCGAAAGTCCTGCCGGCGAGAGCGACGGAGTCGGTTGTCGTGGCGCTCGAACGCGCTGGCATCGCGGCGCCCTCTCAATGCCGGTCCGGAGAATGCGGCTTCTGCCGCTCGATCCTGATCTCCGGCGACGTTTTCGTTTGCCCGGACAACGACGGCCGCCGGCTCGCGGACAAAAAATTCAGCTTTTTTCATCCGTGCTCGTCATTTCCGGTGTCCGACCTGAAAATAAAAGTTATTAGAGACATTTAGATAAACAATATAAGATACGTCCGCAGGCGCGGCTGAAAACGCATCGCCAGCGGCGATACATTCTGTTAGCCGGAGGCCGCCATGCCGACTGATTCCGCGCGACAAGCGTTAAGCATTCTGCGTGACCCGGGCCAGTTCTCGTGGTATGTCATTCCTCTGCTCGCGATCGCCGTTTATATCTATTCGGCGGAAATTGAGAAGAAAAACTGGAACGTCGTTTTCGCGGGCCTCGCGTTTTGGGGCATGGACTGGTTCAACGAGATATGGAACAGTCTCGTGTTCCACTTCACGAACTATGCGCCCGTGTGGGGCGCGCCCGGCAAAACCGCGTTTCTTATTCTAATCGGACTGAACATCGAAATCTGCTTCATGTTTTCCATCGCCGGCGTCGCCATGTCGAAAACGCTTATCTTCGATAAGAGCGTGAAGATACTCGGCATTCCGAACCGTCTTTTCATAGCGATAGCAGGCGCAATATTCTGCGTTTTCGTTGAAATCGTCCTGAATCTCGCCGGACAGCTTACTTGGGAATACTGCTGGTGGAGCGTCCGCGTTCCATGGCTGATTTTCTTTATAGGCTACCTTCCGTTTTATCTCGTTTCATTCTGGGTTTACGACATGGAGACGGCGCGAAAAAAAGCGGCGACTGTCGGAACGATTTTCGCCGTCGATATAATTTGCATAATCATATTCGCCGTTTTTTTGAAATGGATTTAATAAATGGCTATGCTTAATTCAATGAATTGACGGAGTGTTTATTATGAAAATACGTTTTTCTCTACTATTCGCAATCGCGCTTGTAACAGCAATCGCGTCGACGGCTCTTTCCGTCAACTATCCCGAGCCGACCGGGTACATCACCGACACCGCTGGCGCGTTGGACTTAGAGACAAAACAGAAACTTATCCCTATTCTTCAGTCGCTGCACGAAAAAACGACAGCTCAAGTCGGAGTCGCAGTAATCGATACGCTCGACGGCGTTCCCATTGAGGAATACGCGGTCAAGCTTTTCTCAAAATGGAAAATTGGAAATAAAGAGAAAGACAACGGCGTCCTGCTGCTTGTCGCCCTGAACGACAGAAAGATGCGCATCGAGGTCGGTTATGGGTTGGAGGGCGCGATACCCGACGCGAAAGCCGGCGAGATAATAGACGACATTATCAAACCGAAATTCAAAGCGGGAGATATTAACGGCGGCGTGACTGCAGGAGTCGAAGCGATTGTCGCTGAAATAGCCGATGAATACTCCGTAAATCCCGTTGATGTCGGCATGGCGACCGGAACAGCTTTCGCTGAGCAGACAGGCGTTCCGGTTCCTGATCCTCCATCGCCGACATTCGATAATCCGTTCATTGATTTCTTTATGAACGCTGGATTTATCATATTTTTCATTGGTTTTATTATTATCGCGGTGATTCTCGGCAGCATATCAAAGCGACGCAGAGGTGGAGGCGGCGGATATTTTTACTCTTCTGATGCGTTAGGAGGAGCAAACAACGATTCCAGCTATGATTCACGGCATGATTTGGACTGCGGTTCCGATAGCTCGGACAGTTTCGACGGCGGCGACAGCGGCGGCGGCGGCGCTAGCGGCGACTGGTGATAACAAGTCACAATCACTCTGGTTTTATCAAATTTAAAAATGAATTTTATTGAAGATATCTCTCTTCGCTCGGAATGTCAATGTGGCGATGCATTACATCTACTCGCTACTTCTTCACAATTTCCATATCCTTAAGCGGCAGGAAAATGAGGATTAATATCCCCGGAATGGAAGCAGCAAAACAAAATATGAAGAATGTCATATACCCCATATCCTTAACGAGAAACCCGCTAAAGAAGCTTGCGAGCATTGTAGCGAGCGCCATGAGACTTGTTGCGATCGCATAATGAGCGGCGTTATATTCCTTTTTGCAGGTGCGCATCAAAAAATTAACAAAAGCGATTGTGCCAAGTCCATACGCGAAATTCTCGAATGTATTTATGACTCCGACATGTATCAGGCCGGTGTTTGTGATAGCTTGCAGAACAGCGCCGTCGGCGCCTTTCGGCATAACTTTATGAACAAACGCGAGCCACGCGTAAAGAAGCAGCGTTATGCTCTGTATGATACCGAGAACCCAAAGGCCTCGTGTCAGACCACGCTTTGAAATGTAAATGCCTCCTACAATACTTCCTAAAATCGTCGCGATTATGCCTATGACTCCCTGAAGAAAACCTATCTGGCCTATGCTCACGCCGATGTCCATCAGGAACGGTTTCGACATCGGTTTCCAAAGGAAGTCGCCAATCCGGAAGAGAAGAATGAACAAAAGGATAACTACTATACGCTTCTGATCCAAGTATGACGAGAACGCCTCTCCGAAAGATTTCTTAGCCTGATTAGCGTCCGATTCCACTGTGATAACCGGCCTTGGCAAATAAAACGAATGGAATACGAGAAAGAGAAAGAAAAGCGCGGCGCCAAGAGTAAAAGCCGCGTTCCAACCTGTAAGAAATCCCGGAATTGTAATCCCATGCCATACAATCGTTTTACCGCCGCCGCCCGCCAGCATCACGAGAAATCCGCCGCCGGCGACCATAGCTATACGATAAAACATCACCCTTATTCCGCTGTACTTCGCCTGCCCAGCCGGATCGAGCGTGTCCAGATAGTAACCGTCAATCGCAATATCCTGCGTCGCGCTGAATAACGCGGTCAGCAAAAATATTAAAAATAAAATCCATATCGTTGTTGAGAGAGACAGTGACGCAGACATAAAAACAGTGGACCGAAAAACAACAAAAGCAGCTGCGATCGCTACGCCTATAATGCCGCAGGCAGCGCGCGTCGTCGAACTACGCCGCTGGTCTAATCCGAACCCGATGCAGAACAAAAGAGTCAGAACTCCAAAAATAAATCCTGCGTTCGCCCAGATATTTGATATATTCGGCATCGAAAATGAAATTGAGCGCAACGCGGCATTGTTAGGAAGAAAAACAAACGCGGCAAGCGCGAAGAAAGTCAACGCGAGCAAACTCTGCATGACCAGAATCCAGCGGCGTTTCGTCCCAACCAAGTCAACAAGCGGGCTCCAGATCATCTTAAACGCCCACGGCATCCCGAATAAACCCTGAAATATGCCGAGCGCTTCCAGCGGCACATTCAGCGCTTTGAAAAACACGGTGGCCATTTCCATAACCGTCGTGTATGGAAATCCTTGAGTGAAATAAAGTGTCGGGACCCAAATGTTTGGATTCCTGCGGGTGGCGCCTTCTTGTTTGTCAGCCATGTCTGCTCCTATTCAATGAAACTGTCTGTTAATATATAGTCCTCACAAACAGTGAAATATTTCCGATTTTGGCAGTAATGCCTTAATTTTTGAAGAAAATAGCGACATTTGAAGAATAAAAACGCGCTAAAATGAGAATACGGGCTTTTATTGCAAACTGTTTAGGGATATCTAACGTGGAAAATGCAAGATCGCTACTTCGATTTTCGTGTTTCTTCCGTCAATGAGAGAAAATTGTCAGCCGGAAACTCGCCCGCAGCCTCGATATTCAGGCGCACGGAATCCGGAGCGAACCAGAAAAATCCCGGCAGTTCGGCGGCAATCCAGCCATTTTGCCGTTTGGCAACAGGCAGAACTACATTGGCGCGCTGTCCCGGCGTCAACTTCGCGGCAGGCAATTTCGAGTCGGCTGCCGATCTAAAAGCGACCGTCATGCCGGATTTCAACTTAATAGTCGCTGTCGCGTCTGTATAGGCGCTACGGTTTTCTTGCTCTGACACCCAGAGCGCCGCCGCTGATTTTGTTTTGAGTCTGAAATGGTTCCCTTGAACTTCCTGAATAACCGCCGGACCCGCGAATTCGGGCGTAACGCCAAGAGGCGTCGATTCTGCCTTAAAACCGAATTTGCCGCCTTCGACAACGTCGGCTTTTTGCGATATTTGAAAACGGCTGATCTTGTCGGACTTGATCAGCGCGATTCCTTTCATAGTGACAATCCAGAGTGAATCGCCGTCCGGCATGACCCTTATAACGGCGCCCGGAGGAAGCCCCTTCTCGCCTGAGTACCAGCGGCGCGCTATTTTGCCGTCCGGGCCAATGCGCAACACGATACCGTTTTCGCGACAGGTCGGCTCGCCGCAGTATGCGAGCCCCACCCATACGTTATCCGCTATCCCGGACATCTCGCTGACAATTATCGGCTTGCCATGGTCGGGTTCAATCTCTGCCGGCGTAATTATTTTCACCGTTTTCGCTGGCAGATCGAAATAGCCGATCCCGGCGCTTCTTGTTCCTTTGGCTCCGTCTATCCGCATATCGAACCATAGCCGGCTCGATGTCAGGTAGCGGAACCGAAACACGCGGGTTCCCTCGTAAAACTTCATTTCGGGCGTCGTATAATATTCGTCCGGGCCTGAGCCGCCTTTTACAGAAATGGCGACTTTATTATTAATACATTCGATCTTATACGTCAGCGTGGCGAGTTTTATCTCCTGATAACCATTCCGTGGATAGAAAAAATCCTCAGGCGACACCAGCCCGTTTTTATGTTGAATCGGCCCGTCAAACGATGCCACCGTTCCGAGCGGTTCCCATTTGCCTGTCTCCCTCATGTAACGAAACACGCCATATTCAGTTCTGTTGTTTTTCGGAGCTCGCAGCCGAAAAAAAACAGCATCCTTTTCAGACCGTATTTCTGCATTGCCGATCGGCATATCCAAATTCGCGACTTCCACTGCCGAAGCGCTAAACTGAATCGCCGCGAAAATCATAACCGCAAAAATTGCGGCGATACCGGCAATTCTGCGCGCGCCGCTAAATTGGCGTTGTGTGCGTTTAACTTCTTTACCGTGTTCTTTCACGACACTCTCCCCGGATTTTCAAATTATAGCATCTATGTTTTATAGTTGAAAATATTTCCAAAATTATATTAAGGTTAAAATAGATGAACGGAATTCTTGAAATATATCGCTACATTCCGGATAAGCTCAGACGCTGATTAGACCCGAAAGAGCGTCGTCATCGGATTCGTCTCTTTTATCCGGATCGATGCGAGGGCCGGCCGGTTTAGGCAACAGGTTTTCGAAGCCCGAAACCGTAGGCATGGCGTTGTATAGTTCCTTTACCACGCCGTTCACTTTTTCAGTGAAAGCGCGAACCGCGTCGCGGTCCGTGTGGTCTGCATTCTCCGGGCAAGGAATCGGGCGGCCGACGTTTATGTGCAGTTTCTGATAGACGCAGCGGTCCTTGATGTACTGCATCTCAATCGGATAGTCGAGGATTTTGCGAATGAACGGCGGGAATGCCTGCACGCCGCGTTTTTCCGAGAGTCCCATCATGGCGAGCGGAAGGACCGGCGCGTTTGTCTGCATCGCGATGCGCGCGAAACCGGTCTGAAACTCGCCTACGCTCCAGTCGAACTGATTCGCGGCTATGTATTCCCAGCCTTCCGGAAAGATTCCGACCGCCTGCCCCTTCGTGAGCAGTTTCGCGGCGATGTCGAAAGCTTCGTTGATTTCGCTCTTGTATTTCGAGATCGGAATCGCGCCGATGCCGTTTAGAAAATCCTTAACAAACGGAATGTTCCATAGGTAGGACGCTCCGAGCCAGTTGATCGGCCGCTTAACATTGACCATGATGATGAACGGGTCGAGGTCGCTGCGGTGATTCGCGACAAGCACGCACGGGCCGTCCTCGGGCACAAACTGCGGGTTCAATATGCTGGTGTCTATGGTGATGTCATAAACAGGGCGCATTATCTTTTGAAACATTCTGTAGTTAAGAATTTGTCTTTCGTTCAAACCTTAAGCCTCCGCTTTCAGCCGGCCGCAATGGCCATTATTCCTGTCCGAGATTATAATTTTAGCACAATGCCGGAAATAAGCAAAAAATGAAGTGTCGGCAAACCGCCGTGAATCCTATAATCAATAAATCCACGACTATCCTGATTTACCTATTAAGCGCGCAAAATCAGTTATATGTTTCTTATGCCGGCGGTCGGATTTCCTGAAGCGCGATCGCCTCTGTCGGGCATACCGATGCGCAAAGTCCGCACCCTATGCAGCGTTCCGCGTCGACTTTCGCCGAACTGTCCGCATCCGAGATTGCATCTGCGTGGCAGCGCGGTTCGCATAGTCCGCAGCCTGTGCAGGCCGAGGCGTCGACAGAAGCAGAGAAACGGCTCGGCACGGCAAACGCCCGCACTCCGCCTTTGAGCAGCGGCTGCAATGCCATGCAGCAACAAGGACAGCAATTGCAAAGTACGTTCCCGAGTCCCGGCCTGTGCTCGGTCAGATGCACGAGCCCGGCTTTCTCCGCCCTGTCGAGTATCACAACCGCTTCTTCCTTCGATATTTCCCGACCTGTTCCGCGTTGAAGCACATAGTCGGCGCCTTTGTTGATCTGAATGCATACATCGAGCGGCGCGTCGCATTCCCTCACCGCCCGGCGGCATGGGCAGTCGGCGACCGCCAGCTTGCCTGCCTCATTTATCATGTTTGCCGCAGCTTCATACGGCAAAACCGTCGCGCCGCCTTTGATCGACTTGTTGATCGGGATTATCCGCATGAACGGGCCCATGCCCGCGTCGCTCAGCATTTTTATGAATGCAGGGTATTCATGGGCGACGTATTCTTTCCATAGATCGAGAAACTCTACGGGCGCTTCCGGCCATAATATTGTCGCGTCATGAAACTGAATAAAATTTCGCGGAGGATTGTACGTCGTCACGCCGTCTTTACGTCGTTCAAAAACCACGCCTTTGTGATATAGAGCCTTGAGCGCCCCTTCTGTTTCACCTGAAGATTTATCGGTTTTCGCCGCCAGAGCTTCGAGTGTTCCCGGAAGCGCAAACGCCAGAGCCGCTTCCTCCTCGTCGCAAAGCATCGACCATATCCGGGTTATCCGCTCTGATTTCCCCAACCCGATTTTTCCTGTCAGTTTGTAATAAATATCCGCAAGCTGTCCCGCCCCCTTGTTTCCGGCCGTATTAGTCATATGATTCGCCTCCTGAATTTCAAGCATTATTCTCCCGCTATTGTATCACAAAGAGGCAAGACAAGCATTTGCGAATTCTGATTAATAAAGCGGTTTGCCGGGAAGAGGCGGCTGTATTGCAACGGGATCTAATCCTTCGCGCTTGAGCAGCGTCGGAGTAATGTCCATCTGGTCGCCGGCGGCGGCTGTTATTCCTTTGTCATTAGTGGCCAGCCACACATAAGGCGCATTCTTGTGCGTGCGCAAGCCCTCGTCGAAACCGTGGTCAGCGGTCACATATATAAGCGTTTTATCGGCTATGCCGTGCGCGGCAAGTTTTTCGCGAAGGCCGCCAAGCCATTTATCGCATGTGATAATTGCATCGGAATATTCCTTAGAGTTTTCGCCGTGCTTGTGCCCGTTATGGTCGGGATCGCTGAAATGAAGAAAGAAAAAGAACGGCTCTGCGGCATACTTCCTGACGTATTCAAGCGCGAACGGACCGACCTCCGCCGCGTCGCGCTGTTTATCGCCGTCCCAGACATCGAGATGCGCTTTTGCATTGTTCCACGGTTCCGCTGGCCGAATCTTAAGTTTCTTCTGCTTTCCCTCGCGCCGCTTTCCCGCCGGCAACGAACCGATGTGATGCGACTTTCCAGTCAGAGCGAGTGTGACGATATTATCCTTCCCGAACCCGTTCTCGAGCCGCTCGAACACAGTCATTCCTTCGGGTATAGCGGCGTAGCGACCGTTGTTATAAACTCCCGTCACATCCGGCTTGTACCCTGTAAGCATCTGCGTGTGGCCCGCTTTCGTGTCGGTTGTATGCGTTGTTATATCGATAGGTATTAGTTTTCCTTCATCGCGAAGAGCCGCGAGGTTAGGAAGCTTCCCATCCTTTAATAGTTCATTTAGATGATTTCTTTGAACGCCGTCCCACGAAATGATTATTATGTTTTTCTTTGGCGAAGCTGCTTCCGCGTTTACGCAGAAAATATTCGACGCAATTGCCGCCGCTATAAAGAAAACCGCCAACACAACCTTCCTCATATTGTTTTTCATTTCCCTTCACTCCTATTCTTTTATATGTTTTTTGACTAATTTGACTCCGTTTTGTTAAACGTCTCCATAAAATACTTTCAACCCGCATGTTTTATTGTAAAATATCAATAAATGAAAGGACATTCAAAATGGCTCGAAAGACTTTTAATGCAGCATTCGCAATATTCATATTAGCAGCCGCGGTTTCAGCAACCGCCCAACAGGCGGCTCTGACGGAAGATAAGAAAGCAGATTTATCGAAAATCCATTTCGCAATCGTCGCAGACAACCATTTCGCGCTGCCCGACTCAAATATCAGCGACTGGCGTTCAGATATCTTTTTGGCAACAATAAATTCGCTGAAATTCATGCAGGATACGCTCAAGCCGGATTTCGTTGTCTATCTCGGAGACGCCATATCCGGCGAGGGCACACAGCCTATCACCGAACAGCAGTCGTTCGACCTAACGCAAGCGTTCATCAAAGACGTCGGAGATAATCTTACAATTCCTCACTATAACGTATGGGGCAACCATGACGGCCCTAACTTTCCTAAAATCTATGGCTACAAAAACAAATCTTTTCGTTTCGGCGATTATTTTTTCTTCCTAATGGGCATCGAACTGACAAACTACTGGTCCGGCGTCGGCAAATTCACCGATTGGAAATATTTCGAGAACAGCCTTAAAGAAAACTCCGGCGCCGCCTCTTTCGTTTTCATTCACGAACCTATCTTCCCGCCGACATTCGAAAACGCTCTGAAAGTGAAACAGGTTATTTCAAAATATCCGCAGATCAAATTTATTTTCCAGGGACACACGCATACCGAACAGATCGACCGCGCAAAAAGCGCCGTCTACATCACCTGCGCCGCATTCCACAAGCCGCCCTTCTATCCTCTATATGACGTTTCGCTAAGCGACGGCATGATGTTAATAACCCGTTACGAATTGAAAGACGGAAAATATTCTGGAACAGAAATATTCTCAGAGAAAATATCGCGGTAGTTATTTGCGAGTTCTATTGAGCCGTGATTAGACGCCAGCGCTCGATCAAGCGCGCCTTGTTTTTACCGGCCCAGACTGAATTGTCCTTAATCAGTTTAACGCTGTCGGCGGTAACGGCGCCCTTGCCGACCTTCGCATCAGGATTCAATGGAATGCGATACCATTCCTGCATAATGTTCTGTCCTTTGACGGATAAGATCCAGTCAATGAACTTCTTCGCTTCGGCCGAGTCAGGGCCGTTCTTTATTAGCGCGATGCCGCCTATCTCGAAGCCTGTCCCTTCCTTCGGAAGCGTGAGAACTACCGGATAGCCTCGCGACTGCCCTTTCTTTAAAATATCGTGAGAAAACGCTATGCCGATCGCGATCTCGCCAAGCCCTACCTGCGTAACGCACGATGAACCGGACTTGTTATAGTGATGCACATTCTTATCAAGCCGGCGCATGTAATCGAACGCTTTGTCCTCGCCCATCAATTCCACAAGCGTCGCCAGAAATGTGAACGACGTTCCTGAAGTGTAGGGATATGCAAATCCGATCTCTCCTTTGAAACGCGGGTCGAGCAGGTCCTGCCATGACTGCGGCGGTTTCAATCCCAGACGTTCGAGACGCTTCGTGTTCGCCGCAAACCCGATAGCCCCGAAATAAAAACCGGACCATCGCCATTTCGGGTCATGCGCCTGCGGCGGCAATTCAAAATTGATAGACGGCTTGTACGCTCCGAGAAGACCCTGCTCGGCCGCGGCTATGAAATCCGTTGCGGAACCGCCAAACCACAACCCCATTGATGGATTATTCTTTTCCGCAAGCGCTCGCGCGAAAACAGCGCCCGACGACATCGATACCCACTGTATCTTCACACCAGCTTCTTCTTCATATTTTTTAAAATATATTTTCGATTCGTTAGGGTCGAGCGCCGTGTATACGCGAAGAATGCGGCCGCTTTTCGCAACGACAGGTTCGTTCGCTGCGGCGTCCTCTTTTGCTGGCGGCGCGCTGCATGAAACCAGAGTTAATGCCAAGGAGACAGTCAAAACTAATCCCAAAAATCCGCGCGCGACTCGCATGTACGTTCTTTTCATTTCTCCGGCTCCGTGGCTCCATTCTTTATTTCAAGCACTTTGTCTAATCCGCTCAGCGCAATTATCTTATGCGTCTGCTCCGAAATATTGACGAGTTCCATTCCGCAACCTTGCTTCCGGCACGACGCGTGTATCGCGAGCAACGTGCCGATAACCGACGAGTCCAAATAAAAATTATTCAGGTCGATCGTCAGCGTCGACCCGACCGGCAGCGTTTCCAATATCCTTTTCGCGCGCTTGTGAAACACAATTCCGCCGACAAATTCGTTTTCGCCTTCGCGCATTTTTACCTTTGACACGGCAGCCGCCTCCTTCGCCAGTTTGTCGTAACTCTGCTTACTTATAGAATCTTACACTGTTTCAGTTTGAAAAGACAAGAAACCATAGTTCCGGTTTCAGGCAACACGCCGCCTTCTTGCGCCACTCGCTGCTTTTTTGACACCCGGCAAGGTATTTTGCTATTATACTCGAAAACCAACAGGCCGGTAAACCGCAATGTTTGCCGTCCTTTGCGGAGGCGCTCATGAGTGAAAAAAAACGCATCAAACTCCTATGTGTCGATATTGACGGTTGCCTGACGCCCGGCGAAGGACAGTCTGCCGACCTCTCGGTCCTCGGCGAAATCCAAAAAATAAACGGCCTCTCTAAAAAATATCCGGACATTCCGGCTGTTTCGCTCTGCACGGGCCGCCAACAGCCTTTCGTCGACCTTATGGCGCAAATGATCGATGCGCACATGCCCGCAATATTTGAAAACGGCGCCGGACTCTACTTCCCCGACTCTTATGAGTTTTTATTTCATCCATCCATCACTCCGATAATGCTCGACGGACTTGCCGCTTTCAAACTGCTAATTAACAAGGAAATGGTCGGTCGCGGAACGGCGAAGCTGCAGCCAGGCAAAGAAGTCTCTCTTAGCGTATACCCGGAAAAGGGATTCAACGTTAAAGACAACGAAGCGCAACTGCTCGAACTGCTTGCGAAATCCGGCTCGCGGTTTACGCTTGACGTTTCAATTTTATGCATAAACGTGCTGTTCCCAGGAATAGACAAAGGCGAAGGCGTCCGCTGGCTCTGCAGCCGTCTTGGATTATCGAAAGAAGAAGTCGGCGCCATCGGCGACGCGCCGGGCGACCTCGAATCATTCGCAGCGTCAGGTTTTTCCGGCGCTCCGGCGAACGCCGAGCCGGAGGTTCGAGCAGCCGCTTCTTTCGTCGCTACTCATGAAAACGGGCGCGGCGTTCTCGATATCATCGCCGAGGCAGTCCGCAGAAATAAAGAATAAATTCAGAACTTTTCAACTGATAAAAGAACAACTAAAAATGGCGGTTCCGAAAGACCGCCATTTTTTCTTTTGTAATTTTAAGTCCGGCTGTCTCACATGCCGATGAATTCTATTCTTCTCACTAAGTTGTTTATAACGACCTGCCATGTGAACTGTCCGGAAGTGACATAAGCTTCCTTTTTCATTTGCTCTTTAGCCGCCGGGTTATCGTGCAGGAATTGCATATACGCGACAATCTCGTTGGGATCGTTCGTTTCGACGGATATTGCGTTGACGAAAGGAATAACATAATCCTCGCCGGTGGCGCCGGTGAACGCGATGCCGCCTGAAGCCATCACCTCAAGTCCGACAAGCCCGAACGGCTCGAAACCGCTGTTCGCGAAAACGCAGTCGCAAGCGCCGTAAAGAAGGCGCACGAACTCTTCGGGTAAAAAGAATTTTAAATTAAGGACATCGGCGCGCGGCGCGTTAGCGATGAGCGCAATCGACTGCTCAACTGTCGGCCTCCGGTCCTGCGACGTCACATCGGCTATAGAGAGTCCAAGAGAATTCGCGCGCGCGAAAACCTCTGCGCCGTGCGGTTCCATTCCGCCTCGCACCATCAGAGTCACGCCGCCGCCGCTCTGTTTCAATCGCGCTACCGCCTCCACAGCCATCATCCACCGTTTCGCTGGATCGAACCGTCCGATTTTCAGCGCGTTCAAGCCACTGCCCCGCGACTCCAACGCCGCTTTCATCATCTTCATGTAACGCGGATTGTGCGGCTCCAGCATCCGGTCCGGAATTCCGTTCGGAACCACTATAGCCTCATGTCCGATTCCCGCCATGATCTGCTTCATAAACTTGCTGACAGCGGTGATTTTCGACACGTATGTCAGCCGTCCCCAGTTGATCCGGTGGAACGACATCGTGTTATTCGCGTTCCAAAGCAAAACGGCGTTTCGTCGCAGTCCGTGCCAGTTCAGCAGATCGCTGAGATAACACAAAGCCTCTGCGGTATGCCACTCCTCCGCCATGACAACAAGCGTTTTGTTCTCGCCGGCGGCTCGCCTCGCAATGTTGTCAATTATGTACGGCGGCACACTCCCGGAGTAATCGTTGACCTTTTCATCTTCGCCGTCATACACGCCGTTCTTCTTGTAGCGGCTTATCCACTGGCACCAGCGGTGCTTGATATATTTCCCGTTAATAATCCGCTCTTCCGGCGGCAAATCAGGATCGCCGACGAAAAACAGGTGGGTTTCATAGCCGAGACCTGCGAGCGCTTCCGCGAGATTGTCAACGCGAGTGCCCAGCCCTCCGGCCTGAGAATACGGGTCCGTGCCCTCGAATGAAAGTATTACGAAAATCGCCGATTCTGGTGTGATATTAATTGGTCTCGCCTCCGTTGTCTGATCTATTGTCGCATTTGCCGCTATCCTTATGCTTCATTTTTTCACATTTTATTGTTATGTCAATACAGCGCCCGTCGATCATCGGTATTCCTTCACTTTAGGGAACTGAATTATTGACACTTTGCCGCTGACGGTTTTGATCCGGATCGTGGCCCCGCCCTCTCCTGCCTTGAATCTTTTTATTCCGACCGCGTCCTCAAGCGTCTTAAGTTTCGCGCCTGAAGTGTCGATCAATCCGCTCACAGTGTCGACTTCGAATTCCGCGCTCTCGCCTTCCTGCAATTTAACAGTCACATCGCCGCTCATCGATTCGAGTAACACCTCTTTTGATGTCAGCTTCACGGCTTCGAAATAAATCCTGCCCGCTCTGCTGACTGCGCTCGCGGTTTCAGGACAATCCTCTATATCGATATCGCCGCTTATGGTTATAACCTCTACGCGGCCCTTGATATCGTATAGATTAACCGGACCTGTGAACGTTTCCGCTGAGACCGGCCCGTTCAGCCGGGCGGCATTTATCTCGCCGCTGACTGTCTTCAGTTGCGCTTGCGCATCCGCAGGCATGCGCGCGTCATAATCGATAAGCCCGAACGGCAACCCGTTTTTGCGGCGGCCCAGTTTTGTCGTCACATCTATGCGATCCGCCGGCGCCGCGATAGATATCTCGATCTTTTTCGCTTCCTCACGCGCCATATCCAATGTATCGCCAAACGCAGTTTTAATTCCATTCAACTGAATAAAATTCTTGTCTCCGGGCCTTACATAAATCTCGCCCGCTATCTCCGTCAACGACAGCGCGCCGCCTTCGGTCCACTCGAGCTTCCGCCGGTCCGTTATCGAAAAACGCTTGTAATCATTCACATCGGACCGCGCGGCGGCGCTCAAAGCCGCAGCCGCAATCATAAATATAAAAAATGCTTTTTTCATTTTTTCGCCAGTTCCATCGCGTATGTCATAATTTGCCATGGAGCGACATGATCCGCCGCCGCTCCTGATTTTATCTTGACTGCGCTTCCCTTGTCGTCTTCCGTGATGTTTATCTTGCGGCAGGATTTCACCTGCGCGTCTGCCGGCTTCAAGGCGACATCAGCGCCGCGCCCGAGCGAGTCATATATTCGCGCGACCAACTTGTCGCTTTTTTCCGCTTTCTTCAAAGCGACAAGAATCGCCGCGTCGGCTTCGCCCGTAGTGATGAGTGACGCCGCCCTTCCGAGAGCGCCATTCCGTTTCGGCGCCGCCACAACCGCTGCAGGCGTGTTGAATTCCTGTCCTCGCATCGGCAAGCGCGCCTCCCGCCAATCTCCGGCATGCGCGTAAACAGCATACCTGAATTCGTGGCGGCCGCGCTCCCATGCGTCAGACTGTTTCATACATAATAAAAATGGAACCAGATGGTCAGGCAGCGTGATTCCGCCGCCGATGTTGGGACCGCCCTCGCTGGACCATTCGCGCAACGTTATTCCGTGGTGCTTGTACAAAGCCCACTCTCCGATGCCAAGTCCTCGTTTCACAAGCGACGCCGCCTCGTTCGAGCATTTCATGATATCAACGAAATTCTGCGCGACATATCTCAGATATGCCGGCGACAAAACCGATAGGCTTCTGAACAGAACGAGACCGAGCGAATCGTTATCTGCGTCCATTCCGGGGTTGCCGTCATTTAGAACAGCGAGACCGCGCCGTCCGTTTGAAATGTCGGCCCAAGTCTGCGCGCACCAGTGGCCCGCTTCGCGTGGCTGCGCGTAGAACGGCGTCTCGAAAACCGGCTTGCCGGAAATCGAAGGGGCGAACATCGCCTTAACGCGCCTGTCCTTGCCGTGGAAATCGATTATCGTTTCGAATTCGATGCGGCGCGAATCGGCAACAAGATAGACCCGCCTCACGCATGCCATTTCCTTATGCTCGCCGCGCGACTCGAAACAGACTCGCAGCGGACCGCGCTCTATCAGTTTTACTTTTGAACGATAGTTTTTGCCTTCCCATGTCCGGCCTGTCTTCTGCACAGTCCACAGATTGCCTGCGTCTTCCTCCACAAGAATTTCATTTCCCTGCCAGCGCGACGCATCGAGCGTCTCGCAACCAGCCTCCTTGTCGTAAATGGAAGCGACGCTTCCTGTCTTTGCGTCCATTGTTATCCGCAAAAAAGCATTTTCGGCGGTGAGGCCGTTCACGCTCAGCTTCGGAGCTTTCGGTTTTTCTTTTGCAGGCACAGAAGCCGCATTCTTAATGTTGAATACGGCGAAACCGACAGCTGGCATGTCAGCCGGGACGAGAAGAACATCGCCCGCGCGCTGGCAGCAAAGAGGCTCGCCGGCCGGTCCGGTGGCGACAAACTCGCCGCTTTTCGCATCGCCGAGCGAATCCATCGGAATCCGGATAAGTTCGCGCCGTGGCCAGTTCAGACTATTGAATGCGACGAATGAACTCCCGCCGCCCCGCGTGTCGGCAAGCGCCGCCAGCTTCTCCCTCGCGGCGTCTCCGACTTCCTTTATTTTATTCGTCGCTATGCTGTACCGCTTCAGTGTGTTGCGGTAAACCTTGTCCGTGCCGGTTCCGCAGATAATGTCATGAAAATCGTTTTCAAGTATGTTTTCCCATGCTACGTCGAGCGACTCGCTCGGATAATCCATAAGACCTCGCGACCACGCGGCAGCCGCCCACTTCTCCGCATCGAGTATCCCGTGTTGCGTCCGGCGGCACAGTTTCTTCACCCTTTCGCGAGACTCGTAACAGCCGGTAAGCAGCGGGTTCAACTCTGTCTTAATGACTGGAAGATCGTCTCCGCTCTCAGCCCGCAATTCCTCGAAAAACTTATCCGGCAGAGAGAACTCAACCTGCGGATAGCCGGATTTTTCGTTCCACTCTCGCACGAGATACACCCATTTCTCGAATGGAATGCCAAAATCCGTGCCGAACGGAAACATCAGCGATGAGGCATTCGTGCGCGGCGTTTCGTAATCGACTCGCGACATCAATTCATTTTTAAAGGATTTACTATTAATCATTTCTTCTGTTAACGGAGCGAAGCCGATGTAGTGCGCGGAGAACCAGTTGCAGAGAACGCGGGAGCCGTCCGGCGATTCAAAATAGAAATGCGCGGGAGCTTTCGGGTCGCGCCAGTTCTGAACGCCGCGCGCGAACACATATTGATTCACCCCGCAGCGCTTCACAATCTGCGCGAACTGCGCGGGATGGCCGAACACATCAATCTCCCATGCGGTTTTCACCCGGCCGCCGACAACATCCTCAAAAAAACGCTTTCCGTAAACATATTGCCGGGCAAGCGCTTCGCCAGTTGGAATATTCTCGTCCGGCGAGCAGAACCTGCCGCCGACGAGCTCAATTCGCCCTTCAGCGACCCATCGTTTTATCTTATCCTGAACCTCGGGATGCGCGTTCCAAAACGGCCGCAGCGCGAGCGCCTGATCGATAGCGTAAGTGAACTCCGGATGCTTATCGAGCAACTCCACCGCTCGCGCGAGTATCGCTGCCACATCCTCGTTATAACGGTCCTCGGTTTTCCACCACTCAACGTCATAATGAAAATGTGGTATCGCGAAAACTTTCTTTATCCGGTTCGTTCTGCCGCCCATCGCGCGCCTCCACGTTCCGCTACGCGGATTAATTTATATAACCTTTATCATCTTATGTCTTTCGCGACTTTACGGCAATAGCCAGTTCGCCAAAATGGCGTCGCTTGTCTTCCATAACACCGCATATATCATGGCATTATAATATTTGATGAATAATAAACCGCAAAAATATTATATTGCATCTACTAATGATTTTCTTTGCGGATCATGTTAGAGCTTGTTTGATTATTTTATATCCACTCATAGAAAAAGCATGCGAATTTCAAATTATCACAATTTAATAAGAACTGACAAATAACTGTTTTGGCTTTCCACATTTGCGTTATATCGTGCCGTTATAATAGTAGATTTATAATAAACCGATACTATTCTTGATTTCTAACTAAATGACTTGTTACCAATAGAACATTTTTAATTGTGCTATTTTTCACGATTATCCACTCATTGATAAAAGACAAATACGACTTAAAACGTAACTACTATGTTATGCTAACATAAATATTATTTTCCCTTGTCAAAGCCTAAATGTTACTTATACTTCCAATAAGTTTTATGACAGTGATGCAGTTTGTTTTAGGCGGTTGAGGTTTTCAGAACAGCAAAATTGCAACCAGAGTGTTTATACATCATCTGATTCTTCTCGTCTTTCTTGTGACTAAAATATTTTTGCTGGTGGTTTTAAGGTTTACTTCATGAGCTTTGCTTTAAGTGAGTTTGACAATATCAGTTCTAAACTAAATGTTATTGCAGTTCTCGTTGCGGACATAAGCGAAGAGAACAGCGAGCTTTTGCATTCAGCGAGTGAGAAGCTGAAAGAAATCTCAGCTTCGCCGTTCATTCCATCGGAACTTTCGAGACCGGCTAACAATGCTGTCTCGATTATATCGGAGATAGTTTCAGGAAATATTAGTTTTGAGGAAGGATATTCCGTATTGAGTGACAATATTGATTCTCTATTGCGCGCTTTCGAAAACTTAGAAGTAAAGACGTCTGAGCCGCCAACCACGCCGGCAATCGCTCTGATGAGTTCTGAAGACATTGAGGAGTTTGAACTGCAACTTGATATTATAACCGGCGTCTTGGAGAAACTCGACGCAACAAACACCCGCGTGTTCGAAGTCGTTAAGGACATGTTCACTAAGATAGTCAACCTTCCGACTGTTAGTGAAAAAGCGGGACTTGAAGCGCGTCAGGCTGCCGGCTTGGCGGACATGATCTACTCCGGCGAAAGCTCTTTCGAGGATGAATATCCCTCTATACTCTCTGCTGCCTTGAAACTCGGCGTAATCATTTCAAATGAAAAGAATTCAGAAGGCCGACAGACGCGGCAAGTTGAAGCGCAGGATGAATATAAAGATATAAATAGAGAAGAAATCCTATTTAACTTCATCGAACGGCAAACATTAGCTCTTGAGGAACTTGAATCAAACATAATGCGCCTCGAAAGAGGAGACTTCTCTGCGCTCGCGGATGTTTTGAACAACGTAACGTCAATCAAAGGAGAAGCCGCGGCTTTAAATCTGGAACGCGTTAACAGGTTGTTGGGAGAGATAGAAACCCGGTTGAAACACACAGTTGACATACCGGAACATAACATTTTAACCGCTCTGCTTTCAGCGAAGGATTTTCTAACAGAATACATTTCCGGCCTTCCTGATTCCGAAAGCGCATTCGATGAAAACGTATTTGAAAAGTTAGTTGCAGATTTCGGCGGCGGAAGCAAAGGCGAGGACTCATGTCCGGCGCCTGAAGAAGAACTGATCATTGCGCCCGTCGTGCATGTGGACGCGAGCAATCCGGAGATGCCTGAATTCGTTAACGAAGCGAAAGAATCGCTTCACATCGCCGAGGTCGCCCTTATAGCGCTTGAAAAAGAGCCGGACAACGCAAAACACATTAATGAAATATTCCGCGGGTTTCATAATATAAAAGGCGTCGCCGGCTTCCTGTATCTCACCGACGTAAGCGAAATATCACACAATGCGGAGTCCTTGCTTGACAAAGCGCGACAGGGAGAGATAAAACTCGAGGGGCCGGTAGCCGCCGCCGCGTTCAGCGCGCTCGACATTCTCAAAGAGATGGTTGAACGCGTTCAGCGCGCGCTTGCTGGAACGCCTTACAAAACGCCTTCGAATTACGCCGACGTGCTCAGAAATCTGAGAAACCCTGGCGCCGCTGCTTCAAAACCCGCCGTAAAAAGCATTACCGCCGCCGCAACAGCGCCGACCGCAGAATCAGCCGCCCAAAACGATCCGTCGAAATTAAAATCTTATGGACTTATCAAGGTGAGTACGGCGCGCCTGGACAGCCTCATCGACGCAGTCGGCGAACTTGTGATCGCGAACGCCATGGTCACGCAGGAGCGCGAAATCCGCGAAACATCCAATCCGAAACTCGTACAAAATGTCGCCCACCTCGGCAAGATCACTCGCGAGCTGCAGGAGCTTGCGATGAGCATGAGGATGGTGACTCTGAAGAGCGCCTTCCAGAAGATGAGCCGCATAGCGAGAGACGTAGCTGTTAGGTCCTGCACGCCGGTTGAGTTCACATATTCCGGCGAGGAAACTGAGTTGGACCGAAACGTCGTCGAGGAGATCAGCAGCCCGCTTGTGCATCTCGTGAGAAACGCTGTCGACCACGGTATCGAGACGGCTGAGGAGCGGATTCGGCTCGGAAAACCTGAAAAAGGCCGGGTTCACTTAAGCGCCTACCACGAAAGCGGCAACGTTGTGATAAAAATCGAGGATGACGGCAAAGGGCTCGACAAGAAGCAAATCCTCGCGAAAGCGATCTCTCAAGGCCTCGTGAAAAACGACGCCGAGCTTTCAGACAGGGAAATTTACAACTTGGTATTCCTGCCGGGGTTTTCGACCGCGAAAACGGTGACAGATGTTTCCGGCCGCGGCGTGGGAATGGATGTTGTGCGTAAAAGCATAGAAAATCTGCGGGGCCGGATAGATATAGAATCAGAGCAGGACAGAGGCGCGTCATTCACTATACGGCTCCCGCTGACCCTTGCGATAATAGACGGAATGCTGATGTCGGTCGGCGAAGAGCGATACATTATACCGACCATAGCGATCAGGGAATCCCTGCGGCCTGAAGCCGGACAGATTACTACTGTTGTCAATCGAGGCGAACTTCTGTCGATACGGGGAGAACTGCTGCCTCTTTTCCGGCTGCACAAACTGTTCGGCGTCAAGAACGCGAAGCAGAACCCGAACGATGCTCTCGCGCTGATAATCGGGGAAAGCGACGCTCACTGTGCGCTGATGGTAGACGACTTGATCGGACAGCAGCAAGTTGTGATAAAAACTCTCGGCAAGTCGTTCGGCCACATCGAAGGAATAACAGGCGGCGCGATCATGGGCGACGGGCGCGTGGCCCTCATTCTCGACACTGCGGGTTTAGTGCATCTCGCGCACAATAACACAGACCAAAAATAATGAATATTTGAAAACATAAGGAGGCGGACAATGGCAATAATGACGGATAAAGCTAATGCGAGTGAAACGCTGCAGTTGGTCAAGCTCAATAAATATTTGACATTCACTTTAGGGGATGAAGAATACGGGCTTGGAATTCTCAAGGTGAGAGAGATCATCGGCCTGATGGAGATAACGCGAGTGCCGAGGATGCCCGATTTCGTGCGCGGGGTCATTAACCTTCGCGGAAAAGTCATACCGGTCGTAGATCTGAGGCTGAAATTCGGCATGGCCGCCATCGAGAACACGAAGGAAACATGCATCATTGTTGTCGATCTCAATGAATTTCTAATGGGAATCGTTGTCGACCAGGTTTCCGAAGTCCTTAACATCGGCGACAACGAAATCGAGGACACTCCTGCTTTCGGCGTTAGCATAGACACAGAGTTCATTATGGGTATGGGAAAAGCGAAAGAGAAAGTTATTATTCTGCTCGACATCCAGAAGGTTTTGACGACGAGCGAGATTAAGATATTGGAGAATGCGCACGAGTAAGAGAGAAGCAAAGCCGGTTTACAAAAATTCAGGAGGAATGTTGAATGCTAAAAAATGCGAAATTATCAGCAAAAATCATTGGGCTCGGAGTGACGATCACGATTCTTTTCGTCTTGTTGCTTGTGTGGATCTTTTTCAGATTCAGCGGCACGATGTTAGACGATTACAAAAAAGCGACCCGGCAATCCGTGGAAACGGCATACGGAGTTTTTGATTCTTACGCGCAGCAGGAAAAAGATGGCTTAATAACCGAAGATGAAGCGAAAGCGCGCGCGCTTAAAGCGATAAGCAAGATGCGTTATAACGGAGAAGATTACTTCTGGGTTAATGACACCGCTCCGAACATGTTGATGCATCCGATCAAACCTGAGATGGACGGCACATTCATTGGAGACACAAAAGATCCTAACGGCAAACAATTTTTCCGTGAGATGGTATCGGTCGCAAAGAAAGACGGCGCGGGATTCGTTTATTACATGTGGCCTAAAACAGCCAATTCCAAACCGGTGCCGAAACTCTCATATGTAAAATTGTATCCCGAATGGGATTATATAATCGGCTCCGGGATATACCTCGACGATTTTGCCAAAGAGAGGGCGCAAATATTATATATTATGCTGATAATTTCTATTACTGTCGGCGTGTTAGCCATGTTCATGTCAATTTCGCTTGCGCGCTCTATAACAAACCCGATCAATCGGGTAATCGAAGGACTTCTTGAATGTTCAGATCAGGTCACATCGGCATCGAGTCAGGTGGCCTCGTCCAGCCAGTCTCTGGCCGGCGGAGCGAGCGAACAGGCTTCTTCATTGGAAGAAACATCCTCCTCTCTCGAGGAAATGGCGTCCATGACCCGGCAGAACGCGCTCAACGCAGATCAGGCCAACAAACTTGCTGGTCAGGCGCGTGAAGCCGCAGAGCATGGGAATGAAGCCACTAAGCGAATGCTGGACGCTATGGCAAAGATTAGCGACTCCGCATCTCAAACATCGAAGATAATCAAGACGATCGACGAGATTGCTTTCCAGACGAATCTGCTTGCGCTGAACGCTGCTGTTGAAGCCGCACGCGCCGGAGAAGCGGGAAAAGGGTTTGCTGTTGTGGCGGAAGAAGTCCGCAACCTCGCACAACGCGCTGGCGACGCCGCTCGCAACACCGCGGCGCTTATCGAAGGTTCCGTTAGCAACACCTCCAACGGAACAAAGATCGCCGACGAACTTGCGAAAGCGCTTTCCGACATCACCACCAGTTCCACCAAGGTCGCCGAACTCGGCGCCGAGGTTGCAGCGGCTTCCAAAGAACAGTCTCAGGGCATCGACCAAGTCAATATCGCGGTAAATCAGATGGACAAAGTGACACAGCAAAACGCCTCGAGCGCCGAGGAATCAGCAGCAGCAGCCGAAGAAATGAGTTCTCAGGCAAATCTCCTCACCGACATGGTCAGGGACCTTGTGGCGGTCGTAGGCGGAGCTTCATCAGGTTATCGCGAAAGCGCCCGGAATGAAGGAAACCGCTATGCAAGAGAAGAAAAGCGCGATCCTCGCGATCATAATTTCTCATATACCACTAAGAGAAAAGCCCAGACTTCTCGCGGTCTTGCTATCCCAGAATGGGATAGCCACGAAGCCAAAAAACTGCCGCCGTCACAAAGCAAAACAAGCCAGAAAAAGAAGGAAAACATCATTCCGATGGATGGTGATCTGGGTGATTTCTGATAGATCATAGTTATATCGGGCATTTGTGGAGCGCGGATTTATCCGCGCTCCATTACGTTCCCTAATGCGAGACTAACCGAGCGCTTATTCAACATTTCACCTCGCGCAATGCGGAGACTGAATTAAGAGTATGAATTCACAGAAATCACAAATCGAATCCGCCTTCCATATCGCCGCTTTGAGCGACAGAGAATTCGAGCGGATTTGCGATGCGGTTTACGGCGCATGCCGCCTCAACCTTCATAACGGCAAAAAAGAACTCGTTCAGTCGCGACTTAACAAACGCCTCCGAAAGCTCGGTTTTAATACTTACAGGCAATACCTCAACTACATTAACGACGACACATCATGTCTGGAATTCCAGACAATGGTAGACACCCTCACAACGAACGTGACTCACTTCTTTCGCGAACCGGACCACTTCGACTACCTGCGCGACAATGTTCTCTCCAACATTGATACAAAGACGCGAACCCGCTGCCGTATCTGGAGCGCCGGATGTTCCACGGGAGAGGAAGCATATTCGTTGGCAATCGTTCTCCGGGAAACTTTGCCAAAACTGGACTTGATGGACGTCAAGGTTTTAGCCACTGATATATCGACAAAAGTTTTAACAACCGCCCGCGCGGGCCGATATGCAGAGTCGCGTTTCAAAAACATGCCTCGGAATCTTATGACAAAATATTTCGCGCTCGACGCCGAGCATGGCGGCGAAGTCGTTTACGAGGCAAAACCGGAATTGAAAAGGCTTCTTACGTTTTACCATCTCAATCTCATAAATCCGTGGCCCATGCGAGGGCCGTTCGACGTGATATTCTGCCGAAACGTTATGATATATTTCGACAAACAAACACAGGCCGAACTTATTGCGAGATTCTACGATATGCTGAGTCCGGGCGGTTCGTTCATAGTTGGCCATTCTGAAAGCCTGACCGGCCTTCAACGCCGCTTCAAATACATTCAGCCGAGCGTCTATGTTAAATAACGAATTCATGGGAATAAAGTCGGAATCTCACCATGTCGTGGGAGTTTCCGATATGAAAGTGGCAAAGGCTGAAGGCGTGATTGTCACGCATTCGCTCGGATCGTGTATTGGAATCGCTATCCACGATCCAGCGGCGCAGGTCTCAGGCATCCTGCACTTTCAATTGCCTTCCGCCGAAGGAAACAAGGAAAAAGCGGCGCTTAATCCATGTATGTACGCCGACACCGGCATCCCCGAGTTGTTTCGCTCCGCCTACAGGCTCGGCGCGGATAAAAGACGCATTATAGTGAAAGTCGCCGGTGGCTCGAACATCGCTGATAAAAACGATTTCTTCAAGATCGGAAGCCGGAACTACATAATGATGAAAAAAATATTTTGGAAGAACGGCATCTTAATTGACAATGAAGATGTCGGCGGCAATATCTGGCGCACTATGCGTATTGAGATTCGAACAGGCCGCGTTTTCATTAAACATGGTAAAGGCGAATACGAACTTTAAAGGCGGAAATATGCCATATAACATATTAATTGTTGATGATTCGCAAGTGATCCGCTCCGTGATCGCCCGAACGATAGACCTTGCGGGCGTGCCGATCGGCGAGATGCTTTACGCGCAAAACGGCGCCACTGCCCTGGATTTGCTAAGCAGGAACTGGGTGGACCTCGTGCTGGCCGATATAAACATGCCCGTTATGGACGGAGTTACGATGATTGAGAAAATGCACGAGGACGAAATGATGAGTGGTGTCCCGGTAGTCGTCATATCAACCGAGGGAAGCGAAAAAAAGATCGAGAAATTGCGGAGCAGCGGCGTAAAGGCGTTTGTGAAAAAACCTTTCATGCCCGAAACAATACGCGGTGTGATTAGAGACGTTCTCGGAGAATGGCAAAGTGAGGATACGGATGTATCAGACGATTCTTTTTAAAATATCCAAAAAGATATTCGAGGAAGCGGCTTTCGCTATTGTGGACCCTTGCGAAGATGACTCTCCTCAGTTATCGGAACCGTCGAAAGCGGCGCATGTCGAGTTCAACGGGACGTTTTCCGGCAGACTGGCTATTCTTGCGACAGAACGAACGGCGCAAATCGCCGCCGCCAACATGCTCGGCCTCGAGGAAGACGATCCTGACGTCAATGGCAAAGCGGCCGACGCGCTCGGTGAGATTCTTAACATGATATGCGGCAATTTTTTGCCGGCCGTAGCCGGTTCAGACGCTGAGTTCCAAATCGACGCTCCAACGGAACTGAACGCGGCCGCCTTCCCGGAGCTTTTGGATTCCGGAGCCTCCATGAATTCGGTGGTCGCCGAATTTTGTGTCGAAGGCGATATAGTTAAAATTATTTTTCTCTATGAAAAAGGCGCCCTGTCCGGCGAACTGCTATGATAAAAGTCCTCATCGTTGACGATTCGGCTGTCGTTAGAAAAATTCTAAGCGACGAGCTGTCAAAAAATCCGGCTATCGAGGTTGTCGGAACAGCGATTGATCCATATGTGGCCCGCGACAAGATCATAAGGCTGAAACCTGACGTGATCACGCTCGACATTGAGATGCCTCGCATGGACGGGCTGACATTTCTTAGAAAACTCATGAAGCATTACCCTATACCGGTGATCATAGTGAGTTCTCTCGCGCCGCAAAACAGCGATGTCGCAATGGAGGCGTTAGAGATAGGCGCTGTCGACGTTATCAGCAAACCAGGCGAGTCTTACACTGTCGGGGATCTCGCTTACCAGCTTGTCGAGAAAATCAAAGCCGCGGCGAAAGCCGACATGAATAAAGTCATGTCCGGCGTAACAAAAACCGACGCTGCGCCGCAGCCGAGGCTTTCCATGACGCGCACTACCGAAAAGATCGTCGCAATAGGCGCCTCAACCGGCGGCACCGAGGCGATCAAGAGCGTCCTCGACAGATATCCGGCAAACGGCCCTGCCGCCCTTATTGTTCAACATATGCCGGAGCGGTTCACCCGCTCTTTCGCAACGCGGCTTAACGACATGTGCGCTATCGAGGTTCGAGAAGCCGAGGACGGCGACACCGTCCATTCCGGGCTCGTTCTGATAGCGCCCGGCAACAAACACATGGTTCTTCGGCGCAGCGGCGCCCGCTACCTGGTCAATGTAAAGGATGGTCCATTCGTTTTTCATCAAAGACCGAGCGTGGAAGTTCTTTTTAATTCGGTCGCTAAATACGCGGGACGCAACGCGGTAGGAGTGATTCTCACCGGAATGGGCGTTGACGGCGCTGCCGGCATGAAAGCGATGCTCGACGCCGGAGCCTCCACAATCGCTCAGGACGAAAAAAGCTGCGTCGTTTACGGTATGCCAAAGGCGGCCGCCGACATCGGCGCCGCGCAGCATATTCTGCCTCTCGGCAGAATCACTGAAAAAATTATTTTGCTCGCGCACGATGACTAATTATAATTATTAGATTTTGATAGCGCGCCTTTTCCCGGCATACCGCGCAATAGGATGCGGCTCCGGGAAAGAATCAGGGGGATATTAAGATGAGTTCAACAAAAGACGGGCACGTTCTGATTGAAATATCAGGAAACGAAATGACTGCCAATGCATTCGTTATGCCGCCCGAAGGCGCCGGAAAGCCCATTAAAGTCGTGGATGTAAAAAAAGCGCTCCGCGAAAAAGGAGTTGTTTTCGGCATAGTCAACGACGAGCGCATGGTTGTATTTCTTGAGGAAGGGAAAATCAACCCGGTTGAATTTCTTGCCGCGGTCGGCCAAGCGCCCGGACACGGCACAGACGCTTCGGTAGCCTATCCATGGAAAACAGACGCAGTAGCGGCGATGCGTGACGAAAAAGCGCAGGTCGACCTGCGCGAGTTGAACCTTGTCAAAGCAGTTTCAAAAGGCGAAGTTGTAGCGTTCAAAACGCTGGCGACGCGCGGCGATGAAGGCGTTACCGTCACAGGCAAAAAGACTGCCGGCGAATGGGGAAGCGACGTTGCGCTCAAATCCGGCGCGAACGTAGAGGTGTCCGCGGACGGCTCTCAATTTATCGCCGCCGCGGCAGGTTCACCAAAACTCGCCGGCGGCGTCATCAGCGTCGACCCGATGTACGTCGTGAACGGCGATGTCGATTATTCGACCGGCAACATAAACTTCACCGGCGCCCTCGAAATCAAAGGGAATATTCATGACGGCTTCATCGTCAAGGCCGAAGGCAATATAACAATCTGGGGCAACGTGCAGGCCTGCGAGGTGCAATCCGGCGGCGACGTCATGGTCAAAGGCGGAATCATAACGCGCAGGGAAGGCATGGTCAGCGCGAAAGGAAGCGTATACGCGAAATTCATAGAAAATTCGATCGTTGAAGCCGACACCGACGTGGTCGTCGAGCGCGCGATTATCAACAGCTCGATCCACTCCAACGGCATGGTGATATGCGCCTCGAAGGAAGGCAAAATTATGGGCGGCGACATCATGGCCTTTCAGGAAATAAGAGCGAAACACCTCGGCACGGAAAATGAAACGCAGACTCTGCTGCGCGCCGGATACAAATACGACACCTATCTTAAACTGTCCGAATCCGAACAGAAACTCGAAAAAATATTGCTTGAACTGAACGTCATTCAAAAAAACATTTCCGCCATGAAACCGGGCCAGCAGGAAGCCATTCTCGAACTCAAGAAACGCTACTCGGATTTCGATTCAGCGCGACTCGCGCTTCAGCAACAGATCGCCAGCCTGAGGACTCGCTCCCAGGTGAATCCGTTCGCAACGGTCAAAGGCGAGGAAGCCATCTATCCCGGCTGCATGATTTACATAGGAAGTTCCAAAGAACGCGTCTCCAAGCAACTGCGTTTCGCGACTCTTTCGTCGGACAGAGAGGGCGGCATTGCGCTCGCTTCCTACGACGAATTCTCGCGCACTATCAAAACCGTCAGCGTCGGCACAAAAGAGAAAAAGAAAACTGTCCTTATCGTCGACGACGCTAAGTTCATGCGCAACAAACTCAGGAACATTCTTGAGAACGCAAACTTCAAGATAGTCGGCGAGGCCGAGGACGGCGCTCAGGCAATTCAAATGTATTCGAAACTTAACCCGGACATTGTTACCATGGACATAACGATGCCGAATATTGACGGGCTGGCGGCGCTAAGGGAAATCAAGAAAGCTACGTCCGACGCGAGAGTCGTTATGATTTCCGCTCTCGGGCAGAAAGACAAAGTTCGCGACGCCATCATAGCCGGAGCGATGGATTTCGTAATCAAGCCATTCGTGCCGGACAGAGTCATCGAGGTTGTAACCCGCGTCGCCAATAAATAACGGCGCGCAGCGAAGGGAGCGTAAAAAAATGAAAGCAGAATATATTAATCCTTTTCTAAAATCAGTGACGAGCATTATCGAGCAAACTACAAATGAGAAACCTGTTATGGGAAAAGTGTTTCTCCGGGACGGCTACCCGTACACGACCGATGAGGTCGCGATTTTCGTTGGCATAACCGGCTTCCTCTCGGGCCAGCTCGTTATTTCTCTTCCGATGGCTTGCGCGTGCAGCATTGCCGCCTTGATGCTTATGGAGGAAAAGGTCTACGAACTTGACGAATACGCACAGAGCGCGATCGCCGAGATGGGGAATATGATCACGGCAAACGCAACGATCGGACTTTCCGAGATCGGCTGCATTTGCAACATCACTCCCCCGTCCGTCATTACGGGCAGCAAAATGGAGATTTCATCGCCGCAGAAAATCCGCACAGTCGTCATTCCACTCACTCTCGGCGATTCGAAAATCGAAGTGAATATTTCACTGATAGAAACCGCTGAACTGGCGACTGGATCTAATCGGTGAATGCAAACGCTGGCCAAAACAGCGACAATTGTTGATTATACGCAACGATAGGTGGATACAACGATGGGCGAAAAGAAACAAATCGGAGAACTCGGCAGGAAACTGCCGGTGGATAAGCTTATTGCCGGCGACAAGCTGTTCGATGAAGTGCGCGGGAATACCGGCGGCCAGCTTTTCATGGCGGGAGAAGTGATTTCCGAGAATGACATCAAAACCATGAAAAATTTCGGCGTCGAAAACGCTTGGGTTTATTTTTCAGATGACATGAAAACGCGATTGGAACCATCTGAATCCAGTCCGACGTTTCAAACTATATTCGACGATATCGAAAAAGACATCGATTCGCTTAGGGGCGCCGTCTCCCCGCAATCTAAACTCGAGCCGCCTGCAGTTTCAACATCTAAAACAACCTTCGAGGCGCCAACCCCTGCCACGCCTTTCCAGCAACAGTCTCAAAAGAAGACTAAACAATTCGTACGCTCCGCAAAAATGAAAATTGATAAAGTCGTCGCCGGCATGGCGCTCGCCGAGGAAGTACGGTCCATTTCAGGCGCCATCATCATCGCCGCCGACACTATCCTCTCTCAAGATCAAATCGACCGCCTTGTGGAATTAGGAATAACTTCCGTCTTTATCGAAACTTGCGACATACCGAAGGAGCTCGACCCGCTTCGCAAAAAAACCGTCATCGTTGTCGACGACTCTTTGTTCTTTCGCCATATGTTCGCAAAAATGCTCTACCGCATGGGCATGCTCGTCTGCGGCGAACTAAAATCCGGAGAAGAAGCCATTAACTCAGCGCTCATCTACAAACCGGATCTTCTCGTTGTCGATATCCATTTGCCAGGGATAGACGGCAGGGATGTCATAAAAAAACTCAGGCCGCGATTGCCTAACACGAAATTCCTTGCAGTCTCTTCTCACAAAGACCGCGACACAATAATAGAATCTTTAAAAAGCGGAGCTCACGATTTTATCGCAAAACCCATCCAGTGGGATACGCTCAAACCTCGACTTCTGAAGCTTTTTCCGGCCGATCAGGCGGCAAGCTCTCAGAGATAATTATCACCTCGGAAACAACTTCAACAAAAAAGCGCCTCACGGCGCTTTTTTTTTATTTTTCAAGTCTGAATTTAACTCGTCTGTATTCTTAGAACGGAAGCATGATAGCCTGTTTGCGCATCATCTCGTCAAACATCTTGCGGCATTCCTCGCGGCTCGGCGGCGAAAGCGGGTCCATCTCTATCGCCTCGAACGCAAGCTCCGGATCCTTCTTTAGAACCGAATCGACAACCAAATCCTGAATCTTATACTGCAGACGCATGATCTCAGCGAGCGATTCCTGAACCGGCGGCACAACCTGTGGAACGAGTTCCTTGTTCATAATATCCGCCGGCACTTCGACAATCACGCCTTCCGGCAGGTTCGGGATGTATCCTTTATTCGGAACATTTACCGCATTGATATATTCCGAATCGCCCGTCGCCATGCCCTCGACGATTGTGACGACTTCCTCGCCTGATTTCGGAAGCGCCTTAACCGGCAGCCAAAATTTGCCCTTTCCATACAAATCGCAGAAAAAGTTGCGCAGTTTCCACTCGTTGCGGAAGAAATCATTGAACTGAATCATCGGATGCACTTCCTCGGAAACAAACGGAAGGTACTCGCCGATATGGCTGTCCGAGCTTGTCGGATAAACGCCGAACTCGTTGAAACAGCGCCGGATCAGCTTCGAGTGCATGAACGGGAACATCTTCATATGGTTTTCGATTTTAGGATAGAGGTCCTCGCCGGTCTGCGCGTCCTTCACCTCATAGAACCAAGTAAAATGGTTCATTCCCGACGCCTTCGCGGCGATTCTATCCTTAGGCATCAGAAGTTGCGCTGAGAACCGCACGACGCCGCCGAAGAATTCGTGGCACATGCCCACGTTCTTCACCTTCGAGCCGCGGTTCAACCCAAGCGTTACGCGGCTCATCGGGTTCGTCAGATTGATGAGAAATGCGTTCGGAGAATGCTTCTCCACCAGCGCTGCGATCTCCAACAACAGCTTTACAGTTCGCAGCGAGTGAAACGCGCCGCCGGGGCCGCCGTTCTCGCCCATTACCTGCGTCGCGCCGTGCTTGACCGGAATCTCATAGTCCATCTTCCAATATTTCCAGCGGTCGATTTCAGTAGAGACTATTACGAAATCCGCGCCTTCGATTCCTCTCGCCGTGTCTGATTCCTTCTCGATATATATCGGGCATTCCATCGCCTCGTTCAGCCGCGTCGCAACTGAATACGCCTGCTCCAGCCTCTCTTCATTCAAGTCAACCAGAACGAGCGTCGAACCCCTCAGTTTCTCAGAACATATCACATCGTACGACATGACCGGCCCGAACGACATTCCGCCGGCGCCTACCAGCGCTATCCTTACCTGTGCGTCACCCATAACTGCCTCCCAATTTACTATTTGAATTATATCCAGCGCGGGCGCCCACCGCCCTTCCCTAACGCCGGGATCATAAATTATAGCGCCGCGCCTTTTCGATTGCTAACGGGTTAAAAGAATATTATGTAAGTTACTATTTCATCGTTAATGCCGCTTGCATTGAGTCGACCCTTAATGGACAATACTCAATGTTTCAGCTCCGGCTCTACTGTTTCTCCGTTGCCCACGCTTCGTCAAACGCCGCATATTTAATCGAGTCGCGACTGTATGAATAAGTTACGTGAATCACGCCGTCCGATGTGGCAATGACCGCTGGATAGCCGAAAGAACCGTTAGGGGCATTCTCAATATCTCGCTTTACCGGCCATGTTTTTCCTTCGTCCGTTGAGATCGCCACCGTCAGCGGGTTGCGTTCCTTCGCCGAATCGTTGTAAACAAGCGCGATATGACCGTTCGGCAATGTGACCATGTCCGCAGCCGACATTGGGTTCTTTATATCCGTCGTGTAAGGCTTCGTCCATTTTTTTCCGTCGTTGGCCGAGCGCGACCACCATGCCAGTCCGTTTCCGGAACCGGTGCGCATCACGGTTAGCAGCGAGCCGTCGGAAAGCTGGACAACAGACGGCTGGATAATTCCGCCGGGCGCGCGCAACGGCCCCGACCAATCCCAATTTGTGCCACCGTCCTTCGATATAAAAAATTGAGAATAGAACATCGTTTCATTGTAAATCGGCAGCAGAATATCGCCGTTCTTCAGGACGAGCGGCTTGTTGCGAGTCATCCAGCCCAGCTTTTCGATCAGCGTTACATGTTCGCCCCACGTCTTTCCCTCATCCGTGGATTTCTTATAGAACATCCGCGCGTCGTTCCATGTTTCTTTCATGATCGTCACAAAAAACAGCCATACGGTTTTTTTATCCGGAGAAAGCCACAGAACTGGGTTCCCCTCGCTCAGGCCCGGCGTTTCCTGAATAATCCACGGCTTCGTCCACTCGCCGGTTACTATATTCATGCGCGCGGCGTAAATTTTGACGTTATGCGCCCGTTCGTAGTCGCCGCCGTACCACGCAGCCAGTATATCGCCGTTCGACAATTCGATCAGAGTCGAGCCGTGGCACGACTTGAAACCCGCGTTGCCGATCGGAAAAATGAGGCCGTCTCGATAAAAAGGCTTTGACTCCGAGTGCGCGTTTACTGACGCGAACACGCAAAGCAAAAGCGCAAAAACTCCGGTTGTTGCGGCTATTTTCTTCATACATACACCTCATTATCTGGAATGTTCGAGAGCGTTATTGTCGCTCGCGGCGGCAGCGATCCGGCCGACACGCCCTCTGCAGCCAACTAAATGCGAAACAGTTCTCCGACATAAATCTGATTGTAAATTTTTTCAGTCGTTTTGTCACTGCTCTCCCGGAAATGAAAAACAACACGAAGCAGAGATGGAATTTACGCGTTAACGCGTAAAACGCTCAAGCTTTCCGGCATTTCTGCCGAAAATAGTATGTAAGTATCTTATAATTTCTATGGGCGGGAAATTCGCCCCGGAGGAATGCGCGTGCTGTCTTTCAACGATGTCAGAGCGGCAAGTCTGAGCGTGTCGCTTGCGGAGCTGTCGGCTGCGCGTGGCGGAGCGCAGGCTCATAACGTTTATCATGCGCGCGTTGTCGACTTCTCAAGCGGCAAAGCTGTCCTCAATATCGACGGCCGCACAATAGTCGCTGAATCCGAAGTGCCTCTCAAGCTCGGCGGCGAATTCGACCTCGTCGTCAAGGGAACCGACGACGGCGGCCGCGTGCATCTTCAGGTCATGGGCTCTCAGGAAAGTTCTGAAGCGCCTATCAAACCGCTCTCCGACGGAATGATTTCCTCACGCCTCATCGGTTTCGACCTTCCGGACCACCCGGCCACCGTCGAGTCAGCCCGCGCTCTCATGCGCTATGGCGTCGCCGTCACCAAGGCCAACATGGAAGACATGCTAATGGCGCTCCCGCAAACAGCCGACAAGAATATGGTCGAGTTCGCCGCCGCCGTCATCAAGGAAGGCCTGCCCCTCTCCCGCGACCTTCTCCATTCGCTTCCCGCAATGAAACGCGACCTGGAAGCGCTGCCTTCCAACATGAAAGCTGTCGGCGACGCCGTTTTCCGCGCAGTTCAGCAACCGGCGGCGGATCAAACCGGCTCACACATCGACAGCGCTTCGCTCAATAGTTTTCTGCAACAACTCGCAGCTCCGTCCGGCGACGACCCAGCCGCCATCGCCGAACTGCTCCCGAACTTTATCCGCGGCTTCCTTCAATCGACCGAATCGCGCTTGCAGGCGCTCACAGAGATCGGCCTGACTCAAGTCCCGGGCGCAGACGCTCGCTCCTCTTTCGTCGACCAACTCCTTACTATGCTGAAAGTCATTCCGCAGTCGACGCCTCCGGATACAGCCTCGATCGAACGCGCGCTTCAATCTCTCGCCGCTCAAATTAATGACATCTCTTTTTCGGAACAGGACGCTCAGACTTTTGAGCCTCTTCGCTCCGCTCTGAACGAATCGCTCTCGCAATCGCTCGATCTGAAATCGCCCGCCGCGCGTCTCGACGCCGCTCGCGCGTCGATAAGCCAGATTCTCGCTCAGGCGATCGAACTCGAAACCGCGGCCGGCGTCGATCCGCGCGCGAACTCCTATCCTTCTATTTTTAATTCATCGCTCGCCGCCCTGCCCCGCAATTTTCTTGAAGCCACTGCCGATTTCCAGAATATTCTTCAGCAGTTGCAGGCTAATGATGACGCTTCCCTTCAACCCGATCAAGCTGCAGTTATTACAAAGGAACAGGTCGTGTCGACAGTCGCTCGCCTCGCGCCGCTGCTCAATTTTAAATTCGACGCCGAAGCCAATCCGCAAATAAACGAATTTCTTAAAGCGGCCGCGCAATTCTCGCAACAGGCGCTGAAGTCAGCCGCAGACGCGCCGGATCAGAATGTCGCAAAGCAACTCGCCTCCAACCCCGATGCGGCTGCGGCCGCCGAACGCCTCCGGACCATTCTCGACAGCCCCGCCTTTAAGCGCGAAATCGAGTTCCTCGGCCGCAATTTCAACAATCTCCCCGACGTCCGGATGGCTCTTTCACGCTCTGAAACGGCTCAGGACATGCCAGTTAACGTTATGCGAAATCTTTCCGCCGGACTTCAATCGGCGAACGTCGCTAACCTCGTTCACCACACCGGCTCCGGCCCGCTCGACTCATATGTCACTTTCTTTCCGATTCAGGTCGGTGACCGTGTCGAAATCGGCAAGTTGAAAATCTACAGGCGCGAGGAAGAACTCACAGACAAAAAGAAAGGCATAAAACCGCTCAATCCTTTCGACTCGCATCTCGTCATTATTCTCGACACCGAGTTCCTCGGGCTGACTTCCATCGCTCTCAGAACTTATCCGAATAAAGGCATTAAATGCGACATCGAGGTTCAGGACAACAGGCGCAGAAAAGTCCTGGAAAAACACGCTGACGAACTTCGGGAGGGCCTGAATAATACCGCTTATCAGCAAAACACTGTCGCCGTCGGCGTGCGGCGCCGCAAAACCGGAACCGACGACGCGCCGCCGGACTCGCCTCCGGCGACAGCTGTCGATTTCAGGATCTGATATTATGGATAAAAACAAAACGGAAGAAAAACAAAAAGCCGCAGCGCTTTCTTATGATGTCGATAATGACAGTTCGCCGAAAGTAGTTGCGAGCGGCAAAGGCTATGTGGCCGAAAGAATTATCGAGCTTGCTCGCGAACACGGCGTTCCGCTGCATCAGGACCGTTCGCTCGTCGAACTGCTCGTGAAAATGGATCTCGGCGACAATATCCCCTACGAACTGTATCAGGCAGTAGCTGAAGTGCTCGCATTTATCTACCGTATTGAAAGCCGCGCCAAATCCGGAAGGCTGTAAAGAACGAACTACATCTCAACGGACTGCTGTAATGATGTATGTTTTCCCCGCGTCAGCTTTGA
>Ga0172379_10001275_pt1 | contig 52052 bp, 48 predicted proteins | sample GrowelOW334metaG_FD_119756 | JGI IMG/M metagenome (GOLD analysis project Ga0172379, IMG submission 119756) | Groundwater microbial communities from an aquifer near a municipal landfill in Southern Ontario, Canada - Groundwater well OW334 metaG | ecosystem: Environmental > Aquatic > Deep... | reverse complement strand
CTTTTGAAAATCTTTCCCATTTCGTTTTTCAATTATATGGCATTTTTCACATTTCACTTCGCTATGTTTTCCGCTTAAGTGGAATGCCGTTTTGTTGTGATCGAAAGATTTTACCGGTTTAAATCCTTCGGGTGAATGACAATTTGAACATTGCGTACCAAGCGTGCCAAGATGCACATCGGTATGACAACTTTTGCAATCATTTGACAGTCCTAAGAAAGTATTTTTCCGCTTTGCGAACGATTTATCAGAAATAAATTTTGCTTGATGACAATCGCCACATTTTAAATTTTTATGCTTTCCTTCTAATTTAAAAGTTGTTTTTTGATGATCAAAACTCTTTTCGTTGAAGCGAATAATCTCAAAAGTCGTTCCGTTATGATCGCTGTGGCATTTGAAACAGTCCTTCCCTTTGACATCGGAAGAAGCGTGGTATCCCCGGTTGTTTTTTATTAATGCGTTGATTTCCTTATGGCAGACTAAACATTTTGAGTTAAGAACTTTATCACCAAGTTCGTGGCATTTGCTACAGTTTGATAATCCCTCCAAGTTCTGATGAGCCTGCACAAGTTTGCCTGGAGATATTTGAGCGGAAACGGTTGCCGTCAAAATAATTAAAAAAACAAATTGAAGAATGCTATTCTTTTTCATCAGTTTTTCGTATGAGATAAAATTGTTTCACCGAATTTTTTTGTAATACTAATGCCCATCTTTTCCAGGAATTTTGTCGGTAACTCACCTCCTGCAAAAATATAGACCAAATCATTTCTTAAAACTTGCAGTTGATCATAGCCCTCTATTGAAAGATGAACTTCCGTATCGGTAATTTCATTTACAATTGATTTAAAGAGGACACTAATTTTATCAGAAGCACTATACTTCTGAATCTTTTCTAAATTCCCGGGTTTTATTCGAGCGAAATTATCTGACCGGTAAGAAAGTGTAACTTCGTTTCCTTCGTCGGCAAGAAGTATTGCGGATTCAATGGCAGAATCTCCACCGCCAACAACTAGAATTTTTTGATTTTTGATATGTTCAGGTTCCAACAACCGGTAATAGACTTTTTCTTTTTCTTCTCCCGGAATATTCAATTTCCGTGGGGAGCCTCTTCTCCCTATCGCAAGAATAATTCCAATGGTTTTGTAACTCCCTTTTGATGTTTTCACTTCAAAATAATCGTCAATTTTTTCGGCAGTTTCAACCTTTTCTTGTTGATTGATAGTAATATTATTTTTGGTTAATACTTCGTTCCAGAGAGAAACTAATTCATCTTTAGAAGTTTCAAAAAATTTCACTTTTCCATACAACGGAAGTTCCAACGGCACGGTCATAACAATTTTTGACCGCGGGAAATGATACACGGTTCCGCCAAGTGTTTCCTGTTCGATAGTAAGAAATCGCAAATTATTTTTTTTGGCTGTTAACGAAGCTGCAATCCCTGCTGGTCCCGCACCAATAATAATTACATCAAAATCTGCGTTTGCAGATTTTGGTAATTTTTTTGTTAAATATTCGGTTGCTTGTTTTCCCTGTTCAACGGCGTTTTTAATTAATCCCATTCCACCAAGTTCTCCTGCAATAAAAACCATCGGAATGTTCGTCTCAAATTGCTGACTGATATGAGGAAGTTCAACTCCTCTTTTTTCTGTGCCGATACATAATGTTATTGCATAAACCGGACAAGCATGAAAACAAGCACCGTGTCCAACACACCTAGAGGTGTTGATCGTTTTTGATTTTCCGTTAACCCAGCCAAGTATATCTTTTTCCGGACAAGCTTCAATGCATGCACCGCTACCGATACAACTTTCTGCATCGATGACAGGATGAAGCGATACCGGTTCATGAAAACCAAATTCTTTAGCTCTAATAATTTTTTCTTCGGTTTTTTGTGAACGTTTTTTCGTCTTTTTTAAGTAAATGAACATCACTAAAAAAACGATGCCGAAGGTAATACCATAGATGACAATATTTTCAATGAGTACTTCCATTTTAGAATATCCACTTATATCCAAAAACAATAGTTACGGCAACATGAATTACCATGATCACAAACATAGCGATTGCAAAAGGTAAATGTATGATGTGCCAATAATTAAAGAGCCGCTGCATCGTGCGCAGCAATCCGATTTTTCTCGTCAAACTAATTTTTGTTTTGAAGAGTTTGATAATTTCTTTAATCGCGTGTTTGTTTGTTATTCCGGATTCACGTAATGATTTTTTCAACTGAGGAATTAATTTTTGCAATGAGAAATAGTCTGTTAACATAATGCTGAAGCTTTTAGAGAGAGAAAGTCCGGTATATTTCTGAATCATAAAATGATGTTCAAAAGAATTGATTAGTGATGCAGAAAGTTTATATTCGTCGCTTAATCGTATAGACAATTCTTCGTCCATTTTTTGAATTCCTTTAAAATCCAGTTCCTGCCCTTCTATTGACCTGGGAATTTGAATATAAATAAATCTTCCGACGACACCACTTATAACAACCGCTACCATACTCCAAAAACTAACTGCTACAAGTCCGCCAAATTTAAATGCTGTATGGAAAAGAACAAAAATAGGACCTAAGGTGCAGAGGAATATGTGAAATTCGAGCCAATTTTTCAAATACCCAAACTGAAATAATTTCCGTGTTCGCTTTCTTATCATATAAACAGCAACGCCAAAAATCATCATCAAAGTACCAAGAATACCGAGCCCGTGCCCGACCCAACCGCTTGGTTTGAATAAACTGTGGCTGCTTGAGAACACTCTTTCTGTTAGCGGTAAGGAATAATAGGAATAGCTGTTGAAGACCAAGAGTGCGACAGACGAAATTCCAACGAAATAAAAGAGTCCAATATAAAGCCGATGAAGAGTTTTATTCATTATGACTATCGATTTTTTTGAATTATTTGTTAATTGGAAACAACTGAAAACGGTGAAACAAGATACTTTTCATTTTATCTTTAAAGAAATACCAAAATATTGCGTGTGATTAATGGCACGACTATAAAATTAATCTATTACAAATCTTACCGGAGTTTCAAGTCAGGGTACAGAGAGAGGAATACAGCGTAAAAATAAAAAAGGTTATCCAATAGCTTAATCATTAAAAATGAAAAACTTTTGAATAACCTAATTTTAAGAATTTGGAATTAGATTAAAATCTTTTTCTTGGTCCGCCGAAACCACCGCTGCCGCCGCCACGGTTTCCACCGCCGCCGCTACCGCTGCCGCCTCTAAAACCACCTCTGCTGCCGCCACCGCTGCCGCCTCTTCTGTCATCAGTTTTAGGGCGAGCTTCGTTAACGACCAATTTTTTACCTTTGACTTCTTTGGTATTCAATTCGTCAATGGCTTTTTGAGCTTCAGTAGCAACAACCATCTCAACAAAACCGAATCCTTTGGAATCGCCGCTAAAAAGGTCTCTGATTACTTTCACTGATTTGACTTTTCCGTAAGCTGAAAACTCCGTCATTAAGTCTTCGTCAGATACTTCACGTGATAAATTACCTACGTAAATGTTCATAAATAGTACTCCGATCAATTTGTTTAATAAATATAAATAAAAGCGAGAACTGTTTCTTTAATGAGGTAAACAAATCAGAGGAGAAAAAAAAGCACATGCTCTTGTTTATCAACGTTCAATAAAAGAATCCCGCAAGTGCGAGATGAAAGTAATGGTTTCGAATGTGTTTTGAGTATTTTGCTTCCGATTTGGCAGAAGTTTCGATCCTAAACTTAACAGATACCCATCTTTTCAAAAAACACAGTTAAATATATGGTGAATAACTAATATATCCTATTAAAAAAAATTATTTCAACAGCAGCATACTTTTTGTATGTAACCGGTTCCCGACCTTTAGCTGATAAAAAAAGACTCCGCTTGAGAGTGGTTTGTTGTTAGTTGTCTGTTGAGAGTTGAAGAAAACTTGATATACTCCTGCCGGTTTTTCTTCATTCACTAATGTTTCAATTTCTCTTCCCAGCACATCAAAAACTTTTAGTGTAACAAAACCACTGGAAGAAAGTCGATAGTTAATTGCCGTCTCCGGGTTGAACGGATTTGGATAATTTTGGTAAAGTGTAAAATCTTGCGGAGAAGTTTCATCTTCAATGCCACTAATTGTGTATAATCCCGACGAACCGAAAAGTTGAATCGATCCATTAGCACTACTATCCTCCCAAATAGAGTATATATAATTCCAACCGTTGTCGTATTTAACTAATTCAGTTGTGATTTTTGGCTCTTCAATTTTAATTGCAATTAGTGAATCCCTCGTTCTACCTGATGCATTAAAATAGTCCGGTAGCAAAAAATTTTTACCTTCTTTTCTTATTTGATAAATGCTTTGTCCGTAACCATAGTTTGACTTTTTAAAAGATTTTGTTACTTGTGGAACTGGTTTCATAGAAAAGTTAAATGTCTCATAGCTGGAATCAGAAATTGGTGCAGCATATTCAGAGTTGACACCATTAAGCGAGGTGGAAAATGCCATTAATATTCTTTTGCCAAACTTTTTCGTTTCAAAAGATAGTAAATTTCCCGCGTGTAGACTTGATATAAATTGGGGTGATGTTGTAGTTATTGTTGAATCATATAAGAAGTTTTCGTCACTCCATAACTGAGTGTATTCATCCTTTGTTTTGAATACGATTTTTCCGTCCCCATTCTGATATTTTTTTACAGCGAAAGCAACACCAAAATATTTTTCAAAGGGAAACTGAAAAGAAATTACCGCAAATCCGTTTTCATATTCAAAAGAATCTATTCCAGATGCATCAAATATTTTTTCGTTAATTAAAGAGCTATCTCTCAACAGATTTAAATAAATCGATCCAGCTTTTTCATAAGTAATTCCAAAAACATAATTAGAATTATAATATGGAATTACTAGTCGCGGATTAATTTCATCAAGACTATCGGATGCAATGAACATAATGTTTCTTAAAGTGTCACCAGAAATTATTGCTTGTACAATATCCCAATTCCCCCTTTCGTTAGTTTGCCAAACCATTTTTTGCATCATTGTAATACCTCCCACATTAGCTAGTAATCCTACTGGATTAATACAGCTTCCTTTGGAAGAAGTAAGTTGGGTGGGGTTGTAGAAGGAATCATTCTCGGCATCATACTCTAACGAAAAAATTTGCGGTTTTGAAGTGTCTTTATAACCTTCAAATAAAAGAGCTTTGGCATTTCCCCATCGATAATCTTCATAGTCGGTATCTAAAGTTTGTATAAACGAAGGATTTCTTGCATCGAAATCAAGAAACGAAATTTGTTTCTTAAATACCGGTTGAGCAAAAAGTGAACATGAAAAAACAAAAGCGAAAAAAAACAATAATGCAATTTTCATAGAACCTCCCTTTTGAAATTTACAGTCTTGGGTTTTTAACAGCCCAATCTTTTATGTAATCTATCGTAGCGGTAGTTGTGGCTCCTGGCGTAAACAACTCGCCAACTCCAAGTCCTTTTAATTTTTTAATATCATCTTCGGGAATAATTCCGCCGCCGGTTAAAAGTACGTCATCCATCCCCTTTTCTTTCATCAAGGTAAGGATTTTCGGAAAGATCGTCATGTGAGCGCCGGAAAGAATACTGATGCCGATAGCATCAACATCCTCTTGCAATGCGGCTTCAACTATCATTTCGGGAGTTTGCCGCAGACCGGTATAAATAACTTCCATTCCGGCATCGCGTAATGCGGCGGCAATTACTTTTGCACCGCGATCATGACCATCAAGTCCGGCTTTTGCAATTAATACTCTGATCTTTCTTTCCATAAAAAACACTCCGATTATATAAGAATAGCTGATTTAATTTTCTCTGCGATTATATTCATTTCGCCGTTACCATATTTTTTCAAATCCATTTTAAATTTGTACCCGTCGGTCTTAAAGCGCGGAATGATATGGAAATGGCAATGAAAGACCGATTGCCCCGCGGCTCTTCCGTTATTTGATAAAATGTTATACCCATCCGCTTGAAGCCCATTTACAACTCCCTTGGTAAGTTGTTGCACAACCGAAAAAATTTCTCCAAAAAGATCACTTGGAACATCGAGAAAGTTTGCATAATGAGTCTTCGGAATTACCAACGAATGTCCAACATTGAAAGGATTGATATCAAGGAAGGAAATAATTTTATCGTCTTCAAACAGAATTTCTGCTTTGGCTGTTTTTTGAACGATATCACAAAAGATACATTGCATATGGATTAATTTTTCTCTTCAAAATGTAACAAATATTTCTTCCTTTTGGAAAACACTCCGTACAATCCGCCGGTATGAATAAACAACGTTTTTGAAGTTTTCGCGGATAAGAAATTATCTTGATACGCTTTGAATGCCTTGCCGGTGTAAGCCGGGTCTAATACAATTCCTGATTGTCGGGCAAACTTTTTAATGAGTGAAAGTTTATCATCACTGATCTGTTTATAACCTTCGAGTGAATAGCCGTCTAAAACCTCCAATTGATTTTCGTTAAGGTTCACCGGTAAACAAAAATTTTTAATTGCATCCTCTGCGAGTGATAAAATTTTATCCCGTATTTCACTTTTCGGATACAACACATTTACCGCAAAGATTTTTAATTTCGCTTTAAAAAGAAGTGAGCCTACCAGCAATCCTGCAGTTGTGCCACCGGAACCGGAAGCAGTTAGTACCGCGTTACATTTCTTAAATATATTTTGCTTCTGCATTTCTTCAATCGCATGAATGTATCCCCAAATGCCAAGTGGAGAAGAACCTCCTTCATGAATCAGAAAAACTTTCTTCCCTTTTTTCTCAAAAGATATTTTTTCTTGCGCCATTATCTCGTTTGCGTTTCCGAATTCATTTTTAGAAAGGAAGCGGAACTCACAACCGAGAACTTTATCAAGAAATAAATTTCCATCAGCGTTTGGTGAATTTTTCCCCCAGAGAAATAATTTGCTTTTAATTCCTAATGATGCCGCGGCAAAAGCTGTTGCGCGCGCGTGATTTGATTGTTCACCGCCGCAGGTAAAAACATAATCGGCTTTTTCTTTTTGTGCTTGATAGAGAAGATACTCTAGTTTGCGAATCTTATTGCCCGAAGTTTCCATCCCGGTAAAATCATCCCGCTTTAAATAAAATGATTTTCCTTCAAATGAAGTTTTTTGAATTGGCGTAGGAATATTCGCTAAGGCAATTCTTTGGGGAAAAATCTGCGTTTTCACTTTTCTTTTTTCTTCAAATATTTTTTATAAAATGTTTTTGCATGCTCCAAATCTTCAAGTGTGTCAACAGAATAACTATCAAATTCCGTTTCCACCACTTTAATTTTAATACCGTTTTCGAGCATCCGCAGTTGTTCAAGTTTTTCAGTTTGTTCCAGATCCGTTGGCTGTAATGAAGTAAACTTCAATAAAGCGCTTCTGCGGTAAACATATAATCCAACATGTTTGAACATATTTACCATCTTAAGACCCTCAGCAAGCGTATTAGCATCACGTACAAAGGGAATTGGCGAACGCGAAAAGTATAATGCAAAACTTTGATAATCGAAGACAACTTTTACTACCGATGATGACTTAAGTTCGGCGAGAGAAGAAATTCTCTTCGCCAGGGTTGAGACCATAATTTCAGGATCGAAAAGCAACGGTTCAATCGCTTCGTCAATCATTCTTCCGGGAATGAACGGTTCATCTCCTTGAATATTGACGATAATTTCGGCTGAGGGAATTTTCCTCGCAACAAACGCAATCCTATCGGAGCCGGTCGCTATTTCTTTAGGAGTGATTAATACTTCAGCGCCGAATGATTTAGCAGCCTCTGCAACCCGTTCATCATCCACCGCTATAATTATTTTATGAAGTAAATTTGATTTTGAAGCCGACTCATACGTGTGTTGAATCATCGGTTTGTCGCCGATCATTGCAAGTGGTTTTCCGTATAACCTTGATGACGCAAAGCGCGCCGGGATAATGCCAACTATCATAAAAATGTAAATTGAAAAATCATAATGAGTCTTCGCGTAATTTATTTGCTAAAATTTATTTTATCAGATCACTTTTGGAACTTTGAAAAATTCTTCATCTTTGGCTGGTGCATTTTTCAACGCTTCTTCCCTTTTGATCGATTCTTTCAATTCGTCCTCACGAAAAACATTTTTCACTTCTATTGGGTGTGAGAGCGGCTCAACGTTTGAAGTATCAAGTTCGTTAAGTTTGTCCATGTGATGAAGAATCTGATTCATATCTTTTGTTAAATGCTCAATCTCGTTCTCGTTAAATTCAAGACGAGCCAATTCGGCAATTTTTTCAACTTCTTGTTTAGTAACTGCCATCGGTCAATCCTTTTTATTTGCAATAATAATTTGTCTTACTTGTTCCATCAATTCCTTTTCTCCCTGCCTGCCATTCATATGCTCTGTATTTATCGGGGTATCGTAATGAACATGAATTGTTCCCTTATTTATGCGGAGTTTTCCTTTCGGCATGATTGCAGCCGTTCCACTAATTGAAACTGGAATTATAGGATAACCCACCCGCGCAGCCAAATAGAATGCGCCTCGTTTAAATGGTTGCACTTCACCGGTCTTGCTTCTTGTTCCTTCCGCAAACACCAATACCGAGATTCCCTTTTCAACGATCGTTTTTTTTGCGCGATCCAGACTTTCCATTGCCCTGTCGGCTTTCTGCCTGTCAACCACAATATACGGTCCTAATTGCAACGCCCATCCGAAAATTGGAATTTTAGCTAATTCCTTTTTAAATATTATAACCGCATCATTCGGGAATGAAGCCTGCATTGCTAAAATATCAAACATGCTGGAATGGTTAGAAACATAAACATACGGCTTTGATGCGTCGATATTTTCCAAGCCGCTTGTAGTTAGTTTTATTCCACTTAAAAAGAGACCTCCGTTTGATATAAGTCGTGAAACCCAAAAATAAGTTCGATTGCTTCTGTCAAAAATGGCACTAAGCAGCGCTAGAGTAGAACAGAAAAAGATATATAATCCAACTACGAATATTTTAATATAAGTGATCATGTTTGCTCGTTTTTATTTTTTACAAATGAAAGAATTGCGTTTCTTCTTTTGCTAATTGAAGGATGACTATAAAAGAACCATTCAACAAAAGGGTGTGGTGCTTTGTCGCCAAGATTTTGCTCGGTTAATTTATCAAGTGTTTGCAAAAAAGCTTCGTGTTTTCCCGTAGTTTCTATCACAAAAGTATCCGCTTCATATTCGTATTTTCGGGAAACCATATTTGACAGCGGCTGGATCAATAACGAAACCAGCATGCCCCACAAAGCCAACACAGGCAAAGCATATATTTGCGCTGGCGTTTGCGCGTGAAAATAAGGCAGAGAAAGCGAATAAAGTTTTGCGATTAAAAACAAAGTGAAAAAGCTAAAAAATGTTCCAAGAAAAATATTTTTAATGATGTGCTTTTTTTTGTAGTGACCAAATTCATGCGCCAATACTGTTTCAACTTCGTCAAGCGAGTAATTTTCAAGCAACGTATCACCGAGTAAGACCCGTTTCGACTTGCCTAATCCGGTAAATGCGGCATTGGCTTTTTTCGTTGTTTTGCTCATATTAAAGGTGAAAACATTTTCAACTTTAATATTGGCAATTTTCGCAAGACGGACAATTCTTTCTTTCAAGTCTTCATTTGCCAGAGGAACAATCTTATAAAAAAGTGGAAGAATAAATACAGGGACAATCCTGGCTAAAACTATTGAGACCACAAAAAGAAAAACCGCAAACGGAATCCACCAATTTTCTCCATAGTGACGGATCATAAAAAAGAAAAAAAGTAAAATGGGTAATCCAATCAAAAGAGAGACAATAATTCCTTTAGTCCCTTCCCATATCCATTGGAAAAATGTTTGATTTGAAAGCTTGTACTTGTGTTCCAAAATAAAGCCGCCATAAAATGAAAAGGGAGAAAATAGTACAGCGAAACCTAGTCCGGTTGCGAGAACAAAGAACAAAAAGAGTAAATACTCGTTTTTTGCGTAGACCGACAAAAGACTTTCGAAAGAACGGCTCAGTCCACTCCAAACGAAGAATAAGAGGAGCAGAAAGGTTAACACACTTTCGCTAATGCTTAAGAAAAGCTTAGTATTATTATATTTTTTTGAATTCATATGTGAAAGATAAAGAGAGGAGGAAAGGATTGCAAAAGTAGAAAAAAGTGGTTTCAAATTTTCTAATGAAACCACTTTATCAAATTATTTAGAATCAGGACAGTCTTTTTCTGCTCTATCATCGCAGCAAGATTTTTTTTCTGACTTTTTCCCGGTCTTTACCTTAGTTTTTTTGGACTTATTCTCTTTAGCTGTTGTAGTGGTGGTTGCAACTTTAACATTTTTCTTTTCAACGGATTGAGCCTGAACACCTAACGAAACAACAAACAAGAATACGAGACTTAAAACAATATTTTTCACAAGGACACCTTTCTTATATCTTAACTGATAGTTGAACTTTTTTATCTCAATTTTTGATGTTCTAATTTAATGAAGAAATCAAATAAAACAAGAAGAATAATTTAAAGCTAAATGATCCCCACTGCTGAAGAATCCAGCCAGCCGATTTTCCCGTCAGAAAGCCGGATCTTATTCCATCCTTCCAATTTATCTTCCACTTTTACCTTAATTCCTTCGTGAAGAATAAACGCATCCGAACTTTTTTCGTCGGGGGAAGATTTTACATTCACAACTTGCACTAAAACAATTCCGTACTTATAATTTTCAAGCTGATGCCGAATAGTTAAGAAAAGAACAATACTCACAACAAAAATAATCAGGATTGAGGCGCCGGTAAAAAATGAATATTTTTTTGTGGAAGATTTTTTTGCAGTAAAAAATATCCCAACTGAAAGTAGCAACAGCAGATAAACAATAAACATAAAATCCCTCCATCCATCAGGATGAAATAGATTTTGCAGTGCTTCCCACCAAGCAAATAAAAAGAATTTTGGAACGACATCAACTTTATCTACTATTTTTGAATTAGCGATTACCAAATTATGCTGGATGTCTTCATCGCCTGAAGAAAGTTGAAGAGCTTTTTCGTAATACAATATTGCCAAACCAAATTTCCCCGACCGGTAATAGGCATTCCCTAAATTATAAAAAAGTGATCCCCCGTGATAACCATCGTGGAGAGCAGCTTCATAACCGGTTATTGCTTCTTTATAATTCCCTGATTTATAAAATTGGTTTGCGAGTTCCAATTTTTTTTGAACGGATTGAGAAAAACCCATAACGGCAAAAAGAATAAAATAAAGAATGACAAACTTTCTCATTTTGTTCCTCCCTTCGATGAAACTTTTTCTTCTAATAAAGCAATCAATGAAGCTGTCCGGCTATATAATAATTGCATATCCTCCAGAATATTCTGGGAAGGAGCAAAACGGATGAATTCACATTTCTCTAAAATTAATTTCATCTCATCGATCAACTGCTCATCCACTCCGTTACTCTCAAGTTTCGTTATAGCGGCTTCAACTGTAAAGTCAGCTTTGCTGATCGAAAGCTTATCTTCAAGGTAACCAAAAATCGCCTGAGAAATTTCCGTATAAAAGAATGAATCGTTCTTCTCGGTGAGATATTTAGCTGCTGTTTTCAATCTAGCTTTTGCAATTTTTTCTGCACGCATATTTTTCAAGAGCGTAATATTTCCGGAAAGCTTCTCTTGTTTTTGTTTCCAAAAGAGAAACCCTAGTAAACCGAATAATGGAAGAGAATAGAGACTTATCACAAAAACAAGTGAATCTTCAGTTGCATTTTTGACTTTTGCCACATCACTAAAATTAGTTTTTATATAACGAATATCCTGACCGAGAATCTTAATCTCCTCTTTAGATAATCCATTCCCTCCACCGGTATACTCAGCACTTCCTTGTTCAACCGTAATAGGATATGAAGGTGAAGAAACGGTTTGATATGCTCTTTTCTTCGGATTAAAAAAAGTAAAATGCATTGCGGGAATTTCAAACGATCCGGCTACACGAGGGATAACTAACAATTCAAAATTCTTTTTCCCACTTATTACGCCGCTTCTGACAACGTTAGATGAAATCTTTGGCTCATATTTTTCGAATCCATTGGGAATTTGCATTTGCGGCGGATCTAACAAATTGATGTTCCCTTCACCATTCAGCGCAATCCTTAAGGTGATTGGTTCGTTCTGCTTTACAACTTTCTTATCAACAGATGTTTGAAGCGTATAGTCACCAACCGCTCCTGTAAAGGTTTGTAATGAGGTCTGAGGGAGAGGCAAGACTTTTACTTTAACCGTATTCGACTTCGCTGTGTATTCTATTGATTCGGTTCTTCCGAAAAACGGATCATCAAAAAAATCATCAAACGGACTATTTGATTTTTTCTTCCGTTGAATAAGAACCGGTATTTTTAATTCAAATGGAGTAACCGATAATTCTCCTGTTTGTGTTGGAAATAATGCCGCCTTTTTCAACGTAGCAACGTTGAAAACTTTTCCATCATAATTTTCGCGTGCGAATGCAATTTGATTTGATGTTTCAATTTCTTCAGACCAAAATCCTTGATACGATGGAAGCTTCGATATTTGGGGAGATTGAATATTCAACCGTGTATAGAGCTTATATGTTACGGTAACTTGTTCTCCTTGATAAACAGAATTTTTGTCAACAATTGCACGAATAAAAACATTATCGCCAATTTCCTTTGTCGATACGTCTTGATTCCCTTGTTCCTTTTTCGCTTGTTGATTACTGCTCCCTTTTACAACTTCAATTGAAATTGGTTCTGATTTTAATGTTTGCCCTTTAACGGAAACAGAAGCGCTGCCAATTGTGAATCTGCCGAGAGAACGAGGCTGCAAATAATAGGTGAACGCCCGCGATCCGGAAACCGCTCCATTGATTATTTGCATGTTTGACGATTGATTCGGTCCGGAGAGGACAAGAAAGGAATTTAAATTCGGAGGTTGGAAATTACCGATTGAATTCATTTCTGTTCCCGAATAGGTAAATGTTACTTCAAACTGTTCTCCCTCACCAACCTTGGTACTACTTGCCGTAGCGGTAAAGGATTGGCTCAACACGCTCCCGGAGACTAAAGTCACCAATAAAATAAATGGTATAAATAATTTCTTCAATGTCATTGTTTTTTACTTTTTACTTCTACCTTTTCCATTTACCAATCTTTTTCGACCTTAACACGCTCGCCAACTTTCTTTCTCAATTTTTTTTGCATGTTCTTTTCATTATCCTTCAATGCATTCAATATCTGTTCAGCTTGCTCTTTAGAAATTTTCTGCTTCTGATTTTGTGGTTGTTGCTGCTGTTTATCCTGGTCTTTTTTATCGTTCTTATTTTGATTCTGTTGATTTTGTTTATCGTTTTTGTCTTTATTCTTGTCGTCTTTGTTTTGCTTATCGTCTTTCTTGTTCTGATCTTTATTCTGTTTGTCTTTTTGCTTATCGTCCTTCTTATCCTGTTTCTTTTGGTTTTCTTCTTCCCTTAATTTTTTCAACGCGTAAGATAAATTGTACTTTGCTTCCTCGTCCTTCGGATTCATTTTTAGCGAGTTTTTATAAGCCTCAATACTCTCTTTCAGTTTATTATCATCGAGCAGGCTATTCCCAATGTTGTATAAAGCCTTTCCTTTTAGTTCTTTGTCTTTCGTTTTCGAAAGAGCTGTTTGATACGCTTTCATCGCTTCGTCGTATTTTTTCTGTTTGTAGTACGAATCTCCCAAGTTGAAATAAGGAACACTTGCAGAGGAATCTTTTTCAATTCCCTTTCGAAAATTGATTTCCGAATCACCATATTTTTTCTGGTTGAACTGGTCAACACCGTCATTGTTTAATGAACGAAGTGATTGACTATACCCGCTACTGCAAGCAGCGAGTAAAAGAATAACTACAAAATAATATTTTAGAGCAGCAAAATTCATTTAGACATTTCGTTTTAATATTTGCATTAAAAATTTTGATTTTCGATCCGTAAGGAATAATTCAATAACTAAGAACAACAGCGCCGGGATCAGAAAATAAAAATATTTGTCGTCATAATCGGTAATCCGTTTTGAGCCGTATTCAGTTTTTTCAAGTGAAGAAAGATCCTTGTAAATCATATCCAATTCATTTTGGTAACTTGAAGACAAATAATATTTGCCACCACCTTTTGACGCAATTTGCTGTAGCGTTGTTTCATCAAGTTTAGTTAATACAGTATTACCGTTCTCATCTTGCTTAAACCCAACCTGATTATTATTCCCATCAAAAACGGGAATCGGAGCCCCGGACGGCGAACCCATACCGATGGTATAAATCATAATATCTTTATCTGTCGCATCTTTTACCGCACTATCGATATCGCCTTCGTGATCTTCACCGTCTGTAATAATAACCATTACCTTTTTCGTCGCCGATTTAGCATCAAAAGATTTTGAGGCTAAACTAATTGCCGAAGCAATTGCTGTTCCTTGCTGCGGAATAGAATTTACATCCACCGTTGAGAGAAAAAGATTTGCAGCCGAATAATCTGTCGTGAGCGGAAATTGCACATACGCATCTCCGGCAAAAATAATCAATCCAATTCTATCTCCCTGCAATTTCTTGATGAGCATTGCAATCTCATTTTTAGCTTTTTCTAATCTACTTGGTTTGATATCCTCTGCTTGCATACTGGCGGAAACATCAAGCAGAATATAAACATCAATCCCGATTTGTTTCACTTCCTCAACCCGGTTACCAATTTGCGGACGGGCTAAAGCAAGGATCAGCAATGCTATTCCAATAACTACAAACCCAAATCTGATCGATTCCATATAAAAACTTTTTATTCCGAATAATACATCATGGATTCGTTCATCCGCAAATTTCTTTAAGAGCGATTTTTTCTTTTTCAGGTAAAAGAAATAGAACACCGCCAATACCGGCAAGAGGTATAAGAGGTGTAAATATTCCGGATAAGCAAATCGAAACATAGAAGTTCTCTATTCCTTTATGGTAATTTTCTGAAAATTGTTTTTGATAAACCTACTTCAAGCAATAAAAGAAACAAACCGCCCCAAAGCCAGGGGAAGTAAAGTTCTTTTCTGTTTTTGTAGGAAGTCACTTCAAATTTTGTTTTTTCAAGTTTGTCAATTGCCTGATAAATTTCTTCAAGCTTTTTATTTCCGGTTGCACGAAAATATTTGCCGTCTGTTGTCTGCGCAATTGACCGAAGGACGCCTTCATCAATTTCAACCGGGACCATTTGATAACGGATTCCAAATGGTGTTTGAAACGGGTACGGCGCCTGCCCAATAGTACCAATGCCGATTGTGTATATTCTTATCCCATAATTTTTTGCAAGTTCCGCGCCTGTTAACGGGTCAATTTCACCAGCATTACTAACACCGTCTGTCAGCAGGATCATAACTTTACTTTTTGCTTTGGAATCTTTTAGACGATTGACTCCGTTCGCAATCGCATTACCAATCGCTGTTCCGTCTTCGATCATCCCGCTTTTAACTTCTTGCAGTAAATTTTTAAGTACCGCATAATCAATAGTTAACGGACATTGAGTAAACGCATCGCGTGAAAAAATCACCAAGCCAATCTGATCCGACGTTCTTCCTGAAATAAAATCTTGAGTAATTTTTTTTGCGGCTTCCATTCTGTTCGGCCGGAAGTCTTCGGCAAGCATGCTACCGGAAATATCAAGCACGATAACAACATCAATTCCTTCCGTATAAACATTCTCTCCGCTTGAAAAACTCTGTGGTCTTGCCAATGCAATTATCAAAACGATAAACACCAGCATGCGTAAGTAAATCGGCGTATCGGAGAATTTTTCTTTCCAACTTTTCTTTCGCTTATCAAACATCGCAACATTCGAATAAACAATCGCCGGTTCTACAGTTTTCGTTCTTTTGTAATAAAGAATAATAAACAACGGCACCAACAGCAACAGCCATAAGACGAGTGGGTAGGCAAACGTAATCCCGAGATTAAACATTTTGCTCTTCCTTTTTTTGTTCCGACTCACTAACCGGAATAGTTACAGTAACAATTTGTCTTGCTTGCTTGAGCATCGTTTCATTAATTTCATTAAGCGGAATGAACTTTGCAAATTTTACCATATCCGCATTTTGTAGAAAATCTTTTGTGAGAGAAATAATTTCCGCAGTCTCGCTTTTTGTTTTTAAAAGTTCAACTGTTTCTTCCGTAGTTAATTCTAAAGCCGGCAGCACAAAGCGTTTTTCAAAATATGCGCGGATGATTTCCGTTATTTCTGTATGGTACTCTTTAACTTTTCCGCTCTGCCAAAGTTTTTTCACTTCCAACAGATCAAGCGCATTTAATGCAATCTCATAAGGCGGTTTTTGAATTTCAACTTCTTCTTCGCTCTGTTCTTTTCGTTTAATAAACTTTTTATAGATGAAGTAAAAGAAAGCAACGACAATTGCAATACCCGCTATCCACAACAACAATTCCAACCAATTAAATGGAATGATGATCGGTTCTTTAATATCTTTCGCTTCTTTTGTTGTATCTACCGGAAGCGTATGAATGACTAGGTTAATTGAATCTGTTGTTACTATTGAAAAACTTGTATCTTTTGGAGTCTTAAATGGAATTGCGTATGATGGAATTGTAGCCTTACCGGAATCATACCCTGCTAAAACGAAATGATAGAGAAAAGTATTTTTCCCGTTCTCTTCTTTTTTCTGAAGAGGAAGCTGTTCAATGAGTTCAAGTTTGTTTAGCGAATCTTTAATTGACGGAAAAAAGAATTCCACATTCTTTGGTGCCGAAAGCTCCACTAAATAGTTGATGTAATCGCCAACCAAATAATTTGTCGAATCGACCGATACTTTACTTTTTACTTGCTGAGAAAAACTAAGAGAAGTAAAAAGAAGAAGTAAAAAGATTAACCTGACCCGCTTTACCATCGTTTCTCGCGCATTCTGAAAAAATTAACTAATGGTTTAATATATGATTCTTTCGTATTTATAGTAATTCCGTCAAGTTTGCTCAAAAGAAAAAGTGATTTTTGCTCATTACGGAATTTTTCTCTTTGATGATGCATCCAGAATTGAAATGATGCATCACTAGTGTCCAAGGTTTTTTCTTTTCTGGTTTCAGGATCAACAAAACGGACTAGTCCCATCGGAGGAATTTTTTGTTCCCGCTCATCTATTAAAGTAATGCCGATAAAATCATGTTTCTTCCCTACCATGCGTAAGATTTTATCGTAACCCGTATCTTGAAAATCAGAGATAAGAAATGCGATGCTTCTTTTCTTGATCGCTTTATTAAAATACTCTAAAGCTCCGCGAATGTTAGTCCCTTTGCCTGAAGGCTCAAATGAGAGGACTTCACTGATGATCCGCAATGTATGAGACTTAGATTTTTTCGGTGGAATAAATTTTTCAATTTTATCTGTAAAAAGAATAAGTCCGACTTTGTCGTTGTTCTTCAAAGCTGAAAAAGCCAAGATCGCGCTGATCTCAGCGGCTATCTGTTGTTTCGTTGAAGCCGCACTTCCAAAATATTGAGAGCCGCTTAAGTCAACGATCAACATTACGGTAAGTTCGCGTTCTTCCTCAAATATTTTGATAAAAGGATGACCGAAGCGAGCAGAAACGTTCCAATCAATATTCCGAACGTCGTCGCCGATCTGGTATTCGCGGACTTCTGAGAACTCCATTCCTCTTCCTTTGAATACCGAATGATATTCACCGGAGAAGACCTGGTTCACCAAACCTTTGGTGCGGATCTCAATCTGTCTGACTTTTTTAAGAAGTTCTTTTGTTAACATTTTTTGTTAGTTGATGGTTGTTAGTTGTTAGTAGACTAATTCTTTAATTTCAATTAGTCCATTAAGGTACTTCAACTTTATTCAGAATTTCACTGATAATATTTTCAGAAGTTATTTCTTCGGCTTCGGCTTCGTACGTTACCGCTATTCTGTGCCGTAAAACATCATAAGCGATCGTTCTTACATCTTCCGGGATAACGTAGCCGCGCCGTTTAATGAACGCCATCGCCCGGCTTGCAATTGCCAAGTTGATCGATGCTCTTGGAGAAGCACCGTAACTAATCATATCGGTTAATTTATCAAGATTAAAATCTTTTGGCGTACGGGTAGCAAAAACAATGTCAAGAATATATTTTTCGATTTTCTCATCCATGTAAATTTGCTGTAAAAGGTCTCTTCCCTTAAGAATATCTTGTGAAGTTACGACCGGATTAATTTTATTTTCAATCCCTGAAACATTTTGCCGCATAATTTTTATTTCTTCATCTCTCTGCGGATAAGTTATTTTCACTTTCAACATAAATCTATCTACTTGCGCTTCGGGGAGTGGATACGTTCCTTCCTGCTCAATCGGATTTTGTGTTGCGAGAACTAGAAACGGTTCTTCAAGTTTAAATGTTGTTTCGCCGATGGTAACTTGCCGCTCCTGCATGGCTTCAAGCAGCGCGCTCTGTACTTTGGCGGGGGCGCGGTTAATTTCATCAGCTAAAATAAAATTTGAGAAGATTGGACCTTTACGGATGAAAAAATTTCCATCCTTTTGATTATAGATTTGTGTACCAATAATATCTGCAGGAAGCAGATCCGGAGTAAATTGTATGCGTTGAAACTTTGCTTTCATTGCGGAGGCAAGTGATTTGATCGCCAGCGTTTTTGCCAGACCCGGAACACCTTCCAATAAGATGTGTCCATTCCCAAGTAAGCCGATCACCAATCGTTCAACCATTGCTTTTTGCCCGACAATGACCTTCCCGATTTCCACCATTAATAAATCAACAAAAGCACTTTCTTCTTTAATTTTTTCGTTCAAAACCGATATATCCAATTCGACACCTCATTCGTTGAAATTTTGATTTATTTGAAGATTAGACGAACACTAAATTAAAAATGTTGCAAGAATATTAAAAAAAAATTTTACCCGGTAACTTTGAACACTGCAAATTTAAGATATGAAGTTTCTTCCATCGCCGGGAGTTTAGGATGATCCAACGAAGCTTCGTTAAAATGAATGAGCTGAATTGTTTTATTAGCTTTATTGGCGGCTCTGGCTACAACGGCAATAAAATCAGCTTTTTTAAGATGAAAAGAACATGAAGAAGTTACAAGAAAGCCTCCATTATTAATCGTTTGCATCGCTAACCTATTCAGTTTTTCATATCCCTTTTCAGCCGTTTTAAGAGTTTTTTTGTTTTTTGCAAATGCCGGAGGATCAATACAAACAAGATCGTATTTTTTATTGTTGGCGACTTCACGTTCAAAGAAATCGAAGACATCAGAAGTAACAAATTCAGTTTTACCGGACAATTTATTTAGTTCTAAATTCTTTTTGACTTTTTCAATTTCAGTTGCCGACGAATCAACAAACGTAACTTCACTAGCGCCCGCTTTCAAAGCGTGCATGCCGAAGCCTCCGGAATTACAAAAGGCATCTAGAGCCGTTTTCCCGGAAGAAATTTTCTCAATAAAAAATCTGTTGTCCGATTGATCAAAATAGAAGCCGGTTTTTTGCCCGTTAGAAAAATTTATTTCAAAACTTAGAGAGCCGTCTGAAATAATTTCATCTTCAGCCTTACCCAAGAGAATTGTGTTCTCTTCCGGGAGTCCTTCCAATTTTCTAAAATATGGCTCGTGTTTTGTGAAAATATTTTCCGCCGAGAAATCTTCCTTTAAAATTTTGGTGATGAGGTCAAGTTTTTTCTCCATCCCTGCAGAATAAACTTGCAAGACAAAAGTGTTGTTATACTTATCAATTACCAGTCCGGGAAGGAAATCACTTTCACTAAAAACCATTCTAAACGCTTCACGATTGGGATAAAGCGTTTTTCTTAAGTCATACGCTGATTTCATCTTTTCACTGAGGAAGCTTTCCATATCGTTGATTACTTTACGCGAAAGCATCCGAATTGCAATAAGTGAATTTTTGTTAAAAAACCCGGTCCCAAGTAAATTATTTTTCACATCGTAGACCTCAACCGTATCACCGCTCTGAGGGTCATCTTCCATTTTATCTATTTCGTTGCTAAAAACCCACAAATGCCCGTTTACAATTCTATGTTCTTCGTTTTTCTTGAGAGATATTTTTTTCAATTCACTTAACCGATCATATTTTTTTAAATAAAAATGCCGTAGCAAACCTATGAAGATTTTTGGCTACGGCAAAAGTAATAATTCTTGCTCTTAAAGTTTTTCAAGCACTCTGGCAATTCGATCGGCAATTTCGCCTGCAATTGCTGCTATTTCGACATTCCCGACTGCTTTCATCGATTCAAGTGGATTAACGGCAGATATTTGAACTTCACCTTCTGCTTTTTCCTGGACTATAAAATTGCAAGGGAGTAAAACTCCAATGTTTTCCTCAGCTTGCAAGGCTTTGTAGGCAAACGGCGGATTACAAGCGCCGAGAATTTTGTAATTGCGAAAATCAACATCTAATTTTTTCTTTAAGGTTGCTTTCACATCAATTTCAGATAATATTCCAAACCCTTCTTTTTTCAATTCCTCTGTAACTTTTTCAATCGCCTTATCGAAAGGAAGAGCGACTATTTTGGTATTGCAGTAAGACATAATTTCTCCAATTTTTTATTGATAAGATGTAATAATCAACTTAATGATTCATTTCCCTCAAGAACTTCCAACAATTTCCCCTCGCGCAATGAATAATCAGATAAATAAAGCTCTGAAAGATTTAGGGTGGAAAATATTGTTTGCAGAATTAATGCTCCTGCCGGAAGGATATCGGCTCTGTCCGGTTCGATACCCGGAATGATTTTTCTCTCCTCAATTGTTTTGTTAGATAATAGCAAGTTAACCGTTTTGTTTAACTCTTCTCTCGTTAATATTTTTTTTTCTTGACACTCTAAATTGAAAACCGAGTGATTTGCCAATGCAAGCGCTTTCACAGCATAAATAGTTCCTGAATTGCCTGTAGCAAAATCTATCTTCACAGTTACTAATTTTTCAATAACAGGCTCAATAACCTGGTTAATAAAACCGCTGCATGCTTCTATTTTATCTTGGTCTAATTCATCATCAGGAAAAAACTGTGCTGCTAAACGAACCGCACCGAGTTTCATGCTTTCAACAAAAAGAATTTTACCATTATTGCCCAGAATACATTCCGTGCTTCCTCCTCCAATATCAAGGCAGAGAATGTTTTTAGAAACAGCCTCTTTATAATTATATGCCACTGCTTTATAAATTAGAGATGCTTCATTCTCACCGGAAAGCAATTCGATTAACACACCGGTGGTTTTTTGAATATGTCCAAGGTACTCGTCCTTGTTAGAAGCTTCGCGGACCGCACTGGTAGCTGTTGCGGTTATTGTACACGAGTATTGAGAAACGATTTCCTTAAATCCTGAAATAATTTTTACTGTTTGAGCAAAATCCTCGTCGGATAAAAATGATTTCCCGTTTTGTTTTTGAAGCGCCAAGCGATAAACAATTCTTTTTCGAAAGATCGTTTTAAAAGAATTGTCGCCGGTAATTTCATAAACAACAAAATGAAAGGAATTAGATCCAATATCAAGAATAGCTTTATGCATGGGTAAAGTCATGGCAATCTTTATTCATCAATTGGATAAAAGTTTCCGGCACAACGAAAATACTTCTTCTACGGTTACATCATTAATGAGATCGGAGTTGCGAAGAAAATATTTTTGTTTCCCAACCGGAGCCCAATTAAACGGATTAGTCGGACCGAAGATCGATATTTGTTGTGTTGGGGTGGTTCCGGCAACGTGCATAATACCGGTATCATTCGTAACAAAGAGATCACTTTGGGCTACAAGCGCTGCTACTTCGGGAATTTCTTTATTTAAAAATAATTTTATTTCGGAAGAAATTTCCCGGCGGATGATTTCAATAATTTCCAAATCATCTGAACTGCCTGTAAGATAAATACTCGGGTGATAGGTTTCTTCCAAAAGATTTATTAATGAAATATAATTTTCATAAGACCATCGGTTTGGAGGTTTTCCCGCACCAACGTGGAGTCCGATAATCTTTCCCTTTTTTCGCGTAAAAGACTGAATAAATTTGGTTGATTCCGCTATATCTTTAGCATCATAACATATCTCGGAACTAAAATTATTTGTTGAGATGCCAAATGGGCGAAGAATGTCAAGGCTGAAATCTGCAACATTTGCATCGGGATGTTCTTCCCAATTCAGGTCAATTCTTCTATCAAAAAAGAAGGCTGAAACATTTTCTTTACCGCTTAATGATTTCGGACCAATTCTAATTTTAGCTTTAGCAAAGCGGCAGAGTAAATTGCTCGTGAAGGAGATGGAAACCGTTACCGGAACAACGGCAAGATCATAATCTTTTCTTAAAAAATGAATCAATTTCTTTATGTACCCAAATGAAAAGATTTTGCCTTTATCAAAGACTAATAGGTCATCAATAAATTTACTTTTGTGGAGCGCATCTTTGTTTGCTGGACTAACAATTACTGCAACTTTAGCTGATGGATATTTCTCCTTGAGTGCTCGAAAAACCGAAACACATGCAAGAAGATCGCCAAGTTGATTATGCTGACGGATGACAAGAATTTTTTTCGGTTGACCGATCTCGCGGCTGAGGTTTTCTTCCAATCCCCACAACCGTTTTAATAATGAATAGATTATATTTTTCATTATAAATAACTACTGATCATTCCCGGTAGTTTTTTTATCATCTTTGATCTCTTTGAAATCTACATCGATAATGTCTTTTTCGTTATAAGATTTTTGACGAGGTTCTTCATTCTTTTTTTTTACCACTGTTGAAGAAGAGATTGCTCTAACAAACCGAATAATTTTTAAGAAAAAATAAATGAGCAGTGAATAAATAATTAGTTTAATAAACATTATAAAATCCTTTTAGCTTCAGGCTGAAAATACTCCGTGAAACCTCTATCGTTTCGGAATATCGCCTGAAATAATTCTTCAAAATCTTTTTGATTGTTCACAAAATCCATTTCGGTAGTGTTTACAATTAATAGCGGTGTTGTTGCATACCGGAAGAAAAAATCGTTGTATGCCTCACTCAATTCTTCGATATAACTTCTCGTCAAATTGCGTTCTATCTGCCGACTCCGTTTTTTAATATTGTACATTAGACGGTCAACACTCGATTGGAGATAGACGACCAGGTCCGGTTGGCGAAGGTTTTTGAATAACAGCGGAAAGACCGATTCATACAATTTTAATTCTTCGCCGGAAAGATTGAGATATGCAAATATTTTGTCTTTTTCAAAAATATAATCGGCGACCATAAATTCCGAAAACAAATTTTCTTGATGCAACGCCTGTTGCTGTTTATAGCGGTTCACTAAAAAAAACATTTGCGTTTGGAATGCGTATCGGGCTCGCTCGTTATAAAATTTTTCCAAAAAGGGATTTACTTCGAACTGTTCAACTATTAATTGTGCGTTTAACCGCTCTTTTAATTTAACAGCAAGAGAAGTTTTACCTGCGCCGATAGCGCCTTCAACCGCAATGTACCGGACATCTTTTTCATTAGGCAACGCCATAAGATTCCTTTAAACTGTTTGGAGATGAAAAAACATTTATCACATAGTGTTCATTTTCCTGCAATACAATATCGCAAATACTTTTATGCAATTTAGGGTGAAAAAATCCCGGTGCAATTTCACAAAGCGGCACGAGGACAAAATCCCTCACCGGAACATACGGATGCGGGACAGTTACTCTTTCATCCGAGTAGACAAGATCATCGTAAAATAAAATGTCTAAATCAATTTCCCGGCAATCCCACTTTTCCCGTTTTCTTCTGCCGAGTTGCTGTTCAATTCCCTTAAGAAAATCAAGCAACGCATGAAGTTCAAGTCCCGTTTCAACTGCTATTGCACCATTAAGAAAGTTTCCCTGATCTTTTATTCCGAAAGGTTTCGTCTCGTAAACCGATGATATCTTAACTATCCGGCAATCAGGAGAGTCTTCAATAAGCTGCACCGCTTTTTGCAAATAAGAAAATCTATCGTCGAGATTCGAACCAATTCCAATGTAGCTAATATGTTTTTTTGCAGCACCCATTACAATTTCTCAACAATCTCATTCCATTCATCGCGGGTTTTCACAACTTCCACTTCAACACAATCAACAACTCCGCCAATCGGAGGATTATTTTTCCTAACGCGTAAACCGATCTTATAAACGGCAGGGAACGTCCTGAATAATTCGTCTATCATCGCATTCGATAAGGCTTCGATCAAATAAAACTTTTTCCGGAGAGCAAGATTACTCATTACATTATACACCTGCTCATAGTTGATGGTTTCCTGCAACTTATCCGTTGTAGCTGCGTGGATAAAATTTGTGTAGAGATCAACATCGGCTTCAAACTTGCCGCCTATATTTTGTTCTTGTTGAAAAACTCCGTGGTATCCGTAAAAGGATGCTTTTTTGATTCTAATAATGTTTAGCATAATTCAATTTGTCTTTATAAATTTTTGTTTCAAACTTGATAAATTCGCTACCAGCAATCCGATCAACACAAAGGTACTTCCTAAAACCTGATTGGGCAACAGCATCTCGTCCAGAAAAATCCAACCAATTAACAAAGCAATAATTGGAGTTATAAACGCCGTAAGTGAAAGTAAAATAATATTAATTCTCTTCAACAGCCAATAATAGGCGGTAAAAGTAACAACGCTCCCGATTATTCCCAAAAATAAAACCGAAGAGATGGCTTTAATATCGAACTTTAATGTGGAAGTGTTTTCAAAGAATACTCCGATAAGAAGCATCCCGGCTCCAGCAATTGCCATCGGGATCAAATTCATCGAAAGCGCATGTAGATGCTGTCCATACTTTTTAATTGACACCGCGATTGTGGACTGCAAAAATCCGCTTAATAAAACCGCCACCATTCCCAAAAAGTAATTCATTCCAATCGACATAAGATTTTCTGAAAAGATAACAACGATTCCTGCAAAGCCGAGAACCATCCCAACAATTTTAACGATACCGATTTTTTCCTCGGGAATAAATATCCTTGTAAAAAGAGCGACAAAGAAAGGATAGACTGCAAAAAGTACAGCAGCTAAGCCTGATGGAATGAATTGCTCTCCCCAATAAACTAATCCAAAAGGAAGAATAAACGAAAAAATTCCCATAAAATAATAGAGCCTCATGGAAATTTTATCTCTTTGAATTGAAATTGACCGGATCCGCATAATAAAATAAATGATAACTGCTGCAACAGAAAAGCGTAATCCCGCAGAAATAAAGGGCGTAAGCGAGTCCAAGCCTAATCTGATTGCAAACCAGGTTGAACCCCAGATCAGACATATTAGAATATAATTTGAAGCTATTTTAAAATTAGAATCCAAGAATTAACCTTTCATCGCAAGTACGCCAAGCGTTCTGCCGGAATATTTGCCATCTCTTCTATATGAATGGAACAATTGGTTCCAATCAAAACTGCATAAAGTGGAAAGCTGAATATTTTCTTTCTTTACATCAAATTTACACAAAATGTCGTAATTAATTTTAGCAACGTCGAGCAGGAATTTCCCGTTTTGGGGGAAGAGATATTCTTCGTCAAAATTCCGCGCAACTTCTTCTCCAACTTCATAATTTCTTTGGCTAATTGAAGGACCCAGATAAGCAATAATTTTCGCGGGATCAGCATGATATTCTTGTTCAAGCGTAAGTATTGTTTTTTCCAAAATTTTATGTAATGTGCCGCGCCACCCGGAATGCACTCCGGCAATAATTTTCCTTTTGGGTTCGTAAAGAAAAATTGAAGTACAATCAGCAGTGCTGATTGCCAACCCAAGATTTGGCTTGTCGGTTATCATCGCATCACTTTCACCTTGATCGCCGGGGTGATCAACGAAGATAATTTTATCTCCATGCACTTGATGTTGTGTAGCCACACTATTGCCAAGTGCAAGCGATTTGAAAAATCTTTGTCTGTCCCGTTCAACTCTATCGTTATCATCCCCTACTGTTAAGGAAAGATTAAACCCGAACGGAGAAGTTGTATGATCATCAATTTTTGTCGCTAATCCGAAAACAATATTAGGAAAGCTGTTAAATAAGAGAGATTTTAGTGTTACCATAAAAGTTAGTAAGAATAAAAGAAATACTTTATTTTAGGAAAGAAAATTTAATATGCTTTTAAATTCCTTTCCCAAAGATATTAAATTATTCCCTCGACAGATATAATTAGTAAAAGAAAAGGATAAATTTTTGAAGATTCTTATTTCAAACGACGACGGAATTGACTCACTTGGTATTTTTCATTTATATAATGCTTTAAAAGAAGTCGGCGAGGTTACGGTGGTTGCACCGTTGAGCGAACAAAGCGCAGTCGGGCACGCAATAACCATGATGCATCCTTTACGTGTTATAAAATTTTATAAAGATGGGACTTTTTTTGGATACGCAGTTGATGGAACTCCCGCTGATTGTGTAAAAATGGGTGTAAGAAATATTCTCGGATTTCTTCCCGACGTCGTTGTTTCAGGCATTAACCACGGGTCAAATACGGCAACAAGTGTTATTTATTCGGGGACTGTTTCAGCCGCCAGAGAAGCGGCTATAATGGATATCCCGGCAATTGCTATTTCCGTTACAAGCCATAATGTTTCCCATTTCGAAACAGCTTGCGAGTCCGCAAAAAAACTTGTAAAGCTGATCGGTGAAAAAGGATTGAAAAAAGGAACACTGCTCAATGTGAATGTTCCCGATATACCCGCAACTGAAATAAAAGGGATGTACTTGACAAAGCAAGGAAAATCAAAATGGGATGATGTCTATGAAAAGAGAGTCGATCCTTATGGTAAAGAATATTTCTGGCTCACCGGAGACTTTATTGAAACTGATGATAACTTAACCTTGGACCAATTTGCGGTGAAACAAAAATATGTTTCGGTAACACCGATCCATTTTGATTTAACCGATCACGAAACTTACAATGAAATGAGCGGGTGGAAAATTGATTCTCTGCTTTAATAATTTTTTTACGTTTAGCGTTTGAATTTGAAATGAATATTTCCTTTCAGATCAATGGTATTATTCTAGTAGGGGTTGCTTTACTGCTCGCCGGATATGCTTTTTTTGTTTACCGGAAGACTGTTCCCGACATTTCCCCGAAGAAAAAAGTTCTGCTTACGGCGTTAAGAATACTCGGTTTGATTTTGCTTTTTCTGGTGATCTTTGAGCCTCTACTCAAAATTGAAAAGAAAAAGATCATCCAGCCGGTACACTATATTTTTATTGATAATTCAAAATCGTTAAAACAATTTGAAGATAAAGCTCCTTTCATTTCTAATTATTTACTACCGGAAGTAAAAAAACTCCCCTCTGGTACAATTAAATTATTTTCTTTCGGAAGCACTCTCTCTAAAGAAGTACAACCGGATTCCGCTAAATTTTCATTTACCGAACCGGCGACGAATTTTTCAAAAATATTTACTTCTTTACAGAAAGAAGAAAATATCGCTTCCGTTACAATTGTAAGCGACGGTATCATCACGGAAGGAACAAGTCCGCAATATCAAGCCGAGAAACTCAACGTTCCTATTTTTACCGTTGGAGTCGGAGATTCTACCACAAAAAAGGATCTCTCAATTCAAAACATTCTTCATAACGAATTTCTTTATACCGGAACAAGTACACCGTTTATTGTTTCGGTTGCTCAACACGGTTTTAATGGCGCTAAATCAACGCTTTCCCTCTTCGAAGATAATTTTCTAGTAGAAACGAAGGAAATTACATTTACAGAAAGTGAAATACAAAACGTTGAGTTCTCGTACAAACCAAAATCACCCGGCGAAAATAAAATCTCTTTCGTTCTTTCTCCTTTACAAAATGAATACTCGATTGAAAACAACCGGCAATCCGTATTTGTGAAAGTATTGGATAGTAAACTTTCTCTCGTTCTTTTGGCAGGCGCACCATCTGCGGATGTTACCTTTATAAAAAATTCTTTGCAAGCCGATACGAACAATTTTGTTCAATCGTTTACTCAAATAACTGCAACGCAATACCTTGAAAAGAAACTGCCGGAAAGCGCTCTAGAAAAAGCTGATGTTCTTTATCTTGTAAATTTTCCTTCTTCACAAACATCTAATCAATTAGTGGCTAAAGTTGCTCAACTGATTAAAGATAAAAATCTTCCTTATTTTTTTCTACTAACTTCCACTGTTGATCCAATTAAATTACGGATGCTGCAAAATGAATTACCGTTTAATTTTAGTAAGACCGATAAATCAGTGGTTGAGGCGCAGCCGATAATAGCAGATGAATCACTGCGCAATCCTTTATTGCAATTCAGCGGAAAAAATATTCTTGAACAATGGAATAATCTTCCTCCGGTTTACAAACCGAACTGGGAAATTACAGCCAAACCGGAAAGTGAAGTTCTGGCAAAGACGAAGATTAATAATATTACATTAAACTCACCGTTCATGCTGTCGAAACGGCTTGGCAGTAAACGGGCAATCGCTGTTTTGGCTTCCGATATCTGGAAATGGAAACTGCAAAAAGCAACCGCACAGATTGATCTTTTCGACCGCTTTTTATCAAATGGCACAAAATGGCTTCACGCAGGTGAGCAAAAAAAACAAGTTAGCATTACTACCAATAAGAAATTTTATTCGGTTGGAGAAATAATTTATGTTAGTGCGGAGGTATATGATGAGGCTTTTAATGAGGTAAATGATGCCGATATTAAGTGTTCCGTGAAGAGCAAAGAAGGTGATACCCCCGTTTCATTTTCAAATATTGGAAACGGTTTGTACGAGGGAAATCTTACAGAACTCGGCAAAGGTGATTACACTATCTCAGGAGAAGCGTTCATCGATCACAAATCGCTCGGAAAAGATAATGGAAGATTTACAGTTGGTGAGATTGATTATGAACTTCAAAACACAACGATGAACAGCGACCTGCTCAAACTTTTAGCGAATGAAACTAAAGGGAAATTTTATTATAATGCAACCGGAAATCTTTTTGACAAACTGGAAGCGATAAGCAAGAGTTCCAGCAGAAATAAAATTGAAGTTAATGAGTACCGGCTTTGGTCAAACGAACTTCTTCTCGCGCTCATCATTTTATTATTTGCTGCCGAATGGTTCGTGAGAAAACGAGAAGGTCTAATGTAGGCTGTAATGAAGCTGTTTCCCGCCATATTTGATTTTATCCTTCCCCGGTTCTGCCCTTCGTGCAAAAATAAATTAACTCTCAACGAAAAATATATTTGCGATTCTTGCCGAAATACTTTTGTTTATACGGATGAGAACCTTCTTCTTTATGAATATGGAAGAAAGTTTTCAGAGTCCAAAATCATTACTGATTTTTATCCACTGCTAGTGTTTGAGAAAAGTTCGTCATTGCAGGAAATTATTCATCAAATAAAGTATCAAAAAAAATTCTTGCTGGCAGTTGAGCTCGGACGAATGCTGGGTAATTCGATAGTTGAGAAAAAACCTGGCTGGAAAATTGATTTAATTCTTCCCGTTCCGCTGCATGCATTAAAGAAAGCCGAAAGAGGATTTAATCAATCATTTTATATTGCTAAAGGAATAAGGCAAGTGACGAATTTCCCGGTTTCTCAGTCAATCTTAAAAAGAAAAAGATATACCGAATCCCAGACGAAAAAAAATTTAATCGAAAGGGCGGAAAATATGTCGGATGCTTTTTCCGTGAGAAATGCAAAGGAAATTAACGAGAAAAATATTTTGTTGGTTGATGATGTAATTACCACCGGTGCCACAATTCGAGAGTGTGGCAAAATTCTTCAGGCAAGCGGAGCAGCCAATATTTATGCGGCTTCAATCGCCCTTGCCGGATAAATTACATCCTCTCGGGAGCCGATACGCCTAAAACACTTAATCCGTTTTTCAAAACAGTTTTGGTCGCAAGTGCCAGAGCAATACGCGCTTCGGCAAGATTTTTTTCTGTTCCCAGTATTCTACAAAACGTATAAAACTTGTGGAATGAAGCAGCCAATTCTTCCAGATATGTAGCAATTCTGTTCGGCTCAAAATATTCTGCAGCAAGCAAAATTTCTTCTTCAAATTGATGAAGTTTTCGTATCAATTTTTGTTCTTCATCTGCCGACAAGAGATTCAAATTATTTGTTGCGGCTTCCAACTTTTCATTTTCTATTGTTCGCATGATAGAACATATTCTTGCGTGAGCATATTGCAAATAAAAGACAGGGTTTTCATCCGAATGTTTTTTTGCCAGCGCCAGGTCAAAATTCATGTGCGTAGAAATGTTCCGCATATTAAAAAAGTAACGCACAACATCAGCACCGACTTCATCGGTCAATTCATCCAGCGTAACGTAATTTGCTTTGCGGGTTGACATTTTTACAATCTCGCCGTTCTGCGTAATGGTTACAAATTGATGAATGAGCACTTTTACTTTACTTGCATCATATCCAAGCGACTGCAAAGCAGCCATAACATCGGGATACGTAGCGTTATGATCCGAGCCAAATAAATCAACTATGAGATCATAGTTTCTATCAAACTTCGTGATATGATAAGCAACGTCCGGCAGGCGGTAGGTCGGTTCGCCGGTTGATTTCACAATTACTTTATCCTGCTCGTTTCCAAGCTCAGATAGCTTCAGCCAAATAGCTCCATCTTTTTCATAAGAAAGATTTTTATCGGCAAAAGTTTTTAAGAGATTTTCAATTTTTTTCTCTTCGTACAAACTGTTTTCGTTAAAGAAATTTTTGTGCTTAATGTTTAACCGTTGAAGCGTTTTTTCGATGTCGAGAAATATTTCTTTTTCAGCTTTCTCTTTGAACTTGCCTTCAGCTCCTTCATTTCTAAGTGCATCACCAAATTCATTTCTTAAACTATCGGCAATAGTTTTTATATACTCGCCTTGATAGTAATCTTCAGGAAATTCTACCGCATCACCGAGTAGTTCTAAATAGCGAAGCCGGACAGAATCTCCAAGTACGCGCATCTGTCTTCCGGCATTATTAAAATAATATTCGCGGTCAACTTCGTAGCCGGTCCATTCTAAAAGATTTGCGAGCGTATCGCCGCAGACTGCGTTTCTTCCATGCCCGACCGTTAGCGGTCCGGTTGGATTTGCTGAAACGAATTCAACATTTGCACGCTTTCCGGCATGCTTATTTGATTTTCCGAATGCATCTTTTTCATTAAGAATTATTTCAATTTTTTTTGCTAGAAATGCCGGATGAAAGAAGAAATTGATAAAGCCAGGTCCGGCAATTTCCACTTTCGTAATTTTTGTCGTGTCAATATTTAATTGAGCTATAATTTCATTTGCAATTTCACGGGGATTTTTCTTCAGAATTTTTGTAAGCAGCATTGCTGCATTTGAAGAAATATCGCCGTGAGCTTCAACCTTCGGGCGGTCAAAAGTAATTTGAATTTCCTGCAAATACGGCAATTTTTCAGCGGCTTCGTTAAAAAGCGAAGTCAAATAATTTTTCAACCGATTGCTCCTTTGGTTTCAGTCTTTTTCGTTTTGGGTTTTACTGCGCGAACTTTTTTCGGTTCGGCTTCAGTTTTTTCAACTTTCGGTTTTACCGTGCGGACTTTTGCCGGTTTGGTTTCAGCTTTTTTTGTTTTCGGTTTTGCTTCGGTCTTTACTGCTTTCGTCTTAGCTGCACTGATTTTTTTTGGTTTGTCTTCGACCGCAACGATTGGCGCATCACCCCAAAGTTTTTCCAAATTATAAAAAGCTCGAATATCTTTCTGAAAAACGTGAATAACAATGTCAACATAATCAAGCAAAACCCATTGGAGTGCGAGTGTCCCTTCCTTGTGCCAAAGCCTAACGCCTTCATCCCGAAGAGATTTATCAATGTTATCGGCAATAGCTCTTACTTGCGTATCGGAATCAGCCGAGCAGATAATGAAATAATCTGCAATTGTGGAAACCGTCATTAATTCAATGACTTTTACATCGCTTCCCTTTTTTTCAAAAATAAGTTGCGTGATTTTTTTTACTAGTTGTTTTGTTGTCAAAGTTTCTCCTTTGATTCTTTTATTTGATAAAAATCTTTTCCGGCTAAAACCGTTATATCTAAAAATAGTGTTTTATTAATTTGCCGGATAATTTGTTGCTCAGGGACTCCAAGTATTTCCGCAACTTTTTTTGCTTTCATCATATCGCCTGATCTATCGATAATGAGCGTTTTATCAACATTAAATTGATAGTAGTTGCCGGATTGGATAACATCAATTTTATTATTTCTTAGCAATTCAGTAAGCTTTTCTCCAACCCCTTCAATACCACAGCCGTTTTTTATTTCAACTTTGATGGGAACAAAAGTTACATTTTTGTTTTTTATTTCTTCGCCGGGGAAAATCTTGATGATTTTTGCATAAGCCGAATAGCCCAAATATCCATTTATTGAAAGAAGCAGTAAGGTCGCTAGTAAAACAGCCAGAAATGAGGCAGTAACTTTTTTATGTATATTTTTATTTTTCGATGTATCTCTCAAAAGCGAATGTTCTTAGTTATCTTCCGAATAAAAAGTTTTCGTATAACCCGCCGCCAAACCGGTCATATCCGTAAAAGTCGTTGTATAAACCACCGGGGACACTTCTATACTGCACACTGATGTTAACATCTTTCCATGGTTGATAATTCAGTTGGGCGCTGCTTAAATAAATTCCGCTTATTTGATCTTGATAATTTTTTCCGAATGAACTATAGGGTGAATGAACCAAACTCGCATCAACCTGCATATTAAAATTATCCGCAAATTTATATCTCATCGTATTTGTATAAACACCGAGAGCTAAACCATTTTTCCCGGATGCGGTATAGGACATGCTATAGGAATGAGACATTGAAAAATTATCCGGGTTGAAAAATCCCAATATTAACGCAGGGGCGTTATCATTAATCATTCCTTCTTGAATAGAAGGTTTAAAGATATTTTTGTCTTTGAACTGCGAAAAGCAGTTCATTGAAGCTGCTACCAATACGATCAAAAGAATTTTTTTCATACTATATCTACTCTTAATTTCAAAAAAAATGATTCCTTATTGAATCCGTAAAGAGTTAAATCATTCTTCTCTGCAAATATAACCAGAAAAGAAGGCGTGATGCAACACTAATTAGTCGCTTTTTCCATGAGAAAGTTCCATTTGGAAGATAAATCCTTTAAAATAAGAAAAGCCGCATTTCGGCGGCTTTTCTTAAAAGAACAGAACAATGAATTACTTCATCAAGATCATTTTCTTGGTTGAAGAGAAATCATTTGCTTTAATGGTATAGAAGTAAATACCGCTGGTTAAGTTGTTCGCTTTGAACGAAACATTATAAACACCTGCAGTTTTTTCTTCGTTTACTAATGTGGCAACTTCTTCACCGAGCGTATTAAATACTTTTACGGTTACAAAGCTTTCTTTTGGAACGTTGAAACGAATTGAAGTTTCAGGGTTGAATGGGTTTGGATAATTCTGTTCGAGCAAATAAGCTGTAGGAACAGTACTTCCAACTTTTTCAACTTTAGTAACATCTGTTGTATGAATTATTCCGAACGTATCTACAACAGTTGTATTTGCTGAAAATTTGCCAAGAATTAATGTCTTGTCAGAACCGCTAGCGGCTTCATTATCGTTTTTACCACCATTCGTTGATAAACCCCAATTTGCTCCATATTTATATTTTACTTTTAATACAGAGTATTGTGGGAAAGTAACTGTTGTGGTAAAGATCTTATCTCCGGCTACCGCATCACCATTTGTTCCGTCATCGGAAAGGAAAATAACTTTGCTGGTATCAGAATTCGGCCATCCACCGGTTGGCCATTGGAGCGGAGAGTTAGAACCTGCAATGAAAACAGTTTCAAACGTTGTGTTCGCCGGTGCGTCCATAATTGATCTACCATTTGTATTACAGGTAAATTTAACGTTAGCCGGTACATTTAATACTGTTTCTAATGAACCGTTATTGAAAGATGCTTCAACAACAGCAGCTGCATTGTCATAATCAGCTTGCGTAATAACGTAATATCTATTACCCTGGGTGTTATCAGTCAAATTGTCTTGTTCCCAAGTTTCAGGATTGTTATGCCAAAACTTGAAACTAACTTTATCACCAACAGAAACCATAACAGGTTGAATTGTTTCGTAGATATCTACATTTGTCGCGCTTGCAGTCATAGCTTTACCAGGACCCCACCCAAACAGATCGCCACGAAGTTCAACAGTACCGCCAGTTGCGTCAAAAAGTCCTGCTAATTTTTCAAGTTCCATATTAATGGAGAAAGCCATTTGAATTTCTTTTGCAGTAGCTGGAATAAATGGAACATTCCAGAAAGCAGTGAAAGTATTAGTGCCTACCCGTACGGTAAACGATCTGTTTGAAATACTTTCCCAATTATCTGTACCACCATGGTTGTTAACAAACTTGAATTCAATGCTAGCCCCGACATTAATACCGGCAGTAACAACGCCAGTATAAACCGAGTCACCATCAGGGTCAGTTAATTCATTGTCGTACCCTGCCCAACCGTTAAATGCACCGCGAACCCAAACTTTATCACCAATTGAGAAATTTCCCGCTTTAATTTCATCACTCATGTTACAGTTGAACACGTTTGTTGTTTCCCAAAATGAGGAGAAAACATTAGTACCTTCCTTAACAACCAATACTCTGTTAGGAATAAGGTTTTCCCAATTATCTGCGCCACCATGGTTGTTGACAAACTTGAATTGAAGAGTATCACCTACAGTAATACCTGAACTAAGTGTATACGTATAAATTGAATCACCATCGGTATCAGTTAATTCGTCGGTTGTACCTGCCCAGCCATTAAATGTACCGCGAGCATATACTTTATCACCAACAGAGAACTCTCCGTTTTTCATTTTATCACTCATATTGCAATTGAATGTAACCGTAGCCGAGCCAGCTACTTTTGTGTATTTTCTTACTGGATAGGTAGTTCCGCCAAATACACCTAAATAAGCTGTGTTACCATCTGGTGAAAAACCAATCGCTCTTGGTCTTTCATTTGCATTTTTATCTACATAGTAGACCCAGTCCATTTTTTCACCGGTAAGGGTTTCTGTATTCGTATCAAATGCATACCAAGCTGATGTATCATAAGCTGTCACAACATCTGGATTTCTATTCGGCATATCAGTGTAAGAGCCAGAGCTTAGCCAAAGTTTACCGGCAGTTGCAGGATCCCAACAAATAGATTCGCAATCAAAACCTTTCAGAATTTGAGAAGAGACAAACAGTGATAGGTCATCCGGACGATGTAATTTTTCAACATAGTGCGTCGTATAGCCAGGAGTATAAACAGTAAGACCATCTTTTGAGACGTCACATACTCTAGCAAAACCTGTTGTTACATCAAGAGCGTTTGATGAGAACACACCGTCTTTATCAAATATTTTAAGTGGACCGCCGCCAACTACAGCTCTTACATAATAGTTACCGGCTGCATCAATACCGGGTTTTACAACACCGCCAACTCCGGCAACAAGTCTATTCATTAAACCGGCACCGGTTTTGTAATCGAACTTAAATAAGTAGTCCCAATAACCGGCAACGACATTTCCACTTTCATCCAATGTCAATCCACGTCCGGTGTTTGCACTCCATACAGGAACTGTAATTGAATCTGTTCCAACCGGGTTTAGAATTTTCTTGAAGGTGGTTTCACCGCCAAGGGTATCTTTTGCAACACCACCGACGGTATTAAAAAGAATTGGTGAAAAACTAGCCTGGGTTCCGTCAGGATTAAAAACATAAAGAGCACGTACGCTTGCTTTAACAGTTTTTAAAGCACCGGTAGTTGCGTCATAGCCGGGAACTTGGATAGAATCCTTTCCATAAGCATAATACGCCTGGATCCAGACTTTTCCGTCAGGGTCTACTGCTATTCCGTGAATACCATTATTCATGGTACTATCCGCCGGAAAAACAGATGCCATTTGCCAGGTTTGAGCCTGAACATTAAAGGCTATCGCCAACAATAACGACAGCGCAAAAAAGAATCTTTTGAACATAGTAGTCTCCTTTTATATGAATGAATTATTTACAATAAGTTACCAATTAAGTTAGAAAATGTCAAATGTAGTCTCCTACTTTGGGTTAATTAAAACTAAGTATACTCTGAATTATCTTCATTATCAATGGATAAAAGAACATCACTTTTCTTTGCTTACCGGCAAGAAAAGAATCTAATTAAATTTCTGTCCGAAGATAAAAAATAATTCAAAAACTTTCTATGCGGTTTATCAAATCTTTTAAAGCCTACATCATAAAGCCTTCCAGATTGAAATTACTGAATTCCGTAATAAGGGGCTCCTCCCAAATTATTTAATGTATTCACTTTAATGATCGCCTCCGGCGGACTTGCTGCATCGTTTAGGTTAACTGAATGTCTTATAACATACATATAAACGTCTGACCCGCTCCAGAAGAAAGAATTAAATTTACATTTATTTGACGGGTTTAACACACCGCTAAATAAAATTTGAGAACTTTTATCTGGTTTAATTTTAACTATCATTTCGACGCCATCTGTACCAACATACAAATCACCATCGGCAGAAAAAGTGATTTCTCTAATGGTACCGCTGGGATAAGCCGCCTGATAATTAAAGTAAAGTTCGGCGGTACCCAAACTATCCGAATTAATAATCGGGAAGCGCCAAATACTTTCGGAGCCATCTTTCAAGCCTGCAACATACAGATAATTGTTAAATACTCTTACTGAACGAATGTTAGCAGTAAATGAAAATGGTTTTACATTTTTCGTTTGTGTAACCCGGTAGACTGCTGCATTATTTCCACCTGCCCACATATTACCGTTTTGATCGAAATCAAAATCTACAATGGTGCCAATCCCGTTTGAAGAGGTGACCCATGTTGTAGCAATTGCATTTGGTGCTACTTTAAAAATTCCTTTTACTGATCTTGCTGTATAAAGATCGCCTGATTGCCCGAACTTCATACAAGTCCAATAGGTTTCAGCTCCTTTTGGTGCAAAATCTGTCACAGAACCATCAGGCGCGATTTTTTTAATCCCTGTACCGGCACTGTCAATGGTATACGAAACGTATGCATTCCCAAGCTTATCAAATGTGAGTGTGTAGGGAGTATCATTGAAGGGAAATTCCTTAAAAACGATTGTCGCTGAAATCAATTTATACGGAAGACTGTTACTTAGTTTATCAGCACTAAATTTACTGATCTTGATGCTGATAGTGTCTTTAACAAGAAACGGAGCTTTCACAACTATCTTGTTCGTATCGGCGGAGATAATCTCAGCCTTTACATTATTAAAATAGACAGCCATTTCAGTAGGCACGGTCGGGAAATTATGCCCGGTCAAGGTGATTTCATCCACACCGGCAAATGCACTGTCTGAAGGAGATACAGAAACGATCTCCGGAACCACGGTATTTGAAAACACCGGATTATAAAGTGGTGCAACATTATCAGCTTCATTGCAGCCCCAGAAGAAGAGCACAAAAAGAAATACAAAAGCTGCAAGTGCTATTGAAGTTTGAGGAAGTTTTAAATAATTTTTTTTCATAAGTATTACCAAAATTTTATTAGCTGTTAAATTCCAAAATGGATTGAGAATTTATGAACATCGGAAAAAGTTGTCCATGGGATGTAGGCATAATCAAGTCCAATATCATATCCTGCAATTGATTGAGAAAACCCAATACCTGCGGTCATTTTGTATTCATCTTTTCCTGATAAATAACCACCCCGCAGAGCGAGCGAGTTCATAAATTTAAATTCCACACCGCAGTCAACCTCTTCAACATTATCACGCGGAACAACAGAGTCGAACGCTAGTTGAATTGAGTATTCGGATTTATCAAGTTTCAACATATCGCTTAAATTATAAGCTAATCCAACGCGGAATGTTAAAGGGAGTTGAAATTTTTCCTGATCTCTCTCTAATTGAATATCTTTTGAGAAATTTTTGATCGAAGCTGCAAAATCTAGACTTTGAATTCCCGTGTGGTAAAGAACTCCAAAATCAAACACTAAAGAATTTGGGTTATAATAAGTTTTTGTGATTTCGGCATCTGTAATGTTTACAATACCGGCTGTTAAATTTTGTAGAGCATACTTTACAGAACCACCAATTGAAAATTTATCATTCAATGCTTTACCGTAAGTAAGACCGATAAAATAAGCATTTGGATTAAAAATGCCTGTTTCAACATATCCCTGATTGTTACGAATCGTTCCAATCAAGTCGCCGTAATTCACATAAAGAAATGAAACACCCAACACGCCATAACTTCCATTTTCGGGTGCAAAAGTAACGCCGCCGGTATAATATTTTATATCAGCTATCCAGTTAACTTGACCGGTAGTCGCGTCAACTAAATTAGTTTGTCTTGCTATAGACGCAGGATTGGAATAAAGCCCATTTGCTCCAAGATTATCAAGGGCAGTTACGGCATCTCCCATACCAGCCATTTTTGCGTCGAGCGAGACTTGAAGGAATTTCATTCCGGTTTGCGCTAACTTCTTTTGGGCAAATCCGGAAGATGTTAGAAGTAGAGCAACAATTGAAACAGTTGTTAATATTTTTATTTTCATAAAGTTTCCCGTGCCTTTATCGGATTATTACAAATTTTTGAATTTTCGTCTCACCGGAATCATCATCTCTTAAGACTGCGATATAAATTCCAGAGACGATAATTTGATTAGCATCAGTATTTAATTGAGTCCAATCTACCTTTTTAGAACCCTGAGTAAACTCCGGGTCTTTATCGGTAAAGGTTTTTATTAATTCCCCATACTCGGTATAAATTTTGAGAGTATGTCTGTCCGGAATACCATAGAAAGAAAGTCGCTTTTCCGAACCACTTGTTCCTAAAGATGTTGAATTAGCAGCGGAAATAAATGGATTAGGAACTACTCTAAAATCATTAAATACTACTACAGGTCCGGGAAGAGCCGGATTGTACAATTGTGAATAGAATCTATTGCTCTGAAGTTTTCCGGCAGGCATGTTCAATGCAGCGTCACCGGCAAAATTTTGCCCGATCGTAACAATGTAGTAAAACGAATTGATGCTTGAAGGTGCTGAATAATCATTATAAGAACGAACACCTTTGTCAAGTTCAGCGATCTTATGATAGATACTATCGACTCTACCAATAGCTCGCCAGATCTCAAATCCAGTTATATCGGGGTCGTTTTCATTGTACAATGACCACTTCAAGCCAATACTCCGGGGTGCGGCACTAGAAGAAAAAGAACTGACTGGTGCCGGAGTGCCAAGTACCTCAGGGCTTTGCCAGTTAGCATCATAATTTTCTTTTGCGCGTTTGAAGGTTTGGAATAAAGAATCTTTCCCGGTAAAAAAAGCAGTGTTTTTTACTAAAGCATTTTTATCCGCTTTATATTTTCTTCCAACTTCAACGGCTTTATCATAACTTATGCCTGCAACTGCTTCAACAAATACGATATGAATGCTGTCGCCATAATTTAATGTGTATGGACCATATCCATTTCCAATTGAATAACCTCCGCCGGTTCCTGTTGCGGGGTCTTTTGTCGGTAAGATTGGATTTGTTTCACCAATTTTATCCAGATGGCGCTTATCATGTCCGGAAGTCATAAAGGCATATTCAGCGGTCATTTTTGCGCGGCTAAAAGCATCATTTCCTGATTCAAGCGGACCATCCGAGTCAAACGTATTTGTTGTCGAAGGTTGATTTACATCATCAGCTTTATCTGAGGCTGACTTATCAGCATGTAATGTTAGTATACCGGCAAACTGTGGAGAACCTAAACGACCTGTTGTATCACCGGCGGGAATAAATGTCGCAGCTTTCCAAATCGGTCCACCAAGGTTGTCATATCCGCCGGTAAAGCCTGGAAACAAACCATGCCAAACATATTGAGCGCGGAATTGATTTTCTCCCGGTTTTTCCCATCCGGCAATAGTACTGGTATTTCCATCTCCGCGTGCATCACACGTTGTGTTCATTCCCCATCCTGTAGCATTTCCTATTTCATTTCTTGTTAACTGACAAGGCGCTAAACGATACTGTAAAAAAACAACCATGTCTTTTATGACACTGTCTTTTCTTTCGATGGTTTTGGGATCACCATCTGTATCTCCGGTATTTTTGAATACATAATCATTCACAATATAATTTTCATGAAATTGATTTTGGAATTGAAAAATTCTTCTGGTCATCGTCACACCGATTTGCGTTCCAACCACATTTACAATTTCTCTATCCCAGGGCATCGTTGGGTCAACTTCATCTACAGTAAAAGGCTTGCCTTCGGTTTCAGTTCCATTAACCATAAGGCTTGGTTTTTCATATTTACTTTTCATATAAAAAGAAATAGGAAATACTTCTCCTTTTCCAAAAACGCGCGGACCAACGTGTACAACTTTTTCGTCTACCATCCCGCCCATTTTAGCGTCGAAGAAATCCTTCACACCAATCCACATTCCCTTCCATGCCTGAATATCTTGATAATTATAAATTGCTGGCCACTGCATTCCATCTTGTTGAGTTTTTGCAGGTCCGGCAACTTCAATTTCAGAACCTATATCAGAATACCAATTATGGAGGGAACCGACCGACATATATTTAAGTTCTTGCGAGAAAGCAAGAGCATTTACCAAAATCATAAGTATGAAGGCTTTGCCCAGAACATTCTTTAAAAGTTTGTGATTCATATTTTTTCCTTCTACTTTAATTCAACTGAAATTTTAAGACCCCAATAAATATTTCGGGGATTCAAGAACGAAGCCCATGCCTGGTTCGGCATATCAATATATTCCTTTTTATCGAATACTTCTTTCAATCGATCATCGGGAACAGGCATCCAGGTGCCTCCCTCAAATTGTAAATAGTGACCGTTTTCAACTAAATAATAAATCGCGTTTTTGTTAGGTGAACCCACATTAGAAAAATTTGTTACCGTTACAATCGGAACAAATGGTCCTTGGCGGTAATCACCCGGTCTATCTTCTCCATTAATATTCGCATATCCAAAACTCCCTTTTGATTCATCAATAGAGGCTGCAGGAAGGTGGAGTGATTTCATATAATCATAGTAATCGTTCGCATCAATAAAACCATATGAACTTAAAGTTTTAATATTCAAGGCATTGTTGATATCTGCAAAGACCTGAACATTCACCGGACCGAATTTCATGCTTTTGCTAATTCTTAAATCTAACCCATAAGAATCTCTCCACTGAACATTATTAGAAATTCCCGGTATTGAGCCGGAGCCGCCAGTCCAGGTAGTGTAAGAACCGGAACGCCAACTTCCTATCAAACTTAATCTCCAATCTGTCAATACTCCAATTCCTTCAAAGGCCGGTCCAAAGTCCTGACTCGGAGTAAAGAGATCAAGATTCACTCTTGCATAAGGTTGAGGGACAGGTTTGGATTGTTCTCCTTCTTGAGTTGTGGTTAAATAATTTAACATCAACTGAGAGTTTTGGTATTCAGTGGAATAATTAAAATATCCGCTTGTAGATATAGAATAAGTATAGTTTGCAAATCCCTGGAACCAGTTTCCTCTATTTTTTGAAGCCGTTATTTCAACACCACGAATGTCTTCATATGCATCATTCGCCGGAGCGTAATAGTCAACAGAGTTATCTTTACTTATATAATGCACATACCGTTGTTGTTCGGATATATTTTTATAGTAACCTGCAACTCTTAGGAGGTACTCGTCAAATAATCCTTGTTCATACCCTAATTCATAAGCAATTGTTTTTTGCAGTGGAAGGTTTGGATCTGAAAGTCTGTCGATCCTTCCGGTATATTGATCAACTCTTACCCGATAAAGGTCTTCAGGAGAAGGCATTTGGCGGAAGAATCCATAGTTAAAATAAAGCTTGCTGTTTTCCGTAATTGGAAAAGCTACGCCAAGTCTGGGGCTTACATTCACTCTTGCAACCGCAGGTACTTTTTTATCAATTTGATCAATAGACGAAGCATTCTTAGCAGTTAATGCATTATCAAATTCACTTGTAAGGACGTACCAATCTGAATTTGGATCAGAATAATCAACCCGAACACCGAGATTGGCGATCATCCCTTCGAATTCAATTTTATCTTGTACGTAGAATGCCCCACGAAGTGGTTTAGTATGCCATTTTGTAACCGAATTATTTGAAGGCAAATATTTATCATATGAACCGTAATTGATAAAATTATCCGTCATGTTAAATTCAACACCGGTTTTAATGTTATTGTATTTATCTATTTGATTAGTATAATCAAAACGTAGATTATAAGTAGTAACTTTACTAGTATCACGCGCATTGCTCATACCAACACCCATCCGCATACCGCTTCCAATTCCGCTCGCCGAGCTATCTTCAAATCCGAATGGTGCTTCATCAGTAAACATACCGGGAGCGTATTCATAAATTTGCGAGTTATCTCTGGCTCTACCAGGATACGTGAAATATTGTGATTGGAAGATGCTTAACACGCCTTCTAAAAACGAAGTCTGCGATAAAACGTTAGTATATTTTGAACCTAACATTCTTCTTTTAATAATACTTGGATCCCAATAATCAGTAGAAAAAACTCTTGAATCACCATAAGTTGTTTTTGAATAATAGAATCCATTTACAATCCCCGCTGAAGAAGTAAATAATCCCGGAGACCCATCTCTGTTTGCAGCGGTTCCATCGGATTCACTCATCAAACCTTCAACAGTAAGTTTTTGAGTTGTTGTTAAATCGGCTGTAAATTTAAGGTTCCCCGTATAATCCAAGTAGGCATCGGTTGCAAGAGGAACAATATACATTGATTGTGAAGCTCTTAATGAAGCCAAGAAACGGAGGTTGCCTAAAGATTGACCGCCTGGAACTGGGCCCGCTATAGACATATCTAAATCATAGTCAGGTCTAAGAATCCGCATATCTTTTCTGTGTTGAAATAAGAAAAGTCTCTGAGCAGCTTCCGGGGTTAAATCGTTGTTAGGATTGTTATCGCTTAATAATTTTTGCGAGACTGAATTCCATCCTTCAAAAGTCGGATATTGCTTTTGAGTAAATTGATCCCATCCACCATTGGTGGTTCCTGTCCATGCTACGTCATTATCTACAAAGGGACGGATCCAATAGGCATTGGGTGAAGAAGGACCATCACCAAAATATTTTTGTCCCGCCGGTCGAATTCTCGAAAAAACATTAATTGAATATCTGTCTGTCTTCCCTTCTTTAGTTACAATATTTACTAATCCGGAACGGATATTTCCATATTCAGCATTAAAGCCACCGGTTTGAATTTGAATCTCTTCCACTGAAGTAAAACTTATACCTGTAAATGGAGTATTGTTCCGTTCGTCCCGCATAACCATCCCATTCAGCATGTAACCGGTTTGGCTTGCGTAATCGGTATTTGACGAAGAACCACCACGAAATGCACCACCAACAATACCTGCCTGAAGCCCTACAACAGAGGTTACATTGGCAATAGGCATGTTTTCAAATTGTTCTGTGGTAACATTCACAACACTATTGGAAACATCTTTTTGTACAACCGGAGCCGTTGCAACAACAACAACTTCTTTTGCCTGAAAGGATTCTTCTTTTAATGTGACATCAATGGTTGACGTTTGGTTAATATTCACGCGTACATTTCTTAACAATGCAGATGTGTATCCAATCATGGAGACTTTGAGAGTGTAAGTTCCAGGTGGAACATTCAGGATGGAATAAAACCCATCTAAATTTGTAGCAGCACCTGAATTCGTTCCTTGGATCATCACGCTGGCTGATATTAACGGGTCACCGGATGCGGCATCTTTTACTACCCCGGTAACTTTTCCAGTTTGCGCTTGTATTAAAAAAATTGGAATGAATATGAACAGAAAAACAATTTTGTAGCGAGATTGCATATTTCAGCTCCTATTTTTACTTGCCTGCCAGTTGGCAGGGTAGGACATAATTTTCAATTTGAAAAATTTTTTCAGTGAAAATTATAACATCTCCCGTTTAAATCAAAAAATAATTAAGAAATAATTATTAAATATTTCTTGAATATTGAAGAAAGATAAATTAAGTTTTAAAAAGGAATAAAAATTTACTTAGGAAACCAAACCATGAAAAAGCTACTTTTTTTTCTTGTCCCGATAACGCTCATTCTCATGTCATGTAAAGATACAAAATCAACTGAAACTATAACAAGCCCCAGCGGAACGTTTACTTTGCAATTATCTAATCTCCCTGCTCTAGATGATTCGTTGGTTTTAGCAGCATGGATATTAGACGATGCAGGAAAGATTGTACATTCATTCGGGAAGCTTTCTTATCCAATAGGTGCAACTTCATTTATAGGTTCATTCCCTTTAACATTAAGTGATTTCCAGGCGAATACAAAGAACCAATTTGTCTGTATTAGCGTTGAAGATCGTGATTCAACTTTAAATGATACTACTTCATCAAATGTCTTTTTACTGATTAGCAAAATGAGAATGAATGAAGCCCAGCTAAGTGTTGTGCCGAAAAATCCGGTTGGAATTGCATTCGGAAGCGACTTTGACGATCAAAAGTATTTGGGTACAGATACTGCATCTGCAGTTCCACCATCATTTATAACTGCGACGGGGAAATACACGGTTTTTACACCAACCGGTGTCAATCCAAATACAAATTCCGGTATTTGGTTTTTGAATTATAAAAGCGCCGATGTTTATGAAACCGGATTACGTTTACCTGAACTTCCTTCAGGATGGGTGTACAAAGGTTGGGTAAAAGTTAACGGGAAATATCTTCCGACGGGAGAATTTAAATTGGCTGCCGGAAACGATGCACAGAATCTTTACGTTGGAACAAAACCGATGCCTGCTTTTCCTGGAGAAGATTTTCTGCAGCACGATACACTTGGAGTTGCTTACCCTATTGATTTAGCCGGTCAAGAAGTGATGATCAGCGTAGAACCTAATGGATTTAACGGATATAACAAAAGTAAACCATTCCCTCTCTTCCTTTTAAAAGCTATTATCCCAACTTCCGTAACTAACACAACCTCTATTTCATTGCAGAACAATTATTCAAGTTTTCCTACAGGAACGGCAACGTATAAAGTAAACATTTATTAACGTTTCGGATTTTTAAAAGAAAAAAAGGATGTCAAGTTGACATCCTTTTTTTTATTAAATAATTCGTCAAGAATTTTTCAGATAAGAAGCTTTCCTTTTTTCATCATCAATTTATCATCCAGATACACTGTCGGAGTTTTTACAACACCGTCTAAATGCAATGCAACACCGATGCTGCCTCCCATCGATTTATTATTTCCAAGGGCAATATGAATTGTTCCTAGAACTTTTTCATCTTCTAACAAAACACCGCTAAGTTTTGCTGCATGGTTTGTTCCAATACCAAACTCAGCGATATTTCTCGCATCGTGTCCGGCTGCATCAAGCATCTTAACGAGTTTCTTTGCCATCTTTCCGCCGGTTATTTCTGTTGCATAACCATTTTCAACTTTAATTGTAATGTTGGTGTTTTTTACCAAACCCAATCCCGCCATTGATCCGTCAACGACAAAAACGCCGTTTGCTGTCCCTTCAACCGGGGCAAGAAAAGTTTCTCCGGTAGGCAGGTTTCCACTCTCTCCTTTTGCGTGAAATAATCCCTTGGAGGCGTATGAAGTTCTTCCTTCAATTGAGAAGGAAATATCGGTTCCAAGTTTTGTTGTTACCCGAATATGTTTCCCTTGCTCTAAAATTTCTTTCAACTTTAAAGAAAGTTTCGATATTTTTTTATAGTCTGCATTCAATCCGCGAATCATTACTTCTTTGGTTATGCCGGGAAACGTTGCAATGCGCGCACCCAACGCGGATGCGCTTCTCCTGGCGTCTGTATGCGTAAGCGAGGTAGAAGTTGGACAGAGAACTACATCAAATTTTTTCATTAGTTCGGCTATCTCTTCCGAGGGTTCTTCTCCATTCACCGTGCCAGGAATCATTTCTACATACAGAGATTGATGGCCTAGTCTCTTTGCGTTTTCAAAGAGTGATAAACCGATATCTCTTTTTTTTGCATCGCTGATAACTAAAACTTTTTCGTTTGGCATCGTTCCCATGCAATCTTTAATTGCAATAATGGCTGCTTTATCAAGCTTTGATAATTTCATAATACTCTCACAATGGGAAATTTAAATTTAATTGAATTATTCCGGCAAGTCCGCCGTTATCTATAGCCAAAGGCATCGGTTGATCAGATTGTTCGTTCACCGTCAAGAGTGTTCCATCCTCTTTCTTCAATTGTTTAAACCGGAATAGGTTATACCCGGCGCTTGCTTCAAGACTGATATAATTTCCGATGAGGTAAACAACAAATCCGGTTGAAATAGAGTACCCGATAGTTGCTCTATTTGATTTGTAATCATCTTTCTTTGTTAAAACTCCGGGACGGTCCTCAGACTCAATAAAATCAGCCTGCGAAAAGGTAACAGCAGTTTTTAATATTTTCCAGTTTAACATTTCCATAATGGGGGTACCGAAATCGACCCCAAGACCAAAAGTGGTAATCTGTACTTCAAACGTCTTCGCAATTTCTATTGTTCCCGACTTGATGATAGCTTTGTTTTGTTGTGAAAGTTTTTGGTAAAATCCTTTAAACGAAAGGTTGAAGCCGGAGAAATCTTGATTGTAAAAATTTATACCGAAGCGGTAACCCGCCGCCTGCCCGAAATTTTTAAGAGGTGAATCGAGCGAATCTTTATGCGCAGCATTAAAAAAATCAACTCTTTCATTAATGCCTTTTACCTGATACGTTTGAACCCCATAACCGGCAAAACCGCCCACAAGTCCTAGGCATCCAAAGCCTAAATCTTGCCCATGAAGATTGGCTGAGATAAATAATAATATGAAAAAATATTTTTTCAATTCTATTTCATTCCTTGTTCCAACCCGTGTTTATTAGGTCCCATTTCATTCATGCGCAGCATAAAAGAGAAAAAGAGACCAAAGAATCCGAGCAGAGAAAAGATCCACATTCCCATATTATAACCTGATGGATTTGCAGCACTCGCTTTGGAAATGTCATTAGCATATCCAATCAACAAATTGAATCCGAATAAACCAATGTTTTGGATCATCGTCATTAAGCCGTAAGCGGTACCGAGCTTTGAGGAATCAACAACAAGCGAAACCGAGGGCCACATTACCGCGGGAACAAGCGAGAAGGCTATTCCCATCAACGACATTGGAATTAAAAGGTAGATCGGTATCTGCGAATGAATATCAAAAAAATCTAAATTGATCGAAAGCATTCCATGCAAACCAAGCGGAGATGCGAGATCAATTTTGTACGCCATGATTAGATATACCGGTACAATCAAGAGCGAACCAAACATCATTAACAAAGAGCGTTTGCCGATTTTATCTGCAAGTAATCCAAATAGCGGAGTGAAAAACATCGCCGCTAACGTTAGCATGCTTGAAAGATTACCACCAACTTCACGTGTTGTTCCGTGCGCATCCTGAAAAAATTTTATTGCAAAAGTCTGGAACGGAAACATCGCCGAGTAAAACGTAACACAAAGCGCCGTTATATACCAGAATGATTTTCCGAAATTAAAAAGTTCTTTCAATACAATTTTATCTTGCTCACCGTCTTTCGGCATTTTGAATTTTTTAGTCGCCTGTAAATCGAGAATAAAATAAATTAGAATGAATACAACTGCAGAAACTCCGGCAAATACAGAAATCCAAAGAGGTGTTTGCCAATGTGTATAAAAACTTTTTCCCCATGAAGGAGAATTTAATGCAAGGAATGAACCAAGCCGTGCAACGGTTAAATTCAAACCGAATGCAAAAGACAATTCCTTTCCTTTGAACCAACGTGCAATAATAGTGGTGATGGCAACAATCATCGATTCAGCGCCAAGTCCAAAGATCAACCTTCCGGCAGCCATAAAAACAAGGCTTCCGCTCATTGCTGTTATAACCGCACCGATAAAAATCAGCAGCGTAAAAATAACAACGGAAATTCGCGTCCCGATCTTATCAATGATTAATCCACCAACTAAAACCATGATGATATTTGGGAAACTATAAATAGCCTGAAGTAACCCGATATCGGAATTAGAAAAATTTAATTGCTTAGAAAGAAGATCCGCGAGCGGACTGATGCAATCATAAATGTAATAATTGCCAAACATCGCAAGGCTGACAAAAATGAGCACCGTCCAGCGGAATAATTTGGTTGGTTCCGGTTTAAGTGAGAGAGTTTCTTCCAATTGATTTCCTTATTCGTAGTATGGAAAAATCGTAGAGACTTGCCATGGCAAGTCTCTACGGAAAGTGAACTTTTATTTAGTTGGAATATTGCTTAATACATTCGCGAGTAAATCATAGAACGGTTGAACCGAAGGAATGTTCAAACGTTCGTCAGGTGAATGCACACCAAACATCGTCGGACCAAAAGAGATCATATCCATGTTTGGATATTTTTCACTGATGATTCCGCATTCCAAACCGGCGTGAATAGCCGCTACTTCAGGTTCTTTGCCGTTCATTTTTTGATAGACCGTTTTAAATACCTTTAGAATTTCCGAATGGACATTCGGTTTCCAGCCCGGGTACCCATCTCCGTGTGAAACTTCTGCGCCTGCCAAATCGAATACCGAATGCACCATATCAACTGCATCTTGATTTTCGGTTGCAACAGAACTTCTTTGGCTGGTAACGATATCTACTTTGTTTCCTTCAGTAATGATCGTAGCGAGATTGGTCGAGGTTTCAACTAATCCGGCAATATCGGGTGACATTGTTATAACACCGTGAGGACAAGCATAAAGAGCATTCAATAATTTGGCGGTTGTTTTTACATCCATCACCTTTGCCGGTGCGGAAAAAACTTCTGCTGAGACAATTAGATTTGGTTCGTTTGTGGTTAATTCTTCTTTGATAGTCTTATTGTAATTTGTTACTGAAGAAAGAAATTCAGCTTTCTTTGCTTTTGAAACGGTAACTACCGCAAACGCTTCACGAGGAATAGCATTGTGTTTATTTCCGCCTTCAATTTGTGCTAAACGAATTGCTAACTCATTCGTTGCATTCCAAAGGAAACGATTGAGTATTTTAATTGCGTTTCCTCTTCCGGTATGGATTTCAAGACCGGAATGACCGCCTTGTAAACCGGCAACTTTAATTTCGTATGCAATTGAATCCGCCGGAACATTTTCCGGAGTAAAAGTAAATTTAGCTGCTGTATTTTTTCCACCGGAACAGCCGATGAAAAAAGTACCGAGTTCTTCCGAATCAAGATTAAGAAGAATATCTCCTTTGAGAATTGTCGGGTCTAAACTTGCGGCGCCGGTTAAACCGGTTTCTTCATCCAAAGTGAATAGGCATTCGATTGGTCCGTGTTGAATTGAACTATCTTCCAGCACTGCCAATGCTGCGGCAACACCTATTCCATTATCCGCGCCGAGCGTTGTTCCTTTTGCTTTTACAAAATCGCCGTCAATATAAACTTGAATCGGATCGTTATCAAAATCATGTTCAACATCGCGGTTCTTTTCGCAAACCATATCGATATGTCCTTGAAGAACAACGGTTTTTAAATTTTCTTTTCCGGCAGTAGCAGGTTTGCGGATGATGATATTTCCGAAAGTATCTTTTACGGTTTCAAGATTTAATTTTTTGCCGACTGAAAAAATATATTCAGCAACCTTTTCTTCATGTTTTGAAGGACGCGGATGCTGACAAATTTCCTCGAAGTATTTCCAGACCAAAGCTGGTTTTAAATTACCTAATACAGTTCCCATAACTACTTTCCTTTTTCTTGAATTTCTAAAAATGTAATTAATCTTTGTTCATAAATTCCGGTGAAGTATCTTGTTAACCTTTCTTCAACCGGGTGAATTTTTTCACCAAACTTTTTCACCAATTCATTCGCAATTTCAGTAACGTTCCTCTTCCCATCAATTAACAACCAGGTTGCCGATCCAAATTCATCAAGTTTAATTTTAAAAAATTTATACTGCATATAAGGTAAAACAAATCTGACTGCAAAACGATTATTAAATTTTGGGATTAACACCGTAACCATCTCGTGTTCGTCAACTGATTCACCATAATTTCTTATTGGACGTACGTCAAGGTAGTTTAGATTTTTTAAAACTGCCCGTCTTTGAAAAAAATTCATGCTTGATCTTTCTGAAAAAAATTGTCCCGGATTTTACACCGGGACAATGTGAAAACAATTATTACATCGATACGTGTGGAGGAAGCGGATCATCCGGTTTTCCGGCATTCCCGATCGGGATTTTAATCAGCATGTATGCAATTACAGCAAGCACAACAACGCTGATGATAAGTGAAAATGGAGAACTCATATCCCAAATAGTTATTTCAAAAAACGCAAGACCCGCAAAGAGCAAGCCTATCAGTGCCTCACCGGCTATTAGCCCGGCTGCAATGAGCACTCCATTATTTTCGACTCTCGATTTTTGTCCTTCATTAAATTTCTTCTTCTCATTGATTCTTTCAACAACACCTTTAATTAAGCCGCCGACAAAAATTGCGAATGTTGTCCCCAGAGGAAGATACATTCCAACGCTAACGAGCATCGGGCTTTTAACATTCATCATAATAAAACCGACACCCATCAACATGCCGGTGAAAATAAGAATCCATTCCATATCGCCGGCTACAATTCCTTTAGATAAAATTGCCATTAAACTTGCTTGTGGCGCAGGTAATTGATCTCCGCCGAATCCTGTTCCACCGGCTTTAATATTTCCTTCATGTAAAATTAAAAGTGGAATAAACATAACCGCGGCAGCTACAAGCACCCCGATCAAATCTCCAAGCTGCATCTTCCAGGGAGTACCGCCAAGGATATGTCCCGCTTTTAAATCTTGTAACATCTCACCTGCTACTGCTGCGGCAACGCAAACAACCGCCGCTACACCAAGAACTGCTGCAACTCCTTGAGTTCCTTTCATTCCAAGTGCAACCATTAATAAAGCGGCAATAACGAGTGTTGATAGTGTTAATCCGCTTATCGGGTTATTACTTGATCCGATTATCCCAACTAAATAACCGGAGACCGCTGCAAAGAAAAATCCTGCTACGATCATTACTAACGTAGCAACTAAAGCGGCAACAATATTTTGAGCAAAATAATTATAGATAAAGAAAGTTGCTATGGAAGCAATCCCGATACCAAGCATTACATAAGTAAATGGAATATCTTTTTCTGTCCTCTCGGTAGTTGATTCACCGGAGGCTGCTTTTTTTACATCACTAACGGAACGTGAAATTCCTGTAGCAAGATTTTTTCTCATTTTCCATAATGTGTACCCGGCACCAACCAGCATACCGCCAATTGCGATTGGTCTTACGTAATCTTTCCAGACTTGCGTAATTTCTTTTGCCCAATCCAAAGTTGAAGGATCAACGTTGCCGAATTTGAAATATGCAATGATCGGGGCTAATAATCCCCATGCAAGAACACCACCACTGAAGTTTAATGCGGCTAAACGGGGACCTATGATATACCCAACACCCATATACGCAGGGCTAACATCGGGTGATTTAAAAAGAATATTTCCTTTCCCGAATGAAACTAATTTGTCCGCGCTTGTAGCAAAGAGTTTAAATTGCCCTAATGCCTGAATGAGCGCACCAACGCCCATTGCACTAAACAAAAACTTTGAACCCGATCCGCCATGACGACCGGCTTTGTGAATTTCTGCTGCTGCGACCGATTCCGGGAATGGAAGTTCAACATCCTCAACCATTACGCGTCTTAACAATGCAACGAACATAATTCCGAGTACACCGCCGGCAAACATGATTGCCGCCGAGATTGCATAATGACCGGGAGTAAAAAACGGGTTCCAAATTCCTGCAATAAAGAATGCAGGGATTGTAAAAATTGCTCCGGCGGCGATTGATTCACCGATGGATCCAACAGTACGTGCAAAATTTTCTTCTAGAATTGTCCCCTTAAATAACTTGATAATAGCCATTCCGATAACTGCTGCAGGATACGTTGCCGCAATTGTCATTCCGGCTTTGAGTCCCAGGTACGCATTTGCTGCACCGAGAACTACTGCCAACACTAACCCGATAACAAGCGCGCGAACGGT